>Ga0075428_100010726_pt1 | contig 10185 bp, 11 predicted proteins | sample RhiMetdeltSRZDD2_FD_75291 | JGI IMG/M metagenome (GOLD analysis project Ga0075428, IMG submission 75291) | Populus rhizosphere microbial communities from Tennessee, USA - Rhizosphere MetaG P. deltoides SRZDD2 | ecosystem: Host-associated > Plants > Roots > Rhizosphere > Soil | place: USA...
TCGCCGGCGGCGGCTAGCTCTGCGTCGGGGCCGCCTGCGGCGCCTGCATCTGCGCCGCGCGTTGCTGATAGAGCGCGACGAAATCAACGGGATCCAGCAGGAGGGGCGGGAAACCACCGTTGCGGACCGCGGTGGCCACGATCTCGCGTGCGAATGGGAACAACAGCCTAGGGCATTCGATCATCACCAGCGGCTGCAGCGTCTCCGCCGGTACGTTCTGGACGCGAAAGACGCCGGCGAAGGTCAGATCGAAGGCGAACAGGACGGTTCCGGAACTTTCCGCTTTGCCGTCGAGGTTGAGGGAGATCTCGTAATCGGTCTCGGCGAGTTGCTGGACGCCGACATTGATCTGAATGTTGATGGCGGGCTGCGTTTGCGTCGGCGCCAGGGAGCGCGGCGCGTTCGGGTTTTCGAACGATAGATCCTTCACGTATTGGCCGAGAACGCTCAGCTGCGCCTGGCTCTGTGCCTGGCCCTCTTGCGCGTTCGGGCTCTGTGGTGGGCCGCCATTGCCGGGGGTCGCCATCGCCTCTACCTCTCACCGCTCACACTTGCCGCAGTCGCGGCGTGGCTAACACAGGGGCTCCGGCCGGACAAGGATGTCAGGCGCCCTTGGACTTGCGTCGGCGGCCGCGGCGCTGGTCGGGAATCTGGTGCCATTCGCTGGGTTCGAGGTCGATGACGCGGGTGTCGCGCCGGCCCTGGCGGCCATCGCGCGCCAGCGTTGCGAACCTCGCAGCGGTCCACCGTCGAATCGCCGGCACGAATAGCGCGGCGCCCACGAGGTCGGTAATAAAACCCGGAAATGTCAGAAGGATTCCACCAATTATGGTGGCCACGCCGGGGGTTTCCAAGTGCACCGCGCGCATGCCCTGCTGGGCGAAGGCCGCGCGGAAGCGCGCGAGGTCGGCACGCCCGGATTTGCGCAGCAGCAGCACGCCGACCACCGAGGTGCCGATAAAAAGGGCAGCCGCGCGCAACCAGCCGATCAGGCTCGCGACCATGACGAGGGCCAGCAGCTCCGCTGCCGGAAGCGCGATCAGCCCGATAAACGCCCACTTAACCAACGACATCGGCCCTATTCCTGCATCGGCTCTCCGCATCAGCCTTGTTGGCGCCACGGTTGGGATCGTCTATGGTCCGGGCGATGCGACGACATGCGCCGGCTGTTCGGCGCAAGCCCCTGGATCAGTGCGGTCGCGTGCTTACATATTGGCATGGGAACCGATCTCTGCCTCCGCAGATTTCCTGTCTGCCGGCTCCCACTGATCCCGCGGTTCCGTCACGGCGACCGAGAGCGTGCGACGTGTTCGATATCTACACCATCATCTTCCTGGCGCTGGCGGTGTTCATCTTTCTCCGCCTGCGCAGCGTGCTCGGCCAGCGCACGGGCCGGGAACGGCCGCCTTACGATCCTTATGCGCCGCGCGATGCCGTGCGTGGCGCCACCAACGATAATGTGGTCACGCTGCCCGGTCGCGCCGCCGAGGCCGCGCCGAAGCCCGTGGAAAGCGCCGAGCCGACCGAGCGCTGGAAGGGAATTGCGGAGGCCGGATCGACGGTCGCCGCCGGTCTCGACGCCATTGCCCGCGAGGACAAGACATTCGACGCCAAGCATTTCGTCGCAGGTGCGCGGGCGGCGTATGAAATGATCGTGCTGGCCTATGCCGAGGGCGACCGGCGCACGCTCAAGAACCTGCTTTCGCGCGACGTGTACGAAGGCTTCGAGGCCGCCATCCGGGAGCGCGAGAACAAGGGCGAGACCGTCGAGACGCGGTTCGTGTCGATCGACAAGTCCGATATTACCGGCGCGGAGCTGCGCGGACGCAACGCGCAGATCACGGTCCGCTTCGTCTCGCAGCTGATCTCGGTCACCCGCGACAAGTCGAGCAACGTGATCGACGGCAACGCGGAAAAGGTCACCGACGTCACCGACGTGTGGACCTTCGCGCGCGACCTCTCTTCGCGCGATCCCAACTGGAAGCTCGTCGCCACCGAAGCCGGGCAATAACCGGGGCGGAACCGGATGCGGCTGTGTCTGTACGTCTTCCTCGGAAGCGTCGCCGCAGCCGGGCTGGGGCTCGCAGACCGCGCCCGCGCCGAGCCGGGGGACGAGCCGTTCAAGCTCGCGGACAGCCAGCTCGAGCCGGTCAAATGGACGGATGTCGAGGGCTGGGCGGCGGACGATCACTTGGCCGCCTTCACCGCCTACCAGACAAGCTGTCAGGTTTTTCTCAAGATCAAGCGACCACCCGATGACCGGCCGATCGCCGGCGGGCTTTGGGACGCCTGCCGGCGTGCCGCGGCGTTGCGGCCGAGCAGCGGCGAGGAGGCGCGCGCGTTCTTCGAGGCGAACTTTCGCCCGGTGCGGATCGCGCGGCTCGGCGAGGCGCAGGGCTTTCTGACCGGCTATTACGAGCCCATCGTTCAGGGATCGCGCTTTCCGAATCCGGAATTCAATGTTCCGCTCTACCGCCGTCCCAACGATCTCGTTGCCGCGGGGCAGAAGCCGGGTGCCGATGCCTTCCCCAACAAGGGCGCGCAGATCGGACGCCTGAACGAGAAGAGCGAGATCGTGCCGTATCACGACCGCGGTGCCATCGAAGGCGGCGCGCTCGACGGCCAGAAGCTCGAAATCTGCTGGCTCAAGGATCCATTCGAGGCGCTGTCGATCCAGATCCAGGGCTCCGCGCGCGTGATCCTCGAGGATGGCACGCCGCTGCGGATCAATTACGACTCGCACAACGGCTACCCCTATACCGCGGTCGGGCGGGTGCTGATCGAGCGCAACCTGGTGCCGCGCGAGGAAATGTCGATGCAGCGGATCCGGGACTGGATGGCGGCCAATCCCGACGAGGCGCCGAAGCTGCGGGCCACCAATCGCTCATACGTATTCTTCCGCATCACCGGGCTGTCGAATGACGGCGAGCCGGTCGGCGCGCAGGGTGTCCCGTTGAGTCCGGGCCGCTCGATCGCAGTCGACAAGATCCACGTCTACGGCACGCCCTTCTTCATCGATGCGAGCTTGCCGGTCGAGAGCGCCAAGCCCACCACGCCGTTCCGCCGGCTGATGATCGCGCAGGACACCGGCTCGGCCATTGTCGGGCCGGCCCGCGCGGACCTGTATTGGGGTGCGGGCGACGATGCCGCCCGCATCGCCGGCCGTATCCGTCATCCCGGCCGCTTTGTCATGCTGCTGCCGCGCGAGCTCGACATGGTCGAGGCCGGCCGCCATATGCCGCTGCCGGTCGCGAAGCCGAAGATCCCCGACGCGGAGATCAAGAAAGAGCTGGTCCATAGCGGGCCGGAGGCGGGCAGGGGCGGGGAGGACGCCAGGGCGCGGAAATCCCGCCGTCAGGTCGGCCCTTACCACTGGCGGTCGCGTTCATGAGGGCGGATGACGGCAAGCCGCGGCGCCGCAAGCTGACCGAAGAGGAGCGCACGCTGTGGGGCTGGATCACGCGCTCGGTTGCGCCGCTCCGGCGCCAGCCGGTGCCCGCGACTGCGCCGCCAGCGGCGGCAACGCCGGCGAAGACCAGGCCGGCGTCTCGCCCGCATCCGCCGTCACGCGAAAAGGCACCGCCGCAAAAGCCTGCGCCCCGGCTCGAGCCGCTCGACCGGCGGCTGAAGCAACGACTGGCGCGCGGGCGCGAACCGATCGAGGCGCGCATCGATCTCCACGGCCGGACGCAGGACGAGGCGCACGCCACGCTGCTTCGTTTCCTGCGCAAGGCGCAGGATGACGGTGTCAGGTTTGTCCTGGTCATTACCGGCAAAGGCGCGCGGGCGCGTGACGAATGGAGCGAACGCGGCGTGCTCAAGCGCCAGGTGCCGCTGTGGCTGAAACTGCCGGAATTCCGCGCCTATGTCGTCGGCTTCGAGCCCGCCCATGTGGGTCATGGCGGCGAGGGCGCGCTTTACGTGCGCATCAAGAAGCCGGGCGACAGACGCCGGAAGACAGATCGCTGACGTCTTCCGTCGTCTGCTGCCGATGTCGCGGGCGATATCAGCGGGTAACGACCACCGTCGTTCCCCAGCTCACCCGGCTGTACAGGTCGAGCACATCCGCGTTGTACATGCGGATGCAGCCATAGGACACGAAGCCGCCGATCGAGCTGGGCTGATTGGTGCCGTGGATGGCGTACTCCCCGCCGCTCAGCGTCATTGCCGCCGCGCCCATGGGATTGCTCGGGCTGCCGCCCGGGATCACGTTCGGCAGCGAAGGCTTGTCGCGCTTGACCTCCGCCGGCGGTGACCAGGCCGGCTTGAGCTGCTTCCCGTTGATCATGGCCGTGCCGGTCCATTGCTTGCCGGCGCGGCCGACACCAACGGGATAGCGCAGAGCCTTGCCGTTGCCGAGAACGTAGTAGAGCGCCCGCTCGTTGGTTTTCACCACGATCGTGCCGGTCGAATAGTTGCCGGAGAATCCGACGACCTCGCGTGCCTGCGCGGATTGCGGCATCGCCGCCCATCCTGCAAACACAAGCGCAGCTGAGCCAGCTGCCAGCCAGCGTGAAAGACGCATGATTGGACCGTGTCTGTTGCCTGGTTGATCCCCTGATCGCGTCGCCTGCCTATCCGCTTGGTGGCCTAAGCAGGTGACGGATCAGTAACCATAATAATTGAATCGTCGCGCGATCTCATGGGAAACCGCGCGTTATGGTTAGTGAGCGGTTAAAATTCCGACGACTGTGCTGTGCGTGCCACAGCGTCGGAGTAACCGCTCGGCTATAAGGTTTACGTGTTTTTTCCGCGCCGCTTTGCCGGTACACTAACGGCGATGCGACGCACGGGAATCGGTCGCGGCTGCGTTGCGATTGCGGCCGATGTCCGCTCCCGCTTGCGGGGGAGGGTTGGGGAGGGGAAATGGTTCGCACCATCTCACGTTTGCCCCCCGATCCGGCCCTCCACCCGCAAGCGGGAGAGGCCTGCGCCCGGTCGCGCTATCGGCGCACGCGACTCGCTCGCCGGCGCGTGCTGAACCGATCTAGATCCTCGGCTTGACCGGGGGGTCGCCGGCAGGCGCTCTAAGCGTGCGCCTTCTTGTTCTGCCGGTTGCCGACGAGGTCGTCGACCACGCCCGGATCGGCGAGCGTCGAGGTATCGCCGAGATTGCCGTATTCGTCCTCCGCGATCTTGCGCAGGATTCGCCGCATGATCTTGCCCGAGCGGGTCTTCGGCAGCCCGGGCGCGAACTGGATCAGGTCGGGTGAGGCGATCGGCCCGATCTCCTTGCGTACCCAGGCGATCAGCTCCTTGCGCAGTTCCTCGCTCGGGGCCTCGCCCATCATCAGGGTGACATAGGCGTAGATGCCCTGGCCCTTGATGTCGTGCGGATAGCCGACCACGGCTGCTTCCGACACCTTGGCATGCGCGACCAGCGCGCTCTCGACCTCGGCGGTACCGAGGCGGTGGCCGGCGACGTTGATCACGTCGTCGACCCGGCCGGTGATCCAGTAATAGCCGTCGGCGTCGCGCCGGCAGCCGTCGCCGGTGAAGTACTTGCCGGGATAGGCCCGGAAATAAGTGTCGACGAAGCGCTGGTGATCGCCGAACACCGTGCGCATCTGCCCGGGCCAGGATTCGGCGATGCAGAGGTTGCCGGTCGCCGCGCCCTCCAGCACCTTTCCGTCGGCGTCCACGATCTGCGGAACGACGCCGAAGAACGGGTTGGTCGCCGAGCCCGGCTTGAGACGGGTCGCGCCCGGCAGCGGCGTGATCAGGATTCCCCCGGTTTCGGTCTGCCACCAGGTGTCGACGATCGGACAGCGGCCCTCGCCGACGACGCGGTAGTACCACTCCCACGCCTCCGGATTGATCGGCTCGCCGACGGTGCCGAGGAGCCGCAGCGACTTGCGCGAGGTCTTCTTCACCGGTTCCTCGCCGGCCTGCATCAGCGCGCGGATGGCGGTCGGCGCGGTGTAGATGGTGTTGACCTTGTGCTTGTCGCACACCTCCCAGAACCGCGACATGGTCGGGTAGTTCGGCACGCCCTCGAACACCAGCGTGGTGGCGCCGTTGGCGAGCGGCCCGTAGACGATGTAGCTGTGGCCGGTGACCCAGCCGACGTCGGCGGTGCACCAGTAGATATCGCCGTCGTGATAGTCGAAAACGTATTGGTGCGTCATCGCCGTATAGACGTGATAGCCGCCGGTGGTGTGCAGCACGCCCTTGGGTTTGCCGGTCGAGCCCGAGGTATAGAGGATGAACAGCGGGTCTTCCGCGTTCATGTGCTCGCACGGGCATTCGGCGGTGACGACCTCGGCGGCCTTGTCGTAATAGACGTCGCGCACCGGATCCATGTCGACCGCGGCGCCGGTGCGCCGGACCACGATGACGTGATCGACGCCGCCGACCTTGGCGATGGCGGCGTCGGTGTTGGCCTTCAATGGCACCTTGCGCCCGCCGCGCACCCCTTCGTCGGCCGTGATCACGACCTTGGAGCCGCAATCCTCGATGCGGCCGGCGAGCGATTCCGGCGAGAAGCCGCCGAACACCACCGAATGGATCGCGCCGATGCGGGCGCAGGCGAGCATGGCATAGACCGCCTCCGGGATCATCGGCATGTAGATGGTGACGCGGTCGCCCTTCTCGACATTGCGGTTGCGCAGGATGTTGGCGAGCTTGCACACCTCGTCGTGCAGCTCCCGATAGCTGATGTGCCGGGATTGCGACGGATCGTCGCCTTCCCAGATGATGGCGGTCTGCTGCGCTCGCGTCGCCAGATGCCGGTCGATGCAGTTGTAGGCGGCGTTGAGGCTGCCGTCCTCGAACCACTTGATCGAGACGTCGCCGGGTCCGAACGAGGCGTTCTTGATCTTGCTCGGCGTCCGGTACCAGTGCAGACGCTTGGCCGCTTCCGCCCAGAAGCCGTTCGGGTCCTTGATCGAGCGCGCGTACATCTCCTTGTATTTGGCCTCGTCGACGAAGGCGCGCTTCCTCCATTCCGGCGGGATATCGTAGATCTTGTCCGACATGTCTTTGCCTCCAGCGTCCCGCGCTGGGCCGGCGACGGCCCCCCGCGCATGGGTCGTTCCCTTGTGTGTTGCCTTATTCCTTATCTCGGATCGGCGGCATTATGCGACGGCGGTCGCACGACCGACAAGACGGCCGATGTTCGACTTTAGTGTCCCGCATGGCTCCCGCGCGCATATGCCGGGATGTCGCTACGTCGATGTGGCGGTGAGCAGGGTATGCGGCAGGTCATGAACGAGCGGTTCTAGCGTCCCCTCCCCCGCTTGCGGGGGAGGGTCAGGGAGGGGGCATGCTCGATCGCTGCTGCGATCGTTTCCAGCACCCCTGCGCGGTTGGTCATGACGTCGTGATTGCTGAAGCGCAACACGCGAAGACCCTTACTCGCGAGAAAGGCGTCCCGACGCGCGTCGCGTTGCTCGTGCCTTGGCTCAAAATGCTGACCGCCATCGATCTCGATGACGAGACTTGCGGCATGACAGATGAAATCCACGATGTATGGACCAATCGGGGCCTGGCGACGAAAGCTTGCGCCCTTCATCCGATGGCTGCGCAGCGCCGCCCATATCAGTCGCTCGGCATCAGTCGAGTTTGTTCGCAGCGCGCGCGATCGAATGAGTTGCTTCGTCGACAAATGCCAGCTTGGAGCTTTCGGCGCGTCGGTCATGATCAGTCTTGTCTGTCTGCCCCCACCCCAACCCTCCAGCCGAAGTCGGATGTTTCCGATTTCGTCCGGTAATGGAGGGGTCGAACTCGGGTGAACCCGAGGTCGACTGCAAGCGGGGGAGGGAGCACACCGAGTGCGAAGATCGAGCTTCGGCCCGCACCGAGATCCGACGGGACCTCCATCCAGTCCGAGCCTACCGCTTCGGTTGGAAGTCCTGGTTGGGGAACGCGGCCGCGCCGCCGTCCGGCGCCTTGATCACGATGAAGGAATGGTCGGTGGTGGCGTGGCAGGCATTGCATCCCGCCGTCAGGCGCGCATAGGCCTCGGCGAACTGGTGCGGCTCGTTGGCCTTGATCGCGAAGTCGAGCTGCGCCAGCGGCTGGCTGAGCGCGGCGTCGAACAGGTCCGGCACCGGCAAGCCCCTCCAGCGCGGGATCGCGCGCGCGGTGACCAGGAAACCTTGCCGCAGCTCCTTGAACGCGTAGCCGGCGAGCGGCCAGTTGGCATCCTTGCCGGCGAGCCCGAGCTTGGTGTGGCGCGGCTGGATCAGCATGTTCATCATCGCCGCCATCTGCGGATTGAACGGCGCCGGTTCGGCGTCGGCGTCGCCCATCGGATTCTGCGCCGCGCCGCGGGTCGAGAGCGCGCCTGCCATGGCGAGGGCTGCGAGCGCCGCGGCGAGCACGACCGGAATGATGCGAGTGCGCATGTCGTCATTCTCCTCGATGACAGGAATCAAAACGACCGGTCATGATGCTAAGGGTCCCATTCCCCCGATGATCGCGCCCATCAGCAGCAGCACGATGAGCCAGTGGCCGCCGTCGATCAGCAGCAGGCGCGCATCGCGGCCGGCAAAACCGTTGTTCACCACCATGGTGGTAATGACGAAGCCCGCCCAGCAGAACGCCGCCGAGATGATGCCGCCCCTGAGCGTGAACGCGCCGATATGGCCGAGCAGTCCCGCCAGAATCCACGCCATGAGCAGCTCGGCGATGAAGGCATAGACGAACGGGAGAAATCCGCCCGGCCGTCGTCTCGCTTGCGCCATCTGCTCCGGCGTGGTGCCGAGCGCGGCGGTCCAGGTCTTGCCGAGCGCCATGTACCAGCCCGCGCCGGCGAGCCAGGCCGCCACCGCGGCGATCACGATCGCGAGATAGTTCATCCCGGCGAATGTCAACTTGTCCCTCCCGCGCCTGTCTCAGCCTACCTCCGGCGGCCGCCGTCCGGGAAGGGCTCTCTCGGCTGACCTGGCGCCGGAGGAACCAATCCGGCGCTCCCGGCATTGCTGTTCTGCGATTTTGAACCGGGCCTGTGGGATCGACATCCGTCGTGACCGATACAACCGCCAACCTCCTCGAGCACCAGCGCGCTGCGGCCGTGCACCGCAAGCGTGAGGCGCGCGGCGCGCAGGTCTTGGCCAAGCGGCTGGGGCTGCGGCTCGTCGCCGCCGACGCCTTGTCGATCCGCCGCCGCCGCCGCGGCAAGGGCTGGACTTATCTCGATCCCGACAATCGCGTCATTCGCGATCCCGCCATCGTGCGGCGGCTGGCGAGCCTTGCAATGCCGCCGGCTTATGTCGACGTGCTCTATGCCGAGGATGCTGCCGCGCATCTGCAGGCCATCGGCCGCGATGCCGCCGGCCGGCTGCAATACCGCTATCATCCCGATTGGGAAAAAGTGCGCGAGATCCGCAAGGCGCGGCGCCTTGCCCGCCTCGCCGACGTGCTGCCGCGCATCCGCCGCAGCGTCGCCCAGCATCTCGCCGGCGACGCACCGACGCGCGAATTCGCCTCGGCGGCGGTGATCGAATTGGTCGCGCGCAGCGCCATCCGCCCCGGCACCGAAAGCTATGCGCGCCTGCGCGGCACCCGCGGCGCCGCCACCTTGCTCAAGTCGAACGTCACCATCTATGGCGAGACCATCACGCTGACGTTTCGCTCCAAGGGCGGCAAGACCACCGTCAAGGAGGTGAGCGCGCCGCGGCTCGCCGCCGCGATCGCGCTGCTGCGGCAATTGCCCGGCCGGCGCCTGTTCCAGTATCGCGCCGAAAGCGGCGAGGTGCGCCACGTCACCGCCCACGAGGTGAACGGGTTCCTGCGCGAGATCGCGGGTGTGCACATCTCGCTCAAGGATTTCCGCACGCTGCTCGCGTCGGCCAGCGTGCTGGAGACGCTCGCGCATATCGAGCCGGCGGCGAGCGAGCGCCAGCGCCGCAAGCAGGTGCTGCAGGCGGTGCGCGCCGCGGCCGACGATCTGCACAATACGCCGGCGATCTGCCGCAAGAGCTACGTCCACGGCACAGTGGTTGCCGCCTTCGAAGAGGGCGTGCTGGAGCGGTTCTCGCAGACGCTCAAGGATTGCCGCTCGCCCACGCGCCGCGCCCAGGTGCTGGCCAAGATCATCGCCGCAGCCGCCTGACGCGAATCACGATCGATGCTGGTGCCACGGATACGGTGCTCTCCCTCCCCCCGCTTGCGGGGGTTGGGGAGGGGGCAGGCTTGCGCGAATCTTTCCGCATGCCCCCACACCCTGTCCCTCCAGCCGAA
>Ga0075428_100010727_pt1 | contig 10185 bp, 9 predicted proteins | sample RhiMetdeltSRZDD2_FD_75291 | JGI IMG/M metagenome (GOLD analysis project Ga0075428, IMG submission 75291) | Populus rhizosphere microbial communities from Tennessee, USA - Rhizosphere MetaG P. deltoides SRZDD2 | ecosystem: Host-associated > Plants > Roots > Rhizosphere > Soil | place: USA...
GGAGGTCCTCGGGCCCCAGGAGGAACGCGGTGCGCAGGCCCGGGGCCAGGATCTTCGAGAAGGACGACATGTAGACGACGCGGCCGTCGCGGTCCAGGGATTTGATCGTCGGCAGCGGCTGCGCCTCGAAGTAGAGGTCGCCGTAGGGGTCGTCCTCGACGATCAGCAGGTCCAGCTCCGCCGCGACGTCGAGGAGGCCGCGCCTCTTCTCCAGCGAATGGCTGATGCCCGAGGGGTTCTGGAAGCTCGCCACCACGTACAGGAACTTCACCGCGTGGCCGGCGGCCACCGCCTCCCGATGGCGGCGGCGCAGGTCGTCGAGGTCCAGGCCGTCGTCCTCGAGCCTCACGCCCACCATGCGCGCCTGCGCCGCGCGGAAGGCCGCGATGGCGCCGATGTACGAGGGCAGCTCCACCAGGACCACGTCGCCGGGGTCCACGAGCACCCGCGTCACCAGGTCGAGGCCCTGCTGGCTGCCCTCGGTGAGGAGCGTCTCGGCCGCCGTGGCGGGCATGCCCTTGGCGCGCGCGTACTCGCCCACCGCGGCCACCAGCGCTCCCACGCCGCGCGTCAGGATGTACTGGAAGGCCGCCGCGCTGTCGCGGGCGACGATCTCCCGTACGATCTCCTGGAAGGCCTCGACGGGAAACGTCTCGGGGCTCGGCTGGCCCGGGGCGAAGGAGATGACACCCGGGCGCTCGATGAGCGCGCTCATCCTGCGGATGGCGGAGAAGCGCATGCCACGGGCGCCGGCGGAGAAGCGGCTTTCGACGGAGGTCATTCCAGTCCTCGGGATGCCCGCAGTATAGCGGACCCGCTGTTCATCCGTTGCGACACCGCGTCCCCGGCAGGTGACGGGTCCCGTAGCGCAAGTCGAGTACTTTCAGCAAGATGACCCGGCACCGGTCGTGCAAATAGGATTGACGTGAAGAAGGACGAGGTCTACCATCCGACGGTCATGGGAGGGGGCTGGCTGCGCGCCGTGACGCTGACCGTCGCGCTCGTCGCGGCGTTGCTCCTGATGGTCCTCGCGGGTCCCGCCCCGGGGGACGAGCCGACCCCCGCGCTCCACTCGCGCCTGAGCCGGATCGAGGGCGCCTTCCGCTCCGGCAGCGCCGGGACCCTCCGCCAGTCGTTCTCCGAGAGCGGCAAGGTCCGCGTGGACCTCAAGGACCTGACGGAGGAGCCGGCGTCCTACGGGTGCGGGCAGCTCCAGGTGGTCTTCGCGCGCATCTTCGAGGAGAACCAGACGCGCGAGTTCGCGTTCCCCAAGGACGACGTGACGGTCTCCGCCGCCGGGACGGCCTTCGCGCGCGCGCGCTGGTCCCGCCGCAGCCGGCCCAGCGGGCAGGACGCCGTGGACAACCTCACCTTCACGCTTCGCCAGGAGAGCGGGGACTGGCGCATCAACGAGATCCGCTCGTCCCGCTAGCGTCCCGCCTCGGCGCGGCCGGCCCCGCCGTGGCCGCTCTCGCCGCCGCGGCCCTGCTCGTGGCGGGGGTGGGCGCGGTCCACATCTCGATCGAGAAGCGCCGGGCGGCCGCGCAGGCGCCGACCCGCGTGGCCGCGCGGATCGACGCCATCCAGAAGCGCGCCGCCGCCCTGATCACCGCGCTGCAGTCGGCCGCCGACCAGGTCGCCGCGCAGCCCGACGCGCCGCCCGCGCTCCGCGGCGACCGCGCCGCCCTCACCCGCCTGTTCCGCTCGCTCGAGACGCTGCGCGCGGCGCTGCCCGAGCGGCCCTCCCTGGCCATCCACGCGCCGTCGTTGAGCCCGGTGGCCTGGGCGGACCGCCTGAACGACCTCCGGGCTTTCCGCGGCGTCGTCGGCGAGCGGAAGGACATCCTCATCCTCCAGGGCAGCGTCTCGACGTTCCTCGTGGCCACCGCCCCGGTGCGCGGGCCGGGCGGGACGCCGGCCGGCGTGGCCACCGCCACGATGACCATCGCCGTGCGCCGCAACATCCGCAACGAGTTCCTGAGCGACTTCGACGTCATCGCCGGCACCCGGCCGGGCGTGGAGATCCGCTACGTGGACGCCAGGGACGAGCCCGAGGGCGCGCCGGCATTCAGCCCGCTGGCCCCCGGCTCGCGGGCGGAGGAGACGACGCTGCGCGCGCCCGACGGCAGCGTGCTCGCCGCCCTGCGCGTCGCCTGGCCGCCGCCGGAGAACCGGCCCGAGCGCATCGCGACGCGCTACCGCTGGGGCGTCACGGCCCTGGCCTTCGGCGCCGTCCTGGCCTGGGCCCTGGGCCCGGCGCGGACGCCCCGCGCGCGGCGGCTGCGCCTTGCCGCCGCCGCCACGCTCGCGCGCGGGCTGCTGCTCGTGCTGGGCCCCGCGCTGCCGGACCCGCGGTCTCCGGTCCTGTCCCCCGACGCGTTCGCCTCGCCATTGATGGGGCCGCTGCTCACCAGCCCGTTGGACCTCTTCCTGACGGCGTCCTGGCTCCTGGTGCTGGCGGTCGTGCTCTTCGAGACCGTGATGTCTGCGCCGCAGCCCAGGCCCTCCCTGGTCCGGGCGGCCGCGGTGTCGCTGCTGGCCGTGCTCCTGCTGGGCGGGGTGTTCTACTGGATCGCGGACACGGTGGCCAACACACCGCTCGACCTCGAGGCCGTGCCCCTCCTGCCCCGAAGCCCGCCGCAGATGCTCATCCACCTCTCGCTGCTCTTCGCGTTGGGGACGGGCATGCTGCTGCTGACGATCCTGCTCGGACAGGCGGGGGACATCTCCTCGCGGCGCGGCCTCGTCGAGCACGTCTTCATCTGGGCGGCGCTGGGGGCCTTGAGCTTCTGGCTGTGGCCGCGCCACATCCTTTCGCTCCCGCTGGCCCCGGCGATCCTGGCCTTCCTCATCGCGGCCGTCGCGGGGGGGACCCGACAGGCCTGGGCGCCACGGCTGCGGTCGGCCGCCCTGGGCGCGCGCGCGGGGCTGGCCCTGGCCGGCGTGGCGGGCCTCTCGCTGCTGCTCTACCCCAGCCTCGTGCACTACGGCGAGAAGAACACGCGGCTGCAGATCGAGCGGGACCACGCGCCGCTGGTCCTCCGTCAGCCGCAATGGCGCGAGTACGTGCTGGCCTCGACCCAGCGGCGGATCGACTCCCTGAACGTCCTGGAGGAGGCACCGCCCGGGCCCTACCCGCCGGACATCGAGGAGCTGGCCTTCGCGGTGTGGTCGGTGACCGATCTGGCGGCCTTCGGCTTCACCTCGGCGGTGGAGATCCAGGACACGACGGGCGCCGTGATCAGCCGTTTCGCCTTGAACGTGCCTTCGTCCCTGGAGAGGCCTCGCCCGGCCATGCCCGCGAGCATGGCCTGGGAGGTCTCACCCGAGGGGCTCACCGTGGGGAGCGAGGAGCGGCGCGTCCTTCACGCGCGCCGGCTGCTCTCCTATCACTCCGAGGTGCACGGGGCCATCCATCTCTACGTCGGCGAGGATTTCTGGAACCTGCCGTTCATCGTCGGGCGCGACCCCTATTCGGTCCTCCACCGTTCCTCCTCCGGGGAGGCCACGCGCGACCGGCCCATCGCGCTCATCGTGTACGACGCCGACGGCGAGATCGCGTTCAGCTCCGCCGAGAGGCCGCCGGCGCTCGTCCCGGCGCTGAAGTCGCGCGTGGGCGGGCCCAACCGCGTGGCGTTCTGGACGACCCTGACCGTGGACGGCCGCGCGTCCTACGCCTATCTCTTCTCCGACAGCGGCCGGACCTACGCCCTGGTCTACCCGCGCCTGGAGCCGACCCGCTACGCCGCGGGCCTGGTGGACGCGGCCGTCGGCTTGACCCTGATCGGCCTCGGCGCGGTGGCCCTGATGACGGTGCTGCGCAGCCTGGTCGGCCGTCCCACGCTGACCTTCCCATCCATCATCCGCAGCGTGGAGCAGCGCTTCGCCCTGCGTCTGTTCGTGGCCTTCACGCTGCTGGCCTTCGTGCCCGTGGCCGTGCTCCAGGTCGTGGTCCGCGGCTTCGTGGCGGACCGGCTGCGCAAGGAATCGGAGAACCAGGCCCTCGAGCGGGCGGCGGTCGCGAAGAAGGCGGTGGAGGACTTCGCGCAGTTCCAGCGCGGCGAGGCGGCGGGCGACCAGCCGGTCACCGACGCCGCCCTCGTCTGGGTGGCCAGCCTCATCCGCAACGACCTCGACGTCTTCGACCGCGGCCGCCTCCAGGCGTCCAGCAAGCGGGAGCTCTACGCCTCGGGCCTGCTCGCCCCACAGGTCCCGGGCGGGGTCTATCGCGCGCTGGTCCTCGAGGGCCAGCCCTCCATGCTGCGCACGGAGACGATCGGCGGCTTCTCGTTCCTGGCGGTCTCGGTCCCCGTGCACGTCGAGGGCCGCGAGCCGGGGGTGCAGACGCGCGAGCCCGGGATCCTGTCCATGCCCCTGGCCCTGCGCCAGAAGGAGGAGCAGGCCACGCTCGAGGACCTGGACCGGAAGATCCGGCTGGCCTCGGTCGTGTTCTTCGCACTGGCCGCCCTGCTCGCCCAGTCGATGGCCCGTCGCATCTCGGGCCCGCTGCGGGACCTCACCCGGGCCACGCAGCGCGTGGCGGAGGGAGACCTCCAGACCCGGGTCACCGCCACCAGCCGCGACGAGCTGCGGGCGCTGGTGGAGGCCTTCAACCGCATGGCCGGCGACCTGGACCGCCAGCGCCGGGCCCTGGAGCGGAGCAACCGTCTCGCCGCCTGGGCGGAGATGGCCCGGCAGGTTGCCCACGAGGTGAAGAACCCGCTGACGCCGATCCAGCTCTCGGCCGAGCACCTGCGGCGGGTGTTCGGCGACCCGAAAGTCGACTTCGCGGCCACGCTCGAGACCTGCACGCAGACGATCCTCAAGCAGGTGCGGACGCTGCGCGGCATCGTCACCGAGTTCTCCGCCTTCGCGCGCCCCCCGGCGCCGGTGCTCGAGAGGCAGGACCTGAAGGCCCTCGTCGGAGAGGCCCTGCGGCCCTACCAGCCGGGGCTGCCTCCGGGCGTGACGCTGACCGTCGACGCGAGCGACGGCGTGCCGGCCGTGATGGCCGACCGCCGTCTCCTCGAGCGGGCCGTGGTCAACCTCGTCGAGAACGCGCTACAGGCGGTGGGCGAGGACGGCGCGATCCAGGTGCGGCTGCGCTCGGCCGAGGCCGGCCGGCGGGCGGAGATCGAGATCGAGGATACGGGAGCGGGGATCGACGCGGCGGTGAAGGATCGGCTCTTCGAGCCCTTCTTCTCCACCAAGACGAGCGGCAGCGGCCTGGGCCTGGCCCTGGTCAAGAGGATCGCGGAGGACCACGGCGGCGGTGTGTCGCTGGAGCCGGCGCCCGGCCGGGGCACGCGGGCGGTCCTGTGGCTGCCGGCGGACCTACCCGCGCCCGGCCGCTGACGTCAGGGCGACTGCCGAAAGGCGGCCCGCCCTCAGGCGGTGGCGGTGCCGCTCGGGGCGACGATCCGCAAGCACTGCTTGGGATGGCTTCCGCCCCGCTTCCCTTCCTTGTGGCGGTCCTTCACCTTCGGCCGGATCTTCGGATTGTCGATCGCCCTCGGCAGGCAATGCCGGCCCTTGTGCCCCCCGAAGAGCCCGAAGATCGCCGCATCGGCCCCCGGCGCGGCCAGGAGCAGGCTGAGGGTTACCCCGATCAGGAACCTCATTTTCCCTCCACGGACGAGAGTTAACCCCTAGGAATGGATACCTTACTTGAGGATATTACTCCTCTCTTGCGCGCCGGGCAAGCCCCTCCCTCTTCCGAGCCTCGACGCGGCGGAATCCGTCCGTGACGACCTCCAGGGCCTTCTCCGGGAGGTCGTACGTTGCCAGCTCCGCCGGTGCGACGAGCGCGACGGCCTCCGCGTCGGACCCCGCCCGCGCCTCCCCCGCGACGTAATCGCACAGGTAATCCACGATGACGTAGTGGTAGTCGACCCGGTCCGCGTCGCGCTGGATGCGGTCGAACACCGCCACCACCTCGAGGGGCCTGACCACGAGGCCGGTCTCCTCCTGGATCTCGCGCACGAGGGCCTGCTCCAGCGTCTCCCCCAGCTCGACGGTCCCGCCCGGAACGACCCAGCGCCCGCGCAGCGGCTCCTTGCCCCGGCGGATCAGGAGGACGCGCCCCTGGTGGATGAGGACGGCGCCGACCCCGACGCAGGGCCGGTCCGGAGGGCCCGTCACCACCGCAGCTGCGGGGCTTCCTCGCCGGCGAGGACGGCGGGCGGAGGACCGGTGCGGCGGCGGAACATTCCCGCCACGTACAGCGCGGGGCCCGAGAGCCAGTACAAGCTGGCCATGGCCAGGAGCACCCACGCGGGGTGCAGGGCGACCACGAGCAGGAGGAGCGCGATGCCCAGCACGGCCGTGTAGCTGCGCCGGGCCCGCAGGTCGAACTTCTTGAAGGACGAGTAGCGGAAGGTGCTCACCATCAGGAAAGACAGCACCACGATGAGGGCCAGGGCCAGGGTCACGTGCGCGCGCAGGGCCAGCGGGTCGGGGAACAGGTTCACCCAGGCCGCGACCTGCGCGGCGGCGGCCGGGATGGGCAGGCCCACGAAGAAGCGGCCGTCCACCACGTTCCGCTGAACGTTGAAGCGGGCCAGGCGGAGCACGCCGCAGACCACGAAGAGGAACGCGGCCAGCCACCCCACGCGCGGCAGCGTCGAGAAGCCCCAGGAGTAGGCCAGGAGCGCGGGGGCCACGCCGAACGAGATGGCGTCGGCCAGGCTGTCCAGCTCGCCGCCGAACTCGCTGGACGTGCCCGTGAGCCGGGCGATGCGGCCGTCCAGCATGTCCAGGACGATGGCCCAGCCGATGAGCGGCGCCGCGTCCTCGTACTGGCCGTGAAGCGTCTTGACCATGGCCCAGAAGCCGAGGAAGAGGTTGCCGGTGGTGAACAGCGCGGGGAGCAGCGACGCCCCGCGGCGGAAGCGGGCGGGCGCCGCCCGTCGCGGGACGCCGTTCACTCGGCCCTCACTGCCGCTCGCCCAGGACCGAGATACCCCCTTGCACGCGGTCCCCCTCCTTCACCGTGACCCGGAACTCGGGGGGAAGGAAGACATCCACGCGGCTGCCGAACTTGATCATCCCCACCCGCTCGCCCCGCGCCACCGCGTCGTCCACGCGCTTGGTGAAGACGATGCGCCGGGCGATGAGGCCGGCGATCTGCTTGAACACCACGCGCGTGTCGCCGTCGGCGATGGTCACGGTGTTCTGCTCGTTGCGCGTGGAGGCCTTGTGGTCGAACGCGGGCAGGAACTCACCCTTGTGGTAGTCCACCTTCGCCACCTTCCCCGCGATGGGCGCCCGGTTGATGTGGACGTCGAACACGGAGAGGAAGATGGAGATCTGCGAGGACCCCGGGCCCAGGGGCGAGCCCGCGGGCGCGGGCATGACCTGGACCACCTTGCCGTCGGCGGGCGACACCGCCAGCCGCGGGTCCTGGAGGACCTTGCGGTCCGGGTCGCGGAAGAAGAACGTCGTGAAGAGGCCGAGGAAGACGAGGATCCCGCCCACCCAGTAGAGGCGGAAGAACAGGAGCACGCCTCCCAGGGCCAGGAGGATCAGGATGTGCGGCCAGCCTTCGCGGGCGATGGTCATCGGGGCCCGCCTTTCGCGAGCGGTGGGCCCGCCCCCCGCGATGGGCGGGGGGCGGAACAAGACGAGGCTAAGGGTGCGCCCCTTCCCTGGCCTGACGGGCGATCGCTTCCATGCGGTCCTTCAACTGTAGCTTCTTCTTCTTGAGGGTGGTCTCCTCGACCTGCTCCTCGTCGCTCAACACGGCCTTCTCCGTCAGGGTCACGAGGCGGCTTTCATATTCGTGGTGCTGCGCGTCCAGCCGGCGGTACTCCTCGTTCTGCATGAGGAGAGTGTCCTTGGTAGAGACCGGGTTCTGGGACATCGGCACCTCCTGGCTTGTGGGATGAAGGGCGACAAAGCGTTGACCGACCTGGGCGAAGCGGAACTCATGCCCCCTGGGCCGAAATTAGCACGCCATCCCCGCCCATTTCAAGGATCAAGCGGGCCCCCGCCCGGCGGCCGCCAGGTCCCGCTTTTCGAGGATCAGCGCGTCCTCCGCCGGGTGACTGTAATACCCTCGGCGCACGGCCACACCCTGGAAGCCGAGGGACCGGTACAGGCGCTGCGCGGCCCAGTTGCTCTGGCGGACTTCGAGGAGCGCGCGCTCCGCCCCGCGCCGGGCCCCCAGGGCCAGCGACAGCTCCAGCAGCCGGCGGCCCAGGCCGCGGCCTTGATGCGCGGGGTCCACGGCCAGGTTGTGGATGTGCATCTCGTCGACCACGGTCTGGAAGCTGCAATACGCCAGCACGCCCCGCCCCGGTGCCTGCGGCGGCGCCGCGCCGCGCAGCACGAGCACCAGGCCGCGCTCCGGGTCGGCCATGGCGTCGCGGAAGTTGCGCGCGGTCCACGGGTGGGCGAAGCAGAGACGCTCCAGGGACACCAGGGCCGGGACGTCGTCGTCGTCGGCGGCCTGGAGCGCGACGGGCGGAAGGGTCATTCGCGCGGCTTGCGGATGCTGGCCTCGCGCAGGTAGAGCGGCCGCAGATCCGCCGCGGCGACGCCACGCCCCGCCGACAGGATCTCCTCTCCCAGCCGCGCGACGGTGCCCGCCAGGAACAGGCTGCCGGCCGGGAAGACGGCCCGGGGCCGTGCGGCGAGTATCTCGGCGCGATACCGATCCGCGCCGTCGCCGATGAAGGCGGCGGTCTCCGGGACCCGCTCCAGGAGGCCGGCCAGGGGTGTCGCCTGCGGCTCCCCGCGAGGGCGGCCGGCCCCGTCGAAGATCGCGCCGAAGACCTCGCCGCGATGGGCCTCCATCACCGCCACGATGCATTCGGATGCGCCGGCGGCGGCGGCGGCCAGGGCATCGAGGGCCGAGACAGCCGCGCACGGGCGGTCCGCGGCCAGCGCCAGGCCCTGGATGGTGGCGATGCCGACACGCAGGCCGGTGAACGAGCCCGGTCCCGCCGCCACGGCGTAGCCCTCCACGTCGCCGGGCGCGACGCCCAGGCCTTCCAGCAGGAAGGCGATCGAGGGCATGAGGTGCCGCGAGTGGGTGTCCACCGGGCTGAGGCGGACCTCGCCGCGGACGGCACCGCCCTCGGCGAGAGCGACGCTCTCCCGCGCGGTAGTCGTGTCGACCGCGAGGACGCGCAGGAGGCCTCCTTCCGGCGGGCCGTGGTGCGGAACCCCGGTAGCTTATACTTTCCGATCGTGGCCACGAAAAAGGTTGGGGTCCTGACGGGCGGCGGCGATTGCCCGGGCCTCAACGCGGTGATCCGCGCGGTGGTGCGCCGCGCGCAGGGCCGGGGGATCGAGGTCCTGGGCATCCGGAACGGCTGGCTCGGGCTCATCGAGGGCGACGTGGAGCCCCTGACGTCCTACTCGGTGATCGGCATCCTGCCCAAGGGCGGGACCATCCTCGGCACCTCGCGCGTCAACCCGCTGCGCAGCGTCGAGGACCGGCAGAGGCTCGCGGCCAACGTCAAGCGGTTCGGCCTCGACGCCCTCATCGTGGCCGGCGGCGAGGGCACGCTCTCGGCGGCGCGCGACCTCCACAAGGAGGGCCTGCCCGTCGTCGGCGTGCCCAAGACCATCGACAACGACCTGCGCGGCACCGACTACACGTTCGGGTTCGACACCGCGGTGAACATCGTACGCGAGGCCATCGACCGCCTCCACACAACGGCGGAGAGCCACCACCGGGTCATGGTGGTCGAGGTGATGGGCCGCCACGTGGGCTGGATCGCCGCCTTTGGCGGGATGGCGGGAGGCGCCGACCTGATCCTCATCCCCGAGAAGCCGTACCGGCTCGAGGAGATGTGCAGCGTGCTCGAGAGCCGCCGGCGGCGCGGGCGGTCCTTCTCGATCGTGGTCGTGGCCGAAGGGGCGGCCCCCGCGGGCGAGCCCCTGCCCGAGCACGTGGGCGAGGGCAACAGCTCCGGCGTCGGCTTCCGGGTGGCCGAGCAGATCGGGAAGCGGATGGCCGTGGAGACGCGGGTGACGGTGCTGGGGCACATCCAGCGCGGCGGCTCCCCCACCGCCTTCGACCGCATCCTGGCCACCCGGTTCGGGATCCGCGCCGTGGATCTCGTATGCGAGGAGAAGTTCGGCCTCATGGTGGGCCTGCACGGGACGCGGATGGGGACGGTCACGCTGGCGGAGGCGACGGCCGGGCCCAAGACCATGGACCTCGAGCAGTTCGCC
>Ga0075428_100010728_pt1 | contig 10185 bp, 10 predicted proteins | sample RhiMetdeltSRZDD2_FD_75291 | JGI IMG/M metagenome (GOLD analysis project Ga0075428, IMG submission 75291) | Populus rhizosphere microbial communities from Tennessee, USA - Rhizosphere MetaG P. deltoides SRZDD2 | ecosystem: Host-associated > Plants > Roots > Rhizosphere > Soil | place: USA...
CGCTGGCGCTGCTCGGTCCCGGTGCATATTCGATCGATTCGTACCGCTTCGGTCGGCGTCTCGTCATACTGCCGCCGCAGTGATTCCGTCCAAGGTGTCGGTCGCGCGCCTCCCGATAGAGGCGTGATTACCGACGCGGAGCGGCGCAGGATGCACTTCGGTTGCTGTGTACGTCAGCGCACAGACACGGGAAAGATGAGTTGCGACCAGGAGCCTTGTCATGAATCTGCAGCATACGATCTCAGTCCACAAGCACGAGTCCCGCACCACGCCCGCAGTGTTCGTCGTCGACAGCGACGCAGCAGCGCGCGCAATTCTGGAGCCGCTCATCTGTTCCGCGGGCTATGCGCCGCGAATGATCGCGTCGGCGGAAGAGTTTTTGGATCTGCCACGAGAGATGACGCCGGCGTGTCTGCTGGTGGAGCTCGATCTGCCCGGCTTGAACGGCCTCGATCTGCAGCGGCGCGTGTTCGAGCGCGCGGAGCTGCCGATCATCTTCATGAGCCGCAACGCCGATGTGCCGACGACGGTGCGCGCAATGAAGGGCGGCGCGTTTGAATTTCTTACCAAGCCGGTGCAGCGCGAAGTGCTGCTGGATGCGATCGGCGGCGCGATCGAACGCAGTCACGCTGCGCTTCAGCACCTCACCCAGGTCCACGCGCTGCAGGAGCGCTATGGGTCGCTGAGCCGCCGCGAGCGCGAGGTCATGAGCCTGGTGGTCAGCGGCCGGCTCAACAAGCAGGTCGGCGGCGACCTCGGCATTTCCGAGATCACCGTGAAGGCGCATCGCGGGAAGATGATGCGCAAGATGCGTGCGTCGTCGTTTGCCGAGCTGGTCACTATGGCTGCCAGCCTGCGCGGCGAGGCGCACGTCAACGCGTGAGCTCAGCGCATCTCACGAACCAGAGCGGCGACTAGTTCCGCTGCAGGCATCGCGCGCGCGAGTGGCGCACCTTGGCCGGCCCATTGCGCGCCGAAGCGCGTATCGCCTGCGGCCTTCGCGGCTGCATTGAGTGCCTTGCCGGCATCGTAGGCGAGCGGATAGGCGGGGATCTGTCGATCCGCGACGCCGATGCTCAACGCCGTGAACTCATTCGCAAGACAGCGCGCGGCGCGACCGGAGATCGCGCGAGTCATGACCGTGTGATGAGCTGCATCGCTCGCCAGCGCCGCACGAAAACCTGCATCGGCGTCGGACTCGGGGCAGGCGATGAAGGCGGTGCCGAGTTGAGCAGCAGCGGCACCCAGGCGCAGCACTGCGGCAATGCCTGCGCCATCCATGATTCCGCCCGCTGCGATCACGGGAATGCTCAACTCACGCACCAGCAGACGCGTCAGCGCAAGCGTGCCGAGACGATCGTCGTGCGCGTCCGGATCGACCACACCGCGATGACCGCCGGCTTCGTAACCCTGGGCCACGACTGCCTGCACACCGGCACTCGCTGCTGCTCGACCTTCAGCCACGCTCGTAGCGGAACCGAGCAGCACGATGCCCGCATCGCGCAGCGCACGAATGCGCTCGGCCGAGGGCAGTCCGAAATGGAAGCTCACGACTCGCGGCTTCGCGGAGACGAGCGCTGCCAGCATGGCGTCATCTTCGAGGAAGCTGCGATAGATCTCTCGCAAGCGGTCCGGAGGTTGCGCGCCGAACTTTTCGAAGTGCGGACGGAGCTGCGCGAGCCACGCACGTTCGAGCGTCGCGTCCGCCCGCGGAGGTCGATGACAGAACACGTTGACGTTGAGCGAGCGATTGGAGCGCGCGCGCACTTCCGCAATCATCTTGCGGGCGCCCTCGGCGTCCGTCGCGCCGACACCGATCGATCCGAGCGCGCCGGCGTTCGACACCGCAGCCGCCATCGCAGGCGATGACACACCGGCCATCGGCGCTTGAATGATCGGCAGATCGATCCCGAGCGTTGCGAGCAGCGTCATGCGTGCAACGATACCTTAGTAGCATCGTTTTCTCTCGCACCTTGAGTAGGCTTCGATGCATGGTCGCTCTCAGCATCAACGGCGAAAAGCGCGAAGTCGACGTCCCCCCGGACATGCCGTTGCTCTGGGTGTTGCGCGATGTTCTCGGCATGACCGGAACGAAGTTCGGCTGCGGGCTGGGCTTGTGCGGAGCCTGCACGGTGCACCTGAACGGCAACGCTATCCGTTCGTGCATCACGCCGGTGAGTGCAGTCGGCGACCAGCCGATCAGGACGATCGAGACGATAGGCGGGACGTCGAACGGCGCGAAAGTGCAGAAGGCGTGGCTGGACGTCGAAGTGGTCCAGTGCGGCTACTGTCAATCGGGCCAGATCATGTCGGCCACGGCGCTGCTCGATTCCAATCCGCACCCGAGCGATGCCGACATCGATGCGGCCATGTCCGGCAACATCTGCCGGTGCGGCACTTATCAGCGTATTCGCGAGGCCATCAAGCGTGCGGCAGGATAACGTCGAGCTGACTCGTCGCGAATTCGTCGGCATGACGGCGGGTGCCGTTTTTGTGTACGGCTTCCACGTGCCCGCGAGCAATGCCAACGACGCGGCGAAGTCCGAGCCGTTCGCACCGAACGCCTTCATCCGCGTCGACGGTCAGGGCGCAGTGACGTTCATCTGTCCTCAGGTCGAGATGGGGCAGGGCGTGTACACGTCGCTCGCGATGATCGTCGCAGAAGAACTCGACGCGGACTGGAAGCGGGTGCGCGTCGAGCACGCGCCTCCCAACGAGAAGCTGTACTTCAATCCGATGCTGGGCGTCCAGGCCACCGGCAATTCGAATTCCATCCGCGGATTCTGGAAGCCGCTGCGCCAGGCTGCTGCGACCACGCGTGCCTGCCTGGTCGAGGCCGCTGCGCGTCAGTGGAAGGTTCCTGCAGCGGAGTGCCGCGCCGAAGATGGCAAGGTGGTTCACGATCGCACGAAGCGCACGCTCGACTACGGCGCGCTGGCCGCGGGCGCGGCGACAATCACGCCGCCGAAAGACGTCCCGCTGAAAGACCCGGCGAAGTTCCGGCTGATCGGTCGTCCGGTGAAGAGACTCGACACGCCGGAGAAGGTCAACGGTCGAGTGCAGTACGGCATCGACGCGCGACCGCCGGGCGTCAAGATCGCGACTCTGATCAAGAGTCCGGTGCTCGGCGGCAAGGTCGCCCGCGTCGACGATAGTCGGGCGAAGACTGTGCCGGGTGTGCGCCAGGTCGTCGTGCTGGACGATCTCGTCGCCGTCGTTGGCGATCACATGTGGGCCGCCAAGCAAGGACTCGCGGCGCTCGACATCACCTGGAACGATGGACCGAACGCCAACGTGTCGTCGGACTTGATCTGGTCGAGGCTGCGCGAAGCCAGCAAGCGCGACGGTGCGCTCGCGAAGGAAGTCGGCAATCTGCAGAGCGTCTTTGGCGAGGGCGTGGTGACGGCGGAGTTCGAGATGCCGCTGCTCGCGCACGCGACGATGGAACCGATGAACGCCACCGTGCACATCACGCCTGCTGCGGCGGACGTGTGGATCGGCAACCAGGCGATCCCGCGCGTGCAGGCTGCCGTTGCACGAGCTGCGGGCCTGACGCCAGCTCAGGTGACCGTCCACAATCACCTGATCGGCGGCGGCTTCGGGCGGCGTCTGGAACCGGACGCGGCCTACGACGCTGCGCGCATCGCGAAGCAAGTGGCAGCTCCGGTGAAAGTGGTGTGGACCCGCGAGGAAGATATCCGTCACGACTGGTTCCGTCCGGTGTATCACACGATCCTGCAGGCGCGCCTGCGGGACGAACGCATCGTCGGCTGGAAACACAAAGTCACGGGCTCTGCCGTCGTTGCGCGCTGGCTGCCTGCTGGCTTCAAGAACGGTGTGGACTTCGACGGCGTGGATGCAGCCGTCGACGTGCCGTATGAAATCCCGAACTATCGCGTGGAGTTCAACCGCGAGGAACCGCCCGGCATCAATACCGCCTTCTGGCGCGGCGTCGGTCCCAACAACAACGTGTTCGCGATCGAGTCGTTCATGGACGAACTGGCGCGCAGAGTCGGCAAGGATCCGATCGAGTTCCGGCGTGCGCACCTCGAGAAGGAACCGCGTCTGCGGGCGGCGCTCGACCTGGTGAAACAGAAGTCCGGCTGGGGCACACCGCTCCCGGCGCGCTGTGGACGCGGCGTGTCGGCGCAGGCAGCGTTCGGCAGTTCCATCGCATCTGTCGTCGAGTGCGAAGTGGACGATGCCGGCGCAGTCAATCTCCGCCGCGTCACGACCGCAGTCGATACTGGATTGGCCGTCAACCCGGACACGGTCGTCGCGCAATTGCAGGGCGGTCTGACATTCGGACTGACCGCCGCGTTGTACGGCCAGATCACGCTGAAGAACGGGCGCGTCGAGCAATCGAACTTCCACGACTACCAGTTGCTGCGCATGAACCAGGTGCCGCGGATCGACGTGCACCTGATCAAGAGCGGCGAGTCGCCCGGCGGCATCGGCGAGACCGGCGTGACGTCTGTAGTCCCGGCGCTGAGAAATGCAATCTACGCGGCGACCGGCGTGGCACTGCGACGCATGCCGATCGATTCGAGCCTGCTCAAGGCTTGAGCTTCTTGCGCAGCGCCTGCAGCGCGGCGAGATAGATTTCCGAGAAGGTGGGAAACGGCTGGATCGTATCCAGCAACACCTCGAGCGGCACGCGCGCGCGGATCGCGAGCGTCGCCTGCTGCAACCACTCGCCGGCTTCCGGGCCGAGCGCGTAGGCACCGGTCAGTTGCTTGCCATCGCTGAGCAGCGTCATGAATCCGTTCGACTTGTCGTAGGCGCGCGTGTACGTCGCCGTCTTCGCGATTTCCGAGATGCGCGCGGTTGCGCTGAAGGTTGCTTCCGCTGCGCCCACCGACGCGGCTTGCGGATCCGTGAAGATCACGCGCGGCACTGCTTCGTAGTTCGCCTCGCGCGGCTCGCCGAGGATGTTCGCAGCGACGACCCGGCCCTGATACTTCCCGACGTGCGTCAGTTGCCAGATGCCGTTGATGTCGCCGATCGCCCAGAGCCGCTCGGCGACGCGCAGATGACTGTCGACCGGAACGCCGTGCGCGGTGGGTTTGATGCCGACGGTTTCCAATCCGATGCCGTCGGTGCGGGGACGCCGACCGGTCGCGACGAGCAAACGCTCGCCGCTCAATATGCGTCCGTCGTCCAGTTCCAAGACGTAGCTTTCGCCGTCTCGTCGTGCAGCAGTTGCGTGTACGCCGAGCGCAAGCTCGATGCCGTCACGGCGCAGAACTTCGGCGAGTGCTTCGCCGAGCGACCACGGCTCGCGAGGCAGGATGCCGCTCGCGACGAGCGCCACTTCGCCGCCGAGGCGACGAACGGCTTGCGCCATCTCGACGCCGACCGCTCCGCCGCCCAGCACGAGGAGTCGGTGCGGAACGGCCTTCATGCCGGTCACTTCGCGATTCGTCCAGATGCCTGCGAGCTCGCGCAAGCCCGGCACGGTGGGAATGATCGGCTCGGAGCCGTTCGCGAGCACGACGTGCTGAGCGGTGTACCGCACGCCGTCGACTTCAACGACGCCCGTGCCCGCGAGTCGACCCCTGCCGCGGATCAGCGTAATACCGTTGCTGGCGAGCCAGCGCTGCTGACCTTCGTCGGAGTAATTCGAAACCATGAAGTCGCGCCATGCGAGCGCGGCCGCGACGTCGACCTTCGCTGTCGCCGCCGCTTCGTTCGCACCGTGCGCAGCTTCGCCCGGACGCAGCAACGTCTTCGAGGGAACGCACGCCCAATAGGAGCACTCGCCACCGACCAACTCGCGCTCGACGAGGGCGACACGCAGACCGCCCTCGGCAAGAGCACCGGCGCAGTGCTCGCCCGGTGCGCCGCCACCGATGATGATGACGTCGTAATCGCTGCTCACGTCGGCAGCGGTTTGCCGTGCTGTTCCGCGATCATGTAGGCAGCGTACCAGCTCGGCCAATCAGCGTGTCTCTGCCCCAGGCGCTTCTCATATTCGCCGTGCGCAGTCTCGGCGCGGCGCATCGCGTTCGCGAGATCGGTCTCCGAGGCGTACTCCGTCTCGGCCGCGTCGACACGTCCCGGCAATCGCTGCGTGACTTCCTGCAGCAGCCAGCCGTTGCCGTCGGGATCCTCGAACGCGGCGTACGACGCGTAACTGTGACGCTGCGGGTCCGGGCCGTTGATCGGCGGCTGCCCCGGGCCGGTAATGTGGAACACCTCGCTGACCTTGATGCCGCGATCGACGAGCTCGGCGCGGGCTGCCACGACGTCCGTCACGATCAGGAACAGACCTCGGGCCGAGCCCGGCGCGGCCGGTGTCACGCCCTTGCCGAAGTGAATCGAACACGGCGAGCCGGGCGGTGTGTACTGCAACGCCCGGAACGAGTCGCCGACGATGAACTCGCCATCGAGTCGCCAGCCGAGCGCGTCGCCATAGAAGCGCTTGGCGCGATCGACATCGGCCACGGGGATCGCCAGCACTTCGAGTTTCAGGTCCAAGGTTTTCATGGGGAACTCCTGCCGTCGTCGTCTTGCGACTGCTCGTGAATGAACCAGCTCTGCAGCTCGTTGGTGCGCACGACCTGGCTCACCAGCAGATCGTTGGTGCCGTCGTCGCCGCGCTCCGCCGCTTCGCGCGCAAGCGGTCGGGCTTCCTGCAGTACGAATTCGTGCGCATCGAGCAGGCGTTTAAGTTGAGCGCCGACACTCTCTCGTCCTCGAGGCGCACGCGCGATGCGCGATTCCTCGACGACGTCATGCGCTAGCGCCAGAGCTACGCCGCCCAGCGTCTGCACGCGCTCGGCGAGAGCATCCATCAACTCGAGTTGCTCGCCGTGATGCTTGTCGAACAGCAGGTGGAGGCTGTAAAAGCTCGCGCCTTTCGTCTGCCAGTGCGCTTTCTTGTACAAGTCGCGCAGCGCCATGGTGTGGGCGAGCAGGCGATTGAGGGCCGAGACGGACTTGGCGCGGACGGCCTCGCCGAGGCCGAGGCGGGAGGCACCGAGAGTGCCGAAGTTCTGGATGATGGGATCGCTCATGGTGCTCAGCTCCTGGCGTGTTCTGCAATCCAAGCAGAGGCGCGCCGCCGAGGCGATAACACCATGGTGTTGGTCAGCCCGGCGCTTGCTCCCCGCGCAGCGCCCACGCACAGAAGTGCCTGCAGTTGTTCGTCAACAGCCGATACCGCTGTTCCCCCAGACGAGATCGCGCACGCTCCACGACTTCACCGCGATCGAACGCTGGCGCGTCGTGTCGAACCCGGATGCTGCGGCCGCGCGCGAAACGTTCGAGAGAAACAGTTTCCACCGGTCCGCTGCGCAGCCCGTATGCGAGGCCGGAGTAGTGAATGACCCGACCGCCGCCGACGTAGATGCCGTGATGGCTGTAGAGCGCGCGAGGCGTGACAAGGTGAGAAGCGAGCGGGGGTTCTTCGCCTGGACGAAGCAGTGTTTCGCGCGCATGGCTGGATCTCCTGTTCATGGCAGAAACGCTACGCGGCCGCGCGCTCGCCGGCGATTGGACGTTCGTTTAGACGATACCTTTGGCCAATGCTCGACTCACGCGCGCCTGCTCCCACGCGATCCGACAGCGGCTGTGCATGTGCAGCTCGACCTCGCGGGTCGAGTTGCGAAACGCGAGGTCGAACCCGATCTCGTCCGGCTGCACGAGTACCTGGCATACACAGCAGGGCTCGCCGCGCCCGGACCCCGCCCAACTCGTGTCCGGATCGCTGAATGGCAGCCTTCCCGTAACCAGCAGGTTCCTTGCGCGTTCGCGCAACGCTCCCTCGTCGATGTCTGCGATGGTCATACGAGCCTCCGGCGGATCTGCGACGGTCTTCTCATGACAGTACGATCCAGCGGGGCGGTTTATTCCATCGGCCGGGGCCTGCTACTGTCGATCCGGCTGGGGGCCGTTCGTCATATAAATATGAATACCCACTCCTACCGCTGGATCATCGTCGGGGTCGGCGCGCTCATGACCTGCGTCGCCCTGGGCGCGATGTTTTCGCTGGCCATCTTTCTCGACCCGGTTTCGCGAGACACCGGCTGGTCGCGCGCGGGCATCTCGGCCGCGATGACCATCAACTTCCTGGTCATGGGCGCCGGTGCTTTCGGCTGGGGCGCGTTGAGCGACCGCTACGGCACTCGCGTCGTCGTGTCGATCGGCGCGGTCTTGCTCGGGCTTGCCTTGGTCGTCGCCAGCCGCGTGCAGTCGCTGTTCGCTTTTCAGCTCACGTACGGCATTCTCGTCGGCTTGGCCGCGAGCACGTTCTTCGCGCCGATGATCGCGCTGACCACCGCGTGGTTCGATACCCAACGCAGTCTCGCGGTGTCGCTCGTCTCGGCGGGCATGGGTGTCGCGCCGATGACGATCTCGCCGTTTGCACGCTGGTTGATCACTACGTACGACTGGCGCACGGCGATGCTCGTCATCGGCATCCTCGCGTGGGTCCTGCTGATTCCTGCTTCACTGTTCGTGCGCCAACCGCCCGTGCCTGCGGCCAATACGCCGGGAGCCAGTGCGGCGTCGGACGGACTGATCGCCAACGTTGCAGAGGCGCTGCGTTCGCGGCAGTTCATCGTCCTGGCGCTCGTGTTCTTCCTGTGCTGCGCGGCGCACTCCGGGCCGATCTTCCACATGGTCAGTTATGCGATGGCGTGTGGAATCGCGCCGATGGCGGCGGTGAGCATTTACAGCGTCGAGGGATTGGCGGGCCTCGGCGGCAGATTACTGCTCGGCGTCGCGGGGGATCGCTATGGTGCGAAGCGCGTGCTGATCGTCGGACTCCTGGTGCAGGCGGTTGCAATCGGCACGTATCCCTTCGTACGCGAGCTCGGCGAGTTCTACTTCATGGCGGTGATCTTCGGCACGGCCTACGGCGGCGTGATGCCGTTGTACGCGGTGCTGGCGCGCGACTATTTCAGCCAGTCGATCATGGGCACTGTGTTCGGTGCTGCGACGATGCTGTCGAGCCTCGGCATGTCAGCCGGCCCGGTCGTCGGCGGCTGGATTTTCGACACGTTCGGTGGCTATTCCTGGCTGTTCTTCGCGTCGCTCGGTCTCGCCGTCGGCGCGATGGCGATCGCGTTCGCGTTCCCGCGCGCGACGGAGCTCAACGCGCAGCTTCGCGCCGCTTGACGATCTTCATGCTCGCGTTGATTCCGTGCGCCATGATGTGCGTGACTGCGCCGTGCTCGTCGGTGAAGAACTCGTAGGTGCCGAGTAGCCGCGGCGAGAACAGCCTGTCCGACATCGCGACCATCGGAATGTGGCCCTTGCCGTTGAAGTCGGCGAACAGCTGCGAGCCCGTGAGCGAGAGCGTGAGCGTGCGGAAGTTGAAGGGATTCGCGCCGTCGAAATCGTAGACGCCGACGTACTTCGCGAGAATTTCCGGCGGCACGCTCACTTTCTTTTCTGCATCGGTCCGGCCCGTCAGCCGGTACGGCGGAGATTCTATGCAGACGTATTCGAGCAGCTCGGTGTCCGGCACGAGCGTCAGGTCCGATGCGATCGTGATCGGCTTGTTGAAGGCCTTCGCATCGGTCAGCGTGATGCGCCGCTGGATGTGGCCGAAGTCCACGCGCCGCAAACGCTCCGTGATGTGCAACGACTCCGTGTGCGGATGGCCGCCGAAGTCGAGCCACGTGCTGTCCTTGAAGCCGGCGCTTTCGATCACCAGTTCCTCGCCCTCCCAGCGGCCGACCGAATAGCCTTCGAAGCTCGCATTGGGATTCGCCGGCAGCTTGCGGCCGTCCATCAGCACCTGCCGATAGGCGAGATCCTCGTGCAGGACGACGATCACCGCCGGCGTCTGCACGATCTTGGTCCGCGCCGCCTCGGCGAGCACGGTGCCGAAAATGTGTCGCGGACCCCAGGGCTGACAGCCGATGGATGCCGGATCGTCCGCGCCGAAGTTGTTCATCCGCTCGACGAACAGCTCGGTCGCCCAGGGCTGCACGTCGGTCGCGTCCAGGTCTGCCGCAATGTTCAGGAAGTAGGCCGGATGAGGCGACGCGAGCCAGATGCCGGAGAAGTCAGGCTTGCCATCTGCGGTGCGTGGAGCGGGCGCCGTGAGGTTCGGCTTGCCGTCGGCCAGTCGTGGGATGCCAGGTGTGCGATCGGTCAGCCACTGCGCGTGCGCTGCCGTGCTGAACGCGAAGGCGGCGACGGCGATAACGATCGTTCCCGGGCTCACACCCC
>Ga0075428_100010731_pt1 | contig 10183 bp, 10 predicted proteins | sample RhiMetdeltSRZDD2_FD_75291 | JGI IMG/M metagenome (GOLD analysis project Ga0075428, IMG submission 75291) | Populus rhizosphere microbial communities from Tennessee, USA - Rhizosphere MetaG P. deltoides SRZDD2 | ecosystem: Host-associated > Plants > Roots > Rhizosphere > Soil | place: USA...
AAACTCGAGCTCCACCCGGACAAAACGAGGCGAGTGGATCTCTCATGGGGCAAAGAGGGGTTCGACTTGCTCGGCTGTCACTTGCGGAAGCGGCTGAGCGGTCCGATCTGGGAGAAGCAGCGCAGACGCGTGTACTTCCTTCAGCGCGGACCGTCGCAGCGCAGCATGAAGCGAGTGCGTCAGCGCGTGAGGGATGTGACTCCAAAAGGGCGGTGCCACGAAGATGTTCGCGAGGTCATCGCGGATCTCAATCCGGTGTTGCGCGGCTGGGGCAACTACTTCCGCACCGGTAACGCCTCGCATCAGTTCATCGATATCGACCGCTACGTCTGGCGACGGCTGCTCACTTTGCGCGTGAAACGCGCAGGGCGACAGCTCAAGCCAGGGCAAGCGGAGCGATGGACTGATGACTACTTCCACGGTTTAGGGCTTCATCGCCTGCGCGGAACCATTCAATACCCGGAGGTCACGTAATGCTGCTTCCCAAGAGATCATCGGTAAGCCGTGTGCGGGAAATCCGCACGCACGGTTTGAAAGGGGGTCTTGTGCCTCCGATTGCAATTCTGCGAAAGGACTAACAGGATCTACCAATGCGAACCGTCGAGATCCGAACGTATGAACTGAAACCGGGAACACGCGACGAGTTTCACCGGCTCGTGATCGAGACCGCCGCGCCGATGCTGCATCGATGGAAGCAGGATGTCGTTGCCCACGGCCCGTCCACGCACGACGACACGACCTATTACCTGATCCGCAGCTACGCCAGCCTCGCCGAGCGCGCCGAAATGCAGGATGCGTTCTACGGCAGCGACGAATGGCGCAATGGTCCGCGCGAGGGCATCCTCGCGCGGATCGAGCACTACACGACGCTGGTATTGGAGATGGACGACGCGGCGGTCGACAAATTGCGGCGGGCGCTGTCATGAAGTGAGCGGTATCAGAACACCCAGCTCAATCCCACCGCATACCGCGTCAGCGGATCGAAGTCCGCGCCCTTCGACCGCAACAGCCGGTTCACCTCGGCGCGCAATGCCGTCCGCGGTGTTAGGCGGATCCGCGCGCCGGCACCGGCTTGTGCGCTGGTGCGATCGTGCAGGCCGAAGCCTTCTTGCACCGGAACGGCGTAGACCGGCGGAATCGGTATCGGCCATGGTGAGATGAAGAAGGTCGACGGGGTGTTCTGCGGCGCATCGACGTAGCGCACGCCCGCGCGAACGTAGGGTGTAATGGGTTGATCGGAGAGGAAGTGGCGCGTCACGGAAACATCGATCGGCGTGACGCGGTAGCGGCGGAGCTCCGTTCCCGGAATCGTCCCCGGAGTGCCGTCGGGATTCAGCACGAAGAACAAGCGCGTATACGGACCGCGATACGTCTGTGAGGACACGGTGAGCTCTACGTCCCAGTCGACCTTCGGTATGTACGCGATGCCGACGCCGACACCGCCGTGCGCGTCGTCCGACCACGGATCATTTCCCGAGAAAGAGATCTCCGAAGCGAGGATGCTGATGCGCCAGCGATCGTCGGCGAATAGGGAACTGCTGCAGGCGAGGAGAAGAAGCGCGAGGGAGATGAGTGTGCGAGGCATGTTCGTTGTCCTTGCAAGTGAGACGGGAGAGATCGCGAGAGGTTCCACTACACTGGCGCGTATGACGAAGTGGCTCGCATGCGCGCTGGTTGCAATGACCGCGGTGAGCTCACCGACGGTCGAGAGCCGCCTTCGCGACGGCGACATCATTTTTCACCAATCGCAATCCGCACAGTCGCGCGCGATCCAGCTCGCCACGCACAGCCGCTACAGCCACATGGGCATTCTGTACAACGACCACGGCAAATGGTTCGTCTATGAAGCGGTGCAGCCTGTGAGACTCACACCTCTACGGACATGGATCGCGCGCGGCCACAACGGCCATTTCGTCGTCAAACGTCTGCGCGATCCACAGCGATTGACACCGGCCGTTCTCGCGCGCATGAAAACCGAAGGCGACCACTATCGCGGAAAGAGCTACGACCTCTATTTCGAATGGAGCGACGCGCGCATCTACTGCTCCGAGCTCGTATGGAAAATCTACAAACGCGCGGCCGGCGTGGAGATTGGATCCCTGCAAAAGCTCCGAGACTTCGACCTAACACACCCCATCGTGCGCGCCAAAATGCGTGAACGCTACGGAGATCGCATTCCGCTCGACGAACCGGTCATCTCCCCGGCGGCGATGTTCGAGTCGGAAGAGTTGGCGGAGGTGTTGCGGCGATGACGAGGACGTTGTTTGCGAGATGGCGACGCGCCGCCCTCACTTGATTTCGAACGTCAGCGTGCTCGTGTCGACGAGCCAGTGTTCCGGCTGTTTTGGATCGGGACGGCGATACGTCGTGACGACCATGTAGTGGCCCGGTTCGGGGTACGGAAAGTTCATGCCGCCGTGCTCGGCGGGCACGCCGTCGGCGATGCGGCCGGTGCCTGCGCGATGGAGCTCCATCGGAAGGTCGCGGAGCAGTGTGTTCGTCGCCTTGTCCACGGCGATGAAGCGCATGGGGTCTCCCGGTTTCATCTGCGGTCTGGGTCCGTTCCAGCCCTGCGGGTAGATCTCGAGGCCCAGGCCGGTGGAACGTTGCCAGTCCGCGCGCGGAGTCGCGCCGTAGAAGAGGAATGTTTTGGCGTGCTCCGTCCGCGTCTCGTTGCCGCTGATGACCGGTTTGAGCGCGACGGCCGACATGACGACGACCCCTTCGTCAGGGATGTTGGCCTCGAAGGTTGCTGGTTTCACTGCGATTCGCTGTTTCGGCAGGTACACGTACGCGTCCGTGACGCGATCCGCCGCGATCGTTTCGCCGAGGCTCGGGAACTCGGTGCCGCGCGCCACGTGAAGCGTGATTGTGCCGCAATCGCCGTCCGCGACGATGTAGGTCTGGGCGAACGCTGCGGAAGCGAAGAGCAGGGCAATCGCAACTGCGATCCGTTGGATCATGCTCTTCCGACGATCGAAGAGCGCGGACGTTACGACGATCGAAGGCTTTTCACGGCGCCTCGAATCGGCTACGGTAACGGCATGAAAAAAGCGAAGTCCGGCGCAACCCTTTCCAAAGCACAACGCGACGAACTGCTCGGCGTGTTGAAAGCCCGCTTTGAGAAGAACAAGAATCGCCATAAGGGCATCGAGTGGGCGGGTGTGCAGGCGAAGCTGGAAGCGAACGCGGAAAAGCTGTCGTCACTTCAGGAGATGGAGCGAACCGGTGGCGAGCCGGATGTCATCGGCTTCGATAAGAAAACGGGCGAATACGTTTTTTGTGATTGCTCCGCGGAGAGTCCGAAGGGCCGCAGAAGTATTTGTTACGACCGCGATGGCCAGGAGGCGAGGGAAAAGGAAGGCATCCATCCGGAAGGCAACGCGATCGACATGGCCGCGACGATGGGTATTGAGCTGTTGAACGAAGAACAGTATCGAGAACTGCAGAAGCTGGGAAATTTCGATACGAAGACGTCGAGCTGGGTGGTCACACCTCCCGAGATTCGAAAACTCGGAGGCGCGCTCTTTTGCGATCGCCGCTACGACCATGTCTTCGTGTATCACAATGGCGCGCAATCCTTCTATAGCGCCCGGGCCTTTCGCGGCTTGTTGCGCGTCTAACGGATCCCACGCTCAGCTGCGCGGCCGGTCCACGTGCCGAAGCCGGAGCGGCGCGGCGGTTGCCGCCAAGGAGTTGCGTGCAACGAGTGGCGAGTTGCAACCGCCGTGACGCCGTCACGCTGGCGATAAGGTAAGCAGCTCGGCTGCCGGGCCGAAGGCGGGCCGTGCCAGCTTCACACCAAAGTTAGGCGCCGCCAACTCAATGATCTTGTATCTGGTGAACTTTGATCAGCTCTCGTACAGGTGCGAGGTCGTCGACTCCCTTGATCTCGTCAGGATCCAGCGCGCCGATCGCCTCTGCCACGTCACTTAACCTCGCAATGCGCTGTTTGTCACCCTTTTGGTAACCGACGAGAATGGCGCCTTGATACTGCGGATCTGGACCCATAGAAGCGATATAAGCGTTCTCGACGGTTGAGAATGCGCGGATAGCTGCTTTCAAGTAGGCAAGACTGACCTCATTGCCAAAAGCCAGAAGCACATATCCAGGATCATCGACGCATTCATATATACCTCGCGTGAGGGTGAGGCCGACCTGCTTCAGGCGATCAGCGATTGGATATTTGTCGAGCACCCATTTGCACGCGATGATGCCACGGTACGGATCATCCGTAACAGTTGCCGCCATTGGTTCCTCCGCTTGGTCGACGTTTGAAGTGGTGACGTTCTGCGCGTCGACTCTTACATACCGGCCATGTACCCAGCCCTTCGCGTCGATTCTACGGACGCGGACACGGAACCAATCGTCGCGTTCTTGTAGAATTTCCAACTGATCGCCAACGCGAAGTACGGTGATGCTATCGGCAGACTTTTCCGGCCCGCACCTCAGATGGATTCGCGTCGTGGTACGGCCAACAGCTGTTTCCGAGGCGAACACTGGACAGACAAGAACAAGACAGAGCAAAAGCAGCGTCGCTTTGCGCATGATTCTCCCCCTCAGTTCTCGCGGCGTGATACTCCACTCCACCTTAGGTGTGACGACACGAGTAAAAACCCTACCCTCCGGTCGAATCACGCTTTGGGGGCGCTCGGGTCCGCTTGGATCGACCGAGCTGGCAAGATTGCAGTTGTCCGCACACCCGGCGTTATTCACGATGTGTTCACACGTACTCGCCATGCGTTGGCAGGTTCTCGCGAAACAACCTCATCGCGACCGCACGAGGGCTGGAACCGTGCGCCTAACTAAGCTAAGTACTCGATTCGCCAAGTTCAGCCACATCCGTCATCTTGAGCCGCGAAGACGGCGAAAGATCTCAAAATGCGTAATTTGAGATTCTTCGCTAAGCTCAGAATGACGCGGCGAGTGTGGATTCGATCCGGCGGTCGGGAACGAGCCAGATCAGGGCCACCGCGGCGTACAGTGCGTCGGCGATCAACGGGTGAACGAACGCGAGAGCGATTCCCGCGACGTACAACATCATCGAGATCTTGCCTTTCCGATCGGAGCCGACCGCCTTCGCCAACGGTGAGTGGGGGCCCTCGAGTGCGATGATCCGCATCTGGAGGATGGTGTAAGACACCGCTGCTGCGAGCAGCACGGTTCCGTAAAGCGCAGTGGGCAGGGCGGCGAAGTGGCTCTCGCCCATCCATGTCGTCATGAACGGTACGAGCGAGAGCCAGAACATGAGATGCAGGTTCGCCCACAGCACGCTGCCGCTGACACGTTTGGTCGCATGAAACATGTGGTGATGGTTCGACCAGTAGATTCCGAGGTAGACGAAACTGAGAACGTAGAGGAGCAGCGTGAAGAGAGGTTGTTCGAGCGCTGCCCAATCGCTCCCTTGGGGGACCTTCAGCTCGAGCACCATGATCGTGATCAGAATCGCAATGACGCCGTCGCTGAATGCCTCTAATCGTGCCGTCTTCATCTCGTCAGTCTACCGAAGATGCCGTTGGCACCGATCGGATAAGATCGCGTTGATGCGAAGGATGATCGTCGGTATCGGGCTCTTGGCCATCAGTTGCGTTTCGGCCACGCCTCCGCGTTTCGAGACCGTGGGCTCTCACGAACTGTGGGCGCCCGGCATTGTGTCGACCGCGCGGAGTGAAGTGCGAATGACGATCAGTCCGGACGGCACACACATGTTGTGGGGCGTGCTCGAGTGGCCCGAAGGTCCCGGCAAATGGGAGATTCTGGAGAGCACGAAATCCGAAGGCGGATGGAGCGCGCCGCGCGTCGCAACGTTCAATTCCGACGCGAATGATTTCGATCCCTCGTTCGATCCGAATGGAAAGGGCGTCTACTTCTTCTCCAATCGCGCCGGTGGGCTCGGCAAGGACGACATCTATTTCGCGCCCTTCGATCCCGCGACCGGCCATTATGGCCAGCCGCGGAATTTAGGCGGCAACATCAACAGTGAGGGCGATGAATGGGCGCCGGTCGTATCTCCCGACGGCGCGATTTTATTGTTTGCGACGGATGGGCGGGGCGGATCAGGGAAGCATGATCTGTTTCGCGCCGCCCGCAAGGGCGATGGATGGGCAGCCGCAGTGAATATCGAGGAGCTCAATACCGCCGCCGAGGATTTCGACGCGACGTTCCTTCACGACGGTCGATCCATTGTGCTGTCTTCAGGCTCGTTCGATGGTGCGATCAACCTTTACTTCGCGCCGTGGCTCGGCGGGAAATACGGAAGCCGGCAACTCCTCGACCAGGAAATCAATTCCAAGGAGCCGGATGCCTGGACGTTCGGACCATCCATCGCGAGGAACGAGCCCGGCGTTCTCTACTTCACGTCCCATCACGCGGTAAACGCGGGTCGCGCCGACATCTATCGGATTCGTTACGCCCTGCTACACTAACCTCTGTCCATGTCTCCCAAAGAACGCCTCGGCGCAGCTGCGCGTACGCTGTGGGCTCGTCTCTTCGAGCCGGTCGACATCGCGTCGCTGGTGTTCTTTCGCATCGCCTTCGGCACGCTGCTCGTCGTCGAAGTCGGTCGATATTTCGCGAACGGGTGGATCCAGCAGTTCTACATCGATCCGCATTTTCACTTCACCTACTACGGGTTCTCATGGGTGCGGCCGTTGCCCGGCAACGGGATGTACGTGCTGTTCGCGATTCTCGGAGCTCTCGCGCTCTGCATCGTCCTCGGATACAAGTACCGCGTCGCCACGCCGCTGTTTTTTCTCGGCTTCGCCTGGGTCTTTCTGCTCGATCAAACGCGGTATCTGAATCACTTCTATCTCATCACGCTGATCTCGTTTCTGATGATTTTCGTGCCGGCGCATCGCGCCTTCTCGCTCGATGCGAAATTCGAGAAAGGCGTGCGCGCATCGACGGTGCCGCGCTGGACGCTCTGGATTCTCCTCGCGCAGTTCTCGCTGATGTACGTCTACGCGGGGATCGCGAAGATCAACGCCGACTGGCTGCGCGGCTCGCCGATGCGGGGCATGCTCGCGCGGCACACGTCGCTTCCGTGGGTCGGTCCGCATCTGACCGACGAGCGCGTGGTGATCGCGTTTGCGTACGGCGGTCTGGCGTTCGATCTCTTCATCGTGCCTCTTCTGTTGTGGCGGAAAACGCGCTGGCTGGCACTGCTGTGGGCCGCGGCGTTTCACGGAATGAACAATCAGCTTTTCGACATCGGCATCTTTCCCTTCTTCGCCATGGCGGGAACGCTGCTGTACCTTCCTCCCGACTGGCCGCGGCGTCTTTGGAGTGCGGTAGCGCCAGCTACCGCTTTTTTACGACGCGGAGCGGCGACTCCGTCGCCTGAGAAAGCGGTAGCTGCCGCTACCGCACTCCAAACGAAGCGCGCGCGCAAGGTGATCCAGCCGCAGGTGTCGCGACCTGCGGTGATCGTGCTCTCCGTCTATTTCGCACTGCAGGTTCTTCTTCCGCTGCGGCACTTCCTCTACGCGGGCAACGTGGACTGGACCGATGAAGGACATCGCTTCGCGTGGCGGATGATGTTGCGATCGAAGCAGGGCCGTGGACGCTTCATGGCCATCGATCGATTGACGGGGCAACAGCGCTTCATCAATCCGTCGACCTATCTCGTGCGCGACCAGGTATCGAAGATGTGGGTACAGCCGGACACTATCCTGCAGTTCGCGCATTACATGGCGGACCGCTTGCGCGGCGAGGGATGGGCAGTGGTGGAGATCCGCTCGTCGATCGCGGTCAGTCTCAATGGCCGGAAGGCGCAGATGTTCGTCGATCCGCGCGTGAATCTCGCGGCGCAGAAACGCAATCTGATGCGCAATACGTGGATCCTTCCGTTGCGGGAGCCGCTGCCGTCGCCGGGCGCGCGGTCAGCGGCGGACACTGCGACGCCGTCCCAGTGAACGCTGCGTCGGAATCTGAATCTCCTCGCCCTGCAGCGTGACCCGTCGCGCGTAGTGTCTGCGCTCGCCCGATGCGTCGGTGCCGCTCAGATGAACACTGATCGTGATCGTATCGACGCCGGTGCGGCCTTCGCGATCGTGCAGATCGAGATTCGGGAAATCACGCGCGAGACGCGTTGCGTCGTAGCGATAGACAAGGCCGTCGAGAGGGCCTTCTTCGAGAATGAATCCCGGCATCGCCGTCGTGACATGCACCTCGATGTTGGTCAGGCCGTCAGGCGGGACGACCGTGAATGCGATCGGGCCGTCGGCCGGCCGCACGAAGCGCGGCATCGGCTCGAGAGGGAGCTCGTCGTCCGCAACATAGAAGAAAAATTCTCCGTCGCGCGAGCCGAGGACATCGCCGGTGGGGAATGGTTGTGTGACTTGTCCGGCCGAGGTCAGGCCGTCGTGCCAGGTGCGCATGCGGGCGCGCCAGACGCCGGGCTCGTTCACGATGAAGTTCGCCGCGGGCACATAGAAGTAGCCGGTCGCATTTGCCTGTCCGCTGATCGTGTGTGTTAGGCCGGACGGCGAGGTCACGACGATCTCGACCTTCGATGCGAGAGTCGGCGCGAGCTGGCCGGTGAAGGACGCCGTCGATCCGAGCGTGAGGATCGTTCCCGCGCGCACCGCGGTCGGATGAAAGAACATGTCGATCTCGCGGCCCTTCAACGTGAACAGCGGGCCGCCGGACGGACCTCCGCCGTTGCCCTGGAACGGCGGGAACACGCGCGTTCCGTCGCCGTCGCCGTTCGCCGTCAGCACGAACAGCGACGCATACGTCGCGTAGACCGGCTGTGCGAGCGCTCGCCCGTAGAACGCAGCGCCGCCGAATTGGAATTTGAAATCGTTCGGCAGATCGCCGTTCGCGCCCGTCCCTTGTTGAAGTGCGTAGCGATCGTCGAAGCGCCAGTACAGACCGGCCGGACCTTCGTCCGAGACCATCTCGCGGATGCGCACGCCGGGACGCTCGACGGCGCGATACGCATACGCCCAAAGCTCCGCGTGGTCGGGGTTGCTCGCGTGCGGATCGACGCCGTTCGCGCCGATCGAATAGAACGGCGACTCGCCTGCGGCGATCAGCTCCTCATCGATGCCCGCGGCGCAGCAGTACTGCAGCAGCGCCGGCGTGATGAGCTTTTGCGGATCGAAGATCGACAGCGGGATCGTCGCCGCGTCGGAGTCTTCCATCCACTGCACATCACCTCTGTGAAACGCGAAGTGCACATGGCCGCCGGTGTCTTTCGAGAGGCCGATCTGCTTGCGCGAGAACCACGCCAGCTCGCCGCCGTTCTGATCGTCGACGCCACGCTTGCCGTGCAGGATCACAGGCGAGGACTGCGGCGCGACGACGCCGCCCCACGTGCGCGCGCCCGCCCACGCGTGTCCTTTCTCGTCGCGCCAGCTCGCGTAGATGTCGACGCGATACTCGCCTGCACCAGCAAGCGTGACCGGATCGAGATGTGCGTATCCGTGCGGGGATGCGGTTAGGCGGAAGAGGGATTCCGTCATGGCGTCGCGGCGCGAGGATGGAGCGAAGCGAATCCGCACTTCCACATCCGCGGGCACCGCGGGCACCAGCTGCACGGACGGATTGATCGCGTCGCCCACGTTCAACGGTGTTCCGGGAATGACCGCGGAGTCGATCTCCAGCGGCGTCGCGACGTCGACGAGGTACGTTCCGCCGCCGTTCCACGTGTTGCCCCACAAGTCGACGATGCTGCCTTCGACCTGGATCGTGTGCACGCCGTCTTCGACGAAGATCACTTTGAATCGCGGATCGAGCGTCGTGAGCTGGTACGGATCGACGAAGTAGTTCGCGTCGACGAGGCCGGAGTTGTCGGCGTACAAGCCCTGGCCCCAGAGCCGCGATTGCCGGAACGGCACGGGCGGGATGGTCGTGGTGATGCCGCTCGGCCGCACGATCGTGACGGTGAGGCTGCCCGATGGAAAGCGGAACGGAATCGCCGGCGGATTGATCGCTTCGCCTTTGTTCGAGACCGCGATCGTCATCGCGTACGGCTCGAGGTCGTAGACGATCGGCGCGCCGGTGTGCGCATCGATGCGCGGAACGACGAAGCGATCGGAAGGCATGGCGATGCGCGTCGACACGCCGAAGCGATCGCGCTCGCCGGCCGCCGTCACGCCGCGCGTGCCTTGGCTGAACGTGTTCGCGAGGAGCGTCCAGTGCAGCCGCGGCGGCTGCGGGTTTCCGATACGGATGACCG
>Ga0075428_100010733_pt1 | contig 10182 bp, 9 predicted proteins | sample RhiMetdeltSRZDD2_FD_75291 | JGI IMG/M metagenome (GOLD analysis project Ga0075428, IMG submission 75291) | Populus rhizosphere microbial communities from Tennessee, USA - Rhizosphere MetaG P. deltoides SRZDD2 | ecosystem: Host-associated > Plants > Roots > Rhizosphere > Soil | place: USA...
CGCGCACGCCACCATTCCTCGGTAGCTCAATGGCAGAGCATCCGGCTGTTAACCGGAGGGTTGCTGGTTCGAGTCCAGCCCGAGGAGCCAGCCTTCACAACGCGAGTTGGGCTCCGGCCTGTCTCTAGATCAATTGCAGGTTTGCGCTGTGCGCCCGCTGCATCAGTGCGAGTCCGGACGGTTGTGGGGCGCGACCGCCTAACCGTTGATCTGGAGTCGCGAGGCTAGTGCGAGGGGATCAGTGAGTCGATCCCGTCTGCGTTACTTATTCAGCACCCTTGCTGAGGCCTTCCGTAGGCAACCGTTCACGCGTGCAGCCTATTTCATGTAGTTCATGGCGGAGCATTCAGTCCGCACCATGTTCTGCAGCGTCGAGTTGGCCAGGTTCATCTCCTGCTGGTCGGCCCCAGTCAGAAACTTCAGCCATCCCTGCTGGTTTTTCGGACTGATCGGCGCGGGTTCGTCCTTGCCGGCCTGTTCGGCCGCACTCCAGGCGCTGATCCATGCATCCAGTTCCTGGCGGTCCTGCGCTGCGACTGTCGCACGCTTGGCTGTGAGCCGCTGGACATTCTGATGGGCGCGGAAACCCTTCTGCCGATCGAAACAAGCGAGCGCGCCGCTCTTCTGCAGATACTCGGCCTGTGTCGCCGATCCGGGAGCGTACGCGGTGGGCTTGAATGGACGCGCGTCGAGCCAAGCCTGCGCTTCAGCTTTCGCGGCACCGGGGTCCAGATTCTGCGAAACATTTCTCCCGGTGCGTCGCTGCTCGTGCATCGCCGCCAACTCCTGTGAGCGACGCGCCGTATCGCTGTCCGGCGCGCCTGTCGCGGCGGACGTACGCCCGTTGCAGTTCGCCATGATCTGCTGCGAGCGGGCCGACTGCTCCTGAATCATCGCCATCTGGTCCTGCGGCGTCAGGCGGGTCATGTAACGGGCAGCATTCCTCGGATCGGGCGACTGCGGCATCGTCTTGGCGTCGCCCTGCTGCGCGGCCCGCACCACGGCGATGTCTTCCTCCCACGCTTTGCGCTCCTGCGCCGACAGGTTGGGCATCGAACGAAGCTTGCTCTCCATGTGCTCCGCCATGAGCTGCCAACGTACGCCGGCTATGGCGGACATGCAGTCCTGGCGCTGCTCGGCCGCCGAGGCTTGGGGCGGAGGAGGCGCGGCGAGCAGCAGGTCGGGCAATGGGACCCGCGTGTCGATGGGCGCGCGCCGCCGGCCGGCTGGATCCGAAAACTGCGACATCCCTCCGTACTGCGCCTCGCATTTCTCGCGCACCGTATTGGCGAAGCCGTTGTAGGCACCGCTCACTTCCTGCTGCTCCTCATCGGACATGGCAAGCAGGTAGCGCTGTGAGTTCCTGGGGTCGGGCGCCGGCGCGCGAGGATTGGCCGCTTTCGCGTTGAGCCACTCGATATCTTCCTGCAGGCGCTGACGCTCCTGCGCTGACAGATTCGAAGACGAGTTCAACTTGCGTTGCAACACTTGCGCAGTGAGCTTTTCCTGTGCGCCCGTCGTCTGTGCCAGGCAGGCGTTGTAGTTGTTGAGCCCTTGCAGATTCGTCGCGCCGCCCGAGACGGACTGGCCGGCAGCCGGCACAGCGGTCCAAATCAGCCCCAGGGCAACAAACACAGAGAAGATTGGTATCGGCTTACGCATGCTGACTCTCCTGTAGCGGCAATGGGGCGCAGTCTCTAGAGCTAGCAAAAAATCGGCAACATTTCCTCTACTTCGCTATGCGTCGAAAGTCGTTGAGAACCGTCATTCGATAAGGAACCCTGCCGAGCCCACGGCCTCACAAGGATCAAGATCGACAGGCAGTCTATGCAGTCAGTCACACGCTGGACGTTTCCTTCGTCAATTCGTGGACGACGGCTTCAACGTGGACGAACACGACTCGGACGTATCGTGAACAATCAGTGAACAATTTGTTTCCGAACACCCGGTAACAGCACGATCGCACCCGAGCCACAGGCACGAGGAATCAACGAGATCGTGAACCTGCATCAATCTGCTAAATCGGAGGTTGATGGTTCGCGTCCAGCCCGAGGAGCCAGCCTTCGCTCGTGAATGCAGGCGAAGGCTGTCTCGACGTAGCGGCGTCAGCCGCGAAGGCTGACCCCTGCCAACTGGACTGGATCTCCGAGGAAGGTTATGTTTGCTCGGCCGGTTCAATTCGCGGAAGACGGCAGGGCTTTAGAAGCGCGCCATGACAGGTTTTGGGAGGTCTTATGCGGCAGATCAGGGCGTTGATCCTGCTCGGAGCAGCGATCGGCATTATGGCACCGCTCGGCGCTGCGGGACGCGTGGAACCCATTCAGGCTCAGAATGAGGCACCGCCGCCCGAAGGGTTCCGCATCATCGGCAACATTTATTGGGTGGGCGGCGAGTATGGCTCTTATTTGATCACGACTCCGCAGGGCCACATCCTCCACGACACGGGCACCAACGAGATGCACGACGTCATCGTGTCGAACGTCAAGAAGCTGGGGTTCGACGTCAAGGACATCAAAATGCTCATATCGAGCCATGCGCATTTTGATCACGTCCAGGGACACGCGGCGATGAAAAAGTTGACCGGAGCGCAGGTCATCGCTCTCGGCGGCGATGCCGCGGCGCTTGAAGCCGGTCAAGACAACTCCGCTGGAGGATTCCGCGGCATGGTGGCGGTCCACGTCGATCGCGTAATCAAGGACGGGGATACGATTTCCTTGGGCGGCGTGACCTTGCGCGCCCTGTGGGTGCCGGGGCATACGCAGGGGGCCACCGTATGGATAACCACCGTCTCCGAAGGCGGGAAAAACTATTCGGTCGCATTCCGCGGCGGTGAAACTCCCAACGCGGGGGTTCAACTCATCGGCAATCCGAGGCACCCCAAGGTCATCGAAGATACGAAGATGACGCTTCAAAAGATGAAGGCGCTCCAGCCTCCAGACCTCTTCCTACACAATCATCGGCAGAACCTCGGCCGTCCGTTGAACCCCGCGCTCCCCGTCAATCCGCTCTGCGTCACGTGCATGGACACCGAGGCGTTCACGGCGATGGTTGCGAACGCCGAAAAATCATTCGCAGAGAGAGTCCGCGAAGCGGAGGCGCAACAGAAGCCCAAGCCTCAAGGGGCACGATGACGCAGGTGGCGGCGGTCGCACGGTCGTCGCCGCCCCGGAAGGACAGGCGCACCACGGCGCTTGTGGCCGCAGTGGCGCTGCTGCTGCTCATCCACTTCCTTCCCTCCCCGCCGCCGCTGCAGACGGCCGGCGGTCCCGTAGCACTGACCGCCACTGGCAAAACCTGTCTCGCCATCATGGCCTTCGCCGTGACCGCCTGGGTGTCCGAGGCGCTCCCGTTCGCCGTGACGTCGCTGCTGATCACGCTCCTTGTGCCTGCGTTCGGCATCGCAGATTTTCGCGCCGTGATCCGCGCCGGGTTCGGCGATCCGATTATCGTGTTCTTCATCGGTGTGCTGCTGTTGTCGGCGGCGTTCACGCGCTCTGGTCTCGGGACGCGGCTCGTGTACGAGATCTTGAAGCGTGTCGGAACGCGGACGGACCGCGTGCTCCTGGGCGTGCTGGCCGTGGGCGCGTTCATCTCGTGGTGGATCACCGACATGGCGGTGGCGGCGATGTTGTTGCCGCTCGGAGTGGGCCTGCTGCGCGATGCGGGGCTGCAGCCCGGGCGCAGCAACTTTGGCCGGGCGTTGATGATTGCTACGGCGTTTGGCCCGCTCATTGGTGGCATCGCTACGCCGGCGGGAACGGCGGCAAACCTGGTCGCCATCAGCCAGCTGAAACAGCTCGCCAATGTGGACGTGTCGTTCACACGCTGGATGCTCTATGGCGTTCCGGCATCGCTGTTGATGGTGCCGATCGCGTGGCGGCTGTTGCTGTGGCTGTTTCCGCCGGAACTTCCACGGCTGCCGTTCTCCACACAAGACGTCGAGCACCGGTTGTCCGCCCTGGGCGGGCTGAAGCGGAACGAGCGGGCCACGCTCCTGATCTTCGTCGCGGTGATTGCGCTCTGGCTCATGACACCGGCACTGCCGGCATGGACGAATGGACAGGTCGCGCCGCCTGTCGAAGCAGTGGCGCTGGCTGGAGGCCTGAGCCTGTTCTTCCCGGGCATTCGCGTGCTGAATTGGAAGGAAGCCGAGCGCGAGATCGAGTGGGGCGGCGTGATGCTGATCGTCGCGGGTCTGTCTCTCGGGCTCGTGGTCTTCGAGACCGGCGCCGCGCGCTGGCTCGCGTGGGTCCTCCTCGGCCACATCACGACCATCCCGGTGGTGGCGCAGGCGTTCGTGATTGTGCTGGCGGTGGCGGCGCTGCACCTGCTGTTCTCCAGCAACACCGTCACGGCCAGCATCATCGTGCCGATCCTCGTGGCGCTCGCCAACGATCTGCGCCTCGAGCCCTGGACGATTGTGGCGCCGGCGGCATTCACCTCGTCGCTCGCGTTCATTCTCGTCAGCGAGGGACCGACGACAATCATCCCGTATTCCTCTGGTTACTTTTCAATGAGGGATCTGGCGCGTGCCGGCATCTTTATGACCGTCGCGGCAGCCGGATGTGTGGCTCTTGCGGTGTTCGTCAACCGTCTTGCCGGCTGGTAGTGCTGTCGACTCTGCATTCGACGACGACCGCGCAGGTGCGCAAGGCGCTGATCGAGCGCAGCGAGATCGCGCTGCTCGATGTCCGCGAGGAAGGTCCGTTCGCGGCGGCGCATCCGCTGTTCGCGGCGTCACTCCCCTTGGGACGTCTCGAGCTCGAGATCGGCGATCGCGTGCCGAGGCGTTCTACGCGGATTGTCGTGTACGACAACGGCGAAGGGCTGAACACTTGTGCCGTCGACCGCCTGCGAGCATTGGGGTATTCCGACGTCTCGCTACTCGAGGGAGGCCTCGACGGATGGCGACGAGCCGGCGGCGAGGTCTTCCGCGACGTGAACACGCCGAGCAAGGCGTTCGGGGAGCTCGTCGAGGCTCGGCGGCACACTCCATCACTTGACGCCGCTGAAGTCAAAGCGCTGCTGGATGCCCACGCGGACGTGGTCGTTCTCGATGCCCGCCGGTTCGAGGAATACCGGACTATGAGCATTCCGACGGCATTGAGCGTACCCGGTGCCGAGCTCGTGTATCGCGTTCAGGCAGCGGCACCGTCACCCTCCTCGCTCGTCGTGGTGAATTGCGCGGGACGAACGAGGAGCATCATCGGGGCGCAGTCACTCGTGAACGCCGGTATTCCGAACCGGGTCGCGGCGCTCAGGAACGGCACTATCGGCTGGACCCTCGCAGGGTTCGCGCTGGAGCACGGCCAAATGCGCTCCGCTTCGGCTGTGCCGCGCGACATCGCCGACCGATCACGCGTCGCTGCGCGTCAGGTGGCAGAGCGAGCGGGCGTGAGGCGGGTGGTGTCTCGCGATCTGGCTGTGTGGGCCGACGGCGACGTCAGAACAACCTATCGTTTCGACGTGCGTTCTCCCGACGAGTACGCCCGGGGTCATCTCCCTGGATTTCGTTCGACGCCAGGCGGGCAGCTCGTGCAGGAGACCGATGTGTTCGCACCCGTCCGCGGCGCGCGAATCGTGCTCTGGGACCCGGAGCAGATCCGCGCCGACATGACTGCGTCGTGGCTTGCTCAGATGGGCTGGGATGTCTGCGTCGTCGACGATGCGTCGCTGAATGAGGCTCGCGAGGTCGGCCCGTGGCGGCCGGTGATCCCACCGGTGCCTGACGTGCCCGGCGTCGAGCCGTCCGAGCTCGAGCCAGAGCGGACTCGAGGTGCCGTGCTCGTCGATGTTGCGCCGAGTGTCGAGTACCTGCGCGGCCACATTCCGGGTGCATGGCTCGTCTCACGAACATCCCGCGATAGCGCCATGGCGGCGTTGCCGAGCGCTGCGCACTACATCGTCACGTCGGGCGATGGAGTGCTGGCGTCGTTCTTCGCCCCGGAACTCGCGGCGACAACAGGCGCCAGAGTCTCGATGCTCACCGGTGGGACGGCTGCGTGGACATCGAGCGGTCGTGCATTACGATCCGATGGCGAGCGTCTCACGATGAGTCCGATCGACGTGTACAAACGACCGTACGAGGGTACGGACAACAGCGCGCAGGCGATGCAGGCGTACCTGGATTGGGAGTATGGCCTCGTCGCTCAGCTCGAGCGGGATGGTACTCATGGATTCCATGTCATTTGAGGCGCAAGGCAGGTCAGCTCGCTCTGCGAAATCCGCGTTCGACATCGTGCCGACTGGTCGCTCGATCGGTGCGGAGATTCGCGGCGCCGACCTGAGGGTGCTCGGACCCGGCGAGGTCGATGCCGTGCGCGCCGCGTGGAACGACCACCAGGTGCTCCTGTTCCGCGAGCAGTCGCTGACCCTCGAAGACCTGCTCGTATTCAGCCGCCACCTTGGCGATCTGGACCTCGCGCCCATTCAGGAGAACGGACGGCGGTTCGTGGATGGCCATCCCGAGATTTACGTCGTGTCAAACGTCGTGGAGAACGGCGTTGCCATCGGCAGCCTTGGCTCCGGTGAGGCGGTGTGGCATTCGGACATGACCTACGTCGACAACCCACCAATTGCCAGCGCGCTGTACGCCGTCGAGATTCCGCCGGCTGGAGGCGATACGAGTTTCTGTTCGATGTACGGAGCGTGGGATCGGCTCTCGATTGACGTACGCCAGCGATTGGAAGGTCTACGCCTCAAGCATGACGCCACGTACAACAGTGGCGGGTACGTTCGTCAAGGCGTCGTCGAGACGGATGATCCGCCGACGGCACCAGGTGTCTGGCATCCGTTGGTGCGTGTGCACCCGGAGACTGGGCGCTCGGCGCTGTTTCTCGGTCGGCGACGTAATGCGTATATCGACGGCTTCACCCTACGTGAGTCGGACGCGTTGCTCGACATGCTCTGGGCCGTGGCGACCGAACCGGATCACGTCTGGCACCATCGGTGGAACGAGGGCGATCTGGTGCTCTGGGACAATCGATGTACGATGCATCGGCGGGACAGCTTCGAGGCGTCGTCCAGGCGGGTCATGTACCGCACGCAAATCAAAGGTCGCGTCTAACTTCCCAGCGCGGTCGGATCGGATTACTTGGGCGTGCGCGATCGAATCATCCGCTCGTACGACTTCTCATTCTCCAGGCAGAACTCGTCGATCAACTTCGTATCGAGCTCGATGCTCTGATCCATCCTGACGGTCCACGGCCGCGCGTACACCTTGGGATCATCGATTGTGGTTTCGATCTCGAGCGTTCCGTAGTTCGGCAGGCGGATCCGCTCTGTCGTCTTCGCCGCATCGCACGAGGTCGTGTGAACAATCAGTGAACAATTTGTTCCCGAACACCCGGTAACAACACGATCGCACCCGAGCTACAGGCACGAAGAATCAACAAGATAGACAACCTGCTGCATCCTGTTAACCGGAGGGTTGCTGGTTCGAGTCCAGCCCGCGGAGCCACTTCAAAAGAATCGACGCAAGTCCAGGCAAGCGATTGCGGCGCATCTGATCGCCTCAGATTCGAGCCCGCTCGGTGCTGCTCTCCTTGGGGTACCGGTGCCAAGCAGGACGATGCGAGTCTTCGATGTCGAGTCGAGCTGTGCTCGTACGTCGACGTGCAGCGATAGGAGGCTGCACATCGCCACAGTGCAGGGGCCAATCAGACACTGTCTTGTGAACATGAAGCGTCTCGCTCGATCTCACGCTTTCCGTCGCGCACGGCCAGTCCTCGCAGCACTGGAGTCGAGCCCCCAATGTGTCCGGTCGTCGACAGCATACCCGAACCCGCATTGCCAGAGAGACGCGACACTGACGGTTGTAAGCAGAGGGGAGACGAGGCGGTTGACGGCTTTTTGCTGCAGTGGGATAATCCCACCATGGTCGTCACGCTCGATGCGAAACGCCGGTTGACGGTCCCCACCGCCCTTGCACCAGCCAAGCCGGGTGACTACTTCGACGCGCACTTCGACGCCGAAGAGGACGCGATCGTCTTCCGTCGCCTGGGAGGGCGCGAAGACTGGCTCGCGGTGATGAAGGAGTGCCCCGTGAGCCCAGACGACGTGCTGCCACGGCGGCGCCAACTGCCGAAGCGGCGGAAGCTGTGAGCTGGTTACTCGACACCGATGTCATTTGCCAGCCGGCGAAGAAGAAGGGCGATCCCAAGGTGATCGCCTGGCTCGAGGTTGAACAGGATCGCTGCTATACCAGCGCCGTCGTCATCGCTCAGTTGGCGTACTGGGTGCGAACGAAGGAAGGCCGGCAGCGGCAGACGTTACAAGCGTGGCTCACACGGCTGGTGGACGCGCTGCACGGCCGCATCCACGGGTTCAACGTGTCGGTGGCGCACGTCTGGGCGGAGCAGGAGCGACTGCTCGAAAAGGCGGGCCAGCGCATGCCCGTCGAGGACAGCTACATCGCGGCAACGGCGCGACGACACGGATTGACGATTGCCACGGGCAACGACCGAGACTTCAAGCGACCCGGGCTCACGGTCTTCAACCCGTTCAAGGAACTCCCATAGGCTCACGTCAGCTCGCGGACGTCTCACCGGAATCTCCGGTTCGGAGCAAGAAGGCAAAATACTGACGAAACGCTCGCAATTCACGCTGCTTCGCGCATGAGCCAGGGTCGAAAATCATTCACGCGACCGGAGCGGGTGAGATCAGCTCGATGCGATAGCCGAGGGGTTCGCAGTTCGCGGATCATCTTGCGCGTGCGGACCATCTTGGCCTCGACGCTGACGGCCGGCCCGCGTTCCTCGCACCGCACGCTCCGGTGAAGAATCTTCCAAATCAGACGACAGAGCCGGTGAGTGATGGCGCCGATGGCTTGAGCGTGCCCGAGCCGCGGGACAAGCCGGCGATAGACGATCGCGAAGATGGTGCCCTTCGCCTTCACCGCGGCGTTGGCCGCCTGATTCAGGACGCGCCGCATCTGACACTTGCCCTTGGGACAGCGGTGACTGTAGTTCTTGCCCGCGCTCTCTTCGGTGCCGGGGCAGGCGCCCATCCAGGAGGCGAGGTGCTTGGGTGAGGGAAACGTCGCGGCCGAGGCTCCGACCTCCGCAATGATCTGCTGAGCGGAGACGACGCCCAAGCCGGGGACCTCGGCGAGTCGATGGACCGCGTCGTGATGGTGACCGAGGAGCTCCGCCATCTGTTGGTCGAGTTGGGCAAGGTGGTCTTCGATCACGCGCAGTTCTTCCAGCGTGAGCTTCACCAGTCGCCGATACACCGGGTGGAGATCGGCGCACGCGCCAAAGGCATTGCGCAATTGGTCGGGCGTCGCTCGCAAGCGCGAGTCCGCCAGCGCCGACAGGACGGTGGGATCCCTTCGCCGTCAGCTAAGGCGTGCAGCATGCGACGTGCGCTGGTGCCCAGCAGATCGGACACCACGCTGGAGACCTTGATGTGGGCTTCCTCGAGGAGCGATTCCAGCCGGTTGTGGAGTTGAACGCGGCTGCGCGTGATCTGGTACTTGCGGCGCATGACGGTCCGCCAGAGGCGCTGTTCGGCATCGGGGACGAAGCTCAGGGTGAGCTCCTGCGCGACCAGGCGCTTCACTAGACGGTCGGCGTCCGGAAAGTCCTCTTGCGGCCGACAGCCCCGCGATTCGACTGCGCTTGTGCGAGTGGAGTGTCCCCGCGAGTGGGCTCGCGCCGTCGCGGGTCCGGCGCTGCGGTCGCCAGTGCAGTTCCAGCGCTTCCCAGACGGGTCGCCAATACTGCGCGGTCCATTCCATCACGACTTCGTCGACCTGGCGCTCGACGAGCCAGCCCGCGAGCGCGCACAGTTCGGCAGGGCTCGTCCCAACTTTGTGGCGTTCAAACTGGAAGTCGCCTTCGCCTTCGACGTCGGCCACCACCACGGCCAACATCTTCTTGTGCACGTCAATCCAATTCCGGCGATCTTGTACGGCATCGGCCTCTCCTGCGGGAGCGGAGAGCGTGCCTCGTCGCATCAGTCAGGGTCGCAGGCTGTCGTCGGTCGCCAGGACGCAACGACGCCCAATTATTCGGTCAATCACGCACGCTCCGGATCACACAGTTGCTCGGCCTCGATTGCTCCATGGTTCATCTCGATCTCGCCGCTCCCGGCACCGCATTCTGTCCAATCCCAACGATTTTCATTTCTTTTCGCGGGCCTCGAGGCCCAGCCCCACCCAGTTGCGGAAATCGTCCAGTG
>Ga0075428_100010734_pt1 | contig 10182 bp, 5 predicted proteins | sample RhiMetdeltSRZDD2_FD_75291 | JGI IMG/M metagenome (GOLD analysis project Ga0075428, IMG submission 75291) | Populus rhizosphere microbial communities from Tennessee, USA - Rhizosphere MetaG P. deltoides SRZDD2 | ecosystem: Host-associated > Plants > Roots > Rhizosphere > Soil | place: USA...
CCCCAGGAGTGCCGCGCGTTCGGGTGCGCGCGCGTCAGCTCGCCGATCTGCCGGGCCCAGGACAACGCCTGTCGGACCGAAGCTGCCTCCTTGTTCGCGAGCGAATCGAGCTTCTGCAACAGGTCGGCGAGCGTGTCGTGCAGGAACCGCTGCGACTCCAACTCGAAACGGAAGGTGTGGCGCGTGCTGACGGCCTCGGTGACGAGCAACTGCTGGTGCTCGGCAGCCGCGAGGTCCTCGCCAACGTGCGCGATCGCGGCCTCGATGTCCTGCCGATAGCCGCGGAACGCCTGCTGGTCGGTGCCCGGCGCGTTACGCAGCGCTTTCTCGCTCTGGGCGCGGGCCTCCGCATCCTGCCCGTTCGCGAACAGCGCCCAAGCCAAAGTGTCGAGGTACAGATACTGCTCGTTGGACTCGGCCTTCGCGACTGCCGCGCGCGCATACGCGAGCCCGAGCGCTTCTTCGCCGAAGACCGTGCGCTCCTCGGCGTTGCCATCCTTGGCCGGCGGCGCCACGCGTGCCCACGCGAGGCCGTTGAGCTCCGCCGCGGTCTTGCCCGCGACATCCGCCGGCAGCTCGGGCGTCGCGAGCGGCTGCCCGAGGCGGATCGCCTGCGCGCGCTGCAGCGAAGCCACGCGTCGCGTCGCCGACTCGAACTCCACGAACCGTGGATGCGACAGTCGATCCGCTTCGAGCTCGGCATCGGTCGCTGGCAGCGCGCGTTGCTCGAGATCGCGAACCGTGCGCTCGATGTCGGCTTGCTTCGCGAGCAGCCTGCCCGCGTCCTCGCGCAGCCATCGCTCCATCGCCTCGATCTGCTGCGGCCACGGCGGATACAGCATGTCCGCGGACTCGAGCACGCGCGCGCACTCGACGACGCCAGCCAGCTGGTCGAACTCGCGGACCTTCGCGCCCAACTCCGCGGCCAGCCCACTCTTGTCCTGCGCGAGCGTCGCGTTCTGCTCGGCGCGTTCCGTCGCGAGCTTCTCGTTCTCGTGCGCGGTCATCGCGAAGCTCACGGCCGCGATCGCTCCGACGACCGCGGTCGCGAGCACCGCGCTGCCGGCCACCACCTGCCCGCGGTATTTGCGCATCAGCTTGCGCAGCCGGTATCCCGTGCTCGGCGGGCCCGCCAACAGCGGTTCGTTCTCGAGGTAGCGGCGCAGGTCCATCGCGAGCGCGTTCGCGGTGTCGTAGCGCCGCGCGCGGTCCTTCTCGAGCGCCTTGAGCACGACCCAGTCGAGATCGTTCTTGAGCAGCCTGTGCAGGGCGTGCACCGTCGTACGTCGCTGTGCCGCGACCGCCGCTGCCACGTCGTGCAACGCCGTCAGCCGGGTGCTCGGCTTCGGCGGCTCGATTTCACGCAGCACGCGCTGCATCTCGACCAGTCCCTTGGTGCGCAGCTCCTGAGCCGAGAACGGCAGCTGCCCGACCAGCAGTTCGTAGAGCATCACACCGAGCGAGTAGACGTCGGCGCGCGTGTCGATGTCCTGGTTGGTCGGATCCGCCTGTTCGGGCGCCATGTACTCGGGCGTGCCGATGACCTGCCCCGCTTCGGTGAACAACGTCGCCTCGACGAGCTTCTGGCCCATCGCCTTCGCGAGGCCGAAGTCGATGATCTTGATCTGCAGCCTGCCTTGCTCCTCGCTGACGAGCACGTTGCCGGGCTTGAGGTCGCGATGCACGACGCCCTTCTGGTGCGCGTGGGTCACCGCGGCGCACACCTGCTGCAGCAGCGCGAGCCGGTCCGGCAGCGACAGCTGGTGCTGGTCGCAGAACTTGGTCAGCGGCACGCCCTTCACGAGCTCCATGACGAAGAACGGTTGCCCGCGTTCGCTCGTGCCGCAGTCGAGGACCTTCGCGATGCCGTCGTGGGCCATCAGCGCGAGCGCCTGGCGCTCCTGCTCGAAGCGCTTCTGCACGGCCTTGCTGTCCATGCCGAGCTTGATCAGCTTCAGCGCGACCTTGCGCTTCACGGGGGCCGTCTGCTCCGCGAGGTAGACCGTGCCCATGCCACCCTCGCCGAGCGTGTCGAGGATGTGGTACGGCCCGATGTGCGTCGGGGTGGGGGTGATCGGGTCCAGGGCCACGCGCGGCAGGATAGCGCCGGGAGGACGCGCTTCGATCGGTGCGCTGGCAAGGCGCGCTCAGGAACGTCTCAGGCTGACCACCGGGCTGGAGAGAGCGGCTCCATTGGGGGGCTCCCTCGTGTCGATGTATGGAGGCATGGAACGCAAGGACCAGATGATCCTGCTGCTGCTCGCAGCAGTCGCAGGTTATGCGACCTACAAGAACTGGGACGTCATTGCCGAGAGGCTCAGCCTCGATGACCTGACCCCAGGACGCGTCAAAGCCATCGACATGGCGAAGAAGGACTACACGTTCGACGGACTGCAGCAGAACTCGCTCGTGCTGAACCAGCGCGCGAACAACAAAGAGATCAAGCTGGGAGAGGATCCCTGGACCGCGAAGCGCATCAATGGGGATCGCTGGCTCGTGACCCTGACCTACCAGCAGGAAGGCCAGTCGGTGACGCATCAGTTCGATTGCAACATCGCGACCGGCATGGTGAAGCTGGTCCCGCAGAACCCACAGCCGCCGAAGTAGGGTTCGCCGATCCCGTCGCCGCTCGTTTGGCGACGGAACGCGCGCGCCGGTCGCCGTCGCGTGCGGCGATGCCAGTGCCTTCGCCCTTCGCCACGCTCGATCTCGCTGCCACGCCAACCGGTGCGGCAGCAACACTGCCCAAGGCTCGAGTCTGCAGGTGGGGCACGGAGCAAGTGACTCGAGCGGGCCTGCCTCGCTTCGCCATGGCGCTACTGGATTCCGAGTCGATGCCGGCGCAGTCTTGCGGCCATCCTCGATGAAGTTCCAGGACTACTACACCACGCTCGGCGTCTCGCGCACCGCCACCCTCGACGAGATCAAGCGCGCCTATCGCAAGCTCGCGAAGGAATGGCATCCCGACCGTCACCCGCCGCACAAACGCCAGGACGTCGAGGACAAGTTCAAGGCGATCGCCGAGGCGCACGAAGTGCTCAGCGACCCCGAGAAGCGCAAACGCTACGACGCGCTCGGGGAACATTGGCGGCACGGCCAGGACTTCCAGCCGCCTCCGGGCGGCGGTGGTGGCTTCCGCACGGTCAGTCCCGAGGAGTTCGCGCGTATGTTCGGCGGCGCGCGAGGTGGGAGCGGCGGCGGGGGGTTCTCGGACTTCTTCGCGCAGATGTTCGGCGACATGTTCGCCGGCGCGGGCGCGGCCCCGGGCAGCGATGGCGGCGCACGCCGCAGGCGCACCCACGGCCAAGACGCCGAAGCCGAGATCGAGATCAGGGTCGGCGAGGCGCTGCTCGGCGGCAAGCGAACGTTGTCGCTGCGCGTGGCCGTTCCGTGCGAGACCTGCGACGGCGAAGGGCGGCTCGGCAGGCGCACGTGCCCGGCGTGTGGCGGCCTCGGCACGACGCAGCGCGAGAAGACGATCGAGCTGACGATCCCGAAGGATGCGCACGAAGGCCAGGTGCTGCGGCTGCGCGGCCTCGGCGAAGCTGGCGAAGGCGGGCCCGGCGACCTGCTGCTGACGCTGCGGCTCGGCCACGACGACGTCTACCGCGTCCGCGACGACGACGTCGAAGCGGATGTCGTGGTCGCGCCCTGGGAGCTGCTCGACGGCACCAAGGTCGACGTCGCGGTGCCCGGCGGCGTCGCGACGGCGCGCATTCCCGCGGGCACGAAGCCGGGCCAGCGGCTGCGGCTGCGCGGGCAGGGCCTCGCGCGCGCGGACGGCGGCCGTGGCGACCTGCTGCTCGTCGTGCGGATCGGACTGCCCGAGGCGCTCACGGACCGCCAGAAGGAGCTGCTGCGCGAGCTCGGCCAGCAAGCCGGAACCGTGCGCGGGGGGGCCGCGCGATAGTCGGTCGAGACCCACAAGCGCGGCGAACCGACGCGTTGCGCGATCGCCCCGTTGCGTCGCACGCCGTGAGTGCGTGTCATGGGCACCGATGATCCGCCGACTGTTGATGCTCTCGTTCGCCGCGCTCACGCCGCCCCTTCCGGCCCAGGCGCGCCCCCTGCCGCCGCTCGACGCCGCGACTTCGGTGTGGGACACCGCGGCCGCCCAACCGCTCGGCTGGAGCGAGCTGCTCGACAGGCTGGCCAAGGTCGACGTCGTGTTCCTCGGCGAGACGCACGTCGACGACACGACGCACCGCGTCGAGCTGCACGTGCTGCAGGAACTGCTCGCGCGACGCCCCGGCAAGGTCGTGCTCTCGTTGGAGATGTTCGAGCGCGACGTGCAGGCCGTGCTCGACGACTATCTGCAGGGCCGCATCGACGAGCCGGCGTTCCTCGCGAAAGCACGGCCGTGGTCGAACTACCGCACGGCCTACCGCCCGCTGGTCGAGGCAGCGAAAGCAGTCGGCATCCCTGTCGTGGCTGCGAACTTCCCGGTGGGCCTGCGGCGGAAGCTCGCCCAGGGTGGCAAGCAGACGGTCGATTCGCTGCCGGAAGCCGAGCGCGCGCTGATGCCGGCCGACATCTTCCCGGCCAGCGATGCATACTGGGAACGCGTCGAACGCGCGGTGCGGGGCCACATGGGCGGCGGCGGCGCCGGCACGCCGGAGGAGCGGCTCTACGACGCCCAGAACCTGTGGGACAACGCGATGGGAGACAGCGTCGCGAAGGCGCGGGCGGCGCACCGCGAGTGCCTCGTGTTGCACGTGGCAGGCGGCTTCCACACCGCGTATCGCGACGGCACCGTGGCGCAGTTCCGGCGGCGTTGCGCGGACGCCTCGTGCGCGACGGTTGCGATCTCACCGACGCCGGCGCTGCACACCGTGCGCGCCGAACGCGACAAGGAGGTGGCCGACTTCCTGGTCTACGCGGCGGCTCTCGCGCGCGACCTCGACGAAGGCACCTACGCGGTCGAGGTGCCTACCGAGCTGCGCTACCGGCTCGAAGTGCCTGCCCACGGCACACAGCTGCCGCTGTTCGTCTGGTTGCCCGATCGCAGGACACGTCCCGAGGACGCGTTCGCGTTCTGGCGGCTCGAGCTCGGCGACGCGGCGGCCGTGGCCGTGGTCGAGCAGCCGTTCCCCGAAGTCCAGGACGACCTCGCGAACGGCGGCCGCTACGTGTCGGGCGACGGCTTCCGCGCGGACTACGGGCGCATGCAGCACGGTCTCGCGCAGATCGTCGAGTACGCGACGCGGCGTTTCCCGATCGACGCGCGGGCTGTCGTCGTGGCCGGTGCCGGCGACGGCGGCGCCGTGGTGTTGTGGACCGCGCTCTACGGCGAATGGCTCGACTGCGACATGTTCGCGATCGACCCGAACGACCTCACGCGCTTGTCGATGGAGGCGCTGCCCGACCAGAAGCCGGTCGTGCGTTCGCTGCAGATCGTCGCGCGCAACGCCGACGCAACGCGGCTCGAGAAGATCGCGGCCGACTACGCGAAGGCCGGCGCTGCGGCGAAGGTCGTGCCGCTGGCCGGGCCACAAACGCTCGAGGATCTCCTGCGTTTGCAGCTGGCCCTGCCCGAGCGCGTCGCCGCCGCGGCGGCCGCGGAGCCCGTGCAGCTCGTGCTACAGAACGACCTGCCGCGCGCGCGGCAGTGGGCGGAGTTGTACGCGGCGAACCTGCGAGGACGGGGCATCGCCGCGCGCGTCGTCACAGCGGCCGACGTGCCGGCCGGCACGGCTTCGGACCGCATCCGCCACCTCGCCGTGGGCGGCAACGGACATTGGCCGCTGTCTGCGTTCGCGAACGGCGATGGCCTGCCGCTCGCGGGCGGGCCGTTCGGCGGCACGACGGTGGTCGTGCTGCCGAAGGGCATCGCCGAAGCGGAGCGCACGGCATGGCTCGAGCACGAGCAGAAGAAGGTGATCAAGCGTCGCAGCATGTTCGCGAACATCGCCGTCGCGCGCAGCGACGCGGAGCCCACGCTGCCGCAGGTGATCCAGCAATTGCGGCAGCGCGGCCGGTCGCGCGTGTTGATCGTGCCCGCCGTGTTCTGCGCCGACGCGGCGACGATGCGCGAGCTGAAGGACCAGCTCGGCAGCGCGGCAGACGGCATGGACGTCTCGTGGTTGCCGGGCCTCGGCGCCGCCCTCGCGGCGAGCGAGCGCTGAGCCGCGCGCCAGTCGGTTCGCGCGATAGAGCGCGGCGCAGCGCCGTGGGAATCCTCCCGCGCTTCTCCGCGCTGCAAGCGCATGCTTGAATGGCGCCATGCACATGATCCTGAGTGTCCTCGTTGCGTCGTTGCTCGTGACCGCGGCGGTGTCGGCCCAGGCCGGCGCGAACGGCCTCGAAGTCCGGCCCGACCCGCAGAACGTCGTCGCGAATGCACTGGTCGGCACGTGGATGTTCGACACCGAGCTCGGCAAGCGCCTCGGCAACAGCGGTGTCGGGGAAAAGCTCGAGTTCCGCGACGATGCGAAAGTCGTCGAGAAGGTGCCCGCGGGGATCGCGGCCAAGCTGCGCGATCACCGCATCTACCTCGCGGGCGTGATGGTGCTGCGCGGCAAGGAGCAGCCGTTCCTGCTCACCGAGTTCGGCGGCAATCCGACGGTCGTCTGGTTTCGCGATCGCAATGGCGAGCCGATGGGTGACGCGGAGTCGCTGATCGTCATGCTCGTGCGCGCCGAAGCGAAGCCGGCCGACCTCCTGTTCGTCGGCGGCGACAGCAACAACCAGTCGTTTTCTCCCTATGCGCGCGAGACGAAAGTCGTGGGCAAGCTGGAACCAGCCGCGGCGATCACCGACATGATCCGCCTGCTCGAGGCCGGCAAGGCGCGGGAGTTCGTCGAGACCTACTGCGCGCCCACGGACCTCGGCGAAATGGCGAAGCAGGGCAAGACGATCGAGAAGCTTGCGGCGCGGTTCGAGGGCGAGCGCGGCAAGGAACTGGTCGGAATCCTGCAGACGATCAGCAAGCAAGAGCCGGCGATGAGCGCCGACGGTAACGAGGCGTCGTGGGCGGTGGAGCACAAGCTCGGGAAGCTGCGCCTGCAGCGCATCGACGGGCGGTGGTACATGCGCAACAACTGAAGGCACGTCGCCACAGCACCCCTGGCTTGCCCGTGTCGATGCCGTGCGCCAGGATCTGCAGATGGCCCTGCTCACGCTGAAGGACATCCACGTCACGCTCGGCGACCGGCACCTGCTGCGCGGCGTGTCGCTGGTCGTCCAGGAGGGTGAGCGCATCGGGCTGCTCGGTCCGAACGGCTGCGGCAAGTCGACGCTGTTGCGCATCATGGCCAGCGAGCTCGTGCCGGACTCCGGCGAGCGCACCGTTCGCCGTGAGCTGCGTCTGGGTTGCCTGCCGCAGGAGCCGATCCTGCCCGCCGAGGCCACGGCGCTCGAGGTCGTCGTGCGCGGCATCGAAGGCCGCGACGAGGTGCTGCGCGCGCTGGATCGCGTACACGCCGAGCTGGCGGGCGACCCCAGTCACCGACTCGACCGCCTGCTCGCGGAGCAGCAGCGGCTCGACGAGCAACTCGAACATCTCGGCGGCCACGACATCGAGCACCGCGCCGAAGCCGTGCTGCATTCGCTCGGCTTGGGCGACCCAAACGCGCGCTGCGGCAACATGTCGGGTGGCGAGAAGCGCCGCTGCGCGCTCGCGCGCCTGCTCGTGTCGGGGCCCGGACTGCTGCTGCTCGACGAACCGACGAACCACCTCGACGCCGCCGTCACCGATTGGCTCGAGACGTTCCTGCTCGACGCGGGCACTCCACTCGTCATGGTCACGCACGACCGCTACTTCCTCGATCGGCTGTGCAGCCGGACCGTCGAGTTCGACAATGGCGTGCTGCACGAATACGAGGGCGGCTACCGCGCCTACCTCGTGCAGCGCGCGGACCGGCTCGAACGCGAGGCGAAGACCGAGAGCGCGCGGCTCAACACGCTGCGGCGCGAGACCGAATGGGTGAAGCGCGGGCCGCCCGCACGCACGACGAAGGCCAAGGCGCGCATCGGGCGCTACGAAAGCCTGCTGAGCAAAGCGCCGCCGCCGGCCGCGTCGGCGCTCGAGTTCTCGATCCCCGAAGGGCCGCGGCTCGGCGACTTCGTGCTGCGGTGCAAGGGCGTGCAGAAGAGCTTCGGCGACCGCGTGGTGCTGAAGCCGTTCGACCTCGAGCTCGGACCCGGCCAGCGTCTCGGCATCGTCGGCCGCAACGGGGCGGGCAAGACGACTCTCGTCAAGCTCTGCCTCGGCGAGCTGCAGCCGGACCGGGGCACGGTCGCGATCGGTCCGACGGTGGTGTTCGCGTCGATCGACCAGGCGCGCTCGGCGCTGTCGCCCGAGAAGACGGTGCTGCAGGAGGTCGCGCACGGCAACGACTACGTCGTCGTTGGCGGCCGGGGGTTGCGCGTCGAGACGTTCCTCGAGCAGTTCCTGTTTCCGGGCGCCATGAAGCACGCGCGCGTCGGTGCGTTGTCGGGCGGCGAGCGCAACCGCGTGCTGCTCGCGCGGCTGTTGTGCGCGGGCGGCAACGTCCTCGTGCTCGACGAGCCGACGAACGATCTCGACCTCGAATCGCTGCGTGCGCTCGAAGACGCGCTGCTCGCGTTTCCGGGGGCCGTGATCGCGGTCAGCCACGACCGCTGGTTCCTCGACCGCATCGCGACGCGCGTCGTGCACCTCGATGGGGAGGGCAATGCGCGCATGCACGAAGGCGACCTGTCGCTGCTGCTCGAACGGTTGGCCGCCGAGGCGGACGCCGCAGCGCGCGTCGAGACCGCGAGCAAGCCGCGACAGGCTCCGAAGGACGCTGCGCCGAAGCCGCGGAAGCTCAGTACCCGGGAGCAGCAGGAGCTCGCCGAGCTGCCGGGGAAGATCGAGAGCTGCGAGCGCGAGCTCGCAACCGTCGACGAGGGCCTGCTCGATCCGAGCGTCTACACGGCGGCGGGGCGCGAGCGCTTCGAGCAGCTGACCAAGCAGCGGCAACAGCTCGCGCCGCAGATCGCGTCGCTCTACGAGCGCTGGCAGGAGCTCGAAGCGATCGCCGAAGGCGTTCGGCCTCAATAGCCGCCGGCCAAGCCGCTCGCGAGATGGGACGCAAGATGTGATTGATACTTGACTTGCGCGTCATATCCGGGCGCCGATAAATCGTCTCTCCATGGAAAGACGAAAACGTATATTTCGTCTCTGTGAACAGTGACGGTCTCAAGTACGTGCTCCGCGAGTTCGTCGGCAGGCCGCTGCCACCGGGCCGGCCGCGGCAGCTGCAGCTACCGACCGGAACCGGGAAGGTCATCGGCTTGTCCGGGGTGCGGCGCTGCGGCAAGACCTTCCTGTTCTTCGACGCGATGCGCCGGCTGATCGACGAGGGCGTGGATCGACGCCGCATCGTCTACCTCAACTTCGAGGACGACCGGCTCCATCCGCTGGCGCCGCGCGAACTGGATCTCGTGCTGCGCTGTCAGCGCGAGTTGTTCCCCGGGACCGGTCGCCTGTATCTGTTCCTCGACGAGGTCCAGAACGCGCCGGGTTGGGAGCGGTGGGTGAGGCGTCTGGCGGACACCGAAGACATCGCCATCTTCGTCACGGGCTCGTCGTCGCGGCTGCTGACGCGCGATCTCTCATCGGCGATGCGCGGACGCAGCGTCACGCTCGAGGTGTTTCCGCTCTCCTTCCGCGAGTTCCTCGAGTTCCGCGGCATCGACTTCGAGCCCTACGATGCGCGCCAGGAGAGCGTCGTGCGCGCCGCCTTCGAGGAATACCTGCATTGGGGCGGCTTCCCCGAAGTCGTGCTGGCCGATCCATCGATGCGGCCTTTGATCCTCGAAGAGTACGCTTCGGTGATGCTCGCGCGCGATCTTGCCGAGCGGCGCGGCATCCGCAACGAAGGACTGATACGCGCCCTGCTGCGGCACTGCTTCCGCAACACGGCCACGCTGCTGAGCCTCAGCAAGCTGAGCCGCGACTTCAAGTCGCTCGGCCTCGACTTCGGCAAGAACACACTGTTCGACTATGTGCGCCTGCTCGAGGATGCGGGGCTCGTCTTCCTGCTGCCGGTGCACGAGGACTCGGTGCGCAAACAGGCGCGCAATCCGAGGAAGCTGCACGTGGTCGACACTGGCCTCGTCGCGGCGTTCCTGCCCGGCGCCGAGCGCGATGTCGGTCACAAGCTCGAGACGGCTGTCTTTCTGGAGTGCCGACGCCGTGCACGAGAGTGGCACTAC
>Ga0075428_100010735_pt1 | contig 10182 bp, 9 predicted proteins | sample RhiMetdeltSRZDD2_FD_75291 | JGI IMG/M metagenome (GOLD analysis project Ga0075428, IMG submission 75291) | Populus rhizosphere microbial communities from Tennessee, USA - Rhizosphere MetaG P. deltoides SRZDD2 | ecosystem: Host-associated > Plants > Roots > Rhizosphere > Soil | place: USA...
GGTCGCGGCCAGGGATGCGTACAGGTTCGGATGGCGGATCAGCTGCCAGCACACCTCGTCGAGGAACGGCAACCCGACATGGAAGATGACAAAGTTGATGTCCGGGAAGTTGGCCGCGGCACCGTCCATGTCCCAGGTCTGGGTGTGCTCGATCGGCTGCGGTCCCAGCGGCACGCCCTTGTGCACACCGATGAGGTTCACGCCCAGCTGTTGCGCCTTTTCGAAGACCGGGAACGCCACCCGTGGATCGTCCATCCGCCACGGGAAAGGCGAGCCGTAGTCGTACCGGACGTTGTAGAACTTGAACGCCTTGGCGCCGAACTCGCCGACCTGGCGCTCCATCAGGTCCAGCGCCTTCCGCCCCTCGAGCGGGTTGACCGAACCCCAGAACACCGTGCGATCAGGGTCGCGGGTCGCCAGCTCCGCGCACTCCTCCCAGGGCGACAGGCCGTCCTTGTAAAGATCGGTCAGCGGGAGCGGCATCGCGCACAGCATGTCCGTATCGGACTCGTCGTACACCATGCGGCGGATGTCCTCGACCGTCCACTGCCGGAGGAACTCCTCGGGTGGCAACACGGTCTCGCCGGCTGGTGTGAGCGCCTGGTGAAAGGCGTAGATGTGCTGAGAGAACATCTCGCCCGGCCGGCCGAGCGGGTTCTTGGCGTCGAAGTTGAAGATGTGCGCAACTCCGTCGAAGACGAACGCGTCACCGATCACCGTTGGCCTCCTTGGTGTGTGCCATGACGTAGGCATCGCGATCCGGAACGAGCACGGGGGCGGGCAGGAAGTTCAGCTTGCGCGCGGCCGACGGGGACAGTCGTTGCGTTGTCCACGCCTCGTCCCAGACCAGGTCGACCTGCGCGTGCGCAACCTCGGGCAGTTCGGCGATCCGGTCGCGTACCTCGCTGAGGACACGCGCCGCGAACGGGCACCACCCGGATGTGAGCAGCAACTCCACCCGGGCCTGCCCGTCCTTGACCAGCACCGACCGCACCAGCCCCATGTCGACCACCGAGATGCCCTTCTCCCGGCAACATGGGTCGTAGACATCGCGCAGCACGTCGAGGTAGCGGTCGGATACGTCTGCCATGCCCGCCTCCAGAGTTCCGATCCCTATCGAGACATTGGCACCAACGTGCCGGGCTCGATAGCCCGAGATGGCAAGAAAGTCGGGCGGGGATACGTCGTCCTCACCCTCCGGGCTGGCGCGGTCACCTGGGGTTGCTGGACCATCCTCGAACCGCCGGGTCAGCTGGGTAGCTGGGCCGGCTGCTGCCCCCTACGCTGCCGGTAGCGTCACGCCTGACGACCCCGGGTGAAGAGGGAGCGCCGTGCGGTACGAGATCGTGGCCGAGGCATATCGCGACCTGGAGCAGGCCACCGGTCGCCTCGAGCTGACCAGCCGGCTGGCCGCTCTGCTTGCCGAAACCCCGGCGGATTTGCTGCCCACGGTGGTCTACCTGTCTCAGGGACTGATCGCACCGGAGTTCGCCGGCATCGACATCGGCCTGGCCGAGCGGCTCGCCGCCCGCGCGCTGGCCGAGGCCGCCGGCGTGAGCAGCGAGCAGGTGCAGGCGGTGCTGCGGAACACCGGCGACCTTGGCCACGCCGCGGAGCAACTTCTCGCCGGCACTGCGAACGGAGCGGACGGCGACGCAGCGGTCCCAGACCGAGCCGGCACCCTCGAGGTAAGCGATGTGCTCAACACGCTGCACGAGATCGCCGCGGCGACCGGGACGGGCTCGCAAACCATGAAGCTCACCCTGCTGGCCGGGCTGCTCGGGCGGGCCACCCCGCTGGAGGCCCGCTACCTGCTCCGCCTGGTCACCGGCAACCTGCGGCTTGGCATCGGCACCCCGACCATCCTGGACGCTCTCGCCCAGGTATACGCCGGCGGCCGAACCGACCGGCCGGTCCTCGAACGCGCCTACAACATCTGCTGCGATCTCGGTCTGGTCGCGGGCACTCTCGTCGCCCACGGCCTGTCCGCCGTCGAGCAAATAGCCGTGCGACCCGGCAACCCGGTCCGAGTGATGCTGGCGCAGCGTCTGTCCAGTGCCGACGAGATCCTCGCGAAGCTCGGCGGGAGGTGTGCAGCCGAGTACAAGTACGACGGCATGCGCATCCAGGCCCACCGCACCGCCGACGGGCAGTTGGAGCTGTTCACCCGCCGGCTGGAGCGGGTCGCCAGCCAGTTCCCCGATGTCGTCGAGGTACTGGATCGAGAGGTCAGGCCACGTGAGGTGATCTTGGAAGGTGAGGTGGTCGCCGCGGACCCGGCCTCCGGTGAGTTGCGCCCATTCCAGGAGGTCATGTTCCGGCGCCGCCGGCACGGGATCGCCGAGGCGGTACGGGACGTGCCGGTTAGCTTGTTCTGCTTCGACCTGCTGTACGCCGATGGCGAGGATCTGACCCGCTTGGCGTACTCGGAGCGGCGAGCCCGGCTGGCGCAGGCGATCCGGCCGTCCGCCCAGCTTCAGCTCACCACCGAAATCGACGTAGCCGACGCGGCGGCGCTGGAAGTGGCGTTCGAGCAGGCCATCACCGACGGCTGCGAGGGGCTGATGTGCAAGTCACTAGCACCGTCGGCCGGGTACCAGGCCGGTGCCCGCGGCTGGCTGTGGATCAAGCTCAAGCGGGACTACCGTACTGAGCTCACCGACACGCTCGACCTAGTGGTCGTCGGCGCGATCTGGGGACGGGGCCGCCGTCGCGGGCAGTACGGGGCGCTACTGCTCGCCGCCTACGACCCGGACACCGACACGTTCCCGACGGTGACGAAGTGCGGCACCGGGTTCAGTGACGCCGACCTCGCCACGCTGCCCGCCCGGCTCGCGCCGCTCGAGCGGCCCCAAAAGCCCGGTCGGGTCGACGCGCGCCGGGAGGCCGACGTCTGGTTCGAGCCCGGTCTCGTTCTGGAGACGCTCTGCGCCGAGCTGACCCTCTCGCCGAACCACACCGCCGGATGGGGACGGATCAAAGAGAACGCCGGTCTGGCCATGCGCTTCCCGCGCTTCACCGGTCGCTACCGCGACGACAAGGCGGCCGAGGACGCGACCACCGTCGACGAGATTGTCCAGATGTATCGCTCAGCCCGCCGCGCGCCGGCCGGCGCCTGAGGGCACGACACCCATCAGGAACCGTCGCGCTCCCCCGCTGCTAGCAGCCGCTGGCCGAGAGTTCGCGCGGCCTGCTGGACCTCTGGGCCGCGCACGATCCGGTAGGACGCCGGGATCGCCGTGAGCTGCTCGGCGTACCACTTCGGGTTGCTGGTGCTGCCGACCAGCCGGCTGCTCTCGGGGCCGACCGGCTCGAGCCGCCCGACCGAACGCGGGACACAGCGCGCCACAGTGTCGAACGGCGCGTCGATCACGACCTCGACCTCGTACTCCCAACCGATCGCGAGATTCTCTTCGAGTACGGCAACCGGATCGAGATCGGCGGGTGGGCTGAAGGTGTCGCTGAGTATCGCTACCTCGCGAACCCGGTCGATCCGGTATGTCCGGCGAGCATCCGCGCTGTGAGACCAGCACAGCAGGTACCACCGGCCGTGGCGGACCACGACCGCCCACGGGTCGACGTCCATGGCCCACTCCGACCCGGCCTCGGAGCGGTACACCAACCGCACCCGACGGCGCTCCGCACACGCCTGCACCAAACTGGTTGCGGTCTCGGGGTCGGGCCGCGCGGCGGCACGGTCGGGAGCGGGCGCGGTCGTCAAGCGGACCGCGTCGGCCTGCCGGGCGACGGGTTCGGGCAGGGCACGCAGCAGCTTGCCGAGCGCGCTCCCGACCGGATCCGCGGCGTCGGCGGCGTCGTGGTGGCCGTCGAGCACCGCCATGACCAGGCCGAGGGCTTCGGCAGGGCTGAACATCAGCGGCGGAGGCCGAACGCCGCGGCCGACCCGGTAGCCGCCGTACGGTCCACGCGCCGCATCGATCGGGATGCCGGCCTCGCGGAGAATGCCGACGTACCGCCGAACTGCCCGCTCGGACACGCCGAGCTTGTCCGCAAGCCGGTCCGCCGAGATACCCGGGCTGCCCTGGATCAGCTCGAGGGTCAACAACGCCCGCGCCGTCGGGCTCGTGTCGTGATTCATCAACACCGGTCCGGAAGCAGAACGTCCGGAATCAAGCTTAACGTTCGAGGCGTGCCCGAGGATCCGGCGCCACCCGATGAGTCGGCCATGATGGCGGGCATGGATGCACCGATCCCAGCCGGGCGACTGACCATCGTCCCGGCGAACGAGGCGTCCTGGGAGGATCTCACCGCAATCTTCGGGAGCACGGACGCGGGCCAGTGCCTGTGCCAGCGGTTCAAGGTCATCGGTTGGATCTGGCGCGACTCCACGCTGGCGGAGCGGACCGCGATGCTGCGGGCGCAGACCGGCTGTGGCGACCCGAACGCGGCGGCCGCCAGTGGGCTGGTGGCCTATCTCGACGGTGAGCCGGTGGGCTGGGTCGCGGTCGAGCCGCGGACGGCCTACCCCAAGCTGCGCACGTCTCGCATCCCGTGGAGCGGGCGCCACGAGGACAAGGACGACGACCGAGTCTGGGCGGTGACCTGCTTCGCGGTCCGGAAGGGCTTTCGTGGTCGCGGGCTGACCTATCCCCTCGCCCGGGCCACGATCGACTTCGCCCGCGAGCGCGGGGCCCGGTCGCTCGAGGCATACCCAATGATCACCCATGCGGGCAAGGAGATCACCTGGGGTGAGGTGCACGTGGGGGCGCGTCAAGTCTTCGAGGACGCCGGGTTCAAGGAGATCAGCCACCCCACGGTCCGGCGGGTGGTCATGCGTATCGACTTCGAGCACGGGGAAGAAGATCACTGAAGCAACCAGGGCGTGTCGCCACGCGTCAACAAACTGCGACAGACAGTCTGAGGGGATGGAACTGGTGCGCAGCGATCGAGACCCCGAAGCCGGCCGCGGCTTCACACCCTTCCGCAGGTGGACGACCGCCCTCGTGGCTACCACGCTCGTGTCGGCAGGGATAGTCGTCACCATGCCGCAGCCCGCGATGGCGGCCTCAACGGCGTACCGCGTCGAGTACCGGCTGAATCACCTGGGCTACAAGGTTGGCGCGGTGGACGGCGTCATCACAACGCGGACCAAGCAGGCGCTGTGCGCCTGGCGCGAGACGCACGGGTTGCGAGTCGGGCGCTATGACCTGACCAGCCGCGACACCCAGTCGATCCTCGGGGCGACCAAGCGCCCGTCCACCAGGCGCTCGAACGGCCTCTACATCAACAAGACCTGCCAGATCCTCTACCAGGTCGTCGACCACAAATACCGCCGGATCGTCTGGATCTCCACCGGCAAGCCAGGCTTCGAGACGCCGAACGGCACTGGCTCCGTCTGGAGGAAGTGGCCCGGCTGGCACAACAGCAGCATTTATGAAGACGCCCAGATGTATGACTCGATCTACTTCCGGCGCGATCGACCGGGCATCGCCCTGCACGGCTCGGTTTCTAACGACCTGGTCAGGCCCACGCCAGCCAGTCACGGATGCATTCGGGTGTGGCGACCTCAGATCCACTACATCTTCCAGGAGACGCCAATCGGCCGAAAGGTCGTCGTCTACCACTCCTGACCGATGGCGCCGCCCGGCCCCGGCCCTGCGCCTCACAGGGGGCTCGCCCGGGCGCCCATTCGGCTGTCCATTGAACCGGCCGGTGACGGCATCCGTGGTTCTTAGCGGCCGTTTGAACCTCCTCGGCCTGTAGATCGTGTTCAAGAGCGGACGCAGACGACGACAAGGAGGCGATCAGACGATGCGAAGGCCTACACGGCAGTTAGCCGTCGCGGTGGGCGTGATCACGATCCTGGCGGCCGGCGGGGCCGCGACCGTGGCGTGGAGTGAAGACTCCAGCACGGTTGGGAACACCGTGCACGAGACGCTTACCGGGTACCAGGAAGACCCGCTAGTGCTTTCGACGACTGGGAACGGTCAGTTCCAGATCCACATCGATGAGGCCGCCCAGGAGATCTCGTACGAGCTCAGCTATGCCAGTCTCGAGGGAAGTGTTCTGCAAGCGCACATCCACATCGGCGGAGCGTCGCAGAGCGGTGGTATCAGCGTGTTCCTGTGCACGAACCTCGGGAACGGTCCAGCTGGCACCCAGCTTTGCCCGGCGGCTCCGGCGACGGTCTCCGGGACGATCAGGCCGGCCGACGTCATCGGCCCCGCCGGCCAGGGCGTGACGGCCGGACAGTTCGGCGAGCTGCTCGCGGCGATCAGGGCCGGCAAGACCTACGCCAACGTGCACAGCACGATGTATCCAGGTGGCGAGATCCGGGCCCAAATCGACTAGCGTGCGTCGCTTCCGGTAGTTGAACCAGCTGAGCCGCCGCCGGAACGCGGCGGCTCAGCCATGCCCGCCGGCCGCCGCGGGCTTTCATCTCGTTCTCATGCTCGGTGCGCGAGCGTGAGAGCCCATGACGGACAAGCTTGAACCGGCAGTGCAGCTTGTCGGCCTGCACAAGAGCTACGCAGACATCCATGCCGTCGCCGGCGTCGATTTCGAGGTCTCACCGGGCGAGGTAGTGGCGCTGCTCGGACCCAACGGAGCGGGCAAGTCGACCACGATCGACATGCTGCTAGGCCTGATCGCTCCGGACAGCGGGTTGGCGAGGTTGTTCGGCCGCAGCCCGCGGGAGGCCATCGCCGCCGGGCGGGTAGGAGCCATGTTGCAGACCGGTGGGCTACTGCCCCAGCTGACGGTGGCCGACACCGTGCAGCTGGTGGGTTCGTTGCACCGCGATCCGCTGCCGGTTGCCGAGGTGCTCGGCCGTGCCGCCATCCAGGAGCTTCGGGATCGCCGGATCAATCAGCTGTCTAGCGGCCAGGCCCAGCGAGTGCGGTTCGCGATTGCCCTGGTGCCCGATCCCCGCCTGCTGGTCCTTGACGAGCCAACGGTGGGCATGGATGTCGAATCGCGCCGCGCGTTCTGGACGGCCATGCGCGAACTCACGATGGCGGGCCGGACGGTTCTGTTCGCCACGCACTACCTCGAGGAAGCCGACACGTATGCGGATCGCGTCGTCCTGCTACGCGCCGGCCGTATCGTCGCGGACGGGACCGCCGCGAGCATCAAGGCGAGCGCCGCTGGCCGCACGATCCGTGGCACGTTGCCGGGCGCGGACCCGGATCTGCTGCGAGAGCTGCCCGGAGTTTCGGCCGCCGAGGTGCATGGGAATGCGGTCGTGCTGCGATCCGCCGACTCGGACGCGACCCTGCGCACGCTGCTGGCCATCACTGACATTCGCGATGTCGAAGTGACGGCTGCCGGATTGGAGGACGCGTTCCTCGCTATCACCGCCGCGGACGAGTACATCCCGGAGAGCCGCCAATGAATTCGACTTACCTGCTGCTGGAACTGAAGAGCACCGTTCGTAACGCGCGGTTTGTCATATTCACGCTCGTCATGCCGACGGCGCTATTTGTACTTTGGGGGCGGATAGGCCGGGGCAGCACGGTCGGCGGCATCGATGCCGTGGCCTACCTCATGGTGAGTTTGGCCGCGTTCGGCGGCATTTTTGCCACCTTGTCGACGGGTTCTCGAATCGCGGTTGAAAGGTCGATCGGCTGGAACCGCCTGCTCCGGCTGACGCCGCTGCGCCCGGCAACCTACCTCCTGGCCAAGGGCGCGGTTGCCATGCTCGTTGCGCTGCCAGCGTTGCTGGCAGTGTTCGGGATCGGCCGCCTTGTCATGCAGGTCCAGATCCCCGCGTCCCAGTGGCTGGCTGTCGTCGGACTATCGTGGCTCGCGCTGGTGCCGTTCGCGGTGCTCGGGATCGTGATCGGCTACCTGGCCACTGCCGATTCGGTGCAGCCGATCACGAGCGGCCTGTTCTTCCTGTTGGGCCTGCTCGGTGGACTGTGGTTCCCGATCGACCAACTGCCTCGAGCGATGCAGCGGATCGCTGAGGCCACTCCTTCGTATTGGCTGGCCGCCTTGGCGCGCAGCCCGATGACCCACGGCAGCTCGTACGGGCGGGCCGGGCTAGCGCTCGTGGCCTGGACGATCGCCCTCAGCCTGCTCGCCGCTCGCCGGTTCCGCGCCGATGCCGTACGCACTTGAAGCGTAACCAAATGTGTCTGTTGATTACACGTCTAGTAAGACAATCATCACGGTGCGAAGTTGGCCCGGGGGTAATGGGCAACCGAATGAGGCGATCCCAATTACTATGCGTTGTGAGCTCATTACCGATATCAACTCGACAAAATGCCGCTAATTCGGACCAATCTTCCAGATGCGTGTGCGGTTATTGACCGGCCTCAACGCGGCACTTATATTGACGGCACTTTGGGGGCTTCGGCGGCCAAGCGCAGGGAGGGGCTTCCCCGCCAGAGCCGATTCACGTGCGGATGCGCTGCGCCGGCAGGCAGACCGACCGCGCGTGCCGGGCAACCGGCTCGGACACTTTGACAGCTGCGGACGACCTGCTGGTGGTGCTGCTCGGTCGGATCGATCACCGTGTGTCGTGCGCAAGGGGAGGGGACACATGCGTATCACACGTGCCCGTATCGCCGCCGGAACGGCGGTCTTATCCATTGCGCTCACCGGGGTGCTCGCCTTAGGCGGCCCCGCGAGTGGTGCAGCGCCCAGCACCTGGTCCAGCGCCGGCCAGGACATCCAGAACACCCGTAGCCAGCCCGGGGAGCGCGAAATCGGAGTCGGCAATGTCGGCTCGCTGGCACCCAAGTGGACGTTCACGACGTCCGGCGACGTGTCTGCGACGCCTGCGGTGGACAGCAGCCGCGTGTACGTCTCCGACTGGGGCGGGCACGTCTACGCCATCGACCGCGCGACCGGGGCAGAGCTGTGGAGCACCACCGTCAGCTCGGTCACCGGCGTCGCCAACGATTACGCCCGTAACACGCCGGCGATCGCAGGCAACGTCCTGATCCTTGGCAACCAGGGAGCCAAGTTCGCGACCCCGAACACGCCCATCGGGCAGCGCGGGGCCTGGGTGTTCGGTCTGAACAAGAACACCGGGGCACTGCTCTGGAAGACCCAGATCGAGTCGCAGTTCTCGGCCATCGTCACCCAGTCCGCGGTCGTCAAGGGCGGCGTGGCGTACGTCGGGGCCGCCTCGAACGAGGAAGCCTTCGCGGCCGACCCCACCTACACCTGCTGCAACTTCATCGGCAGCGTGAGCGCGCTCGACGTCAACACCGGAGCGCTGCTTTGGAAGACGTTGATGGCTCCGCCGGCGCCGGCCGGATGGGACCCGGCGATAGACGGCCCGTGGTACTCCGGAGCCGCGGTATGGGGCAGCACGCCGGCCATCGACTCGGCGACGAACAGCCTCTACATCACGACCGGGAACAACTACTCGGCGCCGACCTCGGTGACGGAGTGCCTCGAGACCGCAACCGATCCGGCGGCTCGCAGTGCTTGCGTCGATCCGCGTGACTACTTCGACGCCATCGTGGCGCTCGACCTCACGACCGGCGCCACGAAGTGGGTGTACCGCGCGCTGCCGGATGACTTCTGGAACGTGGCGTGCGGCATCCCGCCGTTCATCCCACCCGGCCCGAACTGCCCGGACCCCGAAGGCCCGGACTTCGACTTCGGTCAAGGCCCGGCACTGTTCCAGGTCAAGATCAACGGAAAGGTCCGCAATGTCATTGGGGCGGGCCAGAAGAGCGGCGACTACACCCTGCTCGACCGCACCACGGGTGCCGTGATCTGGAAGACCCACGTCGGCACCGGCGGGCTGCTCGGTGGTCTGCAATGGGGGTCCGCCACTGACGGCAAGCGCATCTACGTGGCGAAGTCCAACTCGGCCGATGCGTTCTCCGGAGTTCCCGGCTACTGGGCTGCGCTCGACGCGGCCACCGGCGCGGTGCTCTGGACCACCAACGATCCGTTCTACGCGTTCACGTTCTCGGCACAAGGGGCGGTCAGCGTGGCGAACGGTGTCGTATACGCCTGCACCCTGGATGCCCAGGGGCACATGCTGGCCATGAACGCGGCGACCGGGCAGATCCTGTGGTCGTTCCCGAGCGGGGGCGCGTGCAACTCTGGTGCAGCGATCGTTGACGGCACGGTCTACTGGGGTTCCGGATACAGCTTCCTCGGAACACCCAATAACAAGCTGTACGCCTTCGGCGTGAGCTGACCCGAGGTACCGGCCGGGCGCCGACAAATGCGGGGCGCCCGGCCGGAAGTGGA
>Ga0075428_100010741_pt1 | contig 10178 bp, 7 predicted proteins | sample RhiMetdeltSRZDD2_FD_75291 | JGI IMG/M metagenome (GOLD analysis project Ga0075428, IMG submission 75291) | Populus rhizosphere microbial communities from Tennessee, USA - Rhizosphere MetaG P. deltoides SRZDD2 | ecosystem: Host-associated > Plants > Roots > Rhizosphere > Soil | place: USA...
CCCAGGCCGCGTTCAGCTTCGGCACCGTCGACCTCGTCTCCAAGCTGATCGACGGCAAGTTTCCGGATTACACACGCGTAATTCCCACGAGCCACAAGAACCGCCTGCAGGCGGCGCGCGAGCCGCTGCGCCAGGCGCTGTTGCGCGCGGCGATTCTTTCCAACGAAAAATTCCGCGGCGTGCGTTGGGTGCTCGCCGACGGCAGCCTGAAGATCGTCTCTTCGAACGCCGAGCAGGAAGAAGCGCACGAGGAGCTCGAGGTGAGCTACTCGGGCGATGCGCTCGACATCGGCTTCAACGTGAACTACCTGCTGGACGTCCTCAACAACGTACCCGGCGAGAGCATCGAATGCGCTTTCGGCGACGCGGCGTCGAGCGCGCTCATTAGCTATCCCTCCGAAAGGGACTTCAAATACGTTGTCATGCCGATGAGGATCTGAATTGAGCGAAGCCGAAAAGGAATACGGGTCAGACGCGATCAAGGTCCTGAAGGGCCTCGAGGCGGTGCGCAAGCGCCCCGGGATGTACATCGGCGACACCTCCGACGGTACGGGTCTGCACCACATGGTGTTCGAGGTGGTCGATAACGCCGTCGACGAGGCGCTCGCGGGCTTTTGCGACGAGATCGTCGTCACCGTGCACACCGACAACTCGGTTTCGGTCCTCGACAACGGGCGCGGCATTCCGACCGGCATCAAGGAGGACGACGAGCTCAAGCGCTCGGCCGCGGAAATCGTGATGACGGAGCTGCACGCCGGCGGCAAATTCGACTCGAACAGCTACAAGGTTTCCGGTGGGCTGCATGGCGTAGGCGTATCGGTGGTGAACGCACTTTCCGAATGGCTGCGCCTCACCGTCTGGCGCGAGGGCAAGGTCCACCAGATGGAGTTCCGCAACGGCGTGGCGCTCGCGCCGCTGCGGCCAACCGGGGGCACCGAGCGGCGCGGCACCGAGGTGCACTTCCTCGCCGCGAGGGAGACATTCGGCAACATCGACTACCACTACGACATCCTGGCGCGGCGCCTGCGCGAGCTCTCGTTCCTGAACAATGGCGTGAAGATCGTGCTCGTCGATCAGCGCTCGGGTAAGGAGGAAAACTTCGCGTTCTCGGGCGGAGTGAAAGGCTTCGTCGAGTACATGAACCGCGCGAAGAACGTGTTGCACCCGAACGTTTTCCTCGGCCACGGCGTCAAGGAGGGCATCACCGTCGAAGTCGCGATGCAGTGGAACGATTCGTACCAGGAGAACGTGCTGTGCTTCACCAACAACATTCCGCAGAAGGACGGCGGCACGCACCTCACGGGATTGCGCGCGGCGATGACGCGCGTTCTGAACAAGTACATCGAGGAGCACGAGATCGCCAAGAAGGCGAAGGTCGAGACCACAGGCGACGACATGCGCGAAGGCCTCGCCTGCGTGCTGTCGGTGAAAGTGCCGGAGCCCAAGTTCTCGTCGCAGACGAAGGAAAAGCTCGTTTCCTCGGAAGTGCGGCCGGTGGTCGAGGAGCTCGTCGCCGAGCGGCTGCGCGAGTTTCTCGACGAGCGGCCGCACGACGCGCGAACCATCACCGTGAAGATCGTCGAAGCCGCGGCAGCGCGCGAGGCCGCGCGCAAAGCGCGCGAGATGACGCGCCGCAAGGGCGTGCTCGACTCGATGGGGCTGCCGGGCAAGCTGGCCGACTGCCAGGAACGCGACCCGGCGAAGTCGGAGCTCTATCTCGTCGAGGGCGACTCGGCCGGCGGTTCAGCCAAGCAAGGACGCGACCGCAAGTTCCAGGCGATTCTGCCGCTCAAGGGGAAAATCTTGAATGTGGAGCGCGCCCGCTTCGAGAAGCTGCTTTCCTCCGCGGAGATCGCGACGCTCATCACGGCGCTCGGCTGCGGCATTGGCACCGAGGAGTACAACCCCGACAAGCTGCGCTACCACCGCATCATCGTGATGACCGACGCCGACGTGGACGGCTCGCATATCCGCACCCTGCTGCTCACGTTCTTTTATCGACAGATGCGCGAGCTGGTCGAGCGTGGCCACATCTACATTGCCCAGCCGCCGCTCTACAGAGCAAAGCTCGGCAAGGAAGAGCGTTACCTGAAGGACGAGCACGAGCTAAATGCGTTCATGCTGAAGCAGGCGCTTGTCGACGCCGCGCTCTTTCCTGGCGCCGTGGGCGAGCCGATTAGCGGCGACACCCTCGCCGAGCTCGCAAAGTCATACCTCCTCGCGGAAGCGGTAATGGAGCGCGTCTCGCGCCTGGTCGACCGGGAGGTGCTGCGCGCTATGCTGAGCGGGGTGCAGGTCGACCTTTCGCGCCGCGACACCGCCGAGGCGTCCGCCGAGGCGCTCGAGGCGGCGATCGGCGGCGAAGGCTTCGCGGTGGCGCCGCACTTCGATCAGAAAACCGAGCGCTACCAGGTGCGCGTCGAGCGCACGCGCCACGGCAACGTGCGCATGAGCACGATCGACACCGAGTTCATCCACTCCGGGGATTACGCGCAGATCCGGCAGACCGCCGAGATGCTGCGCGGGCTGATTGGTCCGGGCGCGAGCGTGCAGCGCGGCGACAAGCGTCAGCCGGTGCGCGATTTCGCCGAGGCCATGAAGTGGCTGATCGGCGAGGTGGAAAAGGCCATGACGCTGCAGCGTTACAAAGGTCTCGGAGAAATGAACCCCGCGCAGCTCTGGGAGACCACCATGGATCCCGCGACGCGGCGCCTTCTCAAGGTGCAGATCGAAGACGGCATCGCCGCCGACGAGATCTTCACGAAACTCATGGGCGACGAGGTCGAGCCGCGCCGCGCGTTCATCGAATCTAACGCGCTCGGCGTGCGGAACCTGGACGTGTAGTCTTTTCGGCCGCGGGCGCCTGCTTCTGGGCCGGCTTCTCGGCCTTGTCCTTCGGTGCTTTCGCCTGGAATTCGAAGCCGATCTTGCCGTCGGGCTGCTTGACGAGGAAGGCTTTGAACTTGCGGCCCTTCTTTGAGACAAAGCCGGTCAGGAGATCGGTGCGCCCGCTTTCGAGCAGCTTCTTCATCTGCTCGCGCTCGATCGGCTGCTGCAGGATCATGCGTCCGGAGCGGAAATCACAGCTGCGCTGGGCACCGACGGCTTTCTCGCACACGTAGGCGACGCCATGCTCGAAGACGCGCGCGCTGCACTTCGGGCACGCGCCGAGTGGCTCCTGTGCTGAAAAATCGACCGGCTCGTCGCCCTCGCCGCCCGTGCCCTGGCCGAAGTCGAACTCGAGGCGCAATTCATCGGTGAGCCGGATGCCCGCGCTGAAGGGCCGCCCTTGCTTGCTGCGGAAGCCGTTCAAGGGGCCGACGAAGCGCTTGCTGAATAGCTCGCCAAGCTCCTCGGGCGCCCATTCCCGTCCGGAAATCACGCGCCAGAGCGAAAAGTCGCATTTCTGACACTGCACCTTACGGTAGTTTTCCTGCACCGCGCCGCCGCACTTCGGGCATGGCGCCGGCACCGTGGCGTAGGCGACGTCGGGAATCTCGCCGTGCTTGATGGTGCTCACTACGTTCTTCACCAGGCCGCGAATTTGCGCCATGAATTCCTCGCGCGTCATCTTGCCGGCCTCGATCAGCTTGAGCTTGTGCTCCCACTCGCCGGTGAGCTCCGGCGAACCGAGCTCGACGATGTGGAGCATGTGCAGCGCGAACATGAGCGAGAAGGCCTTCGGCGTCGGCACAAGCTCGCGCGCCTCGCGGTGTACGTACTCCTCCCGGATGAGGCCTTCGATGATCGCCGCGCGCGTCGCCGGGGTGCCAAGCCCCTTGGCCGCCATTGCTTCGCGCAGCTCATCGTCCTCGACAAATTTGCCCGCGCCCTCCATCGCCGAAAGCAAGGTCGCCTCGGTGTAGCGCGGCGGCGGCTTGGTCTCGTTGGCGTTGCCAGTGATCTCGCGCACCGCGACCTTTTCACCCTGGGTGATGGACGGGAGGTTCTCGCTTTCCTCGCCGACCGCGCGACCGTAGACCGCGAGCCAGCCGGGTGTTTGCAGCACCTTGCCTTCCGTGCGGAAATGATGCTCGCCGACGCGCGTGATGCGCGTGGTCTGCAGGTACTCCGCCGCCGGATAAAACACCGCGAGGAAGCGGCGTACCACGAGGTCATACAGCTTCTGCTCGGCTTCGTTCAGGTTGCGCGGCGTCTGCAACGTCGGAATGATGGCGAAGTGGTCCGAGATCTTGCTGTTGTCGAACACGCGCTTGTTCGGTTTCACCCAGCCCTGCTTCAGGATTTGCTTGGCGAACGGCGCGAAGTCGCGCGTTTGCGAAAGCTCCTCCAGCGTGTTCCCTACCGTGCCGAGATAATCCTCGGGCAGTGCGCGCGCGTCGGTGCGCGGATAGGTGAGTACCTTATGCCGCTCGTACAGCGCCTGCGCGAGCGACAGCGTCATTCGCGCAGGGAACCCGAAGCGCGCATTGGCCTCGCGCTGCAGACTCGTGAGGTCGAACAGTAGCGGCGAAAGCTGCGTCGAAGGCTTGGTTTCCTCGGAGGCGATGCCGCTCTTGCCACGACACGCCACGACGATGGCGTCTGCCTCGCCGGCGGTCCAGAGTCGTTCCGCCTTGCGCTCGGCATCCTCATCCTTCTTGAACTTCGGATCGAACCAGCGTCCCGGATAATCGCCCGCTTTGGCGGCGAAGCGCGCCTGCACCTCCCAGTAGGCCCGCGGCGTGAACGCGCGGATGCGCTCTTCGCGCTCGACCAGAATCGCGAGGGTGGGCGTCTGCACGCGGCCCACGGTGGTGAGATAGAAGCCGCCTTCCTTGGAGTTGAACGCCGTCATCGCGCGCGTGCCATTGATGCCCACGAGCCAGTCCGCCTCCGAGCGGCTTTTCGCCGCGTCGGCGAGCGGCAGCAGCTCCTTGTCCGGGCGCAGCTTGGAGAAGCCTTCGCGGATCGACTGCGGCGTCATAGACTGGAGCCAGAGGCGCTCGATCGGCTTTTTGTTGCGGGCGTGCTGCACGATGTAACGGAAGATAAGTTCGCCCTCGCGGCCTGCGTCGCAGGCGTTCACCAGCGCGCCGACGTCCTTGCGCTTCATGAGGCGCAGGAGCAGATTGAGGCGGGTTTCCGACTTCTCGATCGGCGCGAGCGTAAATTCCGGCGGGATTACCGGCAGCCGGGCGAAAGACCACTTGCCGCGCTTGACGTCGTGCTCTTCGGGGACGCGCAGCTCAAGAAGATGGCCGACCGCGCTGGAGAGCACGTAGTCGTCGCTCTCGAAATAGTCGCCGCTGCGCTTAAATCCACCCAGCGCGCGCGCAATGTCGGCCGCGACCGACGGTTTCTCGGCGATGATCAGCTTTTTGGCCATGCGGCGCGAAAGGCCGCAGATGATAATTGCAAATCCGCGCGTGGTTCAACCACGTTGCGGAGGGTGCGAAAAGTGCGCTAGCTTGCGAGCCGCGCCTGCGGTGCCGTGAAAAGGTCCTCGGCGACGAGCCGGCTGGTCGGCGTCTGCTGGTTCCAGAGCACCATAAGCACGACGAGCTTGAGCTGCTCGAGGCTCAGCGTATCTCCGGCCGCCGCGAGCGCGCGCTCGATGACGAGCTCGCGCGTGTCGGCGCTCAGAATTGCTGAATGCTCGAGCGTGAGCAGGAAACCCCGGCACTGCGCGTCGAGCTTAGCCAGCTCGCGCGGCGCGTAGGCGCGAAAGCTCGTGCGCGCGTCGGGCAGCGGCTCGCGCACACAGTGGCGCGCGTGCGCCATGTCGGCCAGCCAGCGCAACGCCTCGGAGATGTCCGAGTCCTCGAAACCCGCCGCGGAAAGCTTTTTCGCCACGCGATCGCGGTCGTAGGCGATTTCGGCCTGTTGGCAGTTCTCGAACAGAAAGACCAGGATGTCGTACATGGCGCTCCCTTCTTATAACGCGACGATGGGGATTGGGTTTACCGGCGTGGTCCCTTTTCCAGGCGCTGATACAGCCCGCCGGGAAGTGCGGCGACGCGCCCGTCGAGCTCCAGACGCAGCAATTCCGACGACACCTGATCGGGCGACAGGCCGGCGCGCGAGCACAGCAAGTCTACGTCCACGGGATCATGCCCCATGTGCGCGAGCAGGCCGGTCTCGGTGTTGGGTACCTGCTGCGTCGATGCGAAGGCAATCGGACGAAAGCCGTTCAGTTCCGTGAGCACGTCCTCTGCCGATTCCACGAGTTTCGCTCCAGCCTTGATGAGCGCGTGGCAACCTTTCGCGAGCGGCGAATGGATCGACCCGGGAATCGCGAACACATCGCGGCCCTGATCAGCCGCCGCGCGCGCGGTGATGAGCGAGCCGGAAGCGAGCGCCGCTTCCACGACGAGGCAGCCGCGCGCGAGCCCGCTGATCAGGCGGTTGCGGCGCGGGAAATTATGCGCCGCGGGCGCCGTGCCGAGTGCAAACTCGCTGAGGATAAGCCCTTGCTGAGCGATGTGTTCTGCAAGTCCGGCATTGCGGGCCGGGTAGAGGACATCGATGCCGGTCCCGAGCACCGCAATGGTCGATCCGGCGCCGGCGAGCCCGCCGCGATGTGCTGCGGCGTCGATGCCGAGCGCGAGGCCCGAGACGATGGCGAGCCCCGCGTCGCTCAGGGCCTTGGCAAACGACTCGGCGTTCGCTTCGCCCTGTTGCGTCGCGTTGCGACTACCCACAATGGCGAGCGCGGGCCGTGCGAGCAGTTCCAGGCGGCCGCGCGCGAATAGTAGCGGCGGCGGGTCTGGAATCTCGAGCAAGCTGTGTGGGTAGCCTTCGTCGGCGAGCGTGACGATCGAGTGTCCCGGTTGCTCAGCCCAAGCGAGGGATCGCTTCACCGCCAGCGCGACCGGGTGCGAATCGAGCGCGGCGAGCGCGGCCGGCGGCACATGCGCGGCGAGCTCGCGGCGATTCCTGGCGAGCGCGTTCTGCGGAAGGCCGAACTGCTGGAGCAGCCGTTGGACGCTGACTGGTCCGAGACCCGGGGTGAGGGCCAGCTGCAGCCAGCTTGCGAGCCCCGGGTCTGGGTTCACTGCACTTTCTTCTTACGGTGTCTGCACCACATCGAGCGGAGAGACCGGCCTCGTGACCTGCATGACGAGCGCATAGGATATCCGGTCGAACACGCGAAACACAAACGCGAGTCCCGCGCGCTCGTCGGGCAGCTGAATTTGCGCATCAGCGGCGCCGCGCCGCTTGGTCACGTCACGGACCGTGCCGCCACGGTTGTACAGCGCGAGCACGTGTCCGACCTCGATGCCGTCGGCCTTGCCGCGGTTGATGCTGATGACCGACTGCGGACCCGCTTCACCGATCTGCGCCACGCCACCGTAGATCGCGATTACGCGACCGCGGATCTTGGTGCTCGGTGCGTGGGGCGCGTAATTCACCGGTTGGGGTTTTCCCGCGGCGACAAGCTTGTCGCCGGCTTCCACTTCCTGCACCGCGCTCGTCAACACCACCGTCGCCGGCTCGCCGGGACGCGTCAACTGCGCCGTGCCGAGATAGATTGCCTCGTAGCCCAAAGTCTTGTTCGTATCGGGATCCACGAGCGGTACGCCCTTGCGGTAGACATACCAGGTCTCATCCGTGGCCTTGCCGAGGCCGCGCACGTAAGCGGAATTGCCCGCCGCGAGCACCACGCGGTCGGCTTGGGTCGCCACGATGGTCGGTGCCTTCTCCAAGCCGTCAGGTTCCACCACGAGTGGACGGGAAAGGAACGGCTCGATCGCCGCGGGCGGAATGCTGGGGATTTCCTGACGCGCCAGTGATTCGGCGCGTACCCGCGGCGCTAGCTTTACCGTGCCAGCCGGCACGCCTGCCGATGTCCCCGGCGGGGTGCCCGGATCCGCTCCCCGGCTCGGCGTCCCCTCGGTGCCCGGGGCCACAATAGCGAGGCGCCCTTTCTCCCGGTCAAGCAGGATCACGTAACCTGGGTAGATGAGGTGCGGGTTCCGGATCTGTTCCCGGTTCATGTTCCAGAGCTCCGGCCAGCGCCACGGCGAGTCGGTGTAGCGCTGCGAGATGCCCCAGAGCGTGTCGCCGCGGACAACTACGTACCGATCGGGTGCGTCGGCCTTGATGACGAGGGGACTTGATGTGCCCGGCGTCTGCCCGAGGACGCTTCCAGGCAATAAGAAAGCGAGCGCTATGATAGACTTACGCACTAGCTGGACCATGGCGACCCGTCCCTTTCGCGGTTCCCGGACCGGTTGGAAGTCGGTTGTTAACTGCTTATATGCTGCCTGAGATTGTCCATATAATCCATTCAATTTGCAAGTGAAATGGCCCGTTTAAACATCCTCCGCTATCCCGACGCCCGGCTCCACAAGGTTGCTGCTCCGGTTACCGTTTTCGACGAAGGCCTAAAAAGGCTGGTGGCCGACATGGCGGAGACCATGTACACCGCACCGGGGATCGGCCTCGCCGCTATCCAGGTGGACGTGGCCAAGCAGGTCATCGTGGTGGATGTCTCCGAGCGGCGCGACTCGCTCGTGGTGCTGGTGAATCCCGAAATCCTCGAAGCCACAGGCAACTCCGACATCGAGGAAGGCTGCCTCTCCGTGCCGGGCATCTACGAGCTCGTCGAGCGCGCGGAGCGCGTGAAAGTGCGCGCGTACGACCAGAATGGCAACGCCTTTACCCTCGAAGCGCAGGGCTTGCTCGCGGTGTGCATCCAGCATGAGATGGATCACCTGAAGGGCAAGGTGTTCGTCGAGCACCTGTCGCAACTCAAGCAGCAGCGCATCCGCGCCAAGCTCGCCAAGCAGCTGCGCAAGTCAGCCTGATCCGAACGCTTTCCTGCGGCTAGTCTTCGCCGGCACCCCCGAGTTCGCGCAGCGCGCGCTCGCGGCCGTCACGGCAGCTGGCCACGAGGTGGCGCTGGTCCTCACGCAGCCCGATCGCCCTGCCGGTCGCGGGCTCGAAACGCGCCCGAGCGCGGTAAAGCAGTTAGCGCTTGCCTCCGGTATCCCGGTCGCGGAACCTCAAACTCTACGCGGACCGGTCGCTGACATCGAGCGCGTACGAGCGCTGGCGCCGGACGCGCTAGTGGTGGCCGCTTACGGCCTGTTACTGCCGCGTGCCCTTCTAGAGGTGGGTCGGCACGGTGCCTTCAACATTCATGCCTCGCTCTTGCCGCGCTGGCGCGGCGCCGCGCCTATCCAACGGGCGATCCTGGCCGGAGACGCGGACACCGGTATCTCGATCATGCAAATGGACACCGGGCTCGACACCGGAGCGATCGTGCTGCAACGCCGCGTTGCGATTGACGCTGACGATGATGCCGGCACGCTTCACGACAAGCTGGCCGCGCTCGGCGGCGCGGCGATCGTCGATGCGCTGGCATTGATCGAACGCGGTCATGCCGTGGCCACACCACAATCGACTGGCGGCGTGACCTACGCACCGAAGATCGGCAAGCAGGAAACGCGGCTCCTATGGTCTCGTTCGGCCTCCGAGCTCGAGCGTGCCGTGCGCGCTTTTCGGCCATCACCTGGCGCCTTCACACTACTGGCCGGCGAAGCTCTGAAAATCTGGCGCGCTCGCGTGGTTGCCGGGCAGGGGGCGCCAGGCGCGGTGCTGGATGCCGGCAGCGAGCTCGTCGTGGCGTGCGGCAACGACGCGCTCGCAATCTCGGAGCTGCAGCGGCCAGGCAGCCGCCGGCTCAAAGCGCGCGAGTTCCTGCGCGGGCACCGGCTCGCCCCGGGGCGGCGCTTCGATTGAGCGCACTCGCCGCAGACCTGGCGCAGGCCGCGCGTATCGTTGCGCGCGTGGCCGGCGGGGCAAGCCTGGCCGACGAATTCGATCCGCGGCCCGCGATCATCGATCTTACGCACGGCACGCTGCGCCGCTACGGCCGCGTGCAGGCGATCGTGCGCGAGCTTTCACACCGCGCACGCAGCGATACGCTGGTGGAAGCCTTGCTGTGGTGCGCGCTTTATGCGTTGGAGTCGCAACGCTATGCCGACTACGCCGTTGTCGACCAGGCGGTGCGCGCGTGCGCTGCGATCGAGCGCTGGAGCGCGAAAAGCTACGTGAACGCGCTGATGCGCGCGTTCCTGCGTTCGCGCGCTTCGCTGGAAGGCCGAATCCAAGCCAATGTCGAGGCACGCCACCAGCATCCGCTTTGGTGGATCGAGCTTCTCGAGCGCGCTTATCCGGAGCAATGGAGTGCCATCTTGGCGACGGGCAACACCCACCCGCCCATGTGC
>Ga0075428_100010743_pt1 | contig 10178 bp, 6 predicted proteins | sample RhiMetdeltSRZDD2_FD_75291 | JGI IMG/M metagenome (GOLD analysis project Ga0075428, IMG submission 75291) | Populus rhizosphere microbial communities from Tennessee, USA - Rhizosphere MetaG P. deltoides SRZDD2 | ecosystem: Host-associated > Plants > Roots > Rhizosphere > Soil | place: USA...
TCGGTGCTCGACGACACCGACGACTCGACCTTGGAGAACGTCGGGCCGCTCTACGCGATGCTCCGCGACTACGGCTTCCGGACCACCAAGACAGTGTGGGCACTGGACTGTCCGGAGGGAAGCCGGAATTTCTTCGCCGCGGAGACTCTTCAGGACAAGAAGTATCTCGGGTTCGTGCACGAGCTCGCCGATGCGGGCTTCGAGGTGGCCTTCCACGGCGCCACGATGGAGTCTTCGCGCCGCGAACGAACGCTCGAGGCGCTGGAGCTGATCAGGAGCGAGTTCGGCCATTATCCGCGGCTCTCCTGTAACCACGGCCAGAATCGCGAGAACCTTTACTGGGGCTCCAACCGCTTTCGCTCGGCACCGCTGCGGATGCTGAGCCGAGCGCTCGGGCGCCAGGACGGCGACGTCTACGGGGGAGAGCGGGAGGGATCACCGTTCTTCTGGGGCGATGTGTGCCGGGACGTCATCCAGTACGTGCGCAATTTCACCTTCGACCGGCTGAACATGCTCGACGTCGATACGGCCATGCCTTATCACGTGGCGAGTGCGCCGTACGTTCGGTACTGGTTCTCGACCGCTGATGCGCCGGACGTCAAAGCGTTCAACCGACTGCTGACGCCTGACCGCATCGACCGGCTCGAGGCCAGCGGCGGTATCTGCATCGTCTCGACCCACTTCGGCAAGGGCTTCGTGAAGGACGGTAGGGTCGATCCCTCGACCGAAAAGCTGCTGCGATTCCTGGCGGACAAGCGAGGATGGTTCGTGCCGGTGTCCGACGTGCTCGACCACCTCCTGGCCGCCGGTCGGGGACGGACCCTCACTCGGGGGGAGGTCGCGCGGCTCGAGCTGAGATTCTTGATGGAGCGAATCAAGCGGCGTCGGGCGCCAGGAGTCTGAGATATGGACGTGAGCGCGGACGAGAGCACGGAGCGAAGCCTGAGGGAGTTGATCGCCGCCGCGGAGCTGACGCGAGCCCCGGAGCTCGAGTCGCTGATGACGTTGCTCGGCCACCGGTTGATCAGAGGCGGCCGTCTCGCGGAGGCCGCTGATCTCGTGAACTCCGCTTCCACCCACGGGGTGCGCCTCGGCGCCGCGGCCCGCCAGCTGGCCCAGGCTCAGCTGCGGTCGGGCGACACGACACACGCTGCGGTGACGATCCGCGAAGTGCTGAAACGCGACCCCTCGGACGTCGAAGCCCAGCGACTTCTGTATCGTCTGCTCAAGGGTGCCGGGCAGGGCGTGGAGGCGCACGGGGCGCTGAATCGCCTCGTGGAGCTGGACCCGACCTCCGCCTGCGCCACGTTTGCCTACCGCGAGCGGCCGAAGCTCGGAGAGATCGCCGGCCGTCCGGTGCGAATCGCGCTGCTGAGCTCCTACGTGCTCGATCCGCTCGTTCCGTTCCTGGACGTCGAGTGCCGGCGAGCCGGGCTGACGCCGGAGTTCTACATCGCGCCGTACAATCAGTACACGCAGGACATTCTCTCGCCCGCGAGCGGTCTCTACGCTTTCGGCCCCGACATCGTGTTCCTGGCGCTGGACCTCGAGGATCTGTTCGCGGCCGTGCGCGGCCTGCCGTCCATCGAGGAGCTGGCGCGCAGCAAGGCCGAGATCCATGGCACAATCGTCGCGCTGGTGCGCGAGCTGCGCTCTCGCAGCAGCGCGCTGATTGTCGTGCACGAGCTGGCGCTCAACAGCCCCAGCCCGCACGGCATCCTCGACAACCGGCGCGGCGACGGCCTCGTCCAGTGGACCGCGGATCTCGATCGCGACCTGGCCCAGGCACTGACGGCCGAGACGCACACGTTCCTGTTGCCGCTGCGCGCGATCCTCGCCCGGGTCGGGCTGGAGCGGGGACAGAGCCGCAAGCTGCGCTACATGGCGCGCATGCGGCACGCCGATCCCGCACTGCGCGAGCTGGCGCGGGCCTCGATCCGCTATATCAAGCCGCTGAAGGGCCTGACCCGGAAGTGCGTGGTGGTTGACCTGGACGGCACGCTCTGGGGCGGCGTGGTCGGCGAGCTGGGGCCGGAAGGTATCCAGCTGGGGCCCGCGGCGCCGGGAATCGAGTATGTCGACTTCCAGGAAGCGCTGCTGAATCTGACGAAGCGCGGCATCCTGCTGGCCATCTGCTCCAAGAACAACCCCGACGATGTGCTGCCGGTCCTGCGGGATCACAAGCACATGGTGCTGCGCGAGGAGCACTTCAGCGCGATGCGGATCAACTGGCGCAACAAGGCGGAGAATCTGGCCGAGCTCGCCGCGGAGCTCAACATCGGCCGCGATGCGCTGGTCTTCCTGGACGACAACCCGGTCGAGCGTGAGCTGGTGCGGCAGATGCTCCCCGAGGTCCTCGTGGTCGAGATGCCCAAGGACGCCTCGCAGTATCGTTCGACGTTGGAGGACCTGACCGACTTCGAGCTGCTGGCGGTGACGCGGGAGGACGAGCAGCGCGGCAACCAGTATCAGGCGAACCGAAAGCGCCAGGCGCTCGAGCAGTCCAGCGGGTCTCTCGATCAGTATCTGCATTCGCTCGAGATCCGCGCGGAAATCGGATCGGCCCAGGCGCACCACGTGGCTCGCCTCGTACAGATGTTCAACAAGACCAATCAGTTCAACACGACGACGCGCCGGTATCAAACGCCGGACGTCCAGCGCTTCGTCGCCTCCACGGATCGCCACGTGTACGTGCTCGATGTGGCGGATCGCTTCGGTGATCACGGTCTCGTCGGGGCCGCGGTCGTGCGCGAAGAGGGCGATGCCTGGGTCATCGACAACGTCCTGCTGAGCTGTCGGGTGATGGGGCTGTCGGTGGAGACCGCGCTCCTGACCGAGATCTCCGACGCCGCCGCGCGGCGGGGCGTCACCCGGTTGGCCGGTGAGTTCATTCCGACCCCGAAGAACGCGCCGTGCGCAGATTTTTTCGGGCGGCACGGGTTCAGGGCCGACGGCGAGGCTGGCGGCACCCAGCGCTGGGTCCTGGATCTTGACGCCGGTCGTATCGAAACACCGTCGTGGATCACGGCGACCGCGAAGAGGGCCACGTGAGCTCCGTTGAGGAGGTCGTCGCTCGCGTGTTCGATGCCGAACCCGACAGCCTGGACGCCAGCTCGTCACCGGAGAGCGTGGAGGGCTGGGACTCCATGGGGCACCTGAACCTCATCGCCGCCCTGGAGAAGGACTTCAACGTCAGCATCGACATCGGCGACGCGATGGAGATGGTGAGCGTGAAGCGGATTCGCGAGATCCTGCTCGACTACGGCGTGCGGGCCTGAGAAGCTGCGCATGGCCAAAGGGAGCTACGCCGTCCGCCTGTACGAGCCCGAGCTGGCCGAGGCTTGTGAACGCTTCGTCCAGCGGCTGTGGCCCAAGAGCGAGGATGGCGCGATCGACGGTAACGGAGACTCAAGCGGCTCGCCTCGTGTCCTGTTCCTCAAGGAGCAGGAGGTCATCGGCCACGTGGCGACCACACCGGTACAGCTCTCGGTCGGCGGCCGTCTCCACGACGCCTCCTGGGCGGTCGGCCTCGTTGTTTTGCCAGAGCACCGCAACGGGCCGGTCGCGCCGCTCGTGGTCAGGAAGCTCAATGAGACGGTTGGCATTGGCCTGACGCTCCACGTCGAAGAGGCGGCCCTGCGGGTCTTCAAGGGCGTGGGCTGGTGCCATCTCGGCGTCATCCCCCAGTACGTCCGGGTCCTGAACGCCCGCGCGTTCGTGCGGACGTTCGCGCAGCGGGGCGGTCAGTTCCTGACAGGTCGCCGCGCGCGACTGTGGGCGAGGCTGACGCGCATGTCGGGGCCTGTAGCAGCGATTGTCGCCGCGGCCTTCAACAGCCTTGCCGCGGCAGGTGCGCTCCGCCAGCGGCGCCTGGCCGGCGCCATCGTCACCAGAGAGCACGGGTTCGACTCGAGCTACACCGAACTCGCCGAGCGGGTAAAGGGCAAGCTCGGAGTCTGGGTGTTCCGCGACGAGCGATATCTGAGGACGCGATACGGGCGGCGCATCGGCGCATACCGGCTGCTGGCATGTCGTCGCGACGGTCGGCTCCTGGGCTACGCGATCGTGAAGATCCGGCAGTTTGCGAACGATCCCCGCATGGGTGACATCCGCATGGGCACCCTCGTGGATTGTGTGGCCGATCCGGATGAGCCGGCGGTGCTGGACACGCTGCTGGCCTCTGCGGTCGCGCTCTGCCGGCGTGAGCGCGCCGACGTCTTGTTCTGCACCGCGTCGCTGCGCGCGCTGGGCGACCGGCTACGCCGACACGGCTTCGTGGCAATGGCCGGTACGCTGAACGCCGCATACCACGACCGCACCGGGGCGCTGGCGGACAAGTCGCCGCTCGAATCGTGGCACCTGATGCGGGGAGACTCTGACGCCGATGCCAACTGCTGAGGGGCACGGATTGCGGGAGCTTGGCCAATGACGATCTGCAAGGTCTGGGATGCCGACTACCCGTGGGACGTGCGCGTCGAGAAGGTGTCTCGTTCGCTCGGGCGGGAGCACGAAGTGCATCTCGTCTGCCGCAACAACAAGCGTCAGCCGAGATACGAGGTGCACGACGGCCTGCACATCCACCGCTTGCCGCAGATGTCGTGGCTGCCGGATCGCCTCCGCGCCGCGGCGAGCTTCCCGGCGTTCTTCAATCCGGTCTGGATCTACGCGATCTGGCGTACAGCGCGACGCCAGCGGGCGGGCGTGATCGTCGTCCGGGATCTTCCGCTGGCGCTGACTGCAATATTTGTCGGCCGCGTGCTGCGTATCCCGGTGGTGCTCGACATGGCGGAAAACTACCCTGCGATGATCCAGGATCTTCGTGACTCCCGACGGGATCGCAGTGGATTTCGGCTAGTGCGCAATCCACGCTTGATTCGGCTCATAGAGCGCGTCGTTCTCCGTCTCGTCGATCACGTTCTTGCTGTTGTTGCCGAGTCTCGAGATCGGCTCGTCCAGTTGGGCGTTCCCGAGTCGAAAGTCTCGGTGGTCATGAATACGCCCACACTTGAGCAACGACGGCAGCTCTCTGCGGCGGCGGGCGAACGTGGGGATTCACGATCGTCCGACAAGCTGGTCATCGCGTACCTCGGTATCCTCGAAGCGCCGCGAGGATTGTGCATCGCCATTCAGGCGATGCGTGAAGCCCGCTATCGCCTTCCCGGCGCCCGCCTGGTGGTCATCGGTGCGGGCCGAGATGAAAGGCGCTTTCGGGAAGAGGCTGCCAGGTTGGGTATGACTGATCATGTGGAGTTCCGCGGTTGGGTTGAGTATCGGGAGGCCCTCGCGCAGTTGTCGCGCTGTGATGTAGGACTGGTGCCGCACCACGTCACAGAGAGCTGGCAGACGACAATTCCGAACAAGCTCTTTGACTATATGTCGATTGGCAAGCCTGTGATCGTTTCCAACGCGAAGCCCACTGAACGGATCGTCACGGAAGAACGGTGCGGTTTGGTTTACCCTGACCAAGACGTGGCGGCGCTCGCCGATGCCATCGTCGCCATGAGTGACGCAGCCCTGCGTCAGGCGTGCGGCCAGCGCGGGCGGGAGGCGATCTTGCGCCGATACAACTGGGAGAATGACGAGCGGCATTTGCTCTACGCTATCCGCACGGTAACCCACCCGATGCGACCTCCAGTCGAAGATGGGTTTCGCGCGACGACGGTGTTGTGCGGTTGCTCTTCGCAAGTGGGAAAGCTTGCGGATCAGCGGTTCAGCGACGAGTGTAGTAGAAACGGGCGAGCGGAAAGATCTGAAGAGCCCAAAAGTACGTGATGAATCTGCGGCTTTGCAAGATTGCCCGATGAGGCCCCAGGTCCCCGACCGTTCAGGAGGGCATATGTCACGGCAAGGATCGGTCATTTTGCTGGAGTTCAATGAGTTGACGCCAGCGCTGATGATGCGGTTCGTTCAGGCTCGGAAATTACCCAACTTTGCGCGACTCTACAGAGAGGCACATGTGTACGTGACCGACGCCGAGGAGCAAGCGCCTTACCTCGAGCCGTGGATCCAGTGGGTCACTGTTCACACGGGCCTTGGCTACGGCGAACACGGCGTATTCGATCTAGGCGATGGCCACAAGCTGGGTAGTGCGAGAGTGTGGGATCTTGTCTCCGACTCGGGCGGACGCGTGCTGGTGTGCGGAAGCATGAACATCGGCTACCGGGAGCCAATCGCCGGCGTCATTCTGCCGGATCCCTGGAGTGTCGGGGTGTCGCCCCACCCCGTTGACTTGACGCCATACTACGAGTTCGTGAGGCGGCACGTCCAGGAATACACGCGCGGCGATGTGCCGCTGTCGATGTCGGACTACGCCAGGTTCCTGCGCTTCATGATCACCCACGGTCTTTCTCGGGCCACTGTGCGGGCGATCGTGCAACAACTCCTGACTGAGCGGTGGCGCGACACTCAGTGGAAGCGAGCGTCCATCATGGACCGGCTGCAGTGGGATGTCTTTCGTTCGTACTATGCGAAGGAGCGGCCTCAGCTGGCAACGTTCTTTCTCAACAGCACCGCCCACTTTCAGCACGCATATTGGCGCAACATGGATCCGGCGCCGTTCACCGTTAAGCCTTCCGCCGGGGAGCAAGCGGCACACGCGAACTCAGTGTTTTATGGCTATCAGCAGATGGATCGCATAGTCGGTGAGTGCCTTGAGCTCGCCGGCCCCGAGACAACGATCGTTATGTGCTCAGCCCTCGGGCAGCAACCCTGCCTTACTTACGAGAGCACCGGCGGCAAAACGTTTTACAAGCCGCGAGATCCAGATAGGCTCTTCGCCCTCGCCGGCCTTCCACGCCCCTATCGCTATGCTCCTCTCATGTCCGAGGAATTCCATCTGTACCACAAGGACGAGGCAGACGCTCGAGAGGCCGTCACTCGGCTGTCAGCGCTTCACCTTGACGGGAGGCCCGCTCTGCATGCGCGCTATAGCGGTGCCGAAGTGTTTGCCGGATGTGCCATCTTCGAGTCCGTCGACGACGAGGCTATTCTCAGCATTAGAGAGACGAATCGCCCCGAGAGATTCTTTGATCTCTTCTACGGTGTCGATACCATGAAGAGCGGAATGCACCACCCGGATGGCCTGCTGTGGATACGGACACCGGCTCGCGAGCACCAGGCGTGGCCGGATCGCGTGTCGTTGCGCAGTGTCGCCCCGACCATTCTCGGTCTGCTAGGTCTTCGCAGGCCGGTTTCGATGAGGGGCGAACCGCTGATGACGCAGTGCCAACCGCGTCAGGTCGCGGCTTCGCCTTCGCCGCCGGCGAGAGCACGCTGATGTGCGGAATCGTGGGGATCGGCGGTTCGGCCGCGCGCCCTGTCGACGAGGTTCTCGTGCGGTCGATGAACGATTCCCTGTGGCATCGCGGCCCCGACGACGATGGGTTCTTCGTGCGCGATCGGGTGGGGCTCGGCATGCGACGTCTGGCCATCATCGACGTCGCCGGTGGCCGGCAGCCCATGCACAACGAGGACAAGTCGGTGTGGGCGGTGTTCAACGGGGAGATCTACAACTACAACGAGTTACGCGAGGATCTGCAGCGGCGGGGGCACCACTTCTACACGCAGAGTGACTCCGAGACCCTCGTACACCTGTACGAGGAGTACGGCGACGAGGGCGTGACCCGGCTGCGTGGGATGTTCGCGTACGCGCTGTGGGACGAGCGACGCAATCGCCTGTTCGTGGCCCGCGATCGGCTGGGCATCAAGCCGCTCTACTACGGGCGGTTCGGCGGGCGGCTCTACTTCGCCTCGGAGCTGCACGCTTTTGCCCGGGTGCCGGGGTTTCCACGAGTGCTCAACGAGGCGAGCGTGCAGCGCTACCTGGCGTATCTCTACGTCCCCGGGCCAGAGACGATCTGGCGGGACATCGTCGAGCTGCCCCCGGCGCACTACCTGATCTACGAGGGTGACACGGTCAGCACGCAGCGATACTGGGACGTCCAGTACCGCGAGGGCGACCACCGCTCGCTTGCGGAATGGCGCGAACGGTTTCTTGCGCAGTTCCGGGACAGCGTGAAGTGCCACCTGATGAGCGAGGTGCCGCTCGGCGCTTTCCTTTCCGGCGGCATCGATTCCAGCGCGATGGTGGCCGTCATGGCGCAGGAGTCGGGCAAGCGGGTGAAGACGTTCTCGATCGGCTACGAGGGCGCGGGGGCATTCCAGGACGAGCGCGCCTATGCGCGCCTCGTGGCCGAACGGTACGGGACCGAGCACCGAGAGTTCGTGGTCTCGCCGGATGCCGCGAAGCTGCTGCCCGACCTGGTGACGACGATGGAGCAGCCGTTCGCCGACTCCTCCGTCATCCCCAACTACTACATCAGCAAGCTGACCCGTGAGCACGTGACGGTGGCGCTGTCGGGGCTGGGCGGTGACGAGATCGGCGGAGGCTACCAGCGCTATCTCGGGATGCTCTGGGCCGAGCGCTACGCACGGCTACCGGGTTTGCTCCGGCCCCGCTGGCTGGAGGCCGCGGTGGGCCGGGTGCCGGATGTTCGCTCGGGCCGGCGCTGGATCGACCAGGCCAAGCGTTTCTTCGCCACGGCGCGGCTGCGCGCGGCCGATCGCTACGCGGCGATGGTGACGACGTTTTCCCCGGCCGATCGGAGCCGGCTCCTGGCCCCTGACTTCCAGCGCCAAGCAGGAGCCGACGACGCCGAGCAGCTGGTGACGCGCGTATTCGGCTCCCATCATGCCGACGGGGTCCTGCACGCGGCTATGCGCGCCGACCTCGACTCGTATCTCCTCGGCGACCTCCTCACGCTGGCCGACCGGGTCAGCATGCGGCACTCGCTCGAGGTGCGCGTCCCGTTCCTGGACCATCCCTTGGTAGAGCTCCTAGCTTCAGCGCCCGCGAGCCTGAAGGTGCATGGACGTCGCAAGAAGGTGCTGATGCGCGACGCGTTCCGCGGCCTGCTGCCGGCCACCATTCTCGATCGCCGCAAGATGGGGTTCTCGATCCCTCTGGCGCTATGGCTCCGGACGGACCTCCGCGCCACGATGGAGGAGATTCTCTCGGAAGACGAGGTTCTTCGCGTTGGATATCTGAGCTCTGCCGAGGTCGAGCGGATCAAGGCCGAGCACCTCGCCGGGCGCACAAACCACGAGAGCAAGCTGTGGGCGCTCATCAACCTGGTGAGCTGGCACCGGCAGAACGGGAGTTCGGTGTGACGGTCCGTCCCGGACGCCCGGCCAGCGTCGCCGCTGCCAGGCCCGCCGACCGGGGCACGACTGCGAAGGAGAAGATCAGCTTCTCCTTCCTCTTGATGCTGGTCTGGATCTGGTTCGAATACGGGCGGCCAGCGCACCCACTCAACATCCCGCTGATGATCTCTGCGATCCTGCTGGCCACCTGGCTCTTAAAACAGGACAAGCGGTGGAGCCGACAGAGCTCGTTGCTGATGGCCTTCCTCGTGGTGATGGCGGTTGGCCTGCCCTTGGCCCCAAATACCTTCTCGGCATTCTGGGCATTTTACTCAATGGCGACGATCCTCGTGTGCGTCTGTCTGCCGATGCCTTCGCTGATCACCTCGGTGAGGTTGGTGAGATTGTGGATCTATACCTTCGTGGCCGTCGCGGTCTACGTGGGTACTTGGGCGATCTTTCATGGCGGGTACGGGCCGTCGGGTGCGGCGGGCGGCCAGGATGAAAACTACGTGGCCGCGATGATGGGGATGGCGGTCTCCTTCGCCTACTTCTCGATCTTCGCCGCGAAGACGCGCCTCCGGAAGATCGTGCTGGGCGGGACAGTTCTGGTATTCCTCGCAGCGGTGGCCGCCGAACAGGACGTCTCCCGCGGCGGCTTCCTCGGGCTTTGCGCGGTGTTCCTGTACTGCTTGGCGAGATCGCCGAAAAAATGGGTCGGCCTCGCGCTCATTGCACTGATCCTGGTTGTTGTGCCGTTTGTCGGCTCGAACTACTGGGATGAGATCAGCTCCATTGGCAAAATGGACCAGGGAACAGCTGACTTGCGACTCGAGATCTGGCAGATCGGCTTGCGCATGTGGCGCGCGAATCCGATCTTTGGTGTAGGGCCGGACAACTTCCGCTGGATGGTCGGCGCGTATGAGTCTACAGAGCAGCATGAGAAGTTTGGCCGTGACCTGAGCGGCAGTATCATTGCCCACTCGCTGTTCGTCGAGCTGCTCGCGGAGCTCGGGATCGCCGGAGCGCTCGTGCTG
>Ga0075428_100010744_pt1 | contig 10177 bp, 5 predicted proteins | sample RhiMetdeltSRZDD2_FD_75291 | JGI IMG/M metagenome (GOLD analysis project Ga0075428, IMG submission 75291) | Populus rhizosphere microbial communities from Tennessee, USA - Rhizosphere MetaG P. deltoides SRZDD2 | ecosystem: Host-associated > Plants > Roots > Rhizosphere > Soil | place: USA...
TGGTGCGACGCTCGATCTCGCCGATGAGCTCAAACGGTTCACCGTCGATGTCACGACGACGCTCACGTTCGGTCACGACGTCAACACGCTCGAGCAGGGCGATGACGTGATCCAGCGACGCCTCGGGCTGGTGTTTCCGGCCTTTGCGCGTCGCCTGTTCGCCATCCTGCCCACGTGGCGATGGATCCGCATGCCGGCGGATCGCCGCCTCGATCGCGCGCTGCGGGAGCTGCGCGAATGGCTCGCGGTGCGAATCGACGAAGCGCGCGCACTGCTCGAGCGCGATCCGGCGCGCGCCGAGCACCCGGAGACGTTCCTCGAGTCCATGATCGCCGCACGCGATGCGGAGGGCCAGCCGTTCCCTGACGAGGTGATCTTCGGTAACGCGATGACGATGCTCCTCGCCGGCGAGGACACGACGGCGTACACGCTCGTCTGGGCGGTGCATCATCTCTGCGACGAGCCTCACGCGGTGTCGCGCCTCCGCGCCGAGTCGGATGCGCTCCGCGGCGGCGACGCGGCGCCTAACGACATCGAGACGGCGAACCGTCTCGTGTTCGCCGGCGCGGTCGCCAGCGAGACGATGCGTCTCAGGCCCGTCGCTCCGACGATCCTGCTCGAGGCCAACCATGACGTCGTGATCGGAGACGTGGCGGTGCCGAAAGGCACGTGGGTCGCACTGCATACGCGGCCGCCCGCCCTCGACGAGCAGAACTTCGGCGACCCGATGGCGTTTCGTCCCGACCGCTGGCTCGACGCGGGTGCGACGCGCGGAGCACACGACCCATCCGCGAACATCCCATTCGGCTCGGGCCCACGCATCTGCCCTGGTCGAACGCTCGCGCAGCTCGAGATGAAGCTCGTTCTGTCGATGCTGTTCGGCGACTTCGACGTCGAGCGCGTCGGCAGCGCCGCCGACGTGAAGGAGCTCTTCGCGTTCACGATGGCGCCCGTTGGCCTGAAGGTGAAATTGCATCGCCGCCCGGCTCAGGGACCAAGCTCCGCTACACGCCAATATCCTCGTTCCACAGCTCCGGCCGCGCCGCGATGAATTCCTCCATGAGACGCACGCACTCCGGATCATCCACGATCGTGAGCTCGACACCGCGGGATCGCACGTAGTCCTCCGGCCCCTGAAACGTCCGGTTCTCGCCGATCACGATTCGCGGTATACCATATAGAAGCGCCGTGCCGCTGCACATGTCGCACGGCGAGAGCGTCGAGTAGAGCGTGGACCGGCGGTAGTCCGCGGCCTTGAGCCGTCCCGCGCGCTCGATGCAGTCCATCTCGGCGTGCAGGATCGCGCTTCCCCGCTGTACGCGCCGGTTGTGCCCGCGGCCGACGATGCGGCCGTCGATGACCAGCACCGACCCGATCGGGATCCCACCCTCGAAGAGTCCCTGCCGTGCCTCCTCGATCGCAGCCCTGAGAAATGGATCCATCGGCTTGCCTTACGAGTCGTGAGCTCCAGTACGGCGTCCTGATGTGACGTGGACGGGTTCGAACGCCGCTCGATGAGCTCGGTGATCCCAGCCTGCCCGGACGCCCAACCTAGCATGTCTCGGGCGCGAGTAGGTCGAGGGTAACCCTTGATGACCTCACCGCCTCGTTCGGTATTTGCCATGCTGTTTGGCGCGAGTGCGAGCTTCTGCGCGTTGCCAGGGAGGCGAGACGACCACGTGGCTACCATGACCCTCGAACATCACACGGCTGACGAGCACCCGACCGGCGGCACACTGGCCGCCCTCTCGCTCGCCGCGCTCGGCGTGGTTTACGGCGACATCGGCACGAGCCCCATATACGCGCTCCGGGAATCCCTGCATGGAAAGCACGGGTTGTCGCCGTCGCCCGAGAACGTCCTGGGCCTGCTCTCACTCATCGTCTGGTCGCTGATTCTCGTCATCTCCATCAAATACCTCGCGTTCGTGATGCGCGCGGACAATTGCGGCGAGGGAGGGATGATCGCCCTGACGGCGCTCGTCTCTCCGCCGTCCGAGCGCGTTACCGGACGTCGCATGATTCTCGTGCTGATCGGGTTGTTCGGGGCCTCGCTCCTCTACGGGGACGGGATGATCACGCCGGCCATCTCCGTGCTGAGCGCCGTGGAAGGTCTCGAGGTAGCGACGCCGATGTTTCGGCCGTACGTCATCCCCATCACGATCGCCATCCTCATCGGGCTCTTCGCCGTCCAGAGCCGAGGGACTGCACGCATTGGGTCGATCTTCGGCCCCGTGATGCTGCTCTGGTTCCTCGTGCTGGCGGCGCTGGGGCTCACCCATCTCCTCGCACATCCGGGCGTGCTCGGCGCCGTGAACCCGATGCACGGCGTGCATTTCTTCATGCGCAATGGGGTGGCTGGGTTCCTCGTGCTCGGGTCCGTCTTTCTCGCCGTCACCGGCGGCGAGGCGCTATACGCCGACATGGGTCACTTCGGCAAGCGGCCGATCCGATTCGCGTGGTTCACGATCGTGTTGCCCGCGCTCCTTCTCAACTATTTCGGACAGGGCGCGCTCGTGATCGCCGACCCGAGCGCGGCCGAGCATCCGTTCTTCCAGCTCGCGCCGGGGTGGGCGTTGATCCCGCTGGTGGCGCTGACGACGCTCGCGACCGTGATCGCGTCGCAGGCGGTGATCTCGGGCGCCTTTTCACTCACTCGTCAGGCGGTGCAGCTCGGCTACCTGCCGCGCGTGGACATCGAGCATACATCATCGACGCAGATCGGGCAGATCTACATCCCGGGGCTCAACCTCCTGCTGATGATCGCGTGCGTGGGACTCGTGCTGGGCTTCCGGTCGTCGAGCAATCTCGCGGCAGCATACGGCGTGGCCGTGACGACGGACATGGTGTTCACGACGATTCTGCTCGCGGTGGTGGCCCGCACGCGTTGGAAGTGGAGCATTCCCGCGACCGCGGCGATGGCGATCGGCTTCCTCGTGTTCGACCTCGGCTTCTGGACGGCGGGCCTGACGAAGATTCCGAGCGGCGGCTGGTTCCCGCTCGTCATCGCCGCGTTCGTCTTCACGATCATGACGACGTGGAAGAAGGGCCGAAAGATCCTGGCCGATCGCCTGGCCGAGTCGGCGCTGCCGATGGCCGGGCTGCCGGAGTGGATCCGGACCGCGGCCCCGATGTCAGTCAAGGGGACGGCCGTCTACCTGACGCGCGACCCGAAGCTGGTGCCGCATGCGCTCATCCTCAACCTCAAGCACAACAGAGTGCTGCACGAGCGGATCGTGTTCCTCGGCATGTTCACCGAAGCCTCCGCGTACGTGCCGGAGGCGGATCGCGTGCAGGTCGAGACGTTGTGGCCTAACGTCTTCCGCGTGAGCGCCCACCACGGGTTCGCCGAAGATCCCGAAGTCCCGGCCGTCCTCGAGCGGTGCCGCCAGATGGGGCTGGAGATCGATCCGGCGGAGACGACGTTCTTCGTTGGGCGCGAAACGCTGCTGGCGACGGATCGGCCGGGGATGGCGATCTGGCGAGAGCGATTGTTCTCGCGTCTGGCACGCAACGCCCGTCGCGCAACGCGGTTCTTCAAGATTCCGCCGAGCCGCGTGGTCGAGCTGGGGGCGGAGATCGAGCTCTGAGCACGGATCCCGACATCATCCCGGCGGCAACCCTTTTCCTGGAACTGCGATGAAGCAGATCTCGCTGCATCCGCTTCATCGTTGTTCCCGAACAAAGGCTACTGGAACGCCGAACCATTATTGGCGAAACAGATCCGGCCCTTCCAAGCTTACTGAGTGCCAACCGTACTGGCCCGCCTGCCATTCGGCGCTATGGCGTTCGTATTGCCGTTGAGGTAGCGATCGAACCAGTAGAGCTGCCAGTTGAGGCTTTCCACCAGGTGCCTCGGCTCGCCGGTTCTCGTCAGGTTGTGATTCTCCCGCGGGAAGAACACGATCTCCGCCGTCTTCCCGAAGTGCTTGAGCGCCCGGAACCACTGCTCGCCCTGCTCGATCGGCACGCGATAGTCGTTGTCGGAATGCAGAACGAGAATCGGGGTCGTCACGTTCTTCACGTACTTGAGCGGCGAGCGATCCCAGTACAGGTCCATCTTCTCGAAGATGTCGCCTCCGAAATCGCCCTTGTGTCCATACGCACCGTCGCGCGTTCCGTCGTCGCTGATGAAGTTCGAGATCGACCGTAGCGTCACCGCCGCCTTGAACATCCCGGTGTGACCGACGATCCAGTTCGTCATGTAGCCGCCGTAGCTCCCGCCCGTGACGCCAAGTCGCGTCGTGTCCACCCACGGGTTCGCGGCAATTGCGGCGCGCACGCCGTTCATGATGTCGGTGTAGTCGTTGCCGCCCCACTGCAGCTCGATCCCGCGCTGGAACTTCCGGCCATACCCGGTCGAGCCGCGAGGGTTCGTGAAGAACACCGCATACCCCTTGGCGGCGTAGACCTGGAACTCGTGGAACCAGTCGACCCCGTACTGGCCGGCCGGGCCGCCGTGGATGCTCAGGATCATCGGGTAGGACTTGCCGGCCGTCCAGCCTAACGGCTTGACGAAGAACCCGTCGACGTCCCAGCCCTCGGCACCCTTGAAGGTCATGCGCTGGACCGACGCCAGATCGACCGTCTTCCAGAGCGTGCCGTTTGCGTCCGTCAGCTTTCGCTCGCCGCTCCCGTCCAGCGCCGACGTGAAGACGTCATCGAGATGCTGGAAGTCGTTCGCGAGGTAGACCATCCTGCCTAACGTCGGGCTCACGTTCGACGCGCGCACGCCACGCGGCCCACGCGTCGCCTGCGTTACGACGCCGGTGCCGACGTCGACTCGGAACACGTGCAGCTCGCCCTTGACGCCGGTGTCGAAATAGATCGCCTTGCCGCCCTCCGCCCACTGCAGGTTCCCGGGGATGAGGTCGAGCGACTTCGCCGCGGCGCGCGGCGCACCGCCGCCGGCGCTCGACGCGATGTAGAGCTGCTGCGGCGCGTCCTCGTCCTCGGCGCTCACGAACGCGATCCATTTCCCGTCGGGCGACCAGATGGGCGACGAGTCGCGCTGATCGCTCGTGGAGATCTTCGTCGGGTTCCCGCCGGTCGCCGGAATCACCCAGATGTCGCTATTGCGTCCTTCGTCGAACTCCTTGCCCGTACGGTCTGACACGAACGCGATGCGCGAGCCATCCGGCGACCACTGCGGATCCGTGTCGTTCCACGAGTCGCCGGCGGTGACCGGCCGGGCCGACCCCGACGCCGCATCGATGATCCAGAGGTGCGAGCGCTTGTCGTCGTACCAACCGCTGTCGTTGAACTTGTAGGTGATGCTCGAGTAGTGCCGGACGTCGCTCCGGTCCGGGCCCGTGTTGAGCGTGTCACTCGGGCCCGTCCGCACGAGGCAGACGAACTGCGACGCGTTAGGCGACCACGAACAGCTCGACACCCCGTTCGTGACATTGGAGACGCGATGGGGCGTCCCGCCCGTCGCCGGAACCGTCCATAGCTGCGCCCGGCCCGGTGCGGGCTGCTGCGTACCGGTCTTGCCGGTGGAGTCCTCCAGCACGCGGCCCGAGGTGAACGCGATCGACTTTCCGTCGGGCGACCATCGCGGGGCGCTCGCCGACCAGGCTTCATCGAGCAACATGCGCGGTGTCGACCGGCCGTCTGTCGCAACGATCCATATCGACGGGATGCGGCGGTTCTTCGCCTTGTCGACGCGCGAGGACACGTACGCCACCTGACTGCCGTCCGGCGACAACCGCGGATCGGCGACGAAGACGAAATTGAAGTAATCCTCCGCCGTAATTCCGCGGCGCGACGCCGCGGGCTGGGCGTGGAGGTCGACTCCCAGGCAGAGAGCCAGAGGAAGCAGAGCGAGTCGGCGCATTGTTCGTGTCATCTGGGAGCCGTTTGTCTTCCCGCACGAAGTGAGGAATTGCGTTCATCCCGATAGAGGGCTCTCGATCGGGACGATGAGCATTCCTCGCTTCGCTCGGAATGACAAGGGGGCCCTTAAGCAGCATGTAAGCGCGCGCGGCGATCTTCCCCTCCGTGAGCGACCTACTCGACCTCCGCACAGTCAACGCGACCCTGCACTCGGGCCCCTGCGCCGAAGTGCGGGTAGGCGAGCACGTTACCCGCTACGTTCGGCGCGGAAGCGGACCGAGCGTCGTTGTGCTCGGTCGGGACGCCGAGACCGGCCCCTTCTGGGGACCGCTCGTGGAACGGCTCGGCGCGCGATTCCGAGTCATCGTCCCACAGCCACCATCACAGGACATCGATACGAGCGAGTGGTTGCGCGGCTTCATCGAGGGGCTGGGGGTGTCGTCGATCGCACTCCTCGCGGGCGCGGGGTTCCGCGATGCGGCGCTCGACCTCGCCGCGGTCGATGACCTTACCGTGCGAAGGCTCGTGCTTCTGCCAGACGATGCCGCTTCGGTTGGCGGCTCAGGGTGTCGAACGCTTCGGATCCTCCCGGACTGGGAGCTCTCTGAAGCCATAAGGCGAGTCGAACAATTCCTCTCGAATGAGGAATTATAGTGGGCGCCTGCGACGGCCGATGAGTCACCTCAGCCTCGCGAAGATGGCAGGTCCCACTGCGCGTCACGGCTAGCGGTCATTCGTTTGCGTTGGCTTGAGGAAGGGCGGTCCCCGATCTATTGTTGGCGACCGGTTCACCCCCTCCCATGCCGCTCCCCGGATGACGACGTCCGCTCCGACTGCACCGTCGAGCGTCGCCAGTTACAGTCCTGTCACCGATCTACCCGTCCACCTGACGCGGTTCATCGGTCGTGGCCACGAGCTCAGCGAGCTTGCGAGGCTGATCGGCGCAACGCGTCTGCTGACGCTCACCGGGGCGGGCGGAAGCGGTAAGACGCGACTCGCCCGCGAGGTCGCGGCCGCCGAGGCTGGCCGGTACTCTCGCATTGCGTGGGTCGATCTCGCTCCGGTCGCCGATCCGGCGATCATCGCCCGCGAGGTCGCGACGACGCTGCACATCCCGGATCGCGGCGGTCGCCCAGCCGAGGCGCTGATCGCGACGATCGCCGATAGCCCGATGCTCCTCGTGCTCGATAACTGCGAGCACCTCGTCGATGCCGCCGCCGAGCTGGCCGAGCAGCTCCTTCGCGCGTGTCCTCGGCTCAGCATTCTGGCGACGAGCCGCGAAGCGCTCGGTATCCCCAGCGAAACCGCCTGGCTCGTACCGCCGCTCGGCAGCTCGGAAGCGATTCAACTGTTCGTGGAGCGTGCGCAGGCGTCGATCGCATCGTTCGAGCTCACGGAAGCAAACGGCAGTGCGGTTCGCGACATCTGCCGTCGACTCGACGGGATTCCACTGGCTATCGAGCTTGCGGCAGCGCGCGTTCGCGTGCTCTCGCCCGAACAAATCGCTTCGAGACTCAACGACGCCTTTCGGCTGCTCACCAGCGGCAGTCGTACGGCACTACCACGCCAGCGGACGCTCCGCGGAACGATGGACTGGAGTTACGGGCTCCTCGATCATCGCGAACAGGCGTTGCTCTGCAGACTCGCGGTATTCGCTGGAAGCTTTTCGCTCGAGGCAGCCGAAGCAGTCTGCGTCGGTGCGCCGCTCGAGGCGGAGGACATCCTCGACGGCGTCGCGGCCCTCGTCGACAAGTCGCTGGTGGTCATGGAGGCCGGGGACGGCGCCGCCCGCTACCGTCTGCTGGAGACGGTCCGTCAGTACGGGATGGAAAGCCTGGCTGAGCATGGCGGAGCGGACCGCTATCGTGAGCGGCACGCTCGTCACTATCTCGAATTCGCCGAGCGGTTCGCGCCACTGCTCATTGGAGGGGAGCACGAGCCGGGGTTGCTGTCGCGCATAGCCGTCGAGCACGACAACCTCCGAGACGCGTCGTCCTGGGCGGCAAGCGATCCCGCACGAGCCGAAGAAGCGCTTCGCTTCGCGGACGCGCTGTTCTGGTATTGGTACGGGACGGGGTATTGGTACGGTTCCGGGCAGTTTACGCAGGCACGTGAGCAGATCGCCCGGGCGCTCGCAAACGCAACCGAGGCTGATCCGCTGCTCAGGGCACGCGCTCTCGCGGCCGACGGATTGAGCGCACTCGCCCAGGGCGACTATGAGGACTCGCGCGATTCGTTCGCGGAGAGTCTGTCGCTGTTTCGCGGGCACGGCGACGTCGGCTCGGTCGCCTTCGTGCTCTCCAAGCTCGGCGCGTCGCACATCATGCTGGGCGACACGGATCTCGCCGGAAAGCTGCTCGAGGAGTCGTACGAGCTCGCGAAGCCGCTGCCGCTCTCGGTGCTCCACTCGTTCATCCGCTTCTGGCGTGGGTGGGCGGCGATCGTCCGTGGCGAGCTCCAGCTGGCGCGCGAGATGTTCGAGGATGGCGTGCGGTTCGGCCGGCAGATCAGCCATCGCACGTCGTTCGCGCACTCGAGCGCCATGCTGGGCAAAGTGCTGTGCCGGTTGGGCGAGCACGATGAGGCCTACGCGAGGTTGAGCGACGGGCTTCGTGTGCATCTCGAGATCGGGGACGCGTGGGGGCTCGCATTGGATCTCGAAGGACTGGCCGGACTCGTCATCGCCCGCGAGCGCTACGCCGATGGCGTCAGGCTCATGGGCGCCGTGGACGCGCTCCGGGAACGCGTGGCCATCGCGCTGCCAGCGTCCGACCGGAGCGAACGGGAACGGCTCGTCGCCATCGCGCGCGATCAGCTGGGCGGGTACTACGAGCGGATGTACGATGAAGGGCGCGGCATGCCGATGAACGAGGTCACCCAGATCGCGAGTGAAGCGGGTGGGCTGCAGACCGCGGAGTACCGGGTGCCGGTCCTCGAGGCCGCGAGTGACGTGACACCGCCGGTCGCGCCGGCGGCGAGCGACACGCTGCGCGTGCTCGCGTTGGGCCCGCTTCAGGTCTTCGTCGGCGGCGAAGCCATCGACACGACCGTATGGGGCTCGGCCCGACCGCGCGAGCTCCTCGTGTATCTACTCATTCATCCGGATGGACGGACGAAGGAACAGGTGGGTCTCGCGTTCTGGCCGGAGGCGTCTCAGGCACAGCTCAGGAACAGCTTCCACGTGACGCTGCATCGCCTGCGGAAAGCGCTGCGAAATCCGGATTGGATCACGCTCGTGAACGACCGGTACCGGGTCGACCCCGAGGTGATCGCGGAGTTCGACGTGGCCGAGTTCGAGCGTGAGATCGTCGCGGCGCGGCGTGCGATGAAACGTCGCGAGGACGGGGCGGCGGCAGCGCTCGAGCGCGCGGTGACGCGTTTCCGTGGCGACTTCCTGGATGGCGAGCCGGCGGGCGACTGGCATCTCGAGCATCGCGACCGGCTCCAGCGCCTGTTCGTGGACGCGCTGATGGACCTGGGCGACCGGCATGCGGACGAGGGCCGAAACGCCAAGGCGGCGGACGCGTATCGTCGAGTTCTGGCGCGTGACGATCTGAACGAGGATGCGACGCGGGCGCTGATGCGCTGCTACGCGACGGCCGGCGAGCGCGCCCAGGCGTTGAGGCTCTACCAGCGGTTCAGTGAGACGCTGCGGAAGGAGCTCGACGCGGAGCCGGAGGAGGAGACGCAGGAGCTCATCAAGGAGATCAGGGGAGGCTGAGAGCTCTGGGGACGGGCGACGAACTGCCGGGGACGGGCGTCGGGCGACGGGCGACGGTTTAAACGGCGGAAACCCTCGGGATGCATCTCGCAGTGCGATGAGCGGCCCGAGGGTTCACGCTTTCTACCCGTCGCCCGTCGTCCGTCCCCCGTCGCCGGTCCGTCAGGCAGCCTCATTCCTCAACACCGCCCCAACCCGCGAACGGTTCCCGACGCCGAGCTTGGACAGGACGCGCTCGACGTGGTTGCGGGCGGTGAAATAGCTAACGCCAAGTTTCTCGGCGACCTCGTTGTTCGAGAGCCCGCTCGCCACCAGGCGCGCGACCTCGATCTCGCGGGCGCTCAGGCCATAGCGGCTGCGCAGCTCGATGTCGGTGAGCGGGTTCACGAGCTCGAAGGCGGCGGTCACGAGCACGCCTGCCTCGCCGCCGGGCATCCAGCCGGACGTCAACATGCCGCGCAGGCGGTAGACTCGGCCCTCGGCGCGCACTTCGCGGACCGCTTCGGTCGTCTGCTGATCGCGCTCGCCGTTCGCGGCCGTGATCGATCGCTGGGCGGCAGCGGCCATGCTCCAGGCCAGACGCTGGGCTGCGGTTCGCACGTGCCCGCCCGGGCCTCCGGCGCC
>Ga0075428_100010745_pt1 | contig 10176 bp, 12 predicted proteins | sample RhiMetdeltSRZDD2_FD_75291 | JGI IMG/M metagenome (GOLD analysis project Ga0075428, IMG submission 75291) | Populus rhizosphere microbial communities from Tennessee, USA - Rhizosphere MetaG P. deltoides SRZDD2 | ecosystem: Host-associated > Plants > Roots > Rhizosphere > Soil | place: USA...
GGTGCCACCGTCGCGGAGTGTCACGGTAACGGTCATTTCGCAAACCGCCGGACGCGCCGATGATATGTCGGGTGGTAACAGGTGTTGGGGCCTTGTTGTTCGTGCGCGCCAACTGCGAGCAGGTTGCCGACCATCGAAGTGTCCTTCGGCGCCGCCGCGGTCATCATCGCCTCGTGCGCAGCGTCCGGATCGGTGTCCGGAGGTACCACTAGCAAGACAATCCTGCTGCCGGTGACCCCGAGAACTTCGATGGTGTTTGTTGGCTGACGTCCGTACCCGTTGAGCCGTACCAGTCGGCCGCCAGTCGCGAGTTTCGCGGATTGTCCCCCCCATTCATTGAGGTTGTACATCACGCGGTCAATGCGCCCGAGCCGAACCGACAGTACAGCCAGCAGATCTGGCAGTTCCACGGCGAGGTCGTCACTGTGCGGCCACCATGCCCCATCGACATATCCACTCTGGGGCGCCTTCGGCTTCAAGCGCAATCGCGGCGTGTGTTCCGGCGGTGTATTGCGTTGCCCGACGTCGGTGCGATCTTGTTTCAGCGTCATTGTGACGCTCCTGTCTTGACCGCGAACCGGCCAGATCCTACGAATCGACGACGACACAACCTTGAACGGTCATATGACGAAATACCGCCGATGTACCTTCAGCCTACTCGGGTTGTCCACCACAGCGGCCAGCCGAGTTCGAGATCGAAATCAAGAACATCCGCGTTGGCGTCGGCGCATGCGTGCACGAGTACGCAACGCGGTTCGCAGCCCTACTATCGGGCCAACCGAACGGGTAGCCGGCGCAGCCCCGAACCCGAACTTCCGTTCCGATGCGGTCTCCGGCGCGTCGTCGCACGTAGCCCTGAGCAACCTGTCAGGAAGCGCCAGTTTATGGATCGTTCGCAGCGTCAAAAGATATTGGTGCACAAGCGAACCGCTGGTGTAAGGCAGGTCGTACTTGTCGCACAGCGCCCGCACACGCACCGCGATCTGAGCGTAGCGATTACTCGGCAGGTCGGGAAACAGATGGTGCTCGATCTGGTAACACAAGTTGCCGCTCGAAAACGCCAGCAGCGGGCCGGCCTTGAAGTTCGCCGCACCCAACATCTGCCGCAGATACCACTCGGCCCGGGTCTCATCTTTCAGTACATCGGCAGTGAACTTGTCTGCGCCATCAGGGAAATGCCCGCAGAAGATCACCACATACGCCCACAGGTTGCGCAGCAGGTTGGCCGTCGCATTTGCGGCCAGCGTTCTGCGCCAACGAGACCGGCTCAGCGCCGGGAAGAACACGTAATCCTTGCCGGCCTGGCGGCCAATTTTTCGGATCAGCGCTGCCCTTGCGCCGGCTACCTCCCCGACATCTGCCGCCCGATCGCGCTCCGAATGGACCCCATGAAGGGCGATTCCCCACTCAAAGATGGCCGCCAACAGAAGATTTCGCAGCGGCTGCACCAGGTGCTCCGGGCGCCACTTCTCGTCGCGGGTTACCCGCAGCACTCCGAAGCCGAGATCGTCGTCCACGCCTACCACGTTGCTGAACACGTGGTGTCGGTAGTTGTGCGAATACCTCCACTGCGACGAGACCGCGACCATGTCCCACTCCCACGTGCCCGAGTGGATCTCCGGGTCGTTCATCCAATCCCATTGGCCGTGAGACACGTTGTGGCCGATCTCCATGTTCTCGACGCTCTTCGCATAGGCCAGAGCCGCCGTCCCCAGGGCCCAGGAGACCCGTGACCGGCTGCAGCCGATGAGCAGGCGCGCCGTGACGTCAAGCATCTTCTGGAACCCGATGGTGCGCCGGATATAGGCCGCGTCACTTTCACCGAGCGAGTCCTCGATGTCGCGGCGGATTGCGTCCAGTTCGTCCCCGAGAGCCTCAATGTCCGCCTGGCTCAGATGCGCGTACGCAGCAATGTCGGCAACTGCCACTAATTGTCCCGTTGGTCCGGTCGTGCAGGCGAGTGTCTGAGCTCTGGTGTGAACCCGAAATGAGTGCGGACGACCGGTCGGGTTGATGGAGACGACGGCCGCGCGTCGGCGTACCGCCAGTCTAGCGTCGCGCCGCAACGTTGTGCGTCGACATCGTTACCAGGCCATGAACGGTTCCCGTCGCAGTTCTACCTGCGATGGACGGGTGCCGTCTGGACGGCAGACGAAACCCCCTGAGCTGACACGGCAGAGTGAACGCAGGCCAGTCAGCTCAGAGGGTTTCCCAGTCGGCGAGCTAGATGCCGGTTACTCCGACTGCCTGAGGCCCTTTCGGTCCCTGGTTGACGTCGAACTTGACTCGTTGACTCTCTTCAAGCGAGCGATAGCCGCTCGTTTGAATCTCTGAATGGTGAACGAACACATCCTTTGTGCCGTCATCAGGAGTGATAAAGCCGAAGCCCTTATCGCTGTTGAACCACTTCACGGTTCCCTCTGTCATTTACTTCTCTTTCTTTCACACTGGATGCAATCCGTGCATCCAAGAATCGGTGGTACGGCTTCTGACCGCGTCGAAGGTCGAGAACGTAACGGCTAGTTGCGTTCTCAACTCGAAGAGCTGGATGCCCGGGGCGCCCGCGCTTCGTTCCCCGCTGACCGCCAGCGCTCTTGCGCGTCGGTTGCCTGCGTGCGGATCTCCCTTTCACGCGCGCTGACCATGAGGAGGCTGTCAACCGTCGAGTCGTTGCTCGGAGCCGCCGCAGCCATCAGAGTGGCATGCGCCTTGTCCGGGTGGGCGTTCGGAGGCACCACCAGCAACACAATCTTGTTGCGGTTGAGTCCGAGAACTTCGACAGTGTTCGCCGGCTGAAGCCGGTATCCGTCGAGCCGTACCCGTCGCCCGCCAGTCGCGAAATCCGCGGATGGTATCGCCCATTCATTGCGGTTGAAGATCACGCGGTCAACGGGCCCGAGCCGAACCGACAGCACCGCCAACAGATCTGGCAGCTCGGTGGCGAGATCGTCACTGCGCGGCCACCATGCCCCATCGACATACCCGCTCTGAGACGCCTTGGGCTTCAAGCGCAATCGCAGCGTGTGCGCCGGCGGTGGGTTGCGTTGCCCAACATCGGTGCGATCTTGTACTAGCGTCATGGTGACGCTCCCGCCTTGACCGCGAACCGGCCAGATCCTACGAATCGGCAATGACACAACCTTGAACGGTCATGTGACGATGTACCGCCGATATACTTTTAGTCTACTCGGGCTGTCCAGCCCGGAGCCGCGCGCTGCAACACGCGACGCCACCATCGACGTACGCCGCTCGAAACCGTTGGAACACAGGCGATTCCAACCGGTTGCCGCCTTAGGCTCGCGGTGGGCCGTCCGGCGGTGTCAGGGTGGCGGTCAGACCGAAGAGCAGGATATCGAGGCCGCGGTCGAGCTCCGCGGCGCCGTCGTAGTTGGCCAGGGCCGATGCCAGCGCGCGCACCTGGGGGAACTCGGTCACCGGCAACCGGTGCAGGCCTAGGCGCAATACATCGTCCGTCTCCTCAGGTCGCTCGATGACTTCCTGAATCTCGGTGAGTATGTGGCCATGGAGGTACCCGAAGAGCACCCGGTAGATGTGCAGCGCATCTGCCCCGCTGAAGCCGGCGGAGGTGAGCAGCGTGAGTACATCCTCCAACGGCCGCAGCATCCCGAGCGGCCGCTGGCCTAACGGCGTGGATAGAGGTCGCGTCACCAACAGTGACACCACGTTTGGGTGTGCGAGGGCCAACCGCCGGAAGTCGTGGGCCACCGCACGCAGCTGGCCCATCCAGTCCGGATCTACGGTGTTCACCCGTAGTTGTCCGAGCACGATCTCGGTGACACCGTCGAGTAATGCCGCCTTGTTCGGCACATGCCGATAGATCACCGTGGGATCCCGGCGCACCTCGTCGCTGAGGCGGCGCAAGGACAAGCCGTCGACTCCATCGCGGTCCACGATCCTCAATGCGGATTGCAGGATCCCCTGCCTGCTCACCTGGCTGTCGTCGTCTCGGGCGGTGGCCACGGTGGCCGCATCGCTTCCGGCGGCGACTGCACCGCGCGCGGCGTGCTGTTTCGTCATGGCGGGCACCTTCCCCTCGGCTTGGTCAAGTCGGATACATCGTATGTTAACGCCATACGTCAACATTGTTGACAAAGTCGCGAATCCGGTGTGTACTGAAGGTCTACTAGCAGATGAGAGACCTCGAATGCTCGTCATCGTCGAATTGATTGGCTCGTCCCAATCGTGGACGCGCTGAACAACGCTCGGGCGACTCACCCGCTGACCGATTTTCCGTGGACGGCTATCAGCCCTCAGGGGCGGGCCGCACGTTGTTCCTCTTTGGGATCGCGGTCGGCGCGGTGACGTCGCTCCCACTTCGCCTACTGTTGACGAACCTGTGGCCCTCCGCTAGTCGCGCCGCCGACGCCCGACGTGCGGTCGCTCGCCGTGATCACGAAACGGCGTTCATCAACCAAGACCGCGACACCAAACTCGAACACCAGCAACGAGCCGACACGGCCACCACGTCCGGCAACGCCCTCACCCAAGCGCTACGAATCTAAGGGGCCGACATGGCTACCAACACAATGGTTTTGATCATCGTCACCACACTGGCGGTACTGGTGCTCGCCGGCGTGCTCGCGGGTGTGGTGTACAAGACACGCACCCCGAGGTGGGGTGAGATGGTCCGCGATCAGGTTGAGGAGGACGCGCTACGACTTCGGCGGCAACAGACGCTCGCCGACGAGTTCGATGCGAGGGCCCATGCAGCCCAGGTCGAGATCGACATCAAAACGGTCCGGGCGTCCAGCCTGCAACACCAAGCGACGGCCTATCGCAGCGAAGCAGTCACCTCCGGCGACCAACTGAACGAGATGAGGGGCGGCGCGATGAGGGGCAGCGCGGACAAACTGACTGCAGCCGCACAGCCACCCACCGTGCCCCGACTCACTGGATGACGTCTGTTACCTACTCGGTCGGTCTGTGCCGGGCGCGGGCGCGGCGCACGGCTTCGTCGACGATTTGTTGAGCCACGTCAGCCAACTTGCGGTGTTCCGTTTGGCTCATCGCCCGCAGGTGGGCGAACGCGTCCTCGACGCTGCGCCCGGTACGTCCCCGGATGAGTCCGATCGCCTGATCGATTACCGGACGCGTCGACAGCGCCGTCTGCAACTGGGCGGTGAGAGCCAGCGCGTCGGCGAGGATCTGCGCGTTGTGTGCGCCGACGGTGGCGCCCCAACGGGTAACGTCGTGTAATCGGGACCAACCAGGCCCCTGGAACGTCTTCCACCAAGGCATTGTCAATGACAAGTACCGCTGAGACGCAACAGCTTTCGCTGGGCGTGATGGCTCGTTCGCGCAAACCGAACGAGCGCAGGTTGCCGATTCACCCGGCTCATTTCAGTAGGATTGATCGTCGGGTCCGGCCGCGGATCTTTCTTGAGCATGGCTACGGCTCGGACTTTGGCGCCACGGACGTCGCATTGGCCCCACTCGTCGGTGGAATCGGTTCTCGAGAACAGCTCATCGCCGACTGCGACATAATCTTGTTGCCCAAGGTCCAGTCCGAGGATCTATCGGAACTCAATGTCGGACAGATCGTCTGGGGCTGGCCACACTGCGTGCAGGACACCGCGCTGACGCAGATAGCCATTGATCAACGGCTGACGTTGATCGCCTTCGAGGCGATGAACCACTGGCAGGCCGACGGCGGATTCGGGCTTCACGTCTTTCACAAGAACAACGAGCTCGCCGGGTACTGCTCCGTCCTGCATGCCATGCAATTGGCCGGCATCACCGGCAGCTACGGTCGGCGCCTGCGCGCTTCGGTCATCGGATTCGGCGCCACCGCCCGCGGCGCGGTCACCGCGTTGAACGCCCACGGCGTTGACGATGTGCGCGTGCTGACCAATCGCGAGGTAGCCGCTGTCGGTTCGCCGATTCACTCCACCCAGATTGTGCAGATGGGGCAGGACGAGGAGGCGCCCGAGCGGACTTGGGCCGATACGCCCGAGGACGGTGTTATCCCGGTGGCCCGGTTTCTGGCCGACAACGACATCGTCGTCAACTGCGTACTGCAGGATCCCGCGGCGCCCCTGATCTTCGTGACAGAGAACGATCTTCAGTCCTTCACGCCAGGGAGCCTGATCGTCGACGTCTCCTGCGATGTGGGCATGGGCTTCAGCTGGGCGCATCCGACCTCGTTCACCCAGCCAATCATCGAGCTGGCGAACGGCGTGCACTATTACGCCGTGGACCACAGCCCGTCCTACCTGTGGAACTCGGCGACCTGGGAGATCAGCGAGGCGTTGTTGCCGCACATCGAAACGGTTATGGCCGGTCCGGTTATGTGGAACTCGACCCCGACGATTTCCCGGGCTATCGAGATCCGCGACGGCGTCGTTCTCAATCCCAGCATTCTGTCGTTTCAGCACCGCGACGACGACTACCCGCACCTTGTCCGCGCTGAACAGTCGCAGTAACTACGCCCTCCGCTGGGCGCCACCTTCGGAATCCCATGTCGACTGGGCCGCAGCCATTTCATTCCGCCGAGTCCTGCGGCGGACACCCGCCCGGAGTACGTCCTTGACGGTCAACGGGAGGTAAGGGGCCGTCGGGTTCGACCCGCCCATCTCGGCATGGTTCCCGATAACACGTGGTTCGGTGATGTGCGTCAAGGTTGTCCCGCTATCCATCCGCATCGGCGGCCGCGTGGCGAATCGTCGCGCGCCTGAGTCGGCGGCTATTCATCGGTTCGCGCGCCGACTTCTGGTGTTCCAGTTGCCGAATCAGCTCTTGCTTGGCCTCAGTGAGGGCGCGGGTGATGTGCGCGCTCTCAGCGACGGCGATCAGCTGCGGAAGGCCGGGCAGCGTAGTACGCAATGTGACGCGTTGCTCCTTGCCGCCGCGATCCTGCAAAGTCACGTCGACGTCCACGTCGCGCGGGTTCCACCTGCCCAGATGGGACGCGAGCGTGGATAACGCCGCCAGCACATGCGGACGTTCCTTTGCCGCGAATCCCGCGCCGACGTGGATTACGTTCTCGCGGAAAATGGTTCGTTGTTTGTCGCCAGATTTGCTCATCGTGCCCTCATTTCGGGCTGTTGTTCAGCGAATCTTTTCGGGAATCGAATTCAGCGCATGCAAGACGTGCACGGCGAGCTCGCCTGCAGCCTTGTCCCCAAGCTTCGAATGAGTTGTGATGGTGTCCTTGACCAGTTCAAGACGTAGGTCGTAGGGCGTACGGAACGTTGTTGGCGAAGTCATCGAATTTCCTTTTCAATCGGACATTTTCGCTCGCAACCGAGCTGCCCGATAACTCCTACGGTACGCCCTTTCCCGTCGCCGCGTTTAGCTACGGGGAGGCGCTCAACCGATCGACACCAGTTGGTCGATCGAGTCCCTCGGAAGATCGCCGTCGACGACCGCCGTCACCTCCATCTTGCTAAGCGTGATCGCTCCCTTGTGGTTGTCGAGGAAGGCGATATCTGCGGCATCGCGGCCGGTGGCGATGCGCACCAGCGTCTGCCGCGGCGCCAACAAGGTCCCGTCAACCACCCGCCACTGCCCGTCGACGAACGCCTCGGCCACCGCGTGGAAGTCCATCGGAGACAGTCCCGGCGCGTACACCGAGACGACCCGGGCCGGCACGTTCACGGCCCGCAACAACGCCACCACCAGATGCGCGAAGTCGCGGCAGACTCCCGCACCGGCAAGAAGGGTGTCGACCGCGCCGTCGATCGGGTCGCTGGATCCCGGCACATAGTTCAGCCGGGTCCCGACCCACGAGGACACCTTCGCCAACAGCGTTGTCGAATCGAGATAGTTGCCGAACTCCGTTGCAGCGAAACCGAAGAACTTGTCCGCCTCGGCGTAACGGCTCGGGCGCAGGTACATCGACAGGTCATACTCGGTCACAGGTGCCGGGCCTGTCCGCCCGACGATCGCGGCGCTGTACTCCACCTTCAGATTGCCGACCGGCACGTCCAACTTGTGAATGCGGTTGCCGTGCGTACCGCTGATCTCCAACGGCTCGACACTCACGCCGTCCAAGACGAACGACAGTGCCTCGGACACCGACGTATTGGGATGCGGTGCGACCGCGATCTGGAACTCCAACGTCGTCGGCGCCGTAATCTCGACCTCGAGTTCAGCGCCAACCTCTCTTCTCATCTGTCTTCCCTCTTCACCGATAGTCCACGAGTGCGGCCAGCAGCTCACCCAGCGGCACAGTCGCGACTCCGATTGCGGCGTCGCCGATTCCGTACGGCACCACTAATGTATCGCCGTGCACCAGCGCACCGCACGAGTAGACGACATTGGGGACGTAACCGTCCTGCTCGTCAACTGCGGGGCTCAGCAGCGGCTGGTGAAGCTGACCGAGAATCCGTGCCGGATCGTCGAGATCGAGCAGCATCGCCCCGATTCGGTACGTCCGCATCGGGCCGACGCCGTGGGTGAGCACCAACCACCCGGCCTCGGTTTCGATGGGCGGACCGCAGTTGCCGAGTTGCAACGCCTCCCACGCTCGAGCCGGCTGCTGGCATGGAACCGATTCCGTCCACTCGAACGGATGATCCGAATATGCAATCGAATTCGATTCGCGGTCCGATCGGCACATCGCCGCGAAACGGCCGCGGATCCGGCGGGGAAACAGTGCGAGACCCTTATTGGCCGCGGCACGGCCCACCATCGGCGTGGACGTGAACATGCGGAAATCTTCCGTGTCCAGCAGCTGCTGGCTGATGTGGGACCCGCTGTAGGCGGTATAGCTGGCATAGAACGTGACCGAACCGTCGTCGTCGACGAAACGGACGAATCGCGCGTCCTCCATGCCGGCGCCCTCCGCGCTCATCGCCGGCCACAACACCCGCTCGGAAAGCGGGATGCCATCGTCGAATTCGACACCGTAGGTCCGGTCGGCGATGGTTCGGATCAACGAAATCGTCTCGGCCGCACGGCCACGCGTCCGTCGGTGGGTCAGAAGCTTGTCGACTTGTTCGTCGAGGTCGGCGCGGGTGAACTGGTCGCCGAGCGCATCGAGGACGTAATCGGCGGCCTCGCCGGCCCCGTGAAGCCGACGCAGCTCGCTGCGCATCACCGCACCGTCCAACAGCGTCGGCACGACTGGTCCGACGCTGGCAAGCGGAGCCGGATCGTCGATTGTGACGCCGTCTGCCCCGTCGACGACGCCGGTGCGGAACCCGATGGACGAACGGTGCCCCTCCCCGATGCCCCGCACGCTCATCACGAATCGCAGGCTGCCCTCGGGGGTTCCCGCCTGGTCCGGGTGCGCCACCATGCTGGGGTTGCACAACGCCGCGCCCTCAATCGCGTACTCGTTGGTGAATACCGCACCCAGCAACAACATTCGCGCATCGGAAAGATCAGAGGCGGGATCCACACGATCGGCGACTTCACGGGCGTGCCTGCGGAATGTACCGACCAGGTCCCGGTGGCGCCCGTCGAAGCGGGCGACGACATCGTCCAGAGAGGCCCGTACCTCGTCCTCGTCGAGGGCCAGGACGCGAGCAAGCACCGCGCCCGCGCGGGAATCCTGGTGTTCGAAACCCTCCTGCCCGGGCACAAACAGCCGCGTGATGACTCTGGACCGGTCGGCCGCTAGCCGCTGCGGGCTCCGCGTGACCAGCCCGACCTGCAAGGAAGTCATTGCCGCACAGTCGATAAACGTCGCGCGTGCTGCAAGGTAGAGATCACCGCCAAGGTCGACTCCGCGCCCTGGTTATTGTTTACCCCGTCGGCATGCAGTCCGTCGTATCCGCCACCGCTGGCCGGGTCCCACATGGGCTCACCCGCATCGTTGTCGCCCATGAACCACGCCGCTGCCGCCTCGACGCCGTCGCGCCAGATCGGGTTGATGTCGACGGCCGCGGCACGCGCGCACGCATCGGCGAGTGAGGACACTTCGATGGGCTGCTGATCGAATCCGGGCCTGGCATCGTCGGGGCCTCTGCCCGCGACAGGGGTGGGCGACAGATGGCCGTGCGCCGTTTCGAATTCGACGAGCCACGCCAGCAGGTCCAGGCCGCGCTGACACAACGTCGCGTCGGCGAGTGCGTCACCGGCAGCGATCATCGCCTCGGGCAGAACGGCATTCGCGTACGTGAGTCGCGGCTCGGGCCACGGCCATGACGAGTCGGTGTTCGGAGCGGGCACCGCTGCGGCATAGTCGGTGAGCAGTGCGCGAGCCGGGCG
>Ga0075428_100010746_pt1 | contig 10176 bp, 11 predicted proteins | sample RhiMetdeltSRZDD2_FD_75291 | JGI IMG/M metagenome (GOLD analysis project Ga0075428, IMG submission 75291) | Populus rhizosphere microbial communities from Tennessee, USA - Rhizosphere MetaG P. deltoides SRZDD2 | ecosystem: Host-associated > Plants > Roots > Rhizosphere > Soil | place: USA...
ATGAAGGCGGCACAACACGTTGCACCTGACGGCGCTGACGCTTGAGACGAGGGAAGCCGTTGCACGGCTGCGGGCCGGCTCGTGCTCAACGTCCTCGGCGCCGTCTCGCAGTGGGAACGCGAGGCGATCGGCGAGCGGACCTCGGCTGCGATGCAGCACGTTGAAGCCCCTTGGCTAACGCGGCGAATTATGAAGCCGATATTGGCAGTGGGGCCATGGCCGGACTCACCAAAAACTCACCAGGCCGCTTACCGGGGGCAGCGTTCTATGGTGTTAAGTTATTGATTCTGAATGGTGACCCGCCATGGACTCGAACCATGAACCCAGAGATTAAGAGTCTCTTGCTCTACCAATTGAGCTAGCGGGCCAATCGGCGGAACGCGAAGAATACAACAGCGGCGCGGGCTCGCGCAAGAATGAGGCGGGCCGATACAATCGCGGCGTGAACGATTTCTCGAGGCTCGCCGAGTGCGGGATGTGCGGACGCTACTACGTCGTGAGCGGGGCCGCGCTCAATCCGAACAACGAGACGCAGTCGTCGCTGCAATTTCGCTGCGTGTGCGGCGCGCAGGTGGAGGCGTTCCTGCCTGGCAGCGCCAACCCCGAGCTCGTGAAGGTCGCTCCCGCGAATCAGTAGGCGTCAGCAGCTCAACATCAGCCCGCCGTCGACGCCGACGACCGCGCCGTTGATGAACGCCGCCAGGTCCGAGGCCAGGAACAGGTAGACGTCGGCCACCTCCTCCGGCCGTCCCAGCCGCCCGGCTGGAATGCGCTCGCGGAAGCGCTCCAGCACCTTCTCGGGCACCGCGCGCAGCATGTCGGTCTCGATGAAGCCCGGAGCGACGGCATTCGCCGTGATCCCCTTGGGCCCGAGCTCGCGCGCCCAGGTGCGCGTCATCGCGATGATGCCGCCCTTGCTGGCAGAGTAGGAGGTCTGCCCAAAGTTTCCCATCCGCGCGACGACCGACGTCGCGGAGAGGATACGTCCCGTGCCTCGCGCCAGCATGTGCGTCGTCGCGAGGCGGGCGCAGACCATCGCGCCGCGCAGGTTGACGTCGAGGGTGTCGTGGAAATCCTCGTCGCTCACCTCGGTCAGGCGCGCGTCGCGCAGGATGCCGGCGTTGTTCACGAGCACGTCGAAGCGACCGTACTCCTCGACGATGCCGTCGAAGACGCGCTCCACGGCGAACGCGTCGGTGACGTCGGTGTCGAAGTGGAGCGCCTCGCCGCCGGCCGCCGCGATCTCCTCCGCGACGCGCGTGGCGGCGGCGCCGTCCTTGTCGAGGAGCGCGACGTGGGCGCCGGCGGCTGCGAAGGCCTTGGCCGTGGCCGCGCCGATCCCGCGCCCGGCGCCGGTGACCACGGCGACGCGATCGCGGAGGGACAGCAGCTCGTCCATGCGCGGACGCTACCAGCCCCGCGACGGCGTCGCAACACGCGGTGGATTGGCCCTGGCCACGCTTGCGATGCTCGTCCTCGCTCGACCCTGTGGACGACCGCCGAGGTGTGAGTAAACATCTAGGGCGTGCGCTATCGACGCTTCGGTCGGCTCGGCTGGCAGGTCTCTGAGATCGGGTACGGGATGTGGGGGATGGGGGGCTGGACGGGCTCGGACGACGCCCAGTCACTCTCGGCGCTCGATCGCGCCGTGGAGCGCGGCTCCAACTTCTTCGACACGGCCTTCGCGTATGGCGACGGCAAGAGCGAGCAGCTGCTCGCCGAGACGCTGCGTCGGCATCCCGGGAGGCGGCTCTACGTCGCGACGAAGGTGCCGCCGAAGAACCGCCGTTGGCCGGGGCGGGCCTCGACGCCCGCCGGCGAGGTGTTTCCGTACGAGTACGTCGTCGAGATGACGGAGCGCAGCCGGAAGAACCTCGGTGTGGAGCGGATCGACCTCCAGCAGTTTCACGTGTGGAGCGACGCCTGGGCGGAGGACGACGGCTGGCGGCGCGCGGTCGAGAGCCTGAAGCGCGATGGCGTCATCGAGGGGTTCGGGATCAGCGTCAACCGCTGGGAGCCGACCAACGTGTTCAAAGCCCTCGACACCGGGCTCGTGGACTCGGTGCAGGTGGTCTACAACGTCTTCGACCAGGCCCCCGAGGACGAGCTGTTCCCCGTCTGCGAGCGCGCGGACGTCGCCTTGATCGCGCGCGTTCCGTTCGACGAAGGGAGCCTGACCGGGACCCTGAGCGTCGACGATCGCTGGCCCGAGGGCGACTGGCGAAACCTCTACTTCACGCCCGCGCATCTGAAGACGACGATCGCACGCGTCGAGCAGCTGAAGTCACTGGTGCCCGCGGGCAGCACGCTGTCGGACCTCGCCCTGCGCTTCATCTTGCATCACCCGGCGGTGTCGACCACGATCCCCGGGATGCGCCGACCCGGCCACGTCGACGCGAACCTGGCCGCGAGCGACGCGCCGCGCCTGACCGAAGCGGAGCTGGCCGCGCTGCGCGCGCACCGCTGGGAGCGCGACTGGCAAGTTCCCTGATCGGTCAGGGAACCGTTCCGTGGGCGGCGCCGTCTTCTAGCAACGGGACGTTGCTGGACATCGCACTACACTAACTGCATGGACCCCGGCCTGCGTCGAATCGTGGTGAGCCGGCTCGAGGCGGACGGCGCCCTCGCGGAGCGGTGGGGCCCTCTCGTCCTCGCCGCCCTGGAGGGTCGCGAACACCTCGAGGCGCAGCTGAAGGGCGGCTCCGCGTCGCCCCGGCCCGTCGAGCCGCACGCGTCTCCGGCGCCGCCCGGCGCCTTCCTTCGCTCGGTCTCCGTCGAGGGGTTCCGCGGCATCGGCCCGGCTCGGACGCTGGAGCTGACGCCGGGCCCAGGCCTCACCCTGGTCGTCGGGCGCAACGGCTCCGGCAAGTCGAGCTTCGCAGAGGCGCTCGAGGTGCTCCTGACCGGCGAAAGCCTACGCTGGAAGGACCGCGCCGCGGTCTGGCGCGACGGCTGGCGGAACCTGCATCATTCGACCGCGCTGCTGAGCGCGACGTTCCTCGTGGAGGGCGAGCCGCGGCCGTGCGTCGTCTCGCGCCGCTGGGCGGACGACGCCAGCTTCGAGCTCGCCGAGCTCGCGGTCGACGGCGACAGCGGCCCGCACGCCGACGTGGACTCGCTCGGCTGGACGTCCGCGCTGCGCACGCATCGCCCCTTCCTCTCCTACAACGAGCTGGGCTCGCTGCTCGACGAGGGGCCTTCGAAGCTCTACGACGCGCTGTCCTCCATCCTCGGTCTCGAGAGCCTCCTGGAAGCGCAAGGCGCGCTCCAGGAGGCGCGCAAGTCCCGAGAGAAGGCGCTCAAGGACGCGACCGAAGCGCGCGATCGGCTCGTTGTGCGACTCCGTGACGTCGACGATGCCAGAGCGCGAGACGTGGTGGCCGCGATCGAGGGCAAGAAGTGGGACCTCGACGCCGTGGAGGCGATCCTCGGCGGCGCCGGCTCGTCCGGAACCGGCGCCGTAGAGACCGAGGTGCTGCGCGGGATCGCGGGCCTCGAGCCGCCCGATCCCGCTGCGGTGGCCGATGCCGTGAACGAGATGCGCCAGGCGGCCGGCGCGCTCGAGGCCGCCAACCGGACGGCCGCGGCGCGCTCTCGCGACGCCGCGAAGCTCCTCGAGGCGGCCGTCGCCTTCCACGACGCGCACGGCGACGGCGACTGCCCGGTCTGCGGCCGCGAGCATGCCCTGGATCGCGCGTGGAACAAGCGCCAGCGCAGCGCGTTGACCCGCCTTCGGGAGGCGGCGCGCGAGGCCGACGCCGCCAATGAGCGCGCGGAGGTCGCGCGCCAGCGCTGGGAGGACCTGGCTATCCTCAAGGGCGAGTCGCTCAAGCACGCGGCCGAGGTGGGGCTGGACCTGAGCGAGCTGGTCGAGGCGCTCGGCGTCTGGGTGCAGGCCAGAGCGATCGAGGACCTCGAGGACCTCGCCAGGCACGTCGAGACGGCGAGTCGACCCCTGCGCGAAGCCGTGGTTCGGCTGCGGGACGCCGCGCGGGCCGAGCTCGACCGCAAGGACGACGCCTGGCGACCGGTCACGGCCGAGATCGGGAGCTGGCTCGCGGCCGCGCAGGACGCGGTGCGCCGCGCCGCGGACCTCGAGCTGCTCAAGCCCGCGGAGGCCTGGCTGAAGAAGGCGGCGGCTGGGATGCGCGACGACCGCTTCGGTCCGATCGCGGAGAAGGCCGCCGGCATCTGGGAGCGGCTCCGCCAACAGAGCCACGTGGAGCTGGGCCAGATCCAGCTCACTGGAGACGGCACGCGCCGCCGCGTCGTGCTCGACGTGACCGTCGACGGCGTCGCGGGCGCCGCCCTGGGAGTGATGAGCCAGGGCGAGCTGCATTCCCTCGCGCTGAGCCTCTTCGTTCCGCGCGCCACGCTGCCGGAGAGCCCGTTCCGGTTCATCGTGATCGACGATCCCGTCCAGTCCATGGACCCGGCCCGCGTCGATGGCCTGGCCCGCGTCCTGGAGACCGCCTCCAAGGACCGCCAGGTCGTCGTCTTCACCCACGACGACCGCCTGCCGGAGGCGGTGCGCCGGCTCGACATCGCGGCCGAGATCCTCGAGGTCACGCGGCGCGAAGGATCCGTGGTCGAGTTGCGCCGGTCCCTCGATCCCGTGGGCCGCTACCTGGAGGACGCCCTCGCTGTGGCCGGCACCGCCGGGCTCCCCTCAGCGGCCGCCGCCCTTGCGTCCTCCGCCGCCCACGTGGTGCCGGGGTTGTGCCGGCTCGCCCTCGAGGCGGTCTGCATGGAGGTGGTCAGGCGCCGCCGGCTGACTCGAGGCGAAGCCCACGCGGAGGTCGAGCGAAGCCTGAACGAGGCGACGGACCTGACACGGGCCGCCGCGCTGGCGCTCTACGACGACGTCGGGCGTTCGGAAGAGGTGCTCAAGCGCCTCAAGGGCGAGGCGGGAGCGCCGCTCGCCGAGACCTTCCGCCGCGTCGCCGAAAACGCCGAGATCGCGCCGAACGAGGCCGTCGACGTCGTGCGACTGTCCAGCAAGCTCACCGCATGGTTCCGGGGCTTGAATTGAGGAGCGGCGAAGACTCGCCGCGCGCCGCGCTGAGCATGGCCCGCGGCCTGCTCGCGCTGGCGGACCCGCAAACGGCGGGCCTCTGGCCCCGGGCTTCGGCGTTCCTCGGGTGCCGTGCCATGGAGGCCACGGTGCAACGGCTGTGGGAGCGCCGCGCGCTCGATCACCGGGGCTGCCCGATGAGGATTCAACTGATCTTCTTGCGGAGCTACCTCGGGGACGCGGACCTGGCGGGCCGCGCCGGCCATGCCTGGTCGGCCCTCAGCCGTGCATGCCACCACCACGCTTACGAGCTGGCGCCCACGGCGACCGAGCTGCAAGGCTGGTTCTCAGTCGTCGAGTCCCTGATCGAGAAGGTTGACTGATCCATTCAGCGCAGGCGCTCGCGCAGGAACGCGATCGTCCGCGGCCAGGCCTGCTGGGTCGCCTTGAGGTTCGCGCCCTCGCGGCCCTGCTGCTGGCGCAGAAAGCCGTGTCCCGCGCCGTCGTAGATGATGGCTTCGTAGCTCTTGCCCAGTCTCTTCATCTCGGCCTCGGCCGGAGCGATGGTCGTGTTCACGCGCGCATCGTCGCCTCCGTAGAGGCCCAGGACCGCCGCCCGAATGCGCCCGAACGCCTGCGCATCGGAGGGCGCCGCGCCGTAGTAGACGACCGCGGCGTCGAGGTCGGGCTGAGCCGCCGCGTAGGCGAAGCTGCGCGCGCCGCCCCAGCAGAAGCCCAGCGTCGCGCTCTTGCCGCTGGCGGCGGGCAGCTTCAGCGCCCAGTCGCGCACGGCGTGAAGACGCTCGACGGCCTCGTCCTCGGCGAGCCCACGGACGAGCTTCACGACGTCGTCGCTGCTCGCGACGGAGTCGGTGCCGCCACCGCCAGGGCCCCTGCCCGACACGAGGTCGGGCGCCACAGCGATGAAGCCATCCGCTGCGAGGCGATCCGCCACGGCTCGGATCCAGTCACTCGCGCCGAAGACCTCGTGGATGACGATCACGACCGGGGCCTTGTCCTTGCGCTCGGGGTATACGGCCCAGGTGCGCAGCACGGCGCCGTCCTGAGCCTTGACGTCGACCCACTCGCCGTGGCGGGGCGATTTTTCGAGCGCTGCCTTGGCTCCGTCCGCATCGGGCGGGAGGCCCTCGGCGGGCGGTGCGGACGGGCGTTCCGCAGGGGTCGGCGGGCTCTCCTGGTCGAGGAGCAGCCCCGCCTCGGCACCGGTGCCGGGTGCCGCCGCAAGCGCCAGGTTCAGAAAGACATGGATCAGCATGCCCGCGCCTCCTCGTCGAAGTCTCGAGTCTAGCGCGTCGCCGATCCTTCGGACGGGTCCGCTACTGCCCCGGGTCGTCGGCGGACGGGCCGTAGATGGACGGGACCTTGCCCCCCATCGGGCGCAGGTACGTCGTGAGCTGCCCGCGATGGTGCACGGCGTCGAACAGAAAGCCCCACACGAACTGCCCGATCGTGTCCTCCCAGGCCGGCGCCCCTTCCATGAGGAAGCGGCCCTTCTTCTCCCAGCCCGAGGCGTCGAGACGGCCCAGCCTCTCGTCGACCGCTGCGGCGTTGCGCTCGAACACGGCCACGATCTCCTCGACGCTGGCCGGCGGCTTGCCCTCCTTCCACTGCACCGAGCCCGTGTCCAACAGGGTCACGAGCGCAGCCTCCTCCGAGGCGAGGAGCCAGGCGAGCTCCCCGGCGGTGCGGGCCTTGGCCTCGGGCCGATAGTCGAGCCGTCCAGAGGGGATGGCCTTCAGCACGCGCACGAACGTCGGCATCTCGGCCTTGCGCCGAGCGATACAGAACTCGAGGTTGCTCATTTGAGCCTCCTTGCCCCGGAACGGAAGCTAGGCGAACAAAAGACGAAAGTCAAGGGCGAACCGCAAACGCCGTGAGGACGACGGCTGTGCCATGGGTCAGCGCTTGGCGAAGCGCTTCGCGAGTGCGATCGCGGACCGGATCCCCTTGGTCGCGCGCGAGGCCTTGACCCGGGCCTTCCTCTTGGGCGCCAGGTTGCGCAGATAGCCCATGTACTGGCCCTGGAGCTTGAGGGCGGCGCGGCGCGCCGTCGAGAGCTTGAGCTTGCGTCCGCGGCGGCCTCCGCGCACAGCCGTGCTCGCTGCTCGGGCCAGGCGCTCGATCGCGCCGGCGATGGCCGACAGCGAGCGTCGAACCGCCTTGATCTCCCGTCCGACTGAAATGCCCCGAGGCTTCTTCATGCAGCGTCCTCCTGTCGTCCGCGAGCCGGGGAATGCTAGCACGGGGCCTCGGCGGCCGCCGCGAGGGAGCCGCCGGCGGGGAACCCGCGACGTTCCAGCTCCGTAAGGGGATAGCAGCAAGCACGCGGAGAAGTGTGCTTTCAAGGCGTTGTACTCGGGCCTGGGGGCCAGGAGTCACAAGCATGCGCTTTCGATTCGGAATGCTGGCGGCAGTCGCTCTCGTCGGGTTCGGCGCGGACGCCGCGGACCGCGGAGCCGCGACAGCCACGATCGGCGGCCGCAAGGTCAGCATCGACTACGGACAGCCGGTCCTGAAGGGCCGCAGCGTCGCGGAGCTGGTCAAGCAGCTCCCCGAGGATCGCGTCTGGCGAGCGGGCGAGAACCAGGTGACCACGCTGACGACCGAGGGCGACCTCCAGATCGGCGGCAAGAAGCTCGCTACCGGAAAGTACTCACTCTACGTTCACTTCGGCGCCGACGGCTCGCGCTCGCTGCTGGTCAACTCGGACCTCGGCATCCCGCTCATCAAGATCTTCGCCAAGGCCCCAGCGAACCTCGCCAACGAGCCCTGGCCACGCCTGGACGGCTACGCGAAGAACGTCAGCGACAAGGAGGTACTGCGCGCGCCGCTGCGGAAGGAGAGCAGCGCCTCCCCGGTCGATCAGTTCACGATCGGCTTCACGCCGGCGGGCCAGGGAGCGACCCTGAAGCTGGCGTGGGGCGAGGAGAGCTGGTCGGTCGACGTGCAGCCGGCCAAGTAGCCGGTCAGAAGCGCCCGTCGTCCGCGCTCGGCCCGTAGATCGCGGGCACCGGCGCGCCGTTGAGGCGGAGGTACACGGTCAGCTGGCCGCGGTGATGGGCCAGGTGCGTGAACGTGTCCGCCACGACGACGTGTCTCGGGTTCTCCAGGACGACGCGTCCGGCGACGAGCAGGCGCCACGGCGTCATCAAGTGCTCGTCGCTCGTGCCGCGAAGGGCCTCACGGCCCTTGACGACGGAATCGTCGAATGCCTGGAGCAGCTTGGCGTTTGTGTCGGTGGTCGGTGCCTGGTACCCGCCGCCGCCGGGAGGGTTCAGATCGAGCTGGTCCTGCAGGATCGCCATCGCGATCCACGATGGCATCGTTGCCACGAGCGTCGACAGGTAGCCGAGCGGCATCGACTTCTCGTGGGGTTTCCAGTCCGGCTTTCCTTCGGGTACGCGCTCCAGGGCTCGGCGAGTGCCTCCCACCTCACGCTCCAGCTGGGCGAGAAAAAGATCGGTCATCTTCATCAGTCGACTATGTCACGTCGCCTCACGACAAGCGCTACGATTTCAGGGTAGTCGCATGAAGACCCTGGCCCGGCCGAGTGACAAGGCGGAGATCCTGCGCCGCTTGAAGAACGTGCACCCCGAGAGCGTTCGTCGCTGGGGACGCATGTCGGCGCACCAGATGGTGTGTCACCTGAGCGACTCCTTCCGCATGGTTGACGGGCAGAAACCCGTGAGATACGCGGGCGGTCTGGTGCAGAGCATCTTCGTCAAGTGGATCGCCCTCTACCTGCCCGTGCGGTGGCCGCCAGGCATCTCGACGAGTCCGGAGATCGACCAGGAGCAGGGAGGCACGTGTCCGTCCGAGTTCGCGGCCGACGTCGCGCAGCTCGAGACGCTGATGGAGCTGTTCACGGCGCCCGGGGAGAAGCCCGTCCGGAGCCTGCATCCCACGATGGGTCGGCTTTCGGACGCGGCGTGGCTGCGCTGGGGCTACCTGCACATGGACCATCACTTGCGCCAGTTCGGTGCGTAGGCTCGACGGGGCGGCCTCCGAGCGGGCCGCTGTCGGCGCCGCCGCGCTCGTCGGCGGCCTGCTGATCGCTCAGCAGGTGGCGGGACGCGCGCTGCGCGACGCGCTCTTCCTCTCCGCGTTCTCCGTTTCGTCCCTGCCTGGCATGATCCTCACGGCGGCGCTCGTCTCCGTGTGCGGCGCGCTGGTCTTCGCGGGCGCCCTGGCTCGGCGCGCCCCCGCCACGGTGCTGACCTGGGCGCTGACGCTGCAGGGGCAGCTGCTCGCGGGGGAGTGGGTGCTCGCCGGGGATCGGCCGCGCGTGGTCGCTGTCGCACTCTACGTCCAGATGGCGCTCCTCGGGCCCGGCCTGCTCTCGGCGTTCTGGTCGCTCGTGAACGAACGCTTCGACCCGCACACCGCGCGCCGCGTCATGGGCCGGATCGGAACAGGCGCGTCCCTGGGCGGCGTCGTGGGTGGCGCCCTGGCCTGGGCCGCGACCCACGCGTTTCCACTTCACGCCCTCCTGCTGGGGCTCTCGGTGACGAGCCTGCTGGCGCCATTCGCGGTCGCCTTGCTCCGATCTGCGGCCGTGCGCGAGGAACACGACGCTCCCGGGACCGCCGACAGCGTGCTCACCCGCCTTCGCTCGATCCGCCAGTTCCCCTACCTGCGTCAGCTCGCTCTGTTAGTCTCGCTCGGAGCCGTGGGCGACGTGCTGCTCGACTACCTCTTGAAGGTCGGCGCGGCTCGGGCGCTGACGGACGGCGCGGAGCTGGCGCGCTTCTTCAGCCTCTTCTACGCGTGCGCGGCCCTGATCACGCTCGCCGTGCAAGCGACCGCGACGCGCGCATCCCTGGAGCGGATGGGCCTCGCGGGCACGGTCTCGCTCCAGCCCGCCGTCGTGGCGCTCGCCTCCGCGGCCGGCCTCGCCTATCCCTCTCTGGCGGGCGCCATGGTCGCACGCGGCCTCGGCAGCGCGCTGCGCGACTCGCTGTTCCGCTCGGGCTATGAGCTCTTCTACACGCCGCTGCCTGCGCGGCTGAAGCGCGGCAGCAAGACGCTCGTCGACATCGTCGCCGACAAGCTCGGAGCGCTGACAGGCGCCGGTGTCGTGATGCTGCTCGTCGCCCAGCCGCTCCTCTCGGACCGCTGGCTCTGGCTGCTCGCGCTGCTCG
>Ga0075428_100010749_pt1 | contig 10174 bp, 6 predicted proteins | sample RhiMetdeltSRZDD2_FD_75291 | JGI IMG/M metagenome (GOLD analysis project Ga0075428, IMG submission 75291) | Populus rhizosphere microbial communities from Tennessee, USA - Rhizosphere MetaG P. deltoides SRZDD2 | ecosystem: Host-associated > Plants > Roots > Rhizosphere > Soil | place: USA...
GGTGCGACCGACTCGACTGCGATCTGCGTGGGTGTGCCATGGGACTGATCAAGCCGCTCCTGCCGGACCTGGACACGGCGCAATGGCGCTCGCTTCCACATCTGCAACGCCTCAAACCGCTGGCCGAGCACTGGGTCGACCACGGCTTCGGCACCCCGTACGCGATCCATCTGCTGTATGTGGTGAAGGTCGCCGGGTATGCCGTCGGCGGCCTGGCGGTCGCCGCCGCCACTGCGGGCATCGGGTCGCTGGGCGACCTCGGCTCCTGGTGGTTCGAGCTGATCGTCTTCCAGAAGATAGTCATCTGGACGCTGTTGTGGGAGGTGCTCGGGCTCGGCTGCGGGTCGGGTCCGCTGACGCTGCGCTTCCTGCCGCCGCTGGGTGGCTTGCTGTACTGGTTGCGGCCGGGCACGGTACGGCTGCCACCGTGGCCCAGGATCCCGCTGACCGGCGGCACCCGCCGGGGCCCGCTCGACGTCGCGCTCTACCTGGCCGTGCTGGCGTCCGCGGTCTGGCTCCTGCTCTCCCCCGCCGCCGCCACCGGCACGATCCCACCGGGGAACACGGTCGGCCTCATCGACCCGGTGCGGCTCGTGCCGCTGATCGTTGCGCTGGTTCTGCTCGGCCTTCGCGACAAAACCATCTTCCTGGCCGCCCGCGGCGAGCACTACTGGGTCACGCTGCTCGTCTTCCTTATGCCGTACCCGGACCAGGTGCTCGGGCTCAAGCTCGTCATGGTCGCGATGTGGTGGGGCGCGGCGACCTCGAAACTGAACCGGCACTTCCCGTTCGTCGTCGCGATCATGATCAGTAACAGCCCGTTGCAGCGGGTCAAGTGGCTCAAGCGCAAGTTTTATCGCCGGTTCCCCGAGGACCTGCGCCCGTCGCGGTTGGCGGCACTGGCCGCGCACACCGGCACGGTCATCGAGTACACCGTGCCCGCGGTGTTGCTCTTGTCCAGCGGCGGCGCCGTCACCATGATCGCGTTGACGATCATGGTGTTGTTCCACACGCACATCTTCTCGACCTTCCCGATGGGCGTACCGCTGGAGTGGAACGTCTTCTTCATCTTCTCCGCGCTCGTGCTGTTCGGCCACTATGCCGGCATCGGGTTCGGCGACGTCGGCGCGCCGCTGCTCGTGGTTTTGTTGGCCGCGGCGCTGGCCGCTGTTGTCGCGCTTGGAAACCTGGCGCCTCGGCTCGTCTCATTCCTACCCTCGATGCGGTACTACGCCGGCAACTGGGCGACCAGTCTGTGGTGTTTCCGGGGAGGGGCCGAGGAGGTGCTCGATCGCAACATCCGCAAGGCGAGTTCTCGTCCGGTCAGTCAACTGTCCAAACTGTACGGTTCAGAGGTGGCGGATCTGTTGCTGTACAAGGGTTTGGCTTGGCGTGCGCTGCACCACCACGGCCGAGCACTGATGGGCCTGTTGCCCCGTGCGGTGCCCGACCTCGACGCGTACGCCATCCGCGAGGGCGAGACGATCGCCGGCCTGGTTCTCGGCTGGAACTTCGGCGACGGGCACCTGCACGACGAGTCGCTGCTGCGGGCGGTACAGGAGCGTTGCGGGTTCGCCGAGGGTGACCTGCGGGTCGTTATCCTCGAGTCGCAGCCGATCCATCGGCAGTGCCAGCACTACCGGATCGTCGACGCGGCGGCCGGGCTCATCGAGGAGGGCTACGTGGACGTCGCCGACATGGTCTCGCGCCAGCCTTGGCTGGACGGCTTCGAGCCGGAGGGCGAGGGCACAATTCCCGTCCGCGACGTGCGCCGCGGATCGGCCGAGGTGACACTTATTCGATGACGGAGGCGATTGTCGTCGGCGCCGGCCCGAACGGGCTGACCGCGGCGGTGCTGCTGGCCCGGGCCGGCGTCAAGGTCACCGTGCTCGAAGCGGCCGACCAGATCGGCGGCGGGACCAGGACCAGCGAACTGACACTTCCGGGTCTGCTGCACGACCACTGCTCGGCGATCCATCCGGTGGGCGCCGGCTCGCCGGTGCTGCGGGCGCTGGACCTGGAGCGGCACGGCCTGGTCTGGCGGCAGCCGGAGGTCGACCTGGCCCACCCGCTTGACGATGGCACCGGCGCCTCGATGTGGCGTTCGCTGGCCGACACCGAGGCGGCGCTCGGCGCCGACGGGCACGCCTGGCGCCGGCTGTTCGAACCGCTCTCCAGCGATTTCGACGCGCTGGCCGGCGAGGTTTTCGGGCCGGTCCTTCATGTGCCTAAACATCCGCTGCGAATGGCTTTTTTCGGTGTACGCGCGCTGCAGCCGGCATCGTGGATCGCGCGCCGGTGGCGAAGCGACGGTGCCCGCGCATTGTTCGCCGGGGTGGCGGCCCACGCGTTCCAACCTTTGCACACCCCCACGACGGCGGCGATCGGTCTGATGCTCATCTCGGCCGGGCACCGGCACGGCTGGCCGGTCGCCCAGGGCGGCTCGCGGGCGATCACCGACGCGTTGGCCGCGACGCTCCAGGACGCCGGTGGCATCGTGGAGACCGGGCGGCGGGTGCGCTCCGTGGCCGACCTGCCGGCCGCCGACATCGTCATGTTCGATCTGAGCCCGCACGGCGTCATCGACATCATGGGCCGGCGCCTGCCGGGCCGCGTGCGCCGCGCGCTGGGTCGCTGGCGGTACGGCCCGGCCGCGTTCAAACTCGACCTCGCTGTGCAGGGCGGCATCCCGTGGACATACCCGGAAGCGCGCCGCGCCGGCACTGTCCACTTAGGAGGCACCTTCGAGGAGGTCGACGCGGCCGAGCGGGCGATCGGCCGGGGTGAGTTGCCGCAGCGCCCGTTTGTCCTCGTGGGACAGCAGTACCTCGCCGACCCGACCCGTTCGGCCGGTGACGTGCACCCGATCTGGGCCTACGCACACGTGCCCAATGGCTATTCCGGCGACGCCAGCGCGGCAATCCTCGATCAGATTGAACGCTTCGCACCCGGTACCAAGGAAAGAATCCTCGCTACCGCCAAGCGCAACCCGGCCGAGATGGCCGAATACAACCTCAATTTCGTTGGCGGTGACATCGCCACCGGCGCCAACACGCCGCGGCAGGTGGTGCTGCGGCCCCGTTTCGCGCTCGACCCATACCACCTGGGCGTGCCCGGACACTACATCTGCTCAGCCGCAACGCCTCCGGGCGCGGGCGTCCACGGCATGTGTGGCTACCACGCGGCCCGCTCGGCGCTGCGCTACCTCAGACTATGAAGCGTTCTAAGAGATCCCCAGCTTGTGTGAAGGCTCGCCCAGATAGGCGCGCTTGACCTTTGCGCCAATGCGTTCGACACGTTCGGGTGCCGTGCGGGCAAGCAACCGGCGCACCTCACCGTCGCTGACCGGCGCCAGATGCGCGTAGAACGAGCCGGCCATCACCATGCTCGGCGGTGCGACGACGGAAATGACCTCGTCCGCCAGGGCGGCCAAGGCACGCGTGCAAGGCTTGGCACACACCGGTGTGGCGAACATCAGGTGGGCAGGCCGGTGGCGCAGGACGCGACGCACCACCGCGAGCGCGTTGACCCCCATGCCCAGCCCGTCGTCCACCACGATAACGGTGCGCCCGGCGAGCGGCGACGGTGACACGTATCCGCGCAATTCCCGTTCCCGGGCCCGAGCCCGCTGCCGCGCCGCGGCCACGGCCGAGTCGATAGCCGCAGCCGGCAAACCTGACCTATCAAGCAACCTGCGTACCAACACCGGTGGACCGGTGGCCGTGACCGCGCCAATGCTGTGCGCGAATCGGTCCGGGCTCGCGACCGGACACACCGCCACCACATCCAGCTCCGCCTGCGCCGCGGCGGCCACGGGCGCCGCGACCACCAGACCACCCGGCGAGGCGCCTAGGACCAACACATCTTGGCGAGCCGGATCCCACCACAGCCGTGCCCAAACCCGCCGGGCCAGCTCACAGCCGGCCTCCCGCCGATCGACAAACCTCCAAGCCTCTCCCTGCATCGCCAACCTCCTCGGCCCACGCCCTCAGCCCGGCGGGCCCATACCCAAATGCGTCAGGCTGAAACATGCATATACCGCTCACAAAGGTCATCCAGCGGTAGTCGCAAACCATCATCCGATCGAGGAATCCACGGACGTGGCGCACTCGTGGGCCTTGTCAGCGACACTTCACTATGAAGGCTGTCCAGGTGCCCGTCACGTGGCACTCGGCTTCGGGCTCGGCTTGCGCGTCGGCTCGGCGACGGCGCGGCGCTCGTGGGCGGCGGGGTGGGCGAGGGCGCGAGCGCCTCCGGGCTGGCCGCGGACGACGGATTCAGCGCCTGCGGCGCCCCGACGTGCGGCTTGGCGCACGCGGCAAGCACGACGGCGCGCACGCCAAAGCCCGACGCCTCACCGAACGCCGCCGAGCCCAGCGCTGACTCATCTCTGGCATGTCTCTGGCATGTCTCTGGCATGATTTGCTGATGCCGGGTGTGTATGTGGCTTTGGGTGATTCGATGTCGATCGACTTTTACGCCGGCGGTGAAGGCCGGGGCGCGGCAAGCCTGTTGCACCGCAACTACGACGCCGACTTCCCTTCCTGGGCGGGGCAGGATCTGGCCAGTGCCGGCCTGACCGCCAACGTGCTGGCCGCTGATGGCGCCACCGTCGAGGACGTCGTCGTCGAGCAATTGCCGTTGTTGACCCAGCCGCCGGCCCCGGCCCTGGTCACCATCACCGCAGGCGGCAACGATCTGATGATGACCTATGGCGATACCCGTGCCGGCTATGCGGCGGTCGATCGGGTCGCCGCCGTCTACGAGGAAATACTGTTGCGGTTGAAGGAAATCAGCAATTGCCGGGTCGTGCTCACGACCGTGTACGATCCCAGCGACGGCGCCGGCCATGTGCCCGCGGCCGGGTTTCCACCCTGGCCGGGCGGGCCCGCCGTGGTGGCGGCCCTCAACGCGAGGTTGTTCGATCTGGCCGACCGCCACGGGGCGGTGCTGGCCGACGTGCACGGCAGCTTCCTCGGCCACGGCCTCAACGCCGGCGATCCCGCCCAACCCGAATCCCGACCGTCCAATCGCGACCTGTGGTACTGCGGGCTGATCGAGCCCAACGCCTGGGGTGCCCACCACATCCGTGCCACCTGGTGGCAGGCGCTGCTGCGCAGCGGCTGGCCGCCACCGCTTTAACGCACTTGGCGGACGCTCATGCCGGCGGTTGCGGGCAGCCGTTAGGCTGACGCATGTCCATGGATGAGACGCTGGGAGTGCTGGCGCATCGCGGCGGCTTGGTGGTCGAACGACCCGAGCTGAGGGTGGGCGTTGTCCGCGCAGTCTGCCGGCCCAACGGGTTGGAGCTTGAACTGCTCGCGCGTAGTCCGCTGGACCGGCGCGGCCGCGCGGGGAACGCCGCGCCGCCCAGAGCGCCGCGGCGGCTTCTGCCGCAGTACGACGAGGGCATCGATCTCCGGGTGGGATGGCTTGATCGGGACGGGCGGGCGCACTGGGAGTTCGGCTCGTTGTCCTCGGGCAGCGGCGACCACTTCGGGGGTACCCAACTGCGCACCCTGCTTCAGTTTCCGCCACTGTTCGACCATGTGTCGGTGGTGCTGGCGTGGCCAGAGATCGGGTTTCCCGAGACCATCGTGGAGCTGCGCCTGCCGGACCGAGCGACAGTCGAGCGCGACACCGTCTCGATATGGGATGCGCCGCTTAATGTCGGGCCCGCGCCGAGTTCGCTGAATCATCACCTCGGCGCGTTCCAGTTCGAGGAATTGCCCGTCGAGGCGGGGCATATTGTCGCTCCGCCACAGGTTCTGAGCCGCGGCCAGGATGCCGCCGTCGTGCTTTCTCGCCTCACCGCGTTTGGCCAGACACTGTCGATGGAGATTCTCAGTGTCGCCAACGATGAACGAGCAACCGCCGTGACCGCCATCGCCTTCCCACCAAAACCCTTGCAGCCCAACATCCCAGGCGCGTCCGTCGCGGTGGTGCGTCACCACGACGCGGTTTGGGTTCAGCCGCACGCGGGTTCGTCCAGCGGCGGGAGCCGTGGCTTTCGTTCCACAACCGAGTTCATCGTGAGCCGCCCCGACTCCGACGTACTCGCCCTCATGGTTGGCTGGCAAGCAGCGGGGCTTGCTGACACATACGTCGAGGTACCCCTAAGCGAGGGCCAACTGCCATAGCCTGCGCTCGATGTCATAGGTGGCTATAGTTCGGGCTGACTACCGGCTCGCTGGCCGGCTTGGCGTTTGCCGAGCAGCAGCTCCTTCAACTGCTCGTAGTTCAGCCGCCAGGCGTTGATATCGCAGATGTACGGCGCGCCCGGCACCTTCGCCTTTGAGCTGTATTGCCAGCCCTCCGGGGTGCGGCTGCCGTAGGGCGACCAGCCTCGCCCATTGTTGCCGCCGATCTTCTCGTACATCTGCTTGAAATCCTCGTTGGTCTCGAGCGGATAGTTCGACGCGATCAGCGGGCCGCGGAACTCGCGCAGGTCGGGCTGGCCGAGGAACTTGCTCCAGTTCCATGGCGGGATGTATCCGGCCAGCACCCGGGACTCAACCTCGGCCCACCGCTCGTCGAAGCGGCGTACGTCGTCCCAGCGAGCCCACATGTCGGAGCTGGCCAGTTCGGAGTAGTGCTCGACATCGAGCATGGCCCAGTTCGCGTCGTGCCTGTCCAGTTCCCGACGCAACCAGTCCACCTGACGATTGATCGACAGCTGGTCGCCCCGTACAAGATTGTGGTAGCCACCGCGCAAGCCCATTCCGGCATTTTTGGCCGCACGGTTAAAATCTCCGAAATGGTATGAAGGCCAGTGATATCCCGACGGATCACCATAGGTGGCGCGGGCGCACATGCCGACGATGCCGGCGTGGCGTATGCCCACCCAGTCGAGGTTTCCGCCGCGCCGCTTCCAGTCGTGCTGGCTGACGTCGATCGTGAACACCGGCGTGGTCTCCGGCGGGCGGGGCATTTGCGTAATGAACGCCTGATTCTTGGCTGGATTCCGGGAAGCTGATGCCAGGGACGGCACGTAGGCGATGGGCGCCGCGACCAGGGCGGCCAGCACCCCACGACGCGTCATCGACCGGGTCAACGCCTTGCGTTTGCGATCCACCCTGATCTCGGGCTCGAGCACCTTCACGAGCTCCTTCACGGGCTCCTTCACGAGCTCCTTCACCGAGGTATCGGGCTCCTTGACCACTGGTTTGGCCGGCGGCTCGGGTTCAGGCTTGGAAGGTTTCTTGGTCGCGATCTTGGGTGCGATCTTGACTGCCGGGAGCCGGGCCGGCGCGACGAGTTCGTCGTGACCGTGCCGGCGGACGACCTCACGCGCCTCGAGAGCCAGGGTGTAGAGCTTGAGGAATCGCTTCAGGTCGGCCACCATCGTCGACTCGCGGGGCAGGTTGTCCAGCCGGTAGGTGCGCGACACGATGTTGCCGTGCTGGTGGTCAACCGACGACGATTTCGTGGTGTGCAAGTCAAAGGTGGGGTCAAGGTCGGCGATGTCCTTGGGGCGCAACGCCTTCCGGATCGCGGTGGCCTCCAGCGCCAGCACAAGTCGTGCCCCGGCTCGCCCGAGATGGTCGGCCATCTCGCCGACGCCTTGGTTCAGCGTGAGCGTCACGGTGCTGTTGTCGGCGGCGAACACGTAGGCAACGTAGATGCCGTGCCGGGTGGTCGTGGTCTCGGCCGGGTTGAAGATGGCGATCCTTGGGGTGATCGCGGGTTTGCTCTTGCCGCCGATGCCCTCGACTAGGTAGCCCGACGGAATCCACTGCTTGAACTCGGCTTCGGCCTTGCGCAGCAAGGCATGAGCCTCGCTCGACATCGGCAACTGCCGGTCGTACTTGGCACCGATCGCGCTGATCAGCTTGCACAGTCGCACGCCGGATTCCTCCGTATCGATCGCGTGTGAGGGGGTTGGCAGAACCGCGATCTGGGTAGGAATCCATTCGCGCGGGGGTCGATTTCTTGTTGTGGTCGGGGGGCCCGGGGGTGCTGGTTACCTCATGGTGACCCATCTCGTCAAGAACTTGAACGGTAACCGCGCCCGCAAGAAGCTGCCAAGATTTTTTCGGCAGGGATCAAAAGGTACCGACAAGCTGTCTGCTATGGATGACCGGACCGTGACCTCGACTTCCGGCGGGCGCACCCCGCGGGGCGAGTCCTGACCGCTTACCTGCCACAGGTGCCCGTCACAGTCATCTTTCTGATCCTCGGGCCTGACCTCGGCCGACCGGCGGCATCTGTATGGGTTTTATGACGGTGGTGGCACAGTGGAGCGGTGAGCGATCTGTTGCTGCGTCATGCGCGGGTACTGGATGTGGTCGCGGGCGGATACCGCGAGGATCACGATGTGCTGGTGCGGGCCGGCCGGATCACCGAGGTCGGGCCAGGGCTGGCGGCGCACGACGTACCCGCGGTCGATCTGACCGGCCGGACCCTGCTACCCGGGTTCATCGACTGCCATGTTCACCTGCTGGCGGTCACCGCGGACCTGGCCTCCTTGCATACAACCTCGCCAATGTACGTCGCCGCGCAGGCGGCCGTGCTCATGCGGGAGATGCTGGCCCGGGGCTTCACCACGGTGCGCGACAACGCCGGCGCCGACTACGGTCTGGCCCAGGCGCAGGCCGACGGTCTGCTGCCGGGGCCTCGGGTGTTCTTCTGCGGGCGGGCCCTGTCGCAGACGGGTGGCCACGGCGACTCGCGCCGACGCGGCCAGCACGCCATCGACGCGCATCCCGGCTGTCCGGTGACGACCCGGGTGGTTGACGGTGTTGACGCGATCCGCCAGGCGGCTCGCGAGGAGCTACGCAACGGCGCCCACCACATCAAGATCATGGTGTCGGGCGGGGTCGCCTCCCCCACCGACGCCGTCGATGCGACGCAGTACTCCCTGGATGAGATCCGGGCGGTGGTCGAGGAGGCCCAGGCCGTGGGCAAGTACGTCTCCGCGCACGCCTATCCCGGGGCCGCCATCAGCCGGGCGGTGCGCTGCGGCGTGCGGTCGATCGAGCATGGCAACCTGCTCGATCAGGTGAGCCTGGAGTTGATGGTCGAGCACGGTACCTTCTTGACGCCTACGTTGACGACGTACTGGGCGCTGAAGGCCGAAGGTCCACAGTGGGGCCTGCCGCCTGAGAGCCACGCAAAGGTCGATGCGGTCCTCGACGCCGGCCTCGACGCGCTGCGCCTGGCCCACCAGGCCGGGGTCAAACTGTGTTACGGCACCGACTGCCTGGGCGGCATGCAACGATACCAGCTGCGCGAGTTCGCGATCCGCGCCCAGGTCCAGCCCGCCATCGAGGTGATCCGGGCGGCGACGGTCAACGCCGCCGAGCTGCTCGGCCAGACCGGTCAACTCGGCGTGATCGCCGAAGGTGCCCACGCCGACCTGGTGGTCGTGGACGGCGACCCACTCGCCGACATCTCGGCCCTCGTCGCGGCCGACGGCAACCAGCCGGCCGTCATCCAAGCCGGCAAGGTGGTGTCCGGAACACTCAAGCCCGACGGCGGCCGCTGAAGCTCGGGACGCGCCGATCGTACCCGAAATTCATTGTCCAATGTGGATCCTCAGCGGAGCTGCCTTCGCGGTGCACATGTCATGATGGCGGTATCATTAGGCTCTCAGCACGGCCAGCCCAGCGAGCAGAAGAATCCAGGCTAGCGGCATGCCGAGCAGGCACAGCACGACTCCAGCCTTGATGGGGTACGCGATCCGGGCACCGACCTTCGGCTGGCCGGCGGCTAGGAGCGTAACCAGCGAGCCGCCGACCGCGACGAGAGGCATACCGCACAGCGAAACCACCGCCGCTCCCGCGTTGGTCCCATCGGTCAGCACCAATAGTCCACATTGCACCACCACGGCGGCGAGACTCCACGCGCCGAAGACGAGGGCCGCCCTCGCGGTCGGCGCCGCGGAGGGCAGCAGGGGCGGGCATACGTGTTGTTGGACCGCCGCAAGATGCTCATCCGCCCCGTCAAGCGCCGCCCTCGCGCCGGCCAGCATCTGCTCGACGGTCGTGAAGCCGGCCGGCGTGACGCCTTCAAGCCACGGAGCGGGCAGTTGCGCCCTGGTGGCCAGCGCGACGAGGCTGTCATGTTGCGCGCCCAGTCGAACGGTCAGCACGCTGAGCTCCGTTGCCGCCGGGGATTCCGCGGTCACGCGAGGTCGGACACCCTCCACCTGCGACAGTGCCTGCCTGTACCC
>Ga0075428_100010750_pt1 | contig 10174 bp, 8 predicted proteins | sample RhiMetdeltSRZDD2_FD_75291 | JGI IMG/M metagenome (GOLD analysis project Ga0075428, IMG submission 75291) | Populus rhizosphere microbial communities from Tennessee, USA - Rhizosphere MetaG P. deltoides SRZDD2 | ecosystem: Host-associated > Plants > Roots > Rhizosphere > Soil | place: USA...
CACACGTCGTGCTCCAGGCGCTCGAACGTCACCGGCGCCGCGGCGACGACGGGGTCGGCGGTCATGCCACCACCTCCGTCGCCGACGTCGCCGACGTCGTCCCGGCCCCGTCCGAGCGGGCCACCCTGCCGCGCAGCCGGGGGATGACCTCCTCCGCGAACAGCGTGGTGTTCTTCACCACCTTCCAGTTCGGCATGTCGCCGATGGTGAGGTTGAGGGTCAGCCGGTTGGCTCCGGATTCCTCGATCCAGCCGCCGATGGCGTCGGCCACCTTCTCCGGCGTCCCGGCCACGATGCGGTTGATCGCCACCAGGTCGTCCCAGTTGGCGGTGCCGTGCACGTCGGGGGCCTGGATCCGCTTGCGGAACTCCGGCACCGTCACGTACCCGGGTGGGTTCAGGTACCGCGGCGTCGTCCGCAGGTTGTTCTGGAAGAAGTACATGATGTGGGGCAGGAACTCCTCTTCGGCCTTGGCGTCGCTCTCGGCGACGTAGGCGAAGACCCCGAACGCCACCTTGTCCGGCGTCGGCTCGTGGCCGTGGTGCGCGAGGCGCTCGCGGTAGTGGTCGAACACCTTGAGCTGGGCCACCCGGGGGATGAACACCACCGAGTAGCCGAAGCCCAGCTCGGCCGCGAGCTCGATCGTCTCCGGGGAACCGGTGCCCACGATGTAGCACTCGGGGTGCGGCTTCTGGACCGGCCGGGGCCAGGGGTTCAGGTAGCGGTAGGTGTAGAAGTCGCCGGTGTAGCTCTGGGGCCCGTCGTCGGTCCAGCAGTGGAGGATGATGTCGATGGACTCCCGGAACCGGGCCCGGGCCGTGGCGGGGTTCACGGCGTTGGCCCAGTACTCCATGCCGGTCCCGAGCGGGAACGCCACCCGCAGCCGCCCGCCGGACATCACGTCGAGCATGGCGTACTCCTCGGCCAGCCGGTTGGGGTAGCCGAGGTTGGGTGGGGTGCCGAACACGCTGATCCAGCTGGTGGTCTGGGGGACGAGAGCCGCCGCGGTCAGGTTCGGCGCCGGGTTCATCGAGTACTGGGTGTTGTGGTGCTCGTTGATGACGAGCCCGTCGTAGCCCAGCCTGTCGGCCAGGACCATCTCCGACAGGTACCGGTTGTACAGGCGGTGCCCGACCTCCGGGTCGTAGTTGGTGTTGGGGAAGTCGACCCAGAGCGACTCCCGTTCCCCGTGGTCGGGCGGCAGCTCGGTGTACGGGAAGAAGTGGAAGAAGTGGAACTCCGCTTGGTCTACGAGACCCATCGAACCCCCCTCGGGTCGGATGACGTTTGGTCGAACGGGCGAGTCGTGCCTGGCTATGTACCCACCGGGAGCCCGACCACGAACTCGACCAGGCGGCTGGCAACGGTGTCGGGTTCGTCCCACTCGAGGAGATGGCCGGCGCCGGGGACGAACTCCACCGGCAAGCCGTGCTCAGACCAGGCCTCCGAGGTCGCTACCGGGAGCAGCTCGTCCTGGTCGCCCCAGAGCACCAGGGCCGGGCAGCGGACCCGGTGGAGCCGCCGCGCGTGCCCCCGATCGCCCAGCGGCCACAGCAGGTTGGCGGCGGCCACATCGCACAGGTAGCGGGCCACCGGACCGTCCTCGGGCCCGAGGTCGGCGAAGCGCTCCACGAACGGCTCCGGCACGCCCTTGGCGAAGAGGTGGCTCATCCGGTCGGCGGTGGGCACGGCGTAGAGGTCGAGGCCGGGGTGGGCGTCGTCGAAGATGCCGAACGGCGCCAGCAGCGCCAGCGCGGTGACGGCCTCGGGCCGGAGCACGGCGAGGTCGGCGGCGAGCATCCCGCCGAGCGAGGCGCCCACGACCGGGCACGGGAGCGCGCCGGTCGCGTCGAGGGCGTCCCACACCACGACCAGCCAGCTCAGGTAGTCCTCGGGCACGTGGAAGCCGGAGCGTCCGTCGAGGCCGGGGATCGTCGGGACAACGACGTCCCAGCCCACGGCCGCCAGCGCGTCCAGCACCGGCGAGCTCGCCGGATGGCCGGCGATCCCGGGGAGGTACAGGAGAGGAGTGCCGTCCCCCGCGGGGCGGGCACCATCGCCCGGGGTCGCGTCGAACCCGTCGCCGGCGCTCATGCCGCCACCGCGTTGGCCGGCCACCAGTGGTCCTCGGCGTCGGCGAAGAGGTCCCGCAGGCCGGGGGCCACCTTCTCGCCGAACAGCTTCGAGTTGTAGCGGGTCAGCTCGTCGCTCATGTTGCCGAACTGCAGCATGGTGAGGAGGTGGCCGCAGTTGAAGGTGCGGGCCACGTCCTCCAGCGTCTCCCGGACCGTGTCCGGGCTGCCGAGCACGATGTAGCCCTTCTCGACCATCTCGTCCCACGTGAGGTCGTGCTTGGCCTGCTTGGCCCGGACCACCGCGCGCACCTGCGACTGGTAGCGGGCCCGCGCCGACGCCTCGGTGACGTACCCCGGCGGATCGGCGTACCCGGGGTACACGTGCAGGGAGCGGTTGAAGAAGTACTCGGCCGGCTCGCGGTACAGCCGGTACGCCTCCTGGTCGGTGTCGGCGACCCCGATGAACTGCAGGAACGCCAGGCGATACGGGTTCGGGTCCTTGCCGTTCTCCTCGACCCGGCGCCAGAAGCCGGCGACCGTCTCCTTGGCCATGAGGTGGCCGTAGTAGGACAGCGCGGCGTAGACGTAGTCCCGGGTCGAGCAGAGGTCCCAGGTCTCGACCGATCCCCCGCCCGGGATCCAGATCGGCGGGTGCGGGCGCTGCAACGGCCGGGGCAGGACGTTCACGTAGCGCATCTGGGTGAACCGGCCGTTGAAGGCGAACGGTTCGGTCGCGGTCCACGCCTTGAGGATCAGGTCGATGCCTTCGAGGTACTTCTGGCGGAGGTTCCCGGGGTTGACGCTGTAGGCGTAGGCGGTGTCCATGGACGTGCCGACGGGGAAGCCGCTGATGAGGCGGCCGTGCGACAGCAGGTCGACCATGGCCATCTCCTCGGCCACCCGCACGGGCGGGTTGTAGAGCGCGACCGAGTTGCCCAGGACGGTGATGGCGGCCCGTGAGGTCCGGGTGGCGAGCACCGAGGCGATCACGTTCGGCGAGGGCATGAGGCCGTAGCCGTTGCCGTGGTGCTCGTTCACGCAGATGCCGTCGAACCCGCACTGCTCGGCGTAGACCAGCTGCTCCACGTAGCGCTGGTAGCAGTCGGCCACCACTTCCGGTTGGAACAGGCCGGGGTCGATGTCGACCCAGACGCTGCGGTGGGTGCGGTTGAAGTCCTCGGGCAGCTCCGGGTAGGGCATGAGGTGGAACCAGAGCAGCTTCACGCCTTCCACGGTCGCCGAGGCACGATCGGAAGTCCACGACCGTCTGCAACATGGATCATGTCCGACTCGATAACGTTTGCTCGTGGTTCGGGGGGTTGCCGGTACCGGTGACCGGCGCGTCGACCTGCGGCGCTTGCGCTACTTCGTAGCTGTGGCCGAGGAGCTGCACTTCGGGCGCGCGGCGGCTCGTCTCCACATGTCGGCACCGCCGCTGTCCCAACGGATCCAGGAGCTCGAGCGCGAGCTCGGCCTCCCGCTCTTCGAGCGGACCAGCCGGCGGGTGGCGCTCACCCCGGCCGGCGAGCGACTGCTGATCGAGGCCCGGGACGTCCTCCGGGCGGTGGACCGCTTCGACGCCGCCGCGGCCGAGCTGGCGTCGGTGCCGACGCCGTGGACCGTCGGCTACTGCCACGGCAGCGAGGACGGGATGATGCGGACCATACGGGCCTTCCGCTCCGAGCACCCCGACGCCGTCGTGCGACCCGACGGCCTCACGTCGCTGCTGATCCTGGACGGGCTGCGCGGCGGCCGGATGGCGGTGGGGATCGTGCGGGGGCCGGTAGCCGACCCGGGACGGGTGGCCTCGGTGCCGCTGGTCCGGGTGCCGGTCGACCACCTGGCCCTGCCGCCGGACCACCGTCTGGCCCGGCAGACCGTGGTCCAGGCCGGGGACCTGGACGACGAGCCGGTGCTGCTGGTCGAGCGGTCCGGAGCGCCGACGGCCCACGACGAGATCGAGTCCTACTGCGCGGCGATGGGCGCCCGACCCCGGTGGGTGACCCACGCGCCGGTGCAGGTCGAGCGGGAGCTGGACCTGGTGGCGGTGGGGACGGGCATCGCCTGGCTCAACTCGTGGCAGGCCGAGCGGGCCCGGCGCCGCGACGACGTGGTCATCCGCCGGCTGCGACCCGTCGAGGTGTACGACGAGTTCCGGGTGGCCTGGCGGGCCGGCGATCCGTCGGCGATGACGGCGGCCTTCGTCCGGGTGGCCCTGGAGACCTGCGCCCTCTGACCCGAGGCGATAGGTCCCGAACGGCCGAGCCGGAGGCAATGGGTCCCGGCCCCCGGGACCCGTTGCCTCGAGCTCGGCCAGATGGGACCCATCGCCTCGGGTCGGGCCGTCGCCGGGTCGCGGGTTCGCCGGGTCGCCGGGTGGCGAACGTCCCGCTGGGCGCGATCGCCGGGGGCAGGCACACTCGTCCTCGTGGCCCCGCACATCGTCGGCACGGGGATGACCCGGTTCGGCTTCGCCCCCGAGGCCACGGTCCGATCGCTCGCGCGGGCGGCCGTGGACCAAGCCCTGGCCGACGCCGCGGTTCAGCCGGGCGAGGTCGACCTCGTGGTCTTCGCCAACGCCGGCGAGGGTGTGCTGACCGGCCAGGAGATGATCCGGGGCCAGGTCGCCCTCCGTCACCACGGGTTCGGCGGGATCCCGGTCGTCAACGTCGAGAACGCCTGCGCCTCGGGCTCGACCGCGCTCCACGTGGCCTGCATGGCCGTCACCAGCGGCACCGCCGAGGTCGTCCTGGCCGTGGGCGCCGAGAAGCTGACCAACCCCGACAAGCGCCGGACGATGGCTGTCTTCAGCGCCGCCGTCGACTTCGACGACATGCCGGACCTGCAGGACCAGGTCCACCGGGACCTGCTGGGCCTGGACCGGGAGGGCACCGCCGAGGGCGAGGGAGGCGGGCCCGTCCAGTCGGCGTTGATGGCCGTCTACGCGGCGACGGCCGAGCGGTTCTTCGCCCGCGGCGGGGGCTCGATCGAGGACGCCGCGGCGGTGGCGGTCAAGAACCGGGCCCACGCGTCGGCCAATCCCCGGGCCCAGTTCTGCGAGCCGGTCACGACCGCGCAGGTGCTGGAGAGCCGCATGATCGCCGAGCCATTGCGCCTGTTCATGTGCTCACCGGTCGCCGACGGCGCTGCGGCGGTCGTGGTGTGCTCGGAGGAGCGAGTCCGGGCGCTGGTGCGGGCGGCCGGGAAGGGATCGGCTGCAGTGCGGATCGAGGCCTCGTCCGTGCGGACGGGTGGCGAGGGGGACATCGAGCGCAACGGCGCCGTCCGCCGAGCCAGCGCAGCGGCTTACGAGACGGCCGGGGTCGGCCCCGGCGATCTCGACGTGGTGGAGGTCCACGACGCCGCAGCGCCGGCCGAGCTGGTGGCCTACGAGCAGCTCGGGCTCTGCGCGCCCGGGGGCGCACCGGCCTTGCTGGCGAGCGGGGTGACCAGCCTGGGCGGACGGTGTCCCGTGAACCCGAGCGGGGGACTGCTGTCGCGGGGCCATCCGGTCGGTGCGACCGGGCTGGCACAGGTCGTGGAGCTGGTCGATCAGCTCCGGGGACGCTGCGGTCCGCGCCAGGTCGACCGCGCCCGCCTCGCGCTGGCCCAGAACAGCGGTGGCCACCTCTCCGGCGAGGAGGCCGTGGCCGTCGTCACCATCCTCTCCCGGCCCTGACGTCTCCTCCGCTGGTCGGGGACCTATGGCGTGAGGACGAGCTTGCCGCGGGTCCGTCCCGCCTCGCCGATCCGGTGGGCTTCGGCCGCCTCGGCCAACGGGAGCACGGTGTCGATCTCGACCCGCAGCTGTCCGGCGTCCGCGAGCGTCGCCAGCGCCCCCAGGCCGGCGTGGTCCGGCTCGACGAGGAACCGGGCCACCCGCACCCCCCGCTCGTCGGCGGCGGCCTGGATCGCGGGGTCCCCGCCCCGCGTCACCGGCACCAGCAGCCCGCCAGACTCGAGGCTGGGCATCAGCTGCACGCTGCTCTCACCACCGAGGAGGTCGACGACCAGATCGAGCTGGCCGACGGCCTCGGCCACGTCGGTGGTCGTGTAGTCGAGGGCCTCGTCGGCGCCCAGGGCGCGGAGGAAGTCGTGCTTGGGCTGCCGGGCCGTCCCGATGACGTAGGCCCCGCGGGCCTTGGCGATCTGGACCACCAGGTGGCCGACGCCACCTGCCGCTGCGGTCACCAGCACCCGCTGGCCGGGCTGGACGTCCGCCGTGTCGACCAGGATCTGCCACGCCGTGAGGCCTGCCAGCGGGAGTCCCCCGGCCTCCACGTGGGTCAGCCGCTCCGGCTTGCGTGCGAAGTGGCGGGAGGGGGCGGTGACGTACTCGGCGTAGGCCGCCGCTTCCCGGGGGAACCACGGCATCCCGAACACCTCGTCGCCGGGCGCGAAGCGGGTCACCCCAGGCGAGACGGCCTCGACCACCCCCGAGACGTCCCAGCCCACCGTGAATGGCGGGGTGTCGAGGAAGGCCGGCGCCGCCCGGGTCTTCCAGTCGACCGGGTTCACCCCCGCCGCATGGACCCGGACCAGCACCTCGGTCGGAGCCGGCTCCGGGCGGTCCACCTCCACCAGCCGAAGCACCTCGGGACCACCGAACTCGTCCTGCCGGATGGCTCGCATGCTCGCAGTCTGCCCGTGGCCGCCCGGCCCCAGGTCTTTGAAGCTGGATGGCCCTCAGAGGGCCATCCACCTTCAAGGAAGCCAGGGGACCTATCGCCTCGGGCCAGGCGGTGGGGCCGGCCGCCCGCCGGCCCCACCCGGCCGACCCAGCCCCTAGCTCGACGGCAGGGCCGGGAAGGCGTTCTGCACCAGCATGGTGAACTGCTGGGGGAACCAGCGCCCGGCGTGGGGCGCGTTGGGCAGGGCGTTCGTCGGGAACGCCGTGTTGTACCGGTTCTGGGCGTTCGGGTCGCACATGGCGTCGAAGCCCTTGGCCGGGTCGTCGGGGTCGATGATCCCCGGCTGGGACACGCCGTCGGACTCACCCGGCGGCTTCACCCACACGAAGGCGTCGACGCCCGCGATGCCGGTGTTGCCCGTGGGACGCATGCCGATGCCGGCCCCCGCCTGGTTGCACCAACCGCCACGGTGGGGACGCCGGTCGATGCGCGACTGGTTCACGTACGTGTTCAGATCGGTGGACGTGCTGACCTGGGTCGGTCGGTTCGGTCCACCCCAACCGTTGCGCGAGGTGTCGATCAGCATCCCGCAGTTGGTGCAGCCCCGGGCGGTGAACGCCGCCTGCAGGTTCGTGGCGAAGTCCCGTTCGTCGAAGCGCGGGTTGAACTCGTAGAACGTCGCCGACATCACCTGCTGCCCGCCGACCTGGAGGTTCGGGTCGGGCAGGAAGGTCTCCTCCAGCGGCGTGTAGTTGGCCGTGTTCGTGATGAACCCGTGGATCTTGTCGTAGCCCGGGCCGCCCTGGCCGGTGGCCAGGACCTGGTCGAACACGTTCAGCGCGCCGTCGAAGTTGTTCGGCCAGCCGAGCCAGCCGGAGTGGGCGATGTCCAGGTACAGGTAGGTGTTGGCCAGCGAGCTGAGCTGGCTCACCGCATAGCGGACGCCGTCCCGGTAGGCGCCGGTCTGCTGGGCTTCGATGCAGCGCTGCGAGGCCTGTGCCCCGCTGACGTTGGTGACCAGGTTCGGCAGCGAGTCGGGCTCGATGATCAGCACGATGCGCAGGTTGGCGTAGGCCGAGTTGCTCAGGACGTTGCGGATCGGATCGATGTACTCGGTCCGGTACCGGGCCAGGCCGTTCTGGGCGATCAGCAACTCGCCGTTGGAGGCGAGGGCCGCGCAGTCCCGGTTGGGCAGGTCGTAGATCACGACCTCGATGGTCAGGGGAGCGGTGCCGTTCGCGGCGTCCTGCTGCACCGCGGCATTGAGGTGCTCGGCGAGGCCCATCGTCGCTCCCGGCGGATCGATGGCGCCGATGCGGTCCATCCAGACCGCTGTCGACTGCTGGCCCACGAACCGCATCTGCCCGGCGAGGGTGGCGTTGCCGCCGGCCTGGGCGGCGTTGGCGGCCGTCGTCACCTGGGCCTGCCAGGCCGAGTTCACGTAGCCGGTGGCGCCGGCGAAGGGGTTGTCGACCTTCCCGGATGGGCCGCCGTCGTTGTCGTCCTCGGTCACGGCGGCTGATCCGGCCGTGTAGCCGGTGGCGGTACCGGTGATGGTCGCCGTGCCGTCGGTCTGGTCGGCATCCTCGGCGGCGCTCACGGTCACGTTGACGCCGGTCTGCCAGTTGCCGGAGTTCAGTGCGACGGACGCGGGCGCGACGGTGACGCTGGTGTCGCCGGTGCGAGCCAGGGCGACGGTGACCGTGGTCCCCGCGGCCGGGGCGGCCGACAGTCGGACGGTGAGCGGCGCGCTGCTGCCCTCGACCACCGTCAGCGACGCGGGTGTCAGGCTGATGGACGGCGTGCTTCCTCCCACGCTGAACGGCACCGCGGTGGAGGTGGTGCTGGCCGCCGGGCTGGCGTTGTCGAAGGCTCGGGCGGCGGCCATGTGGTTGCCGGAGGCCACGTTCGGAGCGCTGAAGGTGTACGGCGAGCTGGTGTCGGTGCCGACGACGGCGCCATCGATGAGGAACTCGACCCGGTTGATCGTCCCGTCGGGGTCGCTCGCGTTGGCGGCCATCGGGACCGGGGCGCCAGCCGCGAAGGACTGGTTGGCCGTCGGGCTGGTCAGGCTGACCGTCGGCGCCTGGTTGCCGGTGCCTCCACCCGTGCAGGTCGTGTTGTTGAGGCTGAACGAGGTCGGGTTGGTGTAGCTCCCGGTCCAGCGGCCGTTGAAGCCGAAGCTGGCCGTGGCGCCGGTGGCCAGGTTGGCGTTCCAGTCGAGGTTGGTGGCGGTGACCGGCGCCGGCCCGGGGGTCCAGGTGGCTGACCAGCCCGAGGTGAAGGTCTGCCCGGACGGCAGGTTGAACCGCAGGGTCCAGCCGCTGACCGGGTCACCGGTGTTGGTGATGGTGATGTTGGCCGTGAAGCCACCGACGCCGGGGCTCTCCGTCCACGGCTGGGCCTGGTACGAGACCGAGCAGCCGGGCGCCGCGTCCGCTGGCGACGGAGCCGAGACCACCAGTCCAGCGGCAGCCAGCGCCGCCACTCCCACCAGCGCCAGGAGCCGGCGCCGACCCGACGAGATCGTGCGTACCTGCATGCGACTCAACCCCCCTAGGCCGGGTCTGCTCCCGGATCAGAGGGTGGGAGCGCTCCCACCGGGTCGTCCCGAACAGCCCGCGCCGTCTGACGTGTTGCTTTCGCACTATCGCGCCGGCCACCCCTGCGTGGAATGACGATCCCGCTACGATTCGTAACCCCGCGGGGGCGGACAGGAGCGTTGGCTACTGGGCGGGACGGGAACCCTTGGAGAGCCAGAAGTCGTTCAGCGCGTCCTGCGTCTTGAAGTACCAGATGAACAGGCCGGCGATCGGCAGCAGGAACCACAGCCCGTCGATGGTGTGCACCGGGCTCTGCCGGCCCTCACGCTCGTACATGCGCGCGATCTCCATGGGCACGGTGAACATGATCACCACGCCGGCGAGCAGTCCGATCACCAGGCCGAAGATGGCGCCCAACCCCTCGCCGTTGTACTTCTGCAGGTCGTCGTGGGTCTTGTAGGACCAGACAGCGCCCCAGATGCCGCAGGTGACGATGTACAGCAGGATGTTCAGCCCGGGCTTGTAGTAGATCTCGTCCAAGCTCGGCGGGACGAACCCGCGTGGTGGCTGGCCGTACGCCGCCGGATAGGGCTGGGCCGCTCCGTAGGGAGGAGCCTGGGGGCCGCCATACGGTGGCTGCCCACCCGCGGGAGGCGGCGAATCCTGCGGATTCGGAGCTCCGCCGTAGGGTGGCTGGTCGCTGGGTGGTTGCGATGGAGGAGGAGGCAGGTCACTCACCAGGCCGAAGCTAACGTACCTGGCGCCCGCGGGCCGGTCAGTCGCCGCGGAGAGAGGTCACGAGGGGGCGATCCATGGGCGAGGAGGCAGAGATCGAGGACCTGTTCGGGGAGCTTGCCGAACGGTTCCTGGCCGACCCGGGCGTGACCCAGGGGACGGGCTTCGGGAAGAAGAAGGGTCTCCGGGT
>Ga0075428_100010752_pt1 | contig 10172 bp, 12 predicted proteins | sample RhiMetdeltSRZDD2_FD_75291 | JGI IMG/M metagenome (GOLD analysis project Ga0075428, IMG submission 75291) | Populus rhizosphere microbial communities from Tennessee, USA - Rhizosphere MetaG P. deltoides SRZDD2 | ecosystem: Host-associated > Plants > Roots > Rhizosphere > Soil | place: USA...
GCGCAAGCCGTCGCAGCTCTCCGGCGGCCAGCAGCAGCGTGTCGCCCTCGGCCGGGCCATCATCGCGGAGAAGCCCGTGTGCCTGATGGACGAGCCACTGTCGAACCTGGATGCGCAGCTCCGGGCCGAGATGCGGCGCGAAATCCGCGCGCTCCAGCAGAAGCTCGGCATGACGATGGTCTACGTCACCCACGATCAGACCGAGGCCATGACCATGGCCGACCGGGTGATCCTGCTCAAGAACGGTCGCGTCGAGCAGGACGCCCCACCCGCGGAGCTCTACGCGCGGCCGGCCACCGCCTTTGCCGCGCGCTTCGTGGGCACGCCGCCGATGAACCTGCTCCACCTCGACGAGGTGCGCGGGCGCCTGATCGGCGTGCGTCCCGAGGACGTGAGGCTCGCGGACACGGGCATGCCGGCCCGCGTGCTGGCGGTCGAATTCCTCGGTCCGGACACCGTGGTGACGTGCGCGGCCGGCGGAGATACCGTGGCCGTGCGCGCTCCGGGCCGCATCGAGCTTGCCGAAGGAAAGACGACGCATCTCACCTGGGCGGTCGACGCCCAGCACGTGTTCGACTCGGCCACCGGCGCGCGGCTGGCGCGCTGAGCCGGGAACCCCGAGGAGGACTCATGAGACTCGCGAGAGTGGTGGGAGCAGCCTCGACGCTCGTGCTGGCCATGCTGGGCGCCGGAGCCATCGCGCAGCAGGCCACCGAGATCACGTTCTACTATCCGATCGCGGTCGGCGGGCCCATCACCAAGATCATCGACGGCTATGCGGAGCAGTTCGGCCGCGAGCATCCGGATATCAAGGTGAAGCCGGTCTACACGGGGACGTACCAGGAGAGCATCGTGAAGGCGCTCACCGCCCACAAGAGCAACGAGCCGCCCACGACGGCCATCCTGCTCTCCACCGACATGTTCACGCTGATCGACGAGGACGCGATCGTTCCCTGGGAGGACCTGGCCAGGGCCGCCGACGATCAGGCGTGGATGAAGTCCTTCTTCCCCGCCTTCATGAAGAACAGCCAGACGGGCGGCAAGACCTGGGGCATCCCGTTCCAGCGGTCCACCATCGTCCTCTACTGGAACAAGGAAGCGTTCAAGGAGGTGGGGCTCGATCCGAACAAGCCGCCCACGACCTGGGCCGAGCAGGTGGAGTTCGCGAGGAAGCTCACCAAGCGCGACGCGGGCGGCAACGTCAGCCAGTGGGGCGTGCAGGTGCCCTCCTCCGGCTTCCCCTACTGGCTCTTCCAGGGCTTCACCACGCAGAACGACGTCCTGCTGATGAACGAGGCGGGCAACCAGACGTTCTACGACAAGCCGGCCGTCGTCGAGTCGCTGCAGTACTGGGTGGATCTCAGTCAGAAGCACAAGGTCATGGCACCGGGCGTGATCGAGTGGGGCACGACGCCGAAGGACTTCTTCGAGCGCAAGACCGCCATGATGTGGACCACCACCGGCAACCTCACCAACGTCCGCAACAACGCCAAGTTCGACTTCGGCGTGGCCATGCTGCCGGCCGGCAAGCACCGCGGATCGCCCACGGGCGGCGGCAATTTCTACGTCTTCAAGAAGGCGGCGCCGGCGCAGCAGCAGGCGGCCGTGAAGCTCGCGAAGTGGATGACCTCGCCGGAGCGCGCCGCCCAGTGGGGTATCGACACCGGCTACGTGGCCGTGCGCCCGGACGCCTGGCAGACGCCGGCGATGAAGAAGTACGTGGACGGGTTCCCCGCCGCCGCCGTCGCGCGCGATCAGCTCCAGTACGCGGTGGCCGAGCTCTCGACCCACGAGAACCAGCGGGTGACCAAAGCCCTCAACGACGGACTGCAGGCCGCGCTCACCGGCGCCAAGTCGCCCGCCCAGGCCATGAAGGACGCGCAAGCGGAGGCCGAGCGAATCCTCCGGCCGTACCGCCGCTGATGCGGCAGCGCGGGATCGTGGCCTGGCTGTTGCTCTTGCCGGCGGCGGTGCTGCTGGCGGCCTTCACCCACTATCCCGCGCTGGCCACGCTCTATCACTCGCTCTTCTCGACGCCGAAAGCGGGGCGACCGTCCGTGTGGATCGGCGCCGAGAACTATCAGGCGATGCTGGCCGATCCGGTCTTCTGGCAGTCGCTCCGCAACAACGCCCTCTTCGCCCTCGGCACCATTCCGACGTCGATCGCGCTGGCGCTGGCCATGGCCCTGCTCGTCAACGGCAAGCTTCGCGGCCGCGCCGTCGTGCGGCTGGCCTACTTCACCCCGACCATCCTGCCGATGATCGCAGTGGCAAACATCTGGCTCTTCTTCTACACGCCCGGGTACGGGCTCCTCGAGCAGGTGACGGGACGGCTCGGTCTGCCGAGCCACAACTGGCTCGGCAGCCGCGACACGGCGCTGGGCTGCCTGATCGTCGTGACCGTCTGGAAGGAAGCCGGGTTCTTCATGATCTTCTACCTGGCCGCGCTGCAGGCCATCGCCCCGGTGCTGAGCGAGGCGGCCTCCATCGAAGGGGCAGGGCGCTGGTACTTCTTTCGCCGGGTGACGTTTCCGCTGCTCATGCCCACCACGCTGTTCGTCCTCGTCAACGCCGTCATCAATTCCTTCCGCCTCGTCGACCACGTCGTGGTGATGACGCGGGGCGGCCCCGACAACGCGTCGTCCCTCCTCCTCTATTACATCTACGACGTCGGCTTCAAGTTCTGGGACACCGGCTACGCGGCGGCGCTCACGATGGCGCTCCTGGTGATCCTCGCCTCCCTGGCCATCGGCCAGTTCACGCTGCTCGATCGACGAATTCACTACCGATGAGACGCGCGCCCGAGACGCTGGCGGCGTGGCTGCTCGGGGTGCTGTGGATCCTGCCGCTCGCCTACGCCGTCTGGACGGCCTTCCATCCCAAGGAGTACTCCGCGCGGTTCGTGCTGACGGCGCCGCTCACGCTCCACAACTTCGTGGAAGCCTGGCAGGCGGCGCCGTTCGCCCGCTACCTCGTCAACACGGTGGCGCTGGTCACCCTGATCCTGATCGCGCAGCTCGTCCTGTGCACGCTGGCCGCCTACGCCTTCGCGCGCTTCGAGTTCGTCGGCCGCGACCTCGCCTTCATGCTCGTGCTGATCCAGCTGATGATCATGCCGGACATCCTGATCGTGGAGAACTACCGCACGATGAGCCGCCTCGGCGTGCTGGACACCATCGTGGCCATCGGCCTGCCCTACATGGCCTCGGCCTTCGGGATCTTCCTCCTCCGCCAGACGTTCAAGACGGTCCCGCGCGAGCTGGACGACGCCGCGCGCGTGGAGGGCACCGGCGTGCTCGGCACCCTGTGGCGGGTCTACGTCCCCCTGGCGCGGCCCGTGTACGTCGCCTTTGCGCTCGTGTCCGTGTCCTATCACTGGAATAACTTCCTGTGGCCGCTGATCGTGACCAACTCCGTCACCTCGCGCCCGCTCACGGTGGGGTTGCAAGTGTTCTCGTCGACCGACCAGGGCGTCGACTGGTCCATCATCACCGCCGCCACGCTGCTCACCTCCGGCCCGCTGCTCGTCGCCTTCGTGCTGTTCCAGCGACAGTTCGTCCAGTCGTTCATGCGCGCCGGAATTCGCTGATCGGAGGAACGCCTATGCCCGCCCGTCCGCTGCCGACCGAGAAGGAAGTGAAGGACTACATCCGCGCCCGCCGCAACTGGGGCCGCTGGGGAAACGACGACCAGCTCGGCGCCATGAACCTGGTCACGCCCGCCAAGCGGGTCGCCGCCACGCGGCTGGTGAAGAGCGGTCGCAGCGTCTCGCTGAGCCGCCCCTTCCCCAAGGAGCCCGGCATCAACAACGCGTTTCCCGCCCAGCACTGGATGAAGACGCATCCGCGCGGCGCCGGCGGCTTCGCCGCCGACTTCTACGGCATCTACTACCACGGCATCGCCTCCACCCACATCGACGCCCTCTGCCACACCTGGGACGACGAGGCCATGTGGAACGGCCGCGATCCACGCGTGGAGATCACCTTCGACGGCACGCGTTTCGGCGGGATCGAGCACTGGTCCGAGGGCATCATCACGCGCGGCGTGATGCTGGACGTCCCCCGCCATCGCGGGGTGCCGTGCGTGACCCACGAGACTCCGATCCACGGCTGGGAGCTGGAGGACATCCTGACGAAGCGCAGCATTCGTCTCGAGCCCGGCGATGCGATCTGCGTGTACGCCGGCCGCGAGGCGTGGCAGGCGCAGCGGCCGGACACGCCGTACGGGCGACCGTTCGGCCCCGGGCCACAGGAGCGCCCGGGTCTTCACGTGTCGTGCCTGCCGTTCCTGCGCGATCACGACGTGAGCCTGCTGGTCTGGGACATGCTGGACCACCTGCCGATCGGCTACGACATCCCCTGGGCCGTGCACGCCGCCCTCTTCGCGTACGGGGTGGCGCTCCTCGACAACGCCCTGCTGGAGCCGCTGGCCCAGGCGTGCGTGCAGGAAGGTCGCGACGAGTTCATGCTGGTCATCGCGCCGCTCAAGGTCATCGGCGGCACCGGGTCACCGGCCAACCCGCTCGCCGTCTTCTGAGCGGCGGTATACTCGGCGCACTCACCAGGAGGCCCTTATGCGACTCGTCTTCTTCGATGATTTTCGGCTGGGCGTGCTCCAGGGCGACAGCGTGGTCGACGTGTCCGAGGCCGTGCGCGACATCCCGCACGTCGGCGCCCACGACGTCGTCAACGGGCTGATCGCGCGCTTCGCGGACTATCGCCCGCGGCTCGAAGACGCCGCTCGCCGCGGCTCCGCCGTTCCGCTCGCGCGCGTCCGGATCCGGCCGCCGCTGCCGAAGCCGACCAACATCGTGTGCATGGCCGTGAACTACATGGAGGATGGCACCCGCAGCGAGCCGGCGCCCATCAACGCCTTCATGAAGTCGCCCGGCGCCATCATCGGCGACGGGGACACCATGGTCCTGCCCGACGTGCCGGCCACCATCTTCGAGGGTGAGGCGGAGGTGGCCGTCGTCATCGGCCGCCGCGCCTCTCACGTGAGCGCCGCCGAGGCCATGAGCTACGTCTTCGGCTACACCAACTTCATCGACGGCTCGGCGCGGGGGCTGCTGCCGACCGGCAACACGTTCTATCAGATGAAGTCGCGCGACACGTTCGCTCCCATCGGGCCCGCGCTGGTCACCGCCGACGAGGTCCCGGACCCCCATCGGCTGCAGATCACGCTGTCGGTGAACGGCACCGTGAAGCAGAACTTCAACACCGACGACATGGCGCACAAGATCCCGCGCTGCATCGAGTGGGTGACCTCCATCCACACCCTCGAGCCGGGCGATATCCTGGCCACCGGCACCAACCACCGCGGGCTGAGCGCGTTCATGAACGGCGACGTCGTCGAGCTCGAGACGGAGCGCCTGGGTCGCCTGCGCTTCAACGTCCGCGACGACCTCAAGCGCACGTGGTCGCGCGAGACGCGGCTGGACCGGCAGCAGAAGGGCCAGGAGGGGACGACACCCCAGCTCAGCGGCAAGTACGCGAAGTAGACGTCGTCGGGATGCGCATCGCGACCTGGAACGTCAACTCGCTCAAGGCGCGGCTGGACAAGGTCGCCTGGTGGCTCGAGCGGGCCAAGCCCGACGTGCTCCTGATGCAGGAGACGAAGCTCGCCGACAAGGACGCGCCGGCGGACGCCTTCCGCGCCGCCGGCTACGAGCTCGCGCACCACGGCCAGGGCCGGTGGAACGGCGTGGCCATCGCCAGCCGCGTCGGCATCAGCGAGGTCATCACCAACTTCGGTCAGCCGCTGCGGCCTGATCCGACCCCTGATGTATCGGATGACGAGCCGATGGCCGAGGCGCGAATGATCTCGGCTGTCTGCGACGGGGTGCGCGTGGTGGCCATCTACGCTCCGAACGGCCGGGTGGTCGATTCGCCCTTCTATCGCGCCAAGCTCGACTGGTTCGAGCGCCTCGGGCGCTGGTTCACCGACACCCGGCAGCCCACCGAGCCGCTCGTCCTCGGCGGGGACTTCAACGTCGCTCCGTCCGATGCGGACGTCTGGGATCCCGCGGCCTGTCACGGCGGGACGCACGTCTCGCCGGCCGAGCGCCAGGCGTTCGCCCGGCTCTGCCAGTGGGGGCTGGTCGACGCTTATCGCTTACGCCACGACGAGCCCGGCCGCTATACTTGGTGGGATTATCGGGCGGGAAACTTTCACAAGAATTTTGGGATGCGCATTGACCATCTGCTCGTGACGGGCGTTGTCGCCAAGCGCGTGGTGGGCGCGGAGATCGACCGCGAGGCGCGCAAGGGCAAGCCCATTCCGTCCGACCACGCCCCCCTCGTCGTCGATGTGGACACGCCGGGATCGCCGTTCGATCCGGGATGGAGGAAGACCTGACCCGTCGTAAGGCCGACCGAGCAAAGGCTGGGAGCCGCAAGGGAAAGAAGACCGAGGCCGACGTCATGGAGCAGGAGCGTCGCATTCACCCGCGTGTCCCCATCTCCTGGCCGGTGCGCCTCCACGTCGAGGGCGCCGTGGTGTCCGGCCGGACGGTCGACGTCAGCGAGCAGGGGCTTTGCATCGTGCTCAGCGGACGGCCGGACAAGATCGAGGTGGGCGCCCTCTATCGCGTCGACATCATCATGGGGCCTAAGCACGAGGTGTCGGTGACCGCGGAGGTGCGGTACCTGGCCGACGCCGTGGTGGGTCTGCGTACCAGGCAGCGACTGAAGCTGGTCTAGGACGCGTCGCGCCCGGCGCCGGAGCCCTTCTTGGCGGGACGGTGGTCGATGAAGCGCACGGCGGCCTGCCGGCCCGCTTCCTGGGCGGCCTTCTCGGACTGCGACGTGGCGTTGTAGGGGACGAGCTGGCCTTCCTTCTCGTGATCCTGGCCGGGCCCCCACACCTCGACCAGGGCTGACCACCCGCGCCCCGTCGGCCGCGTCGTCACGAGAATTCGCCAATCCTTGTATTCGGTCTCGAGCGGTCTCATGGAGAGCGACTATATCGCAGGCTCAGCCCGCTTCGTCACTTCGTGCGGTACACCACGAGGCGGTCAGCCCCCGACTCCGGCGCCCACACCTCACCGCGGCGCCCGAGAATCTGGCGGACGGCAGCGCCGGGCTTGTCGCTCGAGTAGACGTCGAAGCGCTCCCGCTCGGGATCGAACCGGACGATGGCGTTGGCCGTCCACTCGCTCAGCCACACCATGTCGTGCTCGTCGACGTAGACGGCGTAGGTGTGCGGATTGTTTCCCGGCAGCTTCCACGTCTTCCACGCGCGGGCCTTGGGGTCGTAGCGACTCACATTCCCGGACGTCCACTCACTGACCCAGATGCGGCCGCGTGAGTCCGACCACACTCGCCGTGCGCCCTGGTCCTTCGTCGGCGGCTCGATGACGGTGGCGGTGCCGGAGTCGAGATCCACGCGGGCGATGTGGTTGCCCGCCAGCGAGGCATAGTAGACGTCGCCGTCCGGCGTCGTGGTGATGCCGTACGGGCCGCGGCCGCGCGGCGCGTCCCAGACCTGCATGGCGCCGGTCGTCGGGTCGAGCCGACCGTAGACGCCGGTCTGCCCCGTGAACCAGATCCGGCCGCGCTTGTCGAACGTGGCCGTGTTGAGGTTCGCGTAGCCGCGCCCCTCCGGCAGCGGCCAGCTCTTCACCTCGCGCGTGCGCGGATCCACGCGGACGATGGCGTTGGTGCCGCCCTCGGTGACCCAGGGCGCGCCATCGGGCCCGATGATGACCCCATGAGGCGCCGCGCCGCGGCCGAGCGAGATCAGGTCGACCTTCCCGGTCGCCGGGTCGAGACGGCCGAGCTGGCCGCTCCGCTGCGCCGTGTACCAGGCGATGCCGTCGGCGTCGACGGCCACGTCGTGGGCGCCACCTCCGGACGGCAGCGCAAACGCCTGGATGGCGACGTCCGCGGCCGCGCTGGAGACGAACAGCACGGCGAGGAGCACGGTCACGACAGCGCGACGCATGGAGCCCTCCTCCAGGATGAATCGGTCGGCTCAGTGTACACTCCGGCCATGCAAGACCTCGCGCGGCGCCTCAACGAGCTCTGCGACCCACTGCCCTTCCAGACAAGCTGGTTCGTCAAGGACTGGCGCAGCGGCGCCACCGCCCATCGGCTCGGCGACGTTCCCGTGCCGTCGGCGAGCACGCGGAAGATCTCCATCCTCATGGCCGCGCTGGCCGCCGTGCACGCCGGCAAGCTGGCGCTCGACCAGAAGGTCACGATCGACGCCCGGTACCAGGACAACGACTCGGGGACGTTCCAGCACCTCACACCGGGCTTCTCGATCACGTTGCGCGACGCGCTGGTGATGATGATCATCGTGAGCGACAACACCTGCACGGGCCTCGTCGTCGACCTGGTGGGGCTGGGCGAGCTGCAGCGCTACTGCGAGACGGTCGGACTCAAGCAGACGATCCACCGCTTCGGCATCCCGCCGCGACTCGGGCCCGACCACACGCTCGAGCAGGTGACGACCACGACGCCGAACGATCAGGGACTCCTGCTGGAGCTGATCGTGCGCGGGACGACCGACGAAGCCGTCGCGGCGCGGCTCGGCAGCACGCCGGCGCTCTGCCGGCTCGGGCTCGACATCCTCTCCTGGCAGAAGCTCAAGGCGCGGCTGCCCTCGCTGCTGCCGGCCAACACGAAGATCGCCCACAAGACCGGCACCGGCTCGCGCGGTTTCATGGACGCCGGCGTGGTCTTCAAGGACGACCGCCCGCTCTTCATCCTGACCGCGTACACCGAGCGCGTGCCGGTCGAGCTTCCCGACGGCACACCCGGCTTCTCGGCGGCGAACCAGCTCATCGGGCGGCTGGCGCGCACGTGCTGGGACGCGCTCGCGCGGTAGCTAGTCGAGCTCGCGCAGTCGCAGGATCTCCGGCCGGCCGTCCATGTACTCGCCCATCTTGCGGCCGAGCGCCTTGAAGTACTCGGTCGCGCGGTGGGCCTCGACGGCAGCCTGGTCCACGTAGCGCTCCATGAAGACATACGTCCCCGGCGTCTCGGTCAGGTGCAGCGCGTAGAGCTTGCAGCCCGGCTCGCCCGCGTTGACCTTGGCCACCAGCTCCTTGGCCACCGCCTCGAAGTCCTTCTCCATCCCCGGCTTCACCTTGAGCGTCGCCACCACTCCCAGCATCGGCTCCTCCTTGTGACCGGCCGACTATACAATGGGGCGCGAATTGGAAGGAGGACCCGTGAGCGGCCACGACCACGAGCACGATCATGAGCATGACCACGACCATGACCACGAGCCAGGCGTTCATGGCGCTCCGCTGACCGACACCCAGCTGCGCGTGCGCGCACTGGAGTCGCTGCTGGTGGACAAGGGGCTCGTCGATCCGAAGGCGCTCGACGCGCTGATCGATACCTACGAGACGAAGGTCGGGCCCCGCAACGGTGCGCGCGTGGTGGCCAAGGCCTGGGTCGATCCCGCGTACAAGCAGCGGCTCCTGGCCGACTCCACCGAGGCCATCGCGGAGCTCGGCTACATCGGCCGGCAGGGCGAGGACATGGTGGTGCTGGAGAACACGCCCAAGGTGCACAACATGGTCGTGTGCACGCTCTGCTCCTGCTATCCGTGGCCGGTGCTCGGCCTGCCCCCCGTCTGGTACAAGTCCGCGCCCTACCGGGCGCGCGCGGTCATCGATCCGCGCGGCGTGCTGCGGGAGTTCGGCGTGAGCCTCGGCGACGACGTGGAGGTCCGCGTGTGGGACAGCACGGCCGAGCTGCGCTATCTGGTATTGCCGGAGCGGCCGGCCGGGACCGACGGCCTGAGCGAGGACGAGCTGGCTGCGCTGGTCACGCGGGATGCCATGATCGGCGTCGCGAAGGTCCCGGGGCCGCGCGGATGAACGGCGTCCACGACATGGGCGGGATGCACGGCATGGGGCCCGTCGACGCGGAGCCGAACGAGCCGGTCTTTCACCACGACTGGGAGAAGCGTGTGCTGGCCATCGCGCTGGCCACAGGATTCCTGAAGCGCTGGAACATCGACATGGGCCGCTACACGATCGAGCAGATGGCCCCGGCGGAATATCTCAGAGCGACCTATTACGAGAAGTGGCTCTACCGGACGGAGCGGCTTCTCGTCGAGCGCGGGCTCCTCACCAAGGACGAGCTGGCCTCCGGCCGGCCGAACGGCCGCCCGCCGGCCGTTCGCGCGCTGCCGCCGGCCGACGTGCAGACGGC
>Ga0075428_100010756_pt1 | contig 10171 bp, 4 predicted proteins | sample RhiMetdeltSRZDD2_FD_75291 | JGI IMG/M metagenome (GOLD analysis project Ga0075428, IMG submission 75291) | Populus rhizosphere microbial communities from Tennessee, USA - Rhizosphere MetaG P. deltoides SRZDD2 | ecosystem: Host-associated > Plants > Roots > Rhizosphere > Soil | place: USA...
GGTTGACAGGCGAGATAGTCTCCAGTTAATCGTTCCAAAGCACCCACCCCACCGACCGTGACGCACCGCCTTACGACTCCGCCCTGCACGCATTGCACTCGCCTCGCGGCGAGGGTGCGACTCGCGTGTGCGCCTCAGGGTCGTTCATCCCGCGACCGCGTCACCCCGCTCCCGACCGCCGTCTCCGCCGATCGAATGCGTGGCCCCTGATGCCGGCGTCTCGATCCGTGTGAAGCCAGGGTAACGGCCCGGGCCCGCGGCTCGGGCCGTTCGTGCATCCCGCCCCTTCGTTCATCCGGCTGCGACGTGGTCCGTCGCGACCGGCTCACGCATTCGCCCGACGCGAGCGCCCTCGTACGCGCGCGTCACTCCCGGGAGCACGACCATGTCCGCATTCTACATCACGACCGCCATCGACTACGCCAATGGCGAGCCGCACCTCGGTCACGCATTCGAGAAGATCGGCGCCGATGCGATCGCCCGATATCGACGGCTCCGCGGCGACGCCGTCCACCTGGTCGTTGGCACCGACGACCACGGGCTCAAGGTCGCCCGCGCGGCGCAGGCCGCGAGTCGCACACCGCGCGAGCAGGCTGACCGGATCAGCACGGCATTTCGCCGCGCGTGGGATACGTTAGGCATCGGCTACGACCGATTCGTCCGCACCACGGCCCCGGGCCACGCTGTGGGCGTACGCGCCGTCATCGAACGAATTCTGGCCCGGCACCCGGATGCATTCTACGAGAAGGCATACGAAGGCTGGTACTGCGTCGGGTGCGAGTCGTTTCGCACCGCCCGCGAGCTCGACGACGGCCGGTGCCCGGTCCATCCGTCACTCGACATCGAACGAGTGGCCGAGTCGAACTGGTTCTTCCGTCTGAGCGCGTTTCAAGAACGCCTCACGACCTTTCTCGAGGCGAACCCGCGGTTCGTCGAGCCGGCAACTCGCTACAACGAGATTCTCTCATTCGTCGAGCGCGGTCTCGACGATGTCTCTATCACGCGAGCGTCGCTCGACTGGGGGATTCCCTTCCCGCTCGCGGATAGCCGCGGCCGATACCAGACGATCTACGTGTGGTTCGACGCATTGCCCAGCTACCTGACGGCAACCGGATTCCCCGAGCCGCACGACGGTGCCGCGTGGCCGGCGCAGGTTCACGTCATCGGGAAGGACATCACGCGCTTCCATTGCGTGCTGTGGCCCGCTGTCCTGTACGCAGCCGGTCTGCCGCTGCCCGAGCGCGTATGGGCTCATGGCTTCGTCACGGTGAATGGCACACGCCTGAGCAAGAGCGGCGGCGTCTGGATCGATCTCGACGAAGCAATCGAGCGACACGGGCCGGACGCGCTCCGGTACTTCCTGCTGCGTGAGATCCCGTTCGATGGCGACGGCGACTTCAGCTGGCACCGGTTCGACAGCCGGTACACCGCCGACCTGGCCAACACGCTGGGGAACCTAACGAGCCGGCTGACCGCGCTGATCGTGAGGCATTCCTCCGACTGTCGCGTGCCGACCGCCCTCCAGGACGGACGTACCGGGCCGGTTTCGGACGCAATTCAGGAGGCGGAGCGCCGCACGGCCGCGGCGCTGGTGCGGTATGTCTCGGCGTTCGACGCCTTCAGACCGCACGACGCGCTCGAGGCGGTGTTCGATGCCCTCGCCGCCGGGAACGAGCTCATCACGCGCACGGCACCGTGGACATTGGCGGCCGAACCGTCCGGTCGCGGCGACTACGAGCGAGTGATCGTGGCCTCCGTGACGTTGCTGGCGCGGCAAACCGTACTGCTCTCGCCCGTCATCCCGGCGACGGCCGAACGCTTGTGGCGGTCGTTAGGTGGACCCGGGTTCGTGCATGACCAGCGGATCGACTGCCTCGGTCTGCTCGATCCTGCTGGCTGGCAGGTCACGCGGACGCCTCCGTTGTTCCCGCGCGCACCGTGAGCTCGCAGAATGACAAAGAGCCCGGAGCGGCATCGCTCCGGGCTCTTTGTCCTCGCCCGCCCATCAGCGTCGCGTAGAGTAGCTGTCGCGCCAGCTGAGGTCGAAGTTGTACGCCCCGTACCCGGGTCGAGGATCGTACACGCGAATCACAGCCGTGTAGTTGTTCCACGAGGATGGCTGCTGCACGACGCTCACGGTGCCGCGTCCCATCTGGTCGGTCACGAAGACCTGGACGTCGTTCCTCGGCAGCCCACCACTCACGAGGTTCGCGCGAACGTTCCTGACCGACTTACCGCTCAACGTCCGGTAGTCGATGTGATTGCCCTGGATGCGAATCTCGAGGGCGTCATCGACGTCGCCGCTCCATCGCAGCGCGTTCCGGTCGTACGACGTGCCGCGGCCGTACCCGCCGTTGCCACGTCCCCAGCGGCCGTTGTCGCGATCATCGCGGTCACGGCCCGGGCGGTTCGGATATCCATCACGGTCGTTCCACGAACCGTTGCCGTACTCGTCAGGCATCCAGTACGCGGTGACACGATAGTTGTCGACACCGCTGCTCCGGTCGCGGATGCGGACGATCGCGGTGTAATCGTTGCGCGCCGACGGCTGCTGGACCACGTCGACGTCGCCGCGCCCGTCCTGCACGCGCACCGTCACTCGGCCATCGCGCTGCGGCAGCGCGGTCTCGACGTTGAGCCGTGACCGTTCGTGCGGCGAGCGGCCGGCCATCTGGGTCCGGGCATCGCGACCGCGCATCGTGATGCGGACTTCGCGGTCCACTCGGCCGCTCCAATCGAAGAGCGGACGCCCCTGCGCGAACAGTGAGGACGCCGACACCGCGAGCGCGGCGGCGGACAGAGGAAGCGAGATGAGGTGACGAACGGGTCGACGGAACAGCATTGCCACTCCTTGTAGGCGACGTAGTCGCGGTGAGGTCGATGTCATACCGGCTCTGTCGCCGGCAGCCCCTAACGACTCGACCGCACCAGTGCCCAAGGCAGCGGGCGTGCCGATGCGCGCGGCGGTCGCGCCACGCGTGCGCGACGTCACAGTCGTCGTCGCAACTCGAAGTCAGTGTTCGCCTTTCGTGTCGTTGTACGAACCGGCAAGGTTTGCCGGTCGATGGACGGTGGTGCGTTCCACGTCCGGGGAGTCGGACAAGCGCGCGTCCACGCGCTGGGACATGGACACGAACCGGAACCACGAACGCCAGGGGGGTCAGACTCGAATTTCATCATTCGAATGCACGACACCGGCGTTCCGTCGCCATGGGCAACGCGTTGCCCCACGGCGGCGTCAGAATGATGAAAATCGACTCTGACCCCCCAAAGTCTCAGTCGGTTCGCAATGCCTCGAGCGGACCGACGCGAGCGGCACGCGACGCAGGGACGTAACCGGCGAGGGCTGCGCTCACCGCGAGGACGCCGAGCGCAACGGCGATTGACGGCGCGTCCACGAGCTCGACGCCGAACAGCTGGTTGCGGAGGAGCCGGGTGGCCGCCATCGCGAGGGGAACGCCAACGATCGCACCCGCGACCACCAGGCGCATCGCTTCGCCGAGCACCATGCGGCGGACGCGGACGGCGTCGGCGCCGAGTGCCATGCGGAGGCCAAACTCGCTCGTGCGGCGCAACGTCGCGTACATCATGACACCGTACAGGCCTAACGCGGCGAGCGCGAGCGCCAACATGCCGAAGAAGCTGGCGACCTGCGCGACGAGCAGGTCCTGGCTGATGGACTGGCGCATGAGCGACGTGAGCGGGTCGTTGGCGAGCACGACGAGCGAGCCGTTCGCCGCCGCCAGCTCACGGCGAACGGCGGCCACCAGCTTTGCGGGGTCGCCGGTCGCACGGAGCTCGTACGTGAACCCCGTCGGCATACCGTCGGTTTGATACACCGGCAGATAGAGTCGTCGCACAGGGGCCTGCCGCAGCTCGTGGTCCTTCGTGTCTGCGACGACCCCGACGATCTCGTATGTCGTGCTGTCGACACGCACGCGGTGACCGACGGCCTGACCTTTCGGGAAGTACGCCGCAGCCATGGTGGCGTTCATTACCGCGACGGGCGGCGCGTTCTCGTTGTCCGTCTCGGCAATGTCGCGTCCCTCGATGAGTCGTGCGCCGATCGCCTTGAAGTACCCGGGGCCGACACGATCGTAGTTCGCCGACGTGTCCGCGTCCGCGCGCGGAGTGAAACCCTCGACATGGAGCGTCGTGAACGACTCGGTGCCGCTGAACACCCCGTTCTCGGAGAAGCTCGCCGCGTCGACGCCCGGAATTCGGCGCACGCGCTCGAGCAGCTCCCGCGAGAGCTGGGCGAGTCTTTCGCTCTCCACGCCGGCCGGCGCAGCGTCGACCGTGACGATCAGCAATCGATCGCGCGAAAGCCCTGGATCGACGTTCGCGAGCGCGCGAGTGCTGCGCACGAGCATGCTCGTTCCAACGAGCAGGGTGAGCGACAGCGCGACCTGGAACACGACGAGCAGCTTGCCGACACCGAGTCGGCCGGGGGAGCCCAGAAGTCCGCCGGTCATACCGCGGCTGTTCGCGCGAAGCGTGGTGGCGAGCTGCACCCGCGTGGCCCGCAGCGAGGGAATGAGCCCGAACAGGAGCGCGGTGAGGCCCGTCACGAGCGCCGTGAATGCCATCACGCGGAGATCGAGGCGCGCGTCGAGCGGAACCGATCCCGGCCCGCCGGCGGCGATGCGGAGCAACACCTTGCTTCCCCAGCTCGCGAGCAGGAGGCCGACCGCCCCACCTAACGCCGCGAGCAACAGGTTCTCGGTCAACAGCTGCCTCACGAGCCGCACGCGGCCGGCGCCGAGCGCCATGCGGACCCCGAGCTCCCGGGCGCGAGCGGCGCCGCGAGCGAGCAGCAGGTTTGCGACGTTCGCGCAGACCACGAGCAGCACCAGCGCCACGGCCGCCATGAGTGTACCGAGCGGCTCGGCATAGACGGCCCGGAGGCCCGAGACACCGCGCGCCCCGGATTCCACCTTGACCTCTGCCTTCTGCAGACCGATGGCGCTGTCGTCACCCGGCGCGGTCGCGATGACCTTTTGGCGGACCATCGTAGGGTACGCCGCCTGGATCTGGCCGAGTGTCACGTTAGGCATCCGGCGCCCGATGAAGAGCAGCCAGGCCTGCGTCGGTGACTCTAGCCAATCGCGGCTGTTCAGCGCCGGCTGCATTGTGATGGGCATCCAGATGTCCGTCATGCGTCCGACGACCTCCCCCGTGAATCCTGGAGGTGCGACGCCGACGACGGTGAACGGAATGCGGTTGACGATGATCGCGCGACCGACGATGCTCCGATCGCCGGCGAACCGGCGCTGCCAGTAGGCGTAACTCAGCACGGCGACCGGGGCACCGTTGGCGACGCGGTCGTCATCGACCGTGAGTGGCCGGCCGAGAAACGCGGGGACGCCCAGGACGGCGAAGTAGTTGCCGCTCACGAGGCGGCCGCGCGGATGCTCGGCACCGGCGGCGCTACCCTGCCCGGTGCGCGCGGAGTCCGGGATGACGACATCGACTCGGCCGACGCGGCCGGTCGCCACGAGGCCAGTGAGAAAGCGGGTCTCCTTTCGCAGCTCGACGTACGCCGGGTAGGAGAAGAGGTCAACGCGCAACGCCCCGTCCGACGCGCCGTTCGTGCGGCGGGAGTCCCCGATGACGACGAGCTGGTCGGCGTTAGGCACCGGCAACGGGCGGAGCAGCAGCGCGTCGATGAGTGTGAAGATCGCCGTGTTCGCGCCGATGCCGATGGCGAGTGACAGCACGACCACGAGCGCGAATCCGACGTTGTTGCGAAGGGATCGCAGGGCGTATGTGACGTCCTGGCGCAGCTCGGCGACGTAGTTCGCGCGTTTCACGGTCTTCTCCTGCTGATAGTCGATGTCGAGCATCTGGGCGCGGACGGTGTCCCAGTCGCCGAACTGGCGGAGCGCCTGGGCACGAGCGGCGGCGGGGTCCATGCCGCGCTCGACAAGTCGCCGAACCCGCATGTCGAGATGGAACGCGAGCTCGGCATCCACGTCGCGCTCGACGCGGTGAGGTCCCAGCTCGAGGCGGAAGGGCCGCCGCTTGGCGGGTGGGGTGTGCCCCGAGTCCGTCATGTTGCCGGCACCGGCGCGGTAGCGCGGAGCGCGCGGCCCGCGACCTCGACGAACCGATGCCAAGATGAGGTGCCCGATTGGAGGCGATCCCGTCCGGCTTTCGCGAGGCTGTAGTACTTCGCCTGGCGGTTGTTGTCGGACAGCCCCCATTCGGCCTGGACGAGGCCACGTCGCTCGAGGCGGTGGAGCGCCGGGTAGAGCGTACCTTCGCCGATCAGGAAGGCGGCGTCGGTGGCCTGTTCGATCCATTCGACGACGGCGTAGCCGTGTCGGGGTCCCCAGCTCAGGGCTTTGAGGATGAGGAGGTCGAGCGTGCCACGCATGAGGCTGACGTCGAGGTCGTCCATGCTCTCGAAAGGGAAGGAGGTGCTAAGAGATTAGCATCTCTCCCATCGTGACGCAAGGGGAATGCCCGGGCACCGGGACTAGGGACTGGGGACTCGGCTGGGAGCCTTCTACCGCCGAGGAACCTTCCTCTGCAGTAAGGGCATCCCGGCCGAGTCCCTAGTCCCGAGTCCCCAGTCCCTACTTGCGAGTCACCCTGAAGATCCCGCCGTCGCTCCGTCCGCCTAACGATGGATTGTACATCTCTTCGGCGTGCGCCGGCGGGCGAACGAACGTCCCGGCCGTCGTCGCCCGCGCTACGTACGACGCCGTGTACGTCCCCTTCCATAGGATCCGCGCGAAGTAGGTGACGCGGTCGTCGCGGATCTCCTGGTGCTCCCACGGCGACCACCAGCCGCCGTACCAGCGCCCATAATACCCGCCGGATTCCCTGTTCGCGCGATCGCCCGCCTGCTCTGCCGCCTCACTCTCCGCAGACTCGAACGGCCCCATCGTGCGCGACGTCCGCAGCGAGAGGTCGACGGCCTCGAGGCCAGCAGGCAGCGGGTCAGCGATCGCGACGAACTCACGATCCGAGGGAACCGTGATCCGGAGTCGTGCGCGAACCAGCTCGCCCTCCGTCACCTCCGACACCGGGCGGCCATCATCGAATCGCTCATACCAGCGCTCGACCACGATGCCTTTCGCATCCGGCGTCGTCGGAGGCTCGAGGGGGACTTCCTCCACCGTCAGCGCGTAGAAGACCCGCGCATCACCGCCTGAGATCCGCAGCGACAACACAGTCCACGCGCCATCGTGCTCCACCAGGCCGCGGAGCGAGACCGACGTGTCGGAGCTCAGACCGGCGACACCCCGGAGCAGCACGGGAGCGCTCGCGCCGCCGAGGGCGGACCGCACGGTGACGGTTGCGCCTTCGCCGGACGTGCGTTGCCAGAGCGCCACCTCCGCGAGTGCCTCGGCAGCCGCCGCGTAGTCGTGGGTGTTCCACAGTCGGTCGCGCGTCGCCGCGCCCTGCTGCACGACACGCTCGACGAGCCACGGCAGCTTCGGGTGCTCGCGATCGATCGCGAGTGTCGCCCGCAGGAGCCGCGCGACCGGCCTAACGTGGGAACGGAACCCGAACGTGTCCAGCAGTGAATCGGGGATTTCGACGCGAGTCCCGGCGATCTCGACGTCGCGCCAGACGGCGGTGAGCAGTCGACCGGCGTCCGATCGATCTCCGCGACGGGCAACGAGCTCCGCCAACCACACGCGGTCTTCCCACACCATCTGGCTCGCGAAGCTCAGGAGCTCATTCTCCCGGACCTTGTCGGGGTGTCCGACCGTTCGAAGGTACTGCAGCGCCGCGAGCCGCGAGCCGAGACGCGATGCGGCGCGAGCGCGCCGTTCGGCGGCCGTGCCGTAAACCGAATCGGGAAGCGCCGGAGTTTTCTGCAAAATGTCCGTCATGTAGTCCGTGATTCGCGCAAGCACGACCGGCGTGACCACAATGCCGAGGTCGCGCGCGTCGAGCAGGACGAGACCGGCGTACGTACTCAGCGGGCCGGTACTCCAGCTCGTGCCCGACCAGTAGCCGATTGCGCCGTCGGGCGTCTGGCGGCGGGTAAGCTCGTCGGCGATCCATTGCAGCTCATCACGGAGCACCGCCGGGCGAGGCGCGGCCGCCGAGTCCAGCAGGCCCGCGCGCGAGAGCCGCAGCATCGCGATGGTTGCGCGTCCCCGGCTCGCGAGCTGCTCCGAGCAGAGAAACGGATAGACTGCGAGCTGGTCATAGGCCGCCCGAACCGTCGTGGCCGGAGTCGTTCCTACCCGAAGCGTTAGGCGTGATCGGGCCGGATCGATGCTCGATGGCAGCATCAGTCGCACGGTCGCGTTCCTTCGGGTCACACCCGCCATGGCGTGAAACCGCGGAGTGTACGGAGCCCGCACGACTACCGGTGTTTCGACCGCGTCGCCGCTGCTACCACCGTTCACGACAAAGCGAACCGACGCCGTATCGCCAGGTGCTGCGGTTGCTCTCCAGGCAAACCTGGCCTCCGCGCTCGTCCCGTCCGGCAACAGCCGCCGGATCGGCCTGTCCGTCTCGAGCATGACCGCATGAGCGGACGCGGTCACCGTCGAAGAGACCGCGGCCCCGGTCTGGTTGGTGATGACGGCGCCGGCGCTGAAGGTGTCGCCCGTTCGCATGAAGCGAGGCAGCGCCGCGCGGGCGATCAGAGGCTTGGTGATCGTGAACGACGTCTCCGCCGCGCCGAAACGATCTCCGCGGTCGACTGCGATCGAGATCACGCGATATGTCGTGAGGTTTTCGGGCAGCTTCACGGCCGCCCTGGCGATACCGTCGGCGTCGGTCTCGAGCGACGCGAGGTAGAACGCCGTCGTACGGAAGTCGGTGCGTGGTGTGAGCTCGACGATCGTCGACTTGCGCGCTAGCGACGTCTGTACGATCGCACCACTCGTCGCGGCGTCGCCGAACGGCTCACGAAATCGAACCCAACCGATCGGCGTGAGCGTGCGGCCTAGCGACGCCAGACTCGGCGCGGTCGATGCGAACGCCAGCCAGGACGATCCGTCCGTATACATACTGTCCAGTGGACTGAGCTGGGTGGAGTCGGTCAACGCCAGCACGCTCTCGTCGACCGCCCAAACCGCGACCTTGCCCGCGACCGGCCGGCCAACACGATCGCGAAGGCGAACCGTCAGCCGCGCGCTGTCACCCGGCGCGTAACGTGACGCGCTCGTCTCCAGCTGGACCGTGATCGATTTCGATGATCGGTCAACCGTCAACGGCACCGAGGCCGACCGAATCCGCCGATGCGTCGAGTCCGTCTGCCACGCGGGTGCCGCGTTGACGAGCAGGACCGATACCTCGGCACCGGGGATGAATCGGGCGTCGATGGGGATCCTGAACGTGGTTTCGCCCTGAGTGACGGTTCGCCGGAGTTGCGCGAGAATTCCCTCGCGCTCGACCGTCACCCACGCCTCTGCTCGCGGGAACGGGGAAACCACGGAGAGCGTCGCGGAGTCGCCGGGTGCAACGGTATCGCGCGCGAGCCGCACGGCGAGCCCGTCGGGGTCGAGGCCCCACCCGCCGAACCACCGCGGTGGGATGACGTACGCGCCAAGCGACGTGGCGATCGGCCTGCCTCGCTCATCGCGCGCGGTAAACGAGACTTCATACGAGCCGTCGCGCGCGGGGGAGAAGACAACGTGAACGATCGAGTCCGCACTGACGACCGAATCACGCTCCACGGTGTCGGCGGCCCAGCGCCACATCCCCCCCAGACCGCCGTATACGCCGACCGACCACGCCGCGTAACGGCGGATGATCGTTAGGCCGATCCGCATGCCGGCAACGCGGCGGCCGGTTGGCGTCACCGCCAGCACGTCGAGTACTCGTGGCCGTCCCTGACGCCAGTACCAACCCGCACCAGAGTCGCGGACGGCGATGTAGAAGCTCGACGAGTGCAGGATCGTCGATTCCCTCGCGACCGCCGTCTGTCGGTCGACGTCCTCGACGGCAATCGAGGCCGTCACGCGCGCCGGCCCGATCAAGGTACCCCGCACCGTCGGCATGGAAAGATGCACGCTACCGCGGGCGTCCAACGTATCGGTGCCGAACTCCTCGCCGCCCTCTTCGTCCTGCCCCCAGCCTTCGCTATACCGCCGAGCGACGACGAAGCCCTCCGGCAGCCCGGGGACGTCGACGCTGCCAGCGTCCTCGGTGTGCGTCATCCAGCGCACTACGGCGCCAGCCATCGAGGCACCGA
>Ga0075428_100010757_pt1 | contig 10171 bp, 10 predicted proteins | sample RhiMetdeltSRZDD2_FD_75291 | JGI IMG/M metagenome (GOLD analysis project Ga0075428, IMG submission 75291) | Populus rhizosphere microbial communities from Tennessee, USA - Rhizosphere MetaG P. deltoides SRZDD2 | ecosystem: Host-associated > Plants > Roots > Rhizosphere > Soil | place: USA...
AAAGCGAAACCTGCGAAGAAGACTAAACCCGCAAAGAAAGCCAAGCCAGCCCCGAAGAAGGCCAAAGTAAGCTCGAAAGCAAAAACAGCTAAGAAAGCCGCCGGTAAGAAGGCTAAGAAGTCTGCCAAGGCAAAGGCAAAGCCGGCAAAGAAGAAAGCAAAGAAGAAATAGTCGACTCGACTGTTAGAGTGTAGAGAGCCACCAAAGCCTGCCTGGCAGAAAACCGGGCAGGCTTTTTTTTCTGGGCAGTAGGAAGCTGGACTCATCTGGTCTTCCAGGGAATCTGGCAGGGCCAACTCTCACGCCAGACTGCATTGCTTTCTGCGGTGACAAATGGTAGTTTCCGGGTCTTTGTCATCTTACTGGGGAGAGATTCAACATGAAGAAAATTGTGAAAACCGCCCAAGGCCCGGCTCCGCAGGCACCGTATTCTCAGGCCATCATTGCCAACGGTTTTGTCTTCGTTTCCGGTCAAGGTCCCATAGACCCACAGTCCGGCAAGCTGGTTCTCGGAGATATTAAGGGCCAGACCCGGCTCGTGCTCGACAACATCAAAGCCATCCTGGAAGCTGCCGGCTCCTCTCTCGACAAGGCGGTAAAATGCAGCGTATTTCTGCGCGACATTAACGATTTCGCTGCCATGAACGAAGTCTACAAGACTTACTTCAAAGAAAACCCGCCCGCCCGTACCACGGTTCAAGCCGGCGATATCTTTGCAGGCATTGGTGTCGAAATCGACTGTATCGCCACTCTGGACTAACGCAACCATGGGGCAACTGCATGGAAAAGCCCATACGTTGGGGACTGGTTGGATGCGGCGATATTGCCGAAAAGCGGGTGGCTCCAGCCCTTCAAAAGGCCGCCGGTTCAAGACTGCTGGCTTGCTCCCGACAGCAACCTGCACGGCTCTGGGAGTTTCAACAGCGGCATGGCATCCCCAAGGGATGTCCGGACCCTGCTGAAATCTTTGCCGATCCGGAGATCGACGCCGTCTATCTCGCCACCCCGGTGTTCCTGCATTGCCTCCACACCATCGAAGCGGCCGAACACGGCAAGCACGTGCTCTGCGAAAAGCCCATGGCTATGGATGCCGCGGAGTGTCAGCGCATGGTGGATGCCTGCCGCAGTCACGGCGTGAAGCTCGGAATCGCCTACTACCGTCGGTTCTATCCGGTGGTTCACAAGATCCAGGAATTTTTAAAGGCGGGAGTGTTAGGCAAGGTAATTCTGGTTCGAACTACCCTGGTCGAACCCACTTCTCTGGAACCCGCAGCATGGAGGTTTGTGCCCGACCAGGGTGGCGGTGGATTGTTGATGGATATGGCCAGCCACCGGCTGGACCTCTTGTGCATGCTCTTCGGACAGCCGCTTTCTGTGTCAGCGCTGACAGATACGCGGGAGCTGAACATCCCGGTCGAGGACACTGGGAGTCTCTTGATTCAGTTTGCCGGTAGCGTTCAGGCTTCAGTTTTCGCCACTCACTGTATTCATGCCCCGATGGACGAGTTTGAGGTCTACGGCACTCGTGCGAGCCTGCGGATCAGCCCCCTTAATGGAAGCGAACTGAGGTTGTCTGGCGACCACAGTGAATCCTTTCATCTACCCAAAGCAGACAATGTCCACTTGCCTCTGATTGAAGACTTCAACCAGGCGATTCGAGAAAATCGGGAACCGAGAGTTTCAGGCGAAGAGGGGATGAAAACCTCGGTTCTTCTCGAAGCCGCCTACCACGCGGCTCGCGAAGGGAGAGTCGTCCGGTTTGCGACTGCCACCAGGACTAGCGGATAGTGGAAGATTCTCTGGCTTCCGGCTTTTGCCGGAATCACGATCAAATCGAATCGCGCGTCGCAATCCGCCATCCTTAATCCTCCATCCTCAGATTTGCGGAGCAACCTCATGCCTGAAATCGGATTCGGCATCATTGGCTGCGGCAACATTTCGACCATTCATGCAAAAGCGATCCAGGCTATTCCCGAGGCACGCCTGAGGGCGTTTTACAGCCACAGCCAGGCCAAAGCTGAGAGGATAGCGCAGCAGTACGGCGTCGAATCTGAATCCAGTCTCGACCAATTCCTGGAACGCCCGGACATACAGGTAGTCAGCATCTGCACGCCCAGCGGAACTCATGCGGAGTTGGGCATCAAAGCAGCGGCGGCCGGAAAGCACGTCGTGGTGGAAAAACCCATCGATGTGACGCTGGAGAAAGCCAGATCGTTGATCAGCGCCTGCCACCAGGCTCGGGTCAAGTTGGCCGTGATCTTTCAGTCCCGGTTTCTGCCCGCTGTTCAAATACTCAAATCAGCCATCGACCGGGGTCGATTGGGACGGATCATCATGGGCGATGCCTACGTTAAGTGGTATCGCACGCGCGACTATTACGAAGCCGCCCGCTGGCGCGGCACACTGGCGCTGGATGGCGGTGGCGCACTGATCAACCAATCGATCCATACCATTGACCTCCTTCAGCATTTCGTTGGTCCCGCAGCATCGGTATTCGGTTTCGCTGAGAAGAAACGGCACCCCTACATTGAAGCTGAGGACACGGCAGTAGCCGTGCTGAAATTCAAGAATGGTGCACTGGGGGTCATCGAAGGAACCACATCGATTTCCCCGGGTTTTTCGCGCCGAGTTGAAATTCACGGAGAGAAAGGCAGCGTCATCCTCGACGGAAACGATATTACCTCCTGGAACGTCTCGGACACCGGTGAGGAGGAAGAAGCCTTATCCAACCTCAGAGAACGTGACCTCTCGAATGGAGCTTCCGACCCGATGGCGTTGGACATCAGCGGGCATCGCCGCCAGATGGAAGATCTCATCACTGCCATTCGACAGGACCGTCTACCCATGATTGATGGTGCCGAAGGTTTGAAAGCGCTGGAGCTGGTGCTGGCCATCTACCGCTCAGCCCGAGAGAAAACCCTCATCGAACTATAGGGGGACGAACACTTTCTCCCCCTTGCGAAGCGCATAAGGGGAAGACCACGATGGGGTTTCACCTGGCACTCACGCGGTGGTTGATCTCAATTCCCGGAGGGCGGGTGAGCGTCTGATATACGACGCAATATCGCTCAGTCAGCCGGATCAACGTCGATATCTGTTCTTCGTTCGCATCGGTATCCAGGTCAAACGCAAGCCGAATCTTCTGAAACCCAACTGGGACCTCTTTGGAAACCCCCAGAGTGCCGCGAAAGTCGATCTCACCTTCGGCCTTGACCGTCGCGTCGCGCAGCTGAATCCCGAGTGCAGTCGCCACCGCCCGCAATGTGACGCCCGCGCAAGCCACCAAGGCCTCCAGCAGCATGTCGCCAGAACAGGCGCTGGCTCCGCTGCCTCCGGTCGCGGGATGCAAGCCTGCTTCGACGAGCGCCTTGCCCGTTTCCAGTTTGCACCGGATGCCTTCTCCGACATGTCCCTCCGCTCGGAGCGTGATCAACGCCGCCTCGGGATGCTCCCGATACTGCTGTTTCAAAGGCGCTTGTTTTGCTTTCAATTCTTCCGCATTCATCGGTTCTTCTCCTCGCCTGGGAAGCATATCGCCCAACCAGACAGCGCGTCCTGAAAACAGCAATAAGAGACGCCGAGTGCTATGAGAACCACGTCGGGATTTCAAGACGGTTGGTCATCGGGCATTCGAACGTGGCGTAGACTCATTCTCGTTCATCGTTTAGATGAGAAGCTAGAATGGAAGACGCCGAGTCATCTCGATGGTTCTCTCTGCGACTCCACGCCTCTACGGTTGCCTGAGCTTTGAGTTCTAGGAACAGACGTTCGCGGGCCTACGGCTCTGACCGGGAAAGGCGGTACAGAACATGCCGCCGCAGAGGATGTCCTTCGGGCAATGTTGGGTGATTGAAGTCGTCTGCCGGGTTGCGAGTCATCCCGAGCCGCTCCATCACCCGGCGCGAGCGCAGGTTGCTCGGGGCGGTGAATGACACAATCTCAGGAAGAAGCAGTTGCTCAAAGCCAAACGCGACCACCGCCTGCGCACCTTCCGTGGCGTAGCCCCTTCCCCAAAACTCTGCAGCCAGACGCCATCCAATCTCAACGCACGGAGTAAAATGTGCCTCGAAGCGCGGAACAGAAAGCCCGATGAATCCAGCAAACGGTGCGATATTCACAATTTCGACCGCCCACAACCCAAACCCGTGTTGTTCAAAGTGATCCTCGATCCGCGCAGCCAAAGCATCACTTTCCTCACACGAAAACGGAGCCGGAAAGTGTTCCATCACCCGGGGATCAGCATTCAGCGTTGCAAACGGCTGGAGATCCGTTGTACGCCATCGGCGGAGGTACAACCGATCAGTTCGCAGCTCCCGTCCCACATTCATGGAGGGTTTCCGGTTTCAGGTGTCAGGTTTTGGGTTCTAGGTTCCTGAGATTGGCTCCCTCGGCAACGCAGCACCTAGCACCTGACCCCTGGCACCCTATTCAATCCGGCAGTCGCTTCACTTGCACGTTCTTGTATAACACCTTGCTTTTCGGGTCATGCCCTTGGAATGCAAACGTCCCACTGGAGAGTACTCGCTCAGGATGGTTCGCGGGCGGTTTCGCATTCTCTGGTTCGGTATAATCCACGATGAGCTTATCGTTGACGTAAGTCCGAATGCGTTTCCCCTGCACCAGAATGCGTTCCGTGAACCACTGGTTGTCGGGAGCCGGAACGTCCCGGACATCCTGGATGTCATAAAGGCCACCGGTTCGCTTCCAATCGGTATGGCTGTTGTTCACCTGAACCTCGAAGCCTTTGTCGGGGAATCCTGTCTCCTGGTAAGCCGTGTGAAAATAGATGCCCGAGTTCGAGCCCGGCATCGTCATGACGTCGGCCTTGAACTCAAAGTTCTTGAAGTTGTGGTTGGCAACCGGTCCTATGTAGTAGAGGTGCGAGCGCGGACCGAAAACCACAATCGCACCGTCCTTCACGCTAAACGTACCTTGCGCTTCGCTGGCCTTCCATCCATCCAACGATTTGCCGTCAAACAGCGAAACCCAATCGTCCGCCGCGTGGGCTGTGCTTCCAAGCCCCACCAACATCGAAAGTGCGATCAAGAAGAGTGAGCCAAAGCGTTTCATCGATTTTCTCCTGATTGCGAAATTGAAAATAGTCTCGACGCGGCCTTTGCCGTCGCCGTGAAACACTATCACGCGGGCGTCTTTACGTACTATAGCCACCTCAGGGCACGAAATACCCCGAACCGCTCGGAACCCGTCGCCCTTGGACAAAGGGGGCCACAGCAGGTTTTCTTGGGACGGCTCTCCCCTTTCTGGGGAGACCCCTAGATTTGTGCCATCGTGAATCAAGTTTCATCCAACACTGTTGGATTCCGCCTGCGAAAGTACAGGCTGTAGATAACCGCTCCGCCCGCCACGGTGAGCAGGCTCCACAAAGCTTCCCAGCCCCTAACTCGAGCGAAATACACAAACACCCAAGCATTCATCGAAACATACATCAAAGGAATGAGCGGATAGCCGAAGTTCACCCAGCGGGATTGTTTCCAGCCTGGCCGCGTGCGGAACTTGAAGAGGGCGAGCACGGATAGCGCAGTAAAGAGGAACAGCATGAAGCCGATGTAGTAACCGAGACTCTCAAAAGTTCCAGTCAGGATCAGCAGGCAACAACATGCCCCTTGTGCCAGGACCGCGATCCAAGGCGTGTTCCAGCGCGGGTGCACCCTCGCGGCTGCGGCGAAGAAGGCTCCGTTGCGCGCCATCGCATAGTAGACGCGAGGCCCAATCATGCACATCGCGTTAATTGTGGCCAGCAACGAGACAGCCATGGCTGCACTGAACAACCCGCCGACTCGATTGCCAAAGAGCGCCTTCGCCGCCAGAGCGCCCACGGCCACGACACCCTTCATGTCGTCAAGCGAGTTGGCGTAGACATAGAGCACATTCAGAGCAACGTAGATCATCGCAACCGAAAGTGTGCCTACACCGAGAGCGATCGGGAGAGTGCGCTCAGGATTCCGAATCTCCTCGGCAACATATACCGCTGCATTCCAGCCGCTGTATCCGTAAAAGACAAAGATCAGACTGACGGCAAACTGCGATGCCAGAGAGCTGGTGGCCGTGCGCGCCGCAGGCTCAGTGAAGTGCATCCAGTCTCCGTTCCCAAGACCGAAACCAATCACAAGGAATACGGCAATAACCAACAACTTCGTCCCGGTGAGCAAGATTTGCAATTTCTCGACACGCGAAACCTCGACAAGGTTGACGGCTGTGAAGGCTAGGATCAGGCCGCAAGCCACCCATTGCGCCCCCCCTAACCGGAGTTGCGCAAAGCCCAGGTGCACGACGAGCCCAGCAGAGCTATCGGGCGATAAAAATGGGAAGAAGTGCGCGAGGTAAGCCGAGATCGCCAACGCCGCAGCGGCGATGGGCGCAGAGAAACCAGCGAAGAAGCTGATCCATCCGTCGATGAAGCCCCATGCCGGACCCCACGCCTCGGACAGATAGACGTACTCGCCGCCGGAGCGCGGAAAGTTGCTTGCCAATTCGGAATAACACAGAGCTCCGGCCAGCGCCAATGCCGCACCGACAAGCCAGATCCCAATCACCAGTTTGGGCTGCCCAAGATCGCCAGCGAGAAAGCCTGTCGTCGTGAAGATACCCACGCCAATCATGTTGGACACAACCAAAGCCGTAGCGCCCAAAGTTCCAAGCCGGCGCTCGAGAGCCGCCTCAGCTGTCGTCACAAAGAATGTCCTTTAAAGATCCCCTCCACTATCTGCAACGTGGAGGCCATGGAAGAGTTGCAATTCCAAACCCTCCAGCATTGGCGAGAAGGGATGGAAGGCTGGAGAATCTCTCGATAAACGAAGAGTATCATCACTACTTGGTGTGGTCGTCAAAAGCCACTTGGGTTTCGCAAAGTCCTGATGCCTTTTTCGTAAACAGACAAGACCTCTTCTCGTTCCTTTGGGGATGCGAACAGGGCCTTGGAAGCAATCTCTTGCTTCGCTTCCTCCATCTGCTTGACCAGGTAAGCTGCCTCTTCCGGTTGTCGAATCGATTTCCCACCCACCTTAATGTAGATGGGCGAGGTATGCGCAAAGAGTTGGCGGCCAAATTCGTTGTTCGCCTGGCTTGAGACCCTCAGCGCCAGCCAGGAAGGTTCATCAATCTTGATACTGCGATCCAGGCTGGCCTCAACGTGGCCGTCCTTGGGTTGCGGCTCGCTTTCGGAAACGACCTTGCCGTTCTGGATCAACTGCAGCTTGTCGAAACCGACTCGGCTGGAAGCCGAGGCCTTTACGATCACCTCACGCCCGCTTGGGAGTTCGACTGTTCCTCCCAGGTCGTTACCTTCGATGTTCAGGCGAAGCAGCGGTCCGTTACTGATAAACGATCTTCCCGCGACCAACGCTTCCAGCCATGATTTGATGCTGAGGCTTCCCTCCACCTTAGTGTAGACCCTTGCCAGGTCATACATGAACCAATCGGTGCCGGTTGAGAACGGAACACGCAGTCCGGCGTTCAGATAATGATAAAAGCTGTCTTCATAGCTTCCATGGCTGCCGCCATCAAAAATGTTCTGTGCGTCCAGCTTCCCACTCACAAAGTTGGGCACATCTTCCCTGCCCCAATTGTTGTGACACCAGATGGTCGTGCCACCCTGCCGATGAGCTTCCTCAATTCCTGCTTGGAGGGGTGTACCATCGGTGCCGCGGTGGCTGATTCCAGGCCCGATGCTGACCGGCTGAATCAGCGTCCTGATATTCAGTAGCATCACATGACCAAAGCCTTCTCCCTGGTCTCCGAAGTTATGCCGGTGCTCCTGACCGCTATTCACCAGCACGCCGGTCGGGCCGAATTCTTGCAGATCGCCCAGCGGGTAGCGGTTGGTGATGTAGTCCTTGTCGGCAATCGCGCGTTCAAGATAGGAAATGAAGAGGACGTCCAGATTGTCGGCCCGAGGAATCTCTCGCAGGTAGCGTTCCGCCTGATCCTTGTTCAAATCTGAAAGGTGCAGATGGGTGTTAGCGCCATACCAGCTCTGTCTCGAAACTTTACTGAACGAGCGCAAAGGAATGGTGAGACTCTGTTGATTCTGTCCGGTAAGATCGGCGAAAACAGTTTTCAGTTCCGTTTCCAATCCCGAAAAAGCTTCCAGTCGCACTGGCTGACGGGGAAGGAGAACGTCGGTGGCTGAAGAAACCACGTACCAGTCGTGAATGGCGCTCTTGTCTTTCAACCCCTGCCCTCTGGCCAGCAGGTCCGCAACAGGAATGGCCTGCTTTCCATCTCGCGGAAAGCAACGGATGACCCCAGGAATTGCCTTCTGCGTCTGGCTGTCGACGAGGGTGATCGTCAGGCGGCATTGCTGCGCTTGGCTCCAAGTCCGATGATAGAGGGTTATCAGCAAGAGCGTCATGAAACCTAGGAGAATGCGACGTCGTCCCATTTTGTCTCCTTCCCTGTGCAGAGCGGTTTTGAGATCCACCGTCCCGAGAGATTCCCAACTTGCGGCGCGAAAGGACGGGAGCTTACTCCCTCGTCTCGTACCCGTGATGTGGCGCACGCGCACGGCAGCCGAGGGCAGATAGTTTGTTTAGGGGATATCATGGTGAGGCGGTTATGATTCTACTCTCCGCTGTCCCTCAGTCGCAACGAGTTCATAGATCCGGAGCGATCTCGTGAGCTTCCATCGGGCACGTCGACAGTTTCTGCATTGCAGCATGACCGGCGCCGGCGGGATGGCGTTGCTCAATCTGCTAAGGCGTGAATCGGACGGGGCGGCGCTCAGGCCTCGTGCTGCTCAGCAGATTTCCGTAGAGAAAGTTCGCACCGCAAAGATCGTGTCGGGCAACCTGGCAGTGACTTTCCGAGACAATTCCTATTCACCTCGAATCCTCAGCGGTGTCGAATCGCTTGTCCACTTGAAGGACGCCCCGGATTTCAATGCCTTCGATCCAGATAGCATCGGCGCCGCCGCAGGCCTGAACTTCGAGCACATCATTTCAGGACATCCAGACCCGGCAAACCGCTTTACTCCCCGTTACGGCAGGTACCCGTTATTCAAGCTTCCCGATGGAAAATCAGTCATCCTGGTTCGCAGCCAGGAGGATTGTCCGTGGGCCGTTTCAAGCCATCTCAAGTACACCGTCAGTCCGCCGCATTACATCGACTTGGAGTTCCGCTGTAAAGCCCATGAGCCGGAACTGTTTGGGAAGCGCGGCTACGCTGTTCTCTTCTTTGCCAACTACATGAACAATGTCGCCGAAGTGGCGACTCGCTTTAGAGGTGTGAATCAACGCGGCGGGTCAGAGGAATGGATTGCCACCGATGCTTCTGAGCCTCATCCCGATTGGGATAGAGGGGGAACCTACCGCTGTGCGGACGCCGATGATGTCAGTTACGACGAGAACCACAACTTCAAGCTGAATCTGTGGAGCTATGACCAGCCGCGCTTCACCAAGCCCTTTTGGTACGGGCGTACAGCCCGCGGGATGGTCTTCCAGATGATGTTTGATCGCGGCTGCACCAGCCAGGACCAAATTCGGTTCAGCCTGTTCAGGTTCAAGCTGCCCAGGTTTCCGCGGCCCGCCTGGGATTTTCAGTACGTCATTCACAAGGTCGAGAAGGGCAAGGAGTACGGCTTCCGAGCGAGAGTGGTCTGGAAGACCTTCGCCAGTGCGGACGACTGCCTCGGCGAGTACGAAACATTTCAACGATTCATCGCAGCGACCGCACCAGTTTCCAAGCCAACTGTTTGACAGACAGAACCAGGGGAGTTTTGCTGAATCGCACCAACGAGCATCGTTCGGAAAGGAATTCAGACTACGCTTCCCGATGGACTGGTGCTCCAACATTCTGGCGACCGCGTATGGCTGTCGCAATGCTTCCGAAAAGGGTACCCACGACCACGGTGAAGGCAATCCAGAAAATCAGCTGCGGGACAAGAGCAGTCTGGATATACCTCGTCCAGAAGCTCATCTCAGGGAATCCCGGCGGCAAAGCGTCGTAGTGCGTACCCCAATTTCCCCGGATGGCGAAAAACGTGAGGACGACCACCGGAATTCGGGCCGCGTAGCCGTAGGCGAGCAGCGCCTTTGACAAAGCAGGCCAGGTCCTAAACTGCAGTACAGTCGCCGCGACAAATAGCAGTAACCCAATGAACAGCTTTCCGGGAATGTTGACTTGCGGAGCAGCCGCAATGAACCCACCGAATGCC
>Ga0075428_100010758_pt1 | contig 10170 bp, 12 predicted proteins | sample RhiMetdeltSRZDD2_FD_75291 | JGI IMG/M metagenome (GOLD analysis project Ga0075428, IMG submission 75291) | Populus rhizosphere microbial communities from Tennessee, USA - Rhizosphere MetaG P. deltoides SRZDD2 | ecosystem: Host-associated > Plants > Roots > Rhizosphere > Soil | place: USA...
GACACCGAACACCACTGACGCGACGACGATCGAGTCGCCGGGCCAGATCAGCACCGCGACGCCAAAGACGAGGGTCAGCACCCCCAGCGCGAGCACCGATTTCCAGAGGTGGCGGATAACAGACGGGGTTTCGATAGAGGTCATTTCGCTACCTCCGTTCCGCTAGTTGGTCGGCCTCGCCACGGGCGAGCTCCGCCTGGACCACTGCCCACTCCGCTGCGGCCGAGTCTTCGACCCGCTGGACCCGACTGGCAAGATCCAGCACGGCCGCTGACAACTTCTGCATGTACATCTCCTTTTGATGGGCTGCCGAAAGTTTCCCTTCGACAAGGGATTTCACTGGTTGTGTCTGCTGATTGGTTAGCTGCGTTAGCTATCCGCCCGACGTCTACGACCGGCACGAGCGCACTTCATGCCTTGGGAATTCCTGCAGACAGACGGCAGCCTGACCGAAGTGATCGTGATATTGACAGGGACAGTCTTACGATCGGGTGGTGGCGACTAACGCGAACGCGTTGGGTGACTACCTGCGGGCGCGACGCGATCAGCTTCGCCCCGACGACGTCGGGCTACGGCCTGGCGCGCGACGCCGCGTCCCGGGTTTGCGTCGCGAGGAGGTGGCGACGCTGGCCGGCATCAGCTCGGCCTACTACCTGCGCCTCGAGCAGGGCCGTGACACCCATCCATCCGGACAGGTCGTGGAGGCCCTCGCCCAGGCACTGCGGCTCGACCGCAAAGCGACCGAATACCTGCAGCAGCTGGCGAGCTCGACCGGTAGCCGCCCCTCTCAGTCCACCGTGCAGACAGTCACGCAACGCCTGCGCCAACTGATCGATCAGGTTCCCTTTCCGGCGATGGTGTGCAACAGATACTTGGATGTACTGGCCGCCAATGCGTACGCCCGCGCGTTAACGCCGGGAGCCACACCCGGACACAACCGCATGTGCTCGGTCTTCCTCGACCCCGCCGCGCGGGAGCGGTTCGTCAACTGGGACGAGCTAACCGATATCGCGGTGTGCGAGTTTCGTGAAGCCGCAGGGGATTTAGACGATCCTCGGGTGCGTGCCCTGCTCGACGAGCTGTCAGCCGGCAGTGAACGCTTTCGTGAGCTATGGGCGCGCGGGGACGTCGGCCACTCAACAGGCATCGTCCACACGCGTCACCCGGAGGTGGGTGACTTTTTTCTCCATCGGACCCGGCTCGTCGTCCCTCACTCGGGCGGGCAGCTGCTGCTGCTGTATCACGCCGAACCCGGCAGTGAGTCAGCCAGAGCGTTGCAGAAACTTCGATCCCTAGGCGGCTACTCCGCGAGTACGGATCGCTTGGGGACGAATTGAGATTCCTCTTCACCTGAACCAAGCATCGCCCGTCTTCCTGCACATCTTCCCTATTCGACTATTGTGAACCGGATTCCATGGGAGGCAACAGTTTTCGTTGGGACTGCTGCGCGACACAAAGCCGTCGGGTCGCAAGATATAGCCGGTACCAACCGTCATCGTCGAGAACCACCCGAAACGAATCCGTTTATTCGGGTCCCTCGACGAAACCGGATCGAGCCAACGCACGACCAGGGCGATCTGGTCGTCGAGCTTCTCATCGCAGGCAGATTCGAGGTTTTCCTTGCGCCATGCGGCCCACTTCGCTTGTGCGACTTCGTCGTAACCGGCTAGGTGTGGTGTGCGTTTGAGGGTGACGTCGCGGTGGTGGGTGACGGCCCAGGCCGAGCGGAGAGTTTGTTGGGGTCGATGCCGGTTCGCCAAGGATCCGGTCGATTGTCACGCGTCGAGGCGACGGCACGATCGGGTCTCCGGTGGATACATCCCAGGCCGCGACGCCCTTCCATGCTCCGATCGCTCTGCGGTGACGTCGGTGCTGACGGCGTTGGAGTCGGTCCTTCGTCGGGCGCCGTGCCCCGTAGGCGGCCAGCAGAATTCCGCCCTGAGGACGAAGTCGCCGGAGTGGGAGGTGCGGGTGAGCCGGTCCAGAAACGATTCGAGGGTGTGCCGAATCAGGTACTCCTGTATCGATGCGCTCGTCCCGGCCTTCGCCGCTGTGGAGCGGGCGACGGACTGGATCCGGCGAAATACCGCGTCGCCGGAACTCACCCGAGCATCTGCTTTCCATAGGGCCAAAATAGGGCCAAACTTTCAGACCAGGTGCTCTGACGGGTCCAATTCGAGCGGATAGCAGCGCCCTGACGAGCGCAAACGAAATCTTGTCAATGGCTGAACCGCCTCACGCGCGGAAGGTCACTGGTTCGATCCCAGTCGGGACCACCACCATCGCATCGGATTCTCAAGTCCCCGGGACCAGGGTCTTTGTGCCCTGCTCAGACCGATGCCCGGCGCGCCATCGTGGAGCCATGAGCGCACATTTCCCGGAGGTCGAGACCATTCGGTCCGCGCTGTCGCTGGCCGCGCGAGCTCCGTCTGTACACAACTCACAGCCGTGGCGCTGGCGCGTGGGGGAGCACAGCTTGCAGCTGTACTCCGACCCCGATCTACAGCTGCCTCACACCGACCCGGACACCCGAGACCAGATGCTGAGCTGCGGCGCTGCGCTGAACCACTGCGTCGTCGCATTCGCGGCACTGGGCTGGCAATCGAAAGTCCATCGGCTGCCGAATCCTGACGAGCAGCATCGTCTGGCCTCGATCGAGCTATATCGGTACCCGGCCACTGAGGTCGACATCACCCTGGCGGCCGCGATCCCGCGGCGCCGCACCGATCGGCGCCACTACAGCGCGTGGCCGGTGCCCCAGGGCGACATCGCCTTGATGGCCGCCAGGGCTGCACGGGCAGGTGTCACGCTGCGCCGAGTCGACGAGCTCGACAGCCTCAAAAGCCTTGTCTCCCAATCAGCTATGCGCCACGGAAGCGATTACGACTACCTGGCGGAGCTGGCCACATGGAGCGGCAAGTACGGCGCGACTGCCGGCGTGCCGGCGCGGAGTGCACCGGAATCCGACCCGTCAGCCGCAATTCCGGGCCGCGTCTTCGCCGGCGCCGTGCTTACCCAGACGCCCGATGTCGACCCCGCAGAAGACAACGAGGTTGTCGTTGCGCTGGGAACCGCTGCCGACGATGACGTTTCCCGTCTGCGCGCCGGCGAGGCGACCAGCGTGGTGTTGCTGACGGCGACTGCGCTGGGTTTGGCGAGTTGCCCTGTCACCGAGCCGTTGGAGATACCCGAAACTCGTGCGGCCGTTCGCGCCGGAGTCTTTGGCGCCGACGGGTATCCGCAGATGCTGCTGCGCATTGGTTGGGCGCCCGTTAACGCCGACCCATTGCCGTCAACCCCACGGCGTGCTTTGTCAGAAGTTATTGCGCGGCTGGATGATTCGCCCGCATAACGCTTATTCCTCGGGCCGACGACGGGATTGATCCAGTTTGGAGATGAAAACCGCGGCCTGGGTGCGGCGTTCCATGCCCAGCTTCGCCAACAACCGGGACACGTAGTTCTTCACGGTCTTCTCGGCGAGGAACATTCTGGCCGCGATCTGCTTGTTGGTCAGGCCCTCCCCGAGCAGATCCAGTAGTACGCGTTCCTGATCGCTGAGTCCGGACAACGGATCTGAGCGCTCGCCGGACCCACGCAGCTTGGCCATCAACGCCGCCGCCGCCCTGTTGTCCAGCAGCGAGCGGCCCGCGCCGACCTCCTTGATGGCCTGCGCGAGTTCCATGCCCTTGATGTCCTTGACGACATATCCGCTGGCGCCGGCCAGTATCGCGTCCAGCATTGCCTCGTCGGAGGTATACGACGTCAGCATCAGGCAACGCAGGTTTGGGAGCCGAGACAGCAGCTCTCGGCACAGTTCGATGCCGTTGCCATCGGGCAGCCTCACGTCGAGGACCGCAACATCGGGCTGCAGGGCCGGGATGCGGGCGAGAGCCTGGGCTACCGACCCTGCCTCGCCGATGACCTCGAGTTCGGCATCCGCGCTGAGGAGGTCGATGAGCCCCCGTCGGACCACCTCATGGTCGTCGACGAGAAAGACGGTCACCACTCGAAGCCCCTCCGTGGATGTTGCCGAGTCGGTGGACGTAGTGCTCACAATACGTTCTGCGGTTCGCAGATCAACAGTGAACAATTCGCGTTGTGCAACGTCGCGTAGCCCGGCGGCCCGGCGAGCGCGTTGATCGCTTGGGCAAATCGCGAGCCATCAATCCCAACAACGACGGAGGGCGGTGAGCGGTGGTCTCGCATGATGGCTCCTGCACTCGGGGCGGATACGGGTTCGATGCTATCGACGTCGCGGCCCTCCGCTCAGGGGCGAAGGGCCCTATCCTGCGGACATTGGCCCCTAGGTGCGCACCTCGAACACCTCACCGATCGGGCGACGCGGCGTCGGGGGAGGCACGTCCTCGATGGATGGCGTCAGGCCGACGCGAATGAGGACCTGGGGCGTGATGCCCTCGCTGCTCTGGTCAACCAACCCTGCGACGATCTCGCGGCTCGCAGGGACCTCGGTGATGTGGGTGAGCGTGCAGGTGGCCAGCCCGACCATCGTGGCGTCGATCAGCACCGCGGACAGCGTTCCGCCGCAGCGCAGCACGCTGTCGCGCGTGTTGTCGTACGTCGACAAGACGAGCACCTTGGCGCGGTCCTCGTCGACTTCGAGCCTCCGCTGACGATGATGGGTTACCGGGAAGACTCGTCCGACCTCGACCCGATCGCTTTCGGCCGCCGATACCAGCGCGCTGTGGGGGATGCCCTCGAACGCCTCGAAAGGCGCTGTCCACCAATCCAACTCCGAGTGGTACGACGAATCGTAAAGACGCAACGACTCGGTGAGTGCAGACGCTTCAACTAACTGCGGACGAAGATCGTCTGCAATGGCATCGAGGCGAACATCATTGGAGGTGCTGATGTCGCGCAGCTCCGCCTCGAATGAATCCCAGTCGGGCAGGGCTGCGAACGGAAGCCGATCGGTGCGTCGCAATAGGATCGCATTGGCGCGTTGCCGGTGCCCGTCGGTGACGAAATCCATCGGTGTGAAGTCGATCGACGCGACGTGTAACCGGTTGTTGGGGTTGGGAAATCGGTCGACATGGCAGGCGAAGCCGGCTGCGGCCATCGCAATCCGAAAGTGGTCGAGGATGGCGCCGCACGCTATCAGGACTTCGCGCCCTGAGCTATCGGTGGCCCGGACCACCCGGCCAGGATCGGCGAAGAGCGACACGGTTGCGCCCTCAACGACCCAGCGCCACGGCTGGCTGTTGTGCAGCGACGGCGCGCGGCACGCCAACCGCACGGCATCTCTGATGACCTCGGTGTCCACCGTGGTGGCAGGCATTTCGGCCTCCCTTCCTGTCTGCTCCCACTGTCGCGAGGCGGCGGGCATCAGGCGAGGGCCAATGGTCCCAAGAGTGTGGTCTTTGGGCCCTGCAGTAATCGACTCACGCGGCGCAGCGTTAGGACGTGAACCGCGGCACGGTGACCGACAACCGAGACACGTATCCCGTCATCGTCGGAGTCGACGGGAGCTTCGCCGCGATCCGGGCAGCACGCTGGGCAGCGGTGGTCGCCGAGAAATTCGCGGCGCCGCTGCAGATCATGCACGCCGCGGCCGACCCCGCGCATCGTGAATCCGCGAAAGCCATTCTTCAATCCGCCCACCAGGCTGTCCGTGTGAACTTCAAGGGTCTGCACATCACCACCGCACGAGTAGAGGGTTCCGCCGAACAAGCGCTGATTGAGTCGAGCCATGCTGCCCGCCTGATCGTTCTTGGTAGCGATGACCTGTCTTCGGGCACAGCCGTTTTCGGCGAGTCGATCTGTCCGGTCGTGGCTTGGCATGGCCACGCGGTTTCCTCGACCCGGCAACCGGTCGTCGTCGGTGTCGACCATGACCAAGACAGTCGGGTCGCGATCCCGGCGACATTCGAGTTCGCCGACCGTCTCGGCGTCGGAGTCATCGCTGTTCATGCGTGGACGATCCAGCGGCCGATAGGTAATGTCACGCTTCCGGCCGCCATCCTCTGGCGTCAAGTGGAAACCGATGCGCAACAACATCTTTCGAAAGCATTGCTGCGGTGGACCGATCTCTACCCGAACGTCGAAGTGACGCAGGTTCTTGCGCCGGACAAACCCAGCGGGGCGCTTCTACGCTGCTCGCAAGATGCGCAAATGGTAGTAGTCGGCAGCCGTGCCACTGGGCCTCCTGTCGGCGCCGTGCCAGGTTCCATTGGACTTGACCTGCTCCGTCACTCGACCATCCCGGTCATGTTTTGCCACTCCGTAGACCACAGCTGAGACGACGATGGCTGAGGGAGCCATTCGGTCCCAGTTTGTGGGACTTTCGACCATATCGACGGGTGACCACCCGCCGATAACGTCGCGGCCATGCATGAAGACTCGAAATCGACTGCCATCCTTTCGGAGACGGAATGCTGGAATCTGCTGTCAAGCGTTGCATTGGGACGGCTCGTCACAAGCGTGGATGGTCGGCCGGAGATATTCCCGGTCAACTTTGTCGTCCAACACAGGACAGTGCTGTTCCGCACCGCCGAGGGCGTCAAGTTGGTGAGCACCGCGATCAACGATCGCGTGCTGTTCGAGGCCGACGACCATGGCGTGACTGAAGGATGGAGCGTGATCGTCAAGGGGATGGCACGCATGCTCCGCACCCATGAAGAGATCGAAGACGCCGAGGGCGCTCAGCTGCTGCCGTGGACCGCGACGGCGAAGCAACACTATGTGCGCGTCCGGCCGCTAAGCATCACGGGGCGCCGGTTTGCCTTTGGCCCCGAGCCGGACCGTGAAGCCGCCTTCACGTAGAAGGCGTCGAGATCGCGAACCAGTGCGATGCGGGAGGTCCTGGCGTGTGGGGTTCCGGGACCTCCCAGCAACTCGTGGTGATCTGGCGGCTTCGTCAACTGGCCCTACAAAGCTTCGCCATCCGTCTCGACAAGATGGGACGATTGTGCCGTGACCGACCCGGTCGAGTCGGGCGCCGAGACCAGTGCGCGCCCGCTGCGCGACACGCTGTCCCAACTGCGACTCCGAGAGCTGCTCATGGAGGTCCAGGACCGCGTCGAGCAGATCGTGCAGGGCCGCGATCGACTCGATGGCTTGGTGGAAGCGATGCTCGTCGTAACCTCTGGCCTCGAACTCGACGAAACCCTCCGGACGATCGTGCACACCGCGATCGAGCTCGTCGACGCCCAGTACGGAGCACTCGGCGTGCGCGGACATGACCACGAATTGGTGGAGTTCGTTTACGAAGGCATCGACGAGGAGATGCGCGAGCAGATCGGGCATCTGCCCGAGGGGCGCGGCGTCCTCGGCGTGCTGATCGACGAGCCCAAACCCATTCGGCTGGAAAACATCTCGCATCACGCCGCGTCCGTCGGCTTTCCGCCGAACCACCCTCCGATGCGCACCTTTCTCGGGGTGCCGGTCCGGATCCGCGACGAGGTCTTCGGCAACTTGTACCTGACCGACAAGGCCGGCGGGCAGCCGTTCAGCGAGGACGACGAAGTCCTGGTACAGGCGCTCGCCGCCGCGGCGGGCATCGCGATCGACAACGCGCGGCTGTACGAGGCGTCGAAGACCCGGCAGTCGTGGATCGAGGCCACCCGCGACATCGGAACCGAGCTGCTGTCAGGCACCGATCCCGCCAGGGTGTTCCGCCTCATCGCTGACGAATGTCGAACTCTCAGCGGTGCCGAACTGACCTTGGTGGCGGTACCGATCGACCTCGACGTGCCGGCAAGCGAGATCGAGGAGCTCGTCATCACCGCAACTTCCGGTGCAGGTCCGGCGACGGAGCTGCAATCGATTCCGGTTGACGGAACGTTGATCGGCAAGGCGTTTGTTCAGCGGATGCCGGGTCGGTTTGACCACTTCGAATTGCTGTCGGGGGACACGACCATGACCGGGCCAGCGCTCGTGCTGCCCCTCCGGGCCACCGACTCGGTCGCCGGCGTCCTGGTTGCCGTGCGGGCCGTGGGGGCGCAGCCGTTCACCAACGAGCAACTCGACATGATGGCCGCATTCGCTGATCAGGCTGCTCTGGCTTGGCAATTGGCGAGCACGCAACGTCAAATGCGTGAGCTCAGCATCCTGACCGACCGTGATCGCATCGCCCGCGACCTACATGATCACGTCATTCAGCGCCTGTTTGCCGTCGGACTTGCGCTTCAGGGAACGATTCCGCGCGCACGTGCACCCGAGGTGCAGCAGCGGCTTACCGACTGTGTCGACGACCTGCAGGAGGTCATTCAGGAAATCCGCACGGCGATCTTCGATCTGCACGGGTCGTCGTCCGGCGTGACCCGTCTCCGTCAGCGCTTGGATGAAGCCGTCGGGCAGTTCGCAACGTCGGATCTGCGCACCACGGTGCAATACACGGGTCCGTTGTCGGTCGTCGACACCGCACTGGCCGATCACGCGGAAGCCGTTGTCCGCGAGGCAGTCAGCAACGCTGTGCGCCATGCCGATGCCAGCACGCTCACCGTAGACGTCACGGTTGACGACAACTTGTGCATCGAGGTGGTCGACAACGGGCGAGGTATCTCCAGCGGCTTCACCGGCAGCGGCCTGACGAACCTGCGGCGCCGGGCCGAGGAGGCCGGAGGGACGTTCGCGGTCGAAGCGAGGCCAGCGGGCGGTACCAAGCTGACATGGTGCGCGCCACTGCCCTGACGAGCGTCAGCGCCGACGCCTCCACACCACAATTCCGACCGCAAGTACGCCGACCGCGAGCGCCGCTAGCACCGGCATCGAGACCTTCGGCTGGGTCGCAATCCGCCCCACGGTGTGCGCCGTGTCGACGACGCGCTCCTTCGATTCGACGGCCTTGTCCTTGGCGCGTTCTTTGACGTTGAGCTTGGCCGATAGGGCTCCGACGGTGTCGCCCAATTCTTGTCGGGTGCGCTCGATGTCGGCCTGAATGTCGTCGACACCGGCTTCCGGGCCAGGTTCCGGAGGCATGGGATCAGGTCGTGCCATGGCGCGCCTCCTTCAACTCTTGAATGTCTGCTTTCACAGTTTCAACGGTCTTCGGTGCGGCTGGGGTGACCTCCTGCGCCTGTTTTCGGCCGGCCAGCGCCGCGACACCCGCCGCGACGAACAGGACGGCGCCGACGATGAGCGCTGCGGCCCACACCGGCATCACCAACGCGAGTGCTGCCACCGCCGCAGCGATGGCAGCCGCGGCGCCGAAGAACGCCAGCAGTCCCGCGACACTGAACAGGCCGGCACCTATTCCCGCATGCTTTGCGGACTCGTGGAACTCTTTCTCCGCCAGCCGCATCTCGTCGCGGATCAGCCGTGACACTTGCGACGACAGCTGACCCATCAGCTCGCCGATCGACGGATCCCTGGCCTGTTTGGATTCGACACTCATCACATACCACCCCTGTCTTGCGAGATCTCCCACATCAGTGATGCCCCAGGCCGCTGAACCGAAACCCGGGTGACGGGCGGGTCTCGTTCGCAACGGTTGGATAACTCGCAATTGTCGCGTCGGAACTAGTGCATATCCGGCGCACCGTTCGCGATTGATGCACCTCAAGCGGTATTTTCCGGACACCTCAACGGGTTCGATCCCTCAGCGTCAAACCATGCCGAACGTCACCGTTTGGAAACAGCGTGGTGCGGCGTGGCGCGCAGCCGAGGTTAGCTGTTGATAATTGACCCGGTCGCTCAACCGCGACTTCTGTACGGCCTGCGGTTCTGCTGCGTGTTTTGCTAGCGGAATGTCTGAGCGAAAGCGAAGGGTTCGACGTCGATGACGATCTTTGATCGATTCAACATCAGAGTTGTTGCTGCTGGGGCTGGGTTGTGCGGGGTCGCAGTGGCGTTGAGCCCGGACGTTGCGGCCGTCCCGCTGCCATCCAGCGGCGGCTACGCATGCGTCCAGACGGGGGCCGGCGAGGCCGTGGGTGCATCTCCGGCAGCGGCTGCCTGCAGTCCGGCTAGCGCTCCAATCGCTGACATGGCTGGTATTCCGATGGCTTTGCCTGGGCCGGTTCCTGCGGTTGCGCCGGCACCTGTGGCTGCTCCGGTGCCGGTGGGTGCTCCGGTGGGTGCGCCTGTGCCGGTGGGTGCTCCGGTGGGTGCGCCTGTGCCGGTGGGTGCACCGGCGGGTGCGCCTGTGCCGGTGGGCGCTCCGGTGGGTGCGCCTGTGCCGGTTGGCGCTCCACTCACGGAGATGGCTGGTGG
>Ga0075428_100010759_pt1 | contig 10170 bp, 6 predicted proteins | sample RhiMetdeltSRZDD2_FD_75291 | JGI IMG/M metagenome (GOLD analysis project Ga0075428, IMG submission 75291) | Populus rhizosphere microbial communities from Tennessee, USA - Rhizosphere MetaG P. deltoides SRZDD2 | ecosystem: Host-associated > Plants > Roots > Rhizosphere > Soil | place: USA...
CCTGATTCCCCGTCGTGTAGCCGGTATGCGCGTCGAAGGACGAAGGGATGTTCGTCGACGGCTCATTGGCGCCTAACGGCGCACGCCGACATCGCGACTTCAGAAGACTGCCGATTCGGCGTCGGAGGGTATGCTGGCAACGTTAGGCGACCCCCCACCTCGCGAGCTCCGCAATGTCTCGCCACCAAACACGGCGGCGATCGTACTCGTTCGCGTTGTAAGGGACGCCCCGAAAGGAAGCGCGGAGCGGGATGCGAAGCTCGTACACCGGAGTGAAGACGCGCCATGGAATGAGTCGACGCCGCTCGCGGCGACGCACGACGGCATCGCGCGGATCGGCGTCGTAGAGCCCGCAGTCCGCCGCAGTCGCGAGGAAAGCGCGGGCAGTCCCGAGTGTCGGACTCTGCACAGACAGCACCCAGCTGTCGGCGCCGTGTATTGGCCACGAGGCATCGGTGCAATAGCGCGCCCAATCGGGACGGCGCTCGCGCGTCCAAAGCACACCGCCTTTGGCAGTGAGGCTGACCCATATCAGCACGCGTCCGGTCGCCGGCACGCGCCCCTGCCTTCGGCGCACCAACCCTGCTGCGTGGAGCCGTGTAAGCGTTTGCCCGAGCGCGGTATCATCGAGCCCGTGCTCGTACGGCAGATTGTGAAATTCCCTGAAGTGCTGCCGTCGGAGCGAATCCGGGGTGTTCCACACGCTGTAGAGCGCGTCGAAGAGCATCACCTCATCGTCGGTGAGTCGTGTACGCCCCGTTCGGCGTAACGCGCCGATCACGCGTAGGCGCCCGTGATGAGCGCGGAGTAGGCTTTCCCCACCGGACGCACGGAGCGCGCGAGGTCGCACAAGCCGATCGGGTCGACATCGTTCCGCTCGATGCGCAGGGCGTAGCGCCAGTCCACCACGTCGGTAAGCGGATACCAGGTGAATCCCTTCACCGGGATGCCCGCGCGGTCCAGGAGTTGTTTCTCCCGCCACTGCTCGTCGAGCCATTCCAAGGCGAGCGTGTCGACGCGGTTGGTCTCCGACACGAAGAGCGGGATGCCGTAACGGCGATGGTAGTCCCGCGCCAGCGCGGCCAGCCCGGTTCGCCGCGGCGCCGGCGCGCGGCCGCCATCGCCAGAGACGACCTGCTCGCATGTCACGTAGTAGTCGACGCCAAGCCAGCGCTGCCCCGGGGCGCGCCGCTGGCGGAAGAACGCGAGGTCGCTGTCGCTCGTCGCGCCCTGGCGGAGGAGATCGAGCGACGCGGGCGATGGCGGCCGTCCCAGCGTCAGGTCGAGCGCGGTGTAGCGCGCCTCATTCCAGAACGCGGCCTGGCGTGCAGCGTCAGCGCTGTCGTCCGCCGGCTCGTAATGCTCGATCGTCTCGGCCTGCACGAAGATCGCATCCGGGCGCTCGGCGAGAATCGCGAGCACGGCGAGCTCGTGAGCAACGCAGAGATTTCGCAGCGCTGTGGCGAACGTGCGCTCGGTGGTGAGGCCTTCGTTCCACCAGCCGAACCACGCCGAGAACGTGGCCGCCACGTAGATCTCGTTGATCGGCGTGTAGTAGCGGACCCACGGATAGCGCCGGGCAAACTCGCGAGCGTACGCGGCAAACTGCGTTGGGAACGCGACGTCCTGAAAGCCCGCCAACCATGAAGGCACCCCGAAATGGCAGAGGTCCGCGATCACCCTGATACCGGAGGAGCGCAGCCATTCCATCTGGTCGTCCACGCTCGACCAGTCGTAGCGCCCCGGTGCGTGGTTGGTTCGATAGTAGGCAGGCCCGTACCGAAGCGCGCCGAGGCCGAGCTCTCGCGCCAACTCGAAGTCCTCGCGCCACCGACGGTAGTGGTCGCACTTCTCCATCTCGTCGATGCGCCGCCCGTTCGGGAGCAGCGGGTAGCTGTTCTCGATGCCGCTGGCGAAGAAGAAGCGCGGTTCTTGGCCTCCCGCGCCTTCTCCTCGTGGTGCCACCGGCAGATCGCGCTCGCACGCCCAGAGCGCGACGCTCGAGAGGGCAAGGGCGCCGGTCTTGAGGAACGCACGCCGATTCAGCTGCGGCTCAGGCGCGCACGTCCGTTCATCGTTAGGTGGTTCGCCAAGCTGAGGCAGGCGCACGCCGTACGCTAACACGCCGTGGAAATCGCCGCGAGCGCGAGCATCTGGCTCGTCTGCGCGGCGCTCGCGGCCCGGGCCTGCTCGATGCGTATCGACCACGTTCTTGCTTCTCGCGTTAGCGCGTCGATCGAAGGAGCCCCGCCAGGGCTGCACAAGTCGGGGTTGTGGGCGAGCGGCCCCCTCCCGATCTTCGAATCGACAGTGGCCCCGATCGGCTCGCGCTGGGGTGGGCCAGCCGCGCTCGCCGCCGTCGCGATTCATACTTGAATCACGACGGCGGCGGCCCAACCCGAGAGGTCGCTTCCGACGATGGCGTTCGGAACGTCCCGGAAATCAGGCACGGAAGGTCTGCCCGGGCCGGTCAGCGCCGAGCGGTGGCGCGCCATCGACACGATTTTCGCCGACGCCATCGAGCGCCCCCCGGCCGAGCGGTTGGCGTTCATCGCCACCGCCTGCGGCAGCGACGCGACGCTTCGGGCGGAGGTGGAGTCGCTCCTCGCGGCACACGACGGCGATACCGACTTCCTCGAGACGCCCCACGCCGCCGCCGCTGCCGCCGAGGTGCCGGACCTGGGCGGGCGGCTCCAGGCGGCGTTAGGCACCGCATTCCGGATCGAGCGCGAGCTCGCCGGCGGCGGCATGAGCCGCGTGTTCGTGGCCGAGGAGACCCGGCTCGGCCGGCGGGTCGTGGTGAAGGTGCTCCCGCCCGAGCTGCGGGCCGGGCTGAGCATCGAGCGGTTCCACCAGGAGACGCGACTGGCCGCGTCGCTCCGTCACCCGCACATCGTGCCGGTGATGGCCGCCGGCGAGTCGCCGGACGGGCTCGTCTACTTCACGATGCCGTTCATCGCGGGCGAGTCGTTGCAGCAACGGCTCGAACGCGAGGGCCGGCTGCCGGTGGTCGCCGTCGTTCCGCTCGTCCGCGAGGTGGCCGACGCGCTGGCCTACGCGCACGCCAACGGCGTGGTGCACCGGGACGTCAAGCCCGCCAACGTGCTCATCGACGGCGGCCACGCGGTGGTCGCCGACTTCGGCGTGGCGAAGGCGCTGGCGCTTGCCGCGGGGGAGCTCGAGCGTCCGGGGCGCCTGACGGGCGCGACCGGCCTGCCGGTCGGGCTGACCATGGCGGGGTTCGTGCTCGGCACGCCTGCCTACATGAGCCCCGAGCAGGCCAAGGGTCACGACGTCGACGCCCGCAGCGACGTCTACAGCCTCGGTTGCATGACGTTCGAGATGCTCACGGGGCAGCTGCCGTTTCCCGATGACGGTCTCGAAGCCGTCGCAGACCGCAACACGTCGCCAGCCCCGAGCGCCGTCTGCCCCGACCTGCCACCGGGTCTCGACGCGGTCCTGGCTCGGGCGCTCGCGCCCAAGGTCGACGACCGGTTCCAGAGCACGACCGCATTGGCCGAGGCGTTAGACGCGGCGGCTGCCTTGCCGGCCGCTGGCCCGGGTCCGCACGCGCGACCGACGCGGTCCCCGTGGCGCCGGCATTGGGTCGCCGCTGCGGCGTTGGCCGCAACGACCGGCGTGGCGGCCGGCGTGGTGGCGATCCGCCGTGCGTCGACCGGTGCGCCTACCGTCACTGCGAGCGCCGGGCCCAAGGCCGGTTCGGGCGACGCTGTGCCGGCGGCCGCCACCGGCCCGAAGCTCGCCGTGCTCCCGTTCGAGAACATTGGCCACGCCAATGACGCGTACTTCGCGCAGGGCGTGAGCGATGAGCTGACGAGCCGCCTAACGAGCATCGCCGGCGTGCGGGTGATGTCGTTCGGCAGCACGCGGCAGTACCGCAACACGACGAAGTCGCGCGCCGACGTCGGCCGAGAGCTCGGCGCCGACTACCTGCTCGAGGGCCGCGTCCGGTGGGATCGATCGGACTCCGCCGCGCGCCGCGTCCGAATCACAGTCGAGCTGGTACGCTCGCGTGACGGGAGCTCCGTCTGGGCCGACCGCTACGAGGCGAAGACCGAGGACCTGTTCGCGATGGAAGCCTCGATCGGCGAGAAGGTGGCAGCGTCGCTGGAAGTGGCACTCGACGAGCCCGAGCGGAAGACGATTGCAACTCGACCCACTGACAACTTCGAGGCGTATTCCTACTTCTTGCAGGGCGAAGCCTTGCGCAGAGGAGAAGGAGACGCGCTCCAACGAATGCCTCGGGCGATCGACCTGTACGAGCGGGCCGCGACGCTCGACCCCAAGTTCGCGCTCGCCTTTGCACGATTGTCGCTGACGCACGGCGACATCTACTGGTCGAACATCGACCGCACGGCAAAGCGGCTCGCCCTGATGCGCACCACCGCCGAGAAGGCCATGCAGCTCGCCCCCGACGTTCCGATGACGCACCTCGCGATGGGCATGTACTACTATCGTGCGTTGCGCGACTACGATCGCGCACTCGACGAGTTCTCGGCCGGACTGAAGCAACAGCCGGGAAACAGTGAGCTACTCATGGGGCGCGCCGCGGTGCTGCGTCGCCAGGGACGCTTCGTGGAATCGGCGGCGAACTTCGCGCGCGCGGTCGAGCTCGACCCGCGCTCTTCCGACGCGACGTTCAGCCTCGCGGGGACCTACGCCGCCTTGCGCGATTACCCCAATGCGGTTCGGTATACGGAACGGACGCTCGCGCTCAGCCCGCAGTGGACCGGGGTATACGCCGATCACGCCCTGTACCTCATCGCCTGGCGCGGCGATCTGACCAGCGCGCTCCGGGTCCTCGACGAGGCGCTGGCGAGGCCGGACGGGGGCGCCATCATTGGACGGATGCGGTTTCACGCGGGCACGCTGATCAGCTCCGACGCGGCGGATACCGCAGTGCTGCGGAAGCTGACGGCCAGTGGCTTCAACGGCGACACGTCCGAGCTCCTGGTCTGGAGGGCGGACTGGGCGCGCCGACGCGGCGAGCGGGCGCGTAGCCTAACGTATGCGAACTCGGCGCGGACGATTCTCCAGCGCCGCGTTGCCGCGGACCCGGCTGAGGCCCGGACGCGGATGCTGTTGGCGCTCGCCTACGCGCTCTTGGGGCGGAAGGCGGACGCGTTGCGCGACGCGACGCGAGCGGCCGAGATGCTCCCCGTCTCTCGAGATGCGTGGGATGGCGCAGACCTTCAGGAGGACCTCGCGTACGTCGAGACGATCGTCGGTGAGCACGACGCGGCGATCAAGCGCCTGGCGTACTTGCTGACGATTCCGTCCGGGTTGTCAGTGCCGTTCTTGCGTGCCGACCCGATGTGGGATCCGTTACGCGGCAACCCCCGCTTTCAACAGCTGATGACGCACCACGCTAGCCGACCCAGAGTCTCCGGAAGCCCGGTCGCGGCCAGGCGGCAACGAGCCCGAGCGCAGTCGGGGAAGTGACTTCGACCATCCAGCGGGACACCACTTATACTCGTAGTCGCAGCCGGCCTGGAGGCATTTTGCGGGTGAACTCAGGGGTGCGTCCACGGTCGAAGGGATTCCGATCCGTGATGGAGCAGAAGCTGCGTCATGCTTGTGACCGATCGTCGTTATATCTTGAAACGCCCGGTAGCACGAACAACGACCTCTGAAGGAGATCGGCTCGATGCGCACGAAGGGAACAGTGAAGTGGTTCAACAATGACAAGGGGTTCGGATTCATCACCCCCGAGGACGGCAGCAAGGACCTGTTCGTGCACCACTCCGCCATCCAAGGCGGCGGCTTCAAATCGCTCGACGAGGGCGAGAGCGTGGAGTTCGACGTCGTACAGGGCCAAAAGGGCCCGGCGGCGGAAAACGTGACGCGGCTCGGGGGCGGCACGCCGGGAGGCGGCAGTCGAGGTGGCTCCGGTGGGCGTGGCGGAGGCTTCGGCGGGGGCCGAGGTGGCGGCGGGGGCGGACGCTCGCGCGACTACTGACGCGTCGGGCGATTCGCTAGGCATCAGGCGACACCCACAACCGGCGAGCGGAGTGGCGGGCGCGGCGTGACGCCGCTCGCCCGCCCTTCGTCCTCCCTCTATCAGGCGCGGTGAACAGCCGCGGCCGACGACGGCTGCCCCGCATGACCGCCGCGATGCCGCTCGCCCCGGCGTCACGGCGATTGCATCGCCGCCGATGCCGGGCAAGCCAGCATGCCACCCTTCCTTGCGTCCCGACCGATGCGATCGCTCCGCGAGCTCCGCCGACTCTGTCTCGTTGGGCTCCCGGTCTCCGTGCTCTGGATCGGTGACGCGCCCCCGACCAAGTCTGCTTCGCCGAGCCACCGTCGCGGCATAACGGCGACAATCGAAGGCCGCGTGGTGGTGTCGCGCGCGCTCACGGCCCGCCGCCCTCGCTTCCGCATCTACGCTGAGCCCGGACTCGGCGCGGTACCGCCCGCACCCGACTCCGCGGACGGCGATGAGCGCCGGAACATCGTCGTGTACATCGAGCGGGTGCCTTCCAACGCGACCGCACCGGTCGACACGGCGACCCTCCGCCAGCACGGCGAGCGCTTCGTGCCGCACGTGCTGCCCGTGGTGCGAGGCACGACCGTCGCGTTCCCTAACGATGACCCGCTGTTCCACAACGTCTTCTCACTCTCGCGCGCGAAGTCGTTCGACCTCGGACGGTACCCGCGTGGCGGCGCTCGCTCCGTGACGTTCGACCGAACGGGCGTCGTGCAGGTGTTCTGTCACATCCATTCGGACATGAGCGCGGTGACCCTCGTGCTCGACAACCTGTACTTCGCCGTGCCGGACGCGGATGGGCGCTACACGATCCCTCGCCTGCCGCCTGGTGATTACACCGTGGTCGCGTGGCACGAGCGGATCCGACCCATCACGCATCGCCTGCATCTCGAGCCGGACCAGGTCGCGCAGGTCGACTTCACCATCCCGCTCCCGCCGGCGGACGCTGCCCGCGAGCGGTGAGCCCAGAAAGCGATCGACGGAACGGTTCGCTACGGCGGTTGCGTAGACGTGGCGCCCGCCTCGCCGTACGCCTCGCCGTGCTCAGCGCCGCGGCTACAGCCACGGTCATCGCGGCAACATTCGCCGTCCTCAGCGTCAGGACGCGAGCGACGACCCGGGCGCTGATCACCGATGACGTCGGCCACGGGCAGAACGCGATGCTCGTGCTGCAGCGCCGGCAGGATCGCCAGTTCGTCGCGGCAGCCGCGCTGTTGGCGGCGAGCCCCAACCTGCGCTCCGCAATGGCGACCGCGCGAGTGGAGGGAGCGCTCGGGGAGACATCAACGGGCTCCGCGACCGGTCACCCCGACGTCGTTCGCACCGTCAGGCGCGAGCTGGAGCGGGTTGCGCCTGACGTGAGCTCCGATCTCGTCGCAACGACGGACGAGAAGGGGCACGTCTTCGCCGCGTTCGTGGTGCCCGACAGCGACGGGAGGAGCCGTGGCGAGCCGCCGAAGGGCGAGGACCTGTCGGGGCTGGCGGCGCTCCGTCACGCGCTCGATCCGGCCCTCGACGGAGGGCCGAGCGATCTCTATCTGTCGGTCCTCCGCGTCGGCGACAGCCACTTCCACATCGCGGCCGCGCCGATCGTTCTCGACGGCTTCACCATCGGCACGGTGATCCTCGGCGATCGACTGGATGACGCGCACCTGCGGGCGCTCGCACCGAGCTTCGGTGGCGACCTCCTGATCACATCGCCCGGACGGGTCATCGCATCGACGCTCGTGGGGAACCCCCGCGACCTCGATGGCGTGGTCACGCCGCCGAATACGCCGCCGCGTCTCGTCCGCCTGGGCGACGTCGAGTACGTAGCCGCCACCCTGGCGATGGGCGCGGCCGAGCACGACTCGCCGGTGCGCCTAACGCTGCTCCAGGCCGTCACGCCGACGCTGCGCCGAACGACGCGGGCGCTCCTGCTCGATTTCGTCGTCCTCGGCTTCGTAGCGGCCGCACTCGCGGGAGGGGGCGCGGCGCTGCTCTCACGGGCGATGCTCGGCCCGCTCGAGACTTTCGTGGGTCGGCTTCGTACCGCCGTTGGAGCGACCGGCACGCTCGAGCGAATCGGACCGCTGGACGACCGCGCGTCGGCGGCGGTCGAGATCCGGTGGCTCCAGCTGTCGTTCGCCCGGCTCATGGCATCGCTGGCCCGTAAGCGCGTTCAGCTCGAGCAGCGCGGGGCGGATCTCGTTGCGGCAAACGCGGTGTTGACGGCGGAGATCCGCGAGCGGGCACTGGCAGAGCAGGCGCTCCGCGAGAGTCAGGCGAAGCTGTCGCATCAGGCGTATCATGACCCGCTCACGGGACTCGCGAATCGGGCGCGCTTTCGCTCGGAGGTCGATCGTGTGCTCGACCGGGTCGCCTTGGCTCCCGACTCCATCGCGGTGCTGTTTCTCGACCTGGATAACTTCAAGAACGTCAACGACTCGCTCGGCCACGCCGTCGGCGACCGGCTACTGGTCGAGGTCTCGAGTCGGCTCCTGCACGCGACCCGCGGGTGCGACACCGTCGCGCGACTCGGCGGCGACGAGTTCGCCGTGCTCGTCGACCGCATCCGGACGGATAGCGACCTGCTCACAGTGGTCGAGCGCATCCAGCGCGTGATGCGTTCACCCGTCTCGCTCGATGGGGCCGAGGTGATGGTCGGCGTGAGCATCGGGGTCGCACGGGCGACGCCTAACGAAGGTACCGACGAGCTCCTGCGGAACGCCGATGTGGCGATGTATCGGGCGAAACAGCTCGGCAAGGGCCGGTACGAGCTGTTCGCGCCCGCCATGCACGCCGCGGTCGTCGAGCGGATGGAGCTGGAGGCCGACCTGCGCCGAGCGCTCGCCGAGCCGAACAGCGCGCTTCGGCTCGTCTACCAACCGATCGTCGCGCTCGAAGGCGAGGGCATTGCGGGGCTCGAGGCGCTGGCGCGCTGGGACCATCCGACCCGCGGGCTCATCAGCCCAGAGCGCTTCATCCCGCTGGCCGAGTCGACGGGGCTCGTCGTCCCACTGGGCCGGTGGGTGTTGTACGCCGCCTGCCGGCATGCGGCGTTGTGGTCGCGCGAAGCCGGTGGCGCGAACGCCGGTGCGCAATGCCCATATGTCTCGGTCAACATCTCCGGGCGCCAGCTCGAGCACGTGGCGCTCGTGGACGACGTGGCGGCCGCCGTTAGGCAGGCAGGCATCGATCCGAGCCGCCTTCTCCTCGAGATCACGGAGAGCGTTCTCATGCATCGCGCGGACGCCGCGCTCCGTACGCTGCACGCCCTCAAGGCGCTGGGGGTGCGTCTCGCGATCGACGACTTCGGCACGGGCTACTCGTCGCTCGCGTACCTCCATCGCTTTCCGGTCGACGTTCTCAAGATCGACAAGGCGTTCATCGATCGCTTCACGCACGGCGGGTCGGATGCGGCGCTCGGCCGCGGGATCGTGGGGCTTGCGAGCTCGCTCGGTCTCCAGTGCGTCGCCGAGGGGATCGAGCACGCCGAGCAGGCCGCCCAGCTTCGTGCGGCGGGCTGCGGTTTTGGGCAGGGCTTCTACTTCGCCCGGCCGCTTGGTGCGGACGACGCGATCGCGATGGTCGCGGCGCGGACGTCCCGTCAGGTGCCACGTGCGGCGTTGGCCGGCGCGCGCTGAGCAGGCCAGCGCGCCTAACGAAAAAGCCTAACGAACGACGTCGAACGACTGTGACAGCTGCAGCGCGAGCGCGGTCCCGTTGCCGAGGATGCTGCGCATCTCCTGGGGAACGTCCCAGCGGTCGGCGCGCACCGACGCCTTGAGCAGCGTCTGCGAGGTCAGGCGGTAGCCGACCCCTGCCTCGCCGTCGTACATGTTCGTGGGGCTGGCGATCCAGGCGACGTCCGACATCGGCTGAATGTACGGGTAGTCGTTGCGCTCGAAGCGGCCGGCCACGAACAGCCGCGGTGTCAGCGTGTACTTCGCCTCACCGTAGTAGGTCAGCCCGCGCACGGTGGTGATCCCGGTTGTACCCTCGGGCACTTCGTAGCTCGACCTCGCGAGCTCTCCGTGCAACTCGAGGTAGCCGCGGCTCAGCTGTGCATCGGCGGCGACAATCCGCTCGGCGTAGGCCCGCCACGAGCGGCCCGCCAGCAGGGTCGGCGCGAGATTCCGGTTCAGATACGGACCCCAGGTCGCCGACGCGCCAACGCG
>Ga0075428_100010760_pt1 | contig 10170 bp, 8 predicted proteins | sample RhiMetdeltSRZDD2_FD_75291 | JGI IMG/M metagenome (GOLD analysis project Ga0075428, IMG submission 75291) | Populus rhizosphere microbial communities from Tennessee, USA - Rhizosphere MetaG P. deltoides SRZDD2 | ecosystem: Host-associated > Plants > Roots > Rhizosphere > Soil | place: USA...
TAAAGCCGCCAAAATCAGTTATTGCCGATCACTAGCCTTCGCGGCAGAGAGACGCAAGCAGAACGAAGGGACGCAAAACCAGCGAGCTATAATCAATCGCGATGGCAGCTCTAGGTATTACGTATCTTCGGAATAACTTTCGGATGTGAAATCATAGCTGCTTACCGCGTCCAAAGGCTCGAATACGACGCACTAAATTAACTGAAGTCTCTAAAAGTGAATGTTGTCTAAGAAGGAGCAATGCATGCGATTGCAGGACAAGGTTGCGCTCGTTACAGGCGCGGCGTCAGGTTTTGGAGCCGAAATTACGCGGATGTTCGCGCGGGAAGGCGCTCGCGTTGCCGTTGTGGATCTCAACAAAGAGGGAGCTCGCGGCATTAGCACCGAAATCGGCAAGGTTGCCTTGCCAATTGAATGCGATGTTTCCTCGGCAGCCGACGTGCGCAGTGCCGTGGAGACCACTCGCGGTCATTTCGGGCGCGTCGATATCGTGGTCAACAACGCTGGCACCACGCACAAAAATAAGCCGATGCTCGAAGTTACGGAACCCGAATTCGATCGCGTTTATGCCGTCAACGTGAAATCGATATTCCATATGGCGCACGCTGTTATTCCCGTGATGCGCGCGCAAGGTGGTGGTGTCGTGCTCAATATTGGCTCGACCGCGGGGCTGCGGCCTCGTCCTGGGTTAACGTGGTATGGCGGATCAAAGGGGGCCGTGCACTTACTAACCAAAGCAATGGCGGTTGAACTTGCGCCAGACAAGATCCGTGTGAATGCGCTTGCGCCGGTCATTGGGGACACACCGCTATTGCCGACTTTCCTCGGCACCGATTCTCCCGAAATACGGGCGAAATTTCTCGCATCGATCCCACTAGGACGTTTATCGAAGCCGTCGGACGTGGCGGCGGCCTCTCTCTTTCTTTGTTCAGACGAAGCTGAATTTTTCACAGGCGTAATCCTGGAGGTCGACGGCGGCCGGACGATCTAAAAGGTAAGCTCGGGAGGAGAGCAATGACGAACGACCTCGAGAACCTTCTTGTGGTATCGGTGGAACAGGCAGTGGCGGCTCCCTATGTGTCGTGTCGTCTCGCAGATGCAGGTGCTCGCGTAATCAAAGTAGAGCGGCCGGAAGGTGATTTCGCCCGCAATTACGATTCGCTGGTGCACGGTGAAAGCGCCTATTTTGTTTGGCTCAACCGGGGTAAAAAATCCATCTGTCTCGACCTCAAAAAGCCAGCGGACGCCGATGTGCTATTGGCCATGATCGCGCGCGCTGACATATTTATTCAAAATCTCGCGCCCGGGGTTATCGATCGACTTGGCTTTGGGAACAAAGCGCTGCGAACCATCAATCCAAGACTCATTACCTGTTCAATCTCGGGATATGGTGACACCGGGCCTTTTCGTGACTTGAAAGCATACGATCTACTCGTCCAAGCAGAGAGTGGTCTTTCTTCAATTACCGGTAACGAACATGGCTCCGCAAGAGTCGGCGTGTCAGTCTGCGATATCGCCGCGGGGATGACGGCTTTTCAGGCGGTCTTGCAAGCATTGCTGGCACGAGAGCGAACAGGTCAAGGAAGACATATCGCCGTATCGCTTTATCACGCGCTCTCGGACTGGATGAATGTCCCATTTCTGCAATTTATGTATGGTGGACAGACTCCGGCGCGTGCGGGACTCGAACATCCGACCATCGCTCCTTATGGCGCATACATTTGCGGTGATTCCAAAGCGGTTTTGATTTCAATCCAGAACGAGCGCGAGTGGGCGGTATTCTGCGAATCGGTTCTCGAAAACGCCCGGTTAGCGACTGACGAACGCTTTGCGGGCAACGATCTCCGAGTGGCGAACCGACCTGCACTCAACGACATCATCTCTACGAAATTCTCCAGTTGGTCGCGGGAGTCGGTGGTGGCGCGCCTAGAACAGGCTCGTATCGCATACGGACGAGTAAGCTCGATGGAAGACGTCGCCCACCACCCGCAGAATCGATATATCGAAGTTCAAACACCCACCGGACCGGTTCGCTGTCTGGCGCCAGGAATGATCCTTGATGACGCGACGCCTGTACTCGGCGCCGTGCCCGCTCTGGGTGAACACTCGCAGGTTCTACGAGCAGAGTTTTCTCACTCTCGCCGCGCCAGTGCATTACGCTGACGCCTCCAAGGAGTCTTTCTCATGAATTTACATGTATCACCTGCCGCTCCCCAAGGTGTCTTTATCGCAAATTGCTGGAAACCCGCTGCATCAGGTCGTAGCGTGGATGTATGGGCGCCTGCTGAAGGATTAGTATTTGCCAAAATCGCAGCTGGTGGCGCCGAGGATGTAGATGGGGCTGTTAACGCCGCACGTTATGCGTTTGACTCGGGTCCATGGGGCAGAATGACGGCAGCTGAGCGTGGTCGGCTGCTCTCAAAGTTATCTGTAGCGATCGCTGATGATGCGGAAGACCTCGCCAAACTCGAAGCGCGCGATACCGGTAAGCCATTGAAGCAAGCGAGGGCTGATATCACCGCAACCGTCAGATATTTTGAGTTTTATGGTGGGGCTGCTGATAAGCTTCACGGCGAGACAATTCCGTTCCTCCCAGGCTATTTCGTCCCCACGGAACGCATACCATTTGGCGTCACAGGGCATATCATTCCGTGGAATTATCCTGCTCAGATGTTTGGCCGGACTCTCGCTCCGGCCCTGGCCGTCGGAAACACAACTGTAATCAAACCTGCGGAAGAGGCTTGCCTTACTCCTCTCCGCATCGCTGAGCTAGCCGCGGGAGTTGGTTTCCCCGATGGTGTCATCAACGTCGTGCCAGGATTGGGTGAGGAAGCGGGAAACGCTTTGGCCAATCATCCCAGCATCGACTTTATAGCATTCACCGGCTCACCGGAGGTAGGTACCCTTATCCAAACGGCGGCCGCCAAAAATCACATTGGCTGCACATTGGAACTCGGCGGCAAATCACCCCATGTGATTTTCTCCGATGCCGACCTCGATTCCGCAATTCCGATCATAGCAAACACTGTCGTTCAGAACGCCGGCCAGACCTGTTCCGCTGGCTCGCGGGTCATTGTCGAGCGCAAGGCCTACGACGAGGTGATTACACGACTTCGGGACAAATTCAGAACTTTACGAGCGGGAACGCCGGAGATGGATCTCGATCTCGGTCCGGTGATCAGTGCGAGTCAAAAGCAGCGAGTGGAAGGTTTTTTCGCGCGCGCTGCCGACGCAGGTGTTCCGTTGCTTGCGGAAGGTCAAATCGCGGCCGGAGTACCGAAGCAGGGATATTTTGTCGCCCCTAGAATTTACGGGCCGGTGCCCCGATCGAACGAACTGGCAAACGACGAAGTGTTTGGTCCAGTGCTATCAGCGATGCCATTTAACGATGAATACGATGCGATCCAGCTCGCAAACGGGACAGAGTTTGGCCTGATGGCAGGGATATGGTCACAGAATGGTTCACGCGCCATTCGCGTCGCGCGACAGGTTCGAGCCGGACAGGTTTACATCAATGCCTACGGAGCCGGCGGCGGCATTGAATTGCCATTTGGCGGCATGAAGAAGTCTGGCCATGGGCGGGAAAAAGGATTTGAGGCCCTGTATGAATTCTCGACTCTCAAGACCCTGATCATCAAACACGATTGACAAATTGGTCTGGGGAATGGGTCAGTTGCCAGTCTTTTGACCTGGGTGGTCCCGGCAACCCGGGGGGTTCCCACGGCAGCTTTGCAGAATCTCTCGGCAATGCCCAGGTTACGCGAACGACCAATACAAAATTCTTATCATCGCTAGTTCGAGGCGCTATTGGCACGCAGGCGCCCAAGAATTTAATCTGACGACCACTTCAAAGGCCAATCCTCGTGTAAGGCTACGAGAAGCCCGCGTAAATTAGGGCAATTGGGCGGAGACCATTGAATTATGGCGGAGCTCGACTACGCGAAATTGATCACCGACATGTGGACGAAGGGTGGCGAGGCGGTCACAGCCGCTCAGCAGGCCATGATGAAGGACATAGCCACTCGAATGGCATTGCCTGGGCCGATGATGATGCCTTGGCAATCTTTCGCCGTCCCCGACGGCGATTTCCAAAGTGCTGCTGCCGCCTACCAAACGCTCATGCAGACCTGGAAAGATCTCCCTCAGTCTTTGACCGAGGAAAGCGGCAAAACGGGAAGCGACCGAATAACGACTGAATTGCTGAAAAAGGTTTTTGACCCGCACGAATGGTTGAACGCGATTGGTATCGTGGATCAGCCGGTGCGACATCTAGTGGAGGGCCCGAAATTCGCAGATTTCGGGCATATCGAACGCAAGTTGCTTGCGCTAATGAGTGCATGGACAGCGGCTCGGGCGGCAAGCGTCAAACATCAAACCAACGTGCTTGCAGCGTGGACGAAGGCTGCATCCGAATTTGCCGGTAAGCTGAATGAGGCTGTAACAAAGGCGAAACCTATCGGGTCGCGAAGTGATCTAGTCGCGATGTGGGTCGAAATCGCTAATCGGCATTTGCTCGAAGCGCAGAGCACAGCCACCTTTCTTGACACGCAACGCGAACTCCTGCGTGCAAGCAGTAATTTGCGTATCGTGCAACAAGAACTCGCTGATCTCTACGGAGAGCTGTTTGGATTCCCGACTCGGCCTGAGATAGATGACCTGACGCGGACGGTTTCAGACCTTCGTCGCGAAGTTCGAGCGTTGCGCCGCGCGAACAACGAGCGAACGACTCCGAGCCGGGCGTCTCCACGACCGAAGGCTGTATCATGACCGAAGCCAAATCACAGCCATTTGCTAACTTTACTGAAGTCTTTCGCGATACAAGCGAGTTGAGCCGCAAGGTGTTAGATGGCGCCAAGCTTCTAACGAACACTCGCGATGACGAAGTGGAGATTGCCACCACGGAAAAGGATGAGGTTTGGCGTTCCGACAAGGTGGTGCTGTATCGCTACCGACCGACAGCAGAGCGCAAGGTCAAGCAACCCCTCCTGATCGTATTCAGCCTAGTTGGCACTTACCGCATCGTTGACCTTCAAGAGGATCGTTCACTAGTGCGCAACCTGCTGCGCAGCGGAGTGTGTGTCTATGTAATAGATTGGGGCAGTCCCTCGCGGGCGGATCGCTTTCTTGGAATGCACGATTACATAAATGATTACCTTGCCGATGCTGTCGAGGCCGTGAGTCGAAATGAGGGCGGCGAGCGGGTTAACGTGGTCGGCATCTGCGAGGGTGGCACTTTCAGCCTTTGTTACGCAGCGCTCCATCCGGAAGATTTGCAAAACCTGATTCTGGTCGTCACGCCGATTGATTTTCACGCAGAAGATGCGCAGAGGCGGCTCGGCCACGGCTTTATCAACATATGGACGCGGAGCATTACGCCGGAAGATGTTGACCGCCTGCTTGCGGCGCACGGTAATTTGCCCGGCGAGTTTATGGGTTCGATCTTTGCCTCGATGACGCCGATGCGAACTCTGCTGAAATACAATCTCGACTTGGCGGAAGTTTCCGCCGACAAACAAAAATTGCTCAATTTCCTTCGCATGGAGAAGTGGCTTGCCGACCGTCCGCATCATCCAGGCGAGGTAGCGCGACAGTGGATCAAAGATCTCTATCAAGACAACAAACTTGTGAATGGGCAGTTGGAGCTCGGGCCGCACCGTGTCGACCTTTCAAAAGTATCGATGCCGGTGTTGAATATCTTTGCTAATGACGACCACATCGTCCCGCCGGCAATGACTCGTAACGTTGGGGGTCGCTTCGCGACCAAGGATTACACCGAGCTGGCTCTGCCTGCGGGTCACATGGGTGTTTTTGTCAGCGGCAAGACCCAGGGAATACTCGGTGAGCACATTGTAAAATGGCTGGCTGAACGTCAATCTGGCACCAAGTCTAGGAATTCTTCCTCAGCGCGGATCGACAGGGCGTAATTTTGAAACTCACCAACAAAATCGTGTCATCGGATGAAGCGATGGCGGTTATCCAAGACGGCGACACGATTGCCATTCAAGGATTCGTCGGCATTGGAGTGCCAGACGAACTAATTCTCGCGCTGGAGCGGCGCTTTTTAAAAACAAACCGTCCATCGGGCTTGACGCTTTTGCTAGCGGCTGCGCCAGGAGATGGAAAAGAGCTTGGAGTCAATAAACTTGCTCACGAGGGCTTGTTCAAGCGTGTTATTGGCAGCCACTTTTCACTTATTCCCCGCTTGGCTGAAATGGCTGTTGCCGGAAAATTCGAAGCGTACAACTTGCCACTGGGCTCGATCTGTCACCTGCTGCGCGACATCGCCGCTGGACGCCCAGGTCACTTCTCAAAGGTTGGTCTCCGGACTTTTGTCGATCCGAGGTTGGATGGCGGCAAGATCAATGCAATTACCACCGAGGACCTGGTAGAACTGCATGAGTTCAAGGACGCTGAGTGGCTGTTCTACAAGACCTTTCCCATCAACGTCACGCTCATACGTGGCACCACGGCTGACCCTGACGGCAATGTCACCATGGAGCGCGAGGCGCTTACGCTTGACGTACTTCCCTTCGCGATGGCAGCGCGAAACTCGCGTGGCCTGATCATCGCCCAGGTTGAGCGGATCGCGGAATCTGGGTCGCTCAACCCGCGTGAGGTGCAGGTGCCCGGCGTATTGGTCGACTGCGTCGTCGTTGCCGAGCCGCAGAATCATCGCCAAACCTATGCGGTGCCATACAATCATGCCTATACGGGCCGTCAGCGCGTGCCGATGGATCGCATCGAGCCGTTACCGCTCGACGAGCGCAAGATCATTGGTCGCCGGTGTGCATTCGAGATCCCCGTCGGCGGCGTTATCAACCTCGGCATTGGGATGCCGGAGGCGCTTGCTGCCGTCGCCGCGGAAGAGCGAGTTCTGAAGCTTGTAACGTTGACCGCCGAGCCCGGCGTGATCGGTGGGATTCCGCAGGGCGGCTTGAGTTTTGGCGCGGCGCTCAATCCGTCCGCCATCATTCAGCAAAACCAACAATTCGACTTTTACGATGGCGGCGGGCTCGACATGGCGTGCCTCGGAATGGCGCAGACGGATAGCCATGGCAACGTCAATGTCAGCCGCTTCGGGCCTAAGCTCGCCGGATCTGGTGGCTTCATCAACATCTCTCAGAACTCCAAGAAGGTGCTGTTTGCCGGAACTTTCACAACCGGCGGGCTACGGGTCGCGATCGAGAACGGCAAACTAAAGATTCTGAGCGAGGGCAAGACGCGAAAATTTTTACAACAGGTTGATCAAGTCACCTACAGTGGCGATTTTGCTGCGGAGCAAGGACAACCATCTTTTTATGTTACGGAGCGGTGCGTGTTTCGCCGAACGCCGGAAGGAATGGAACTTACAGAGGTGGCGCCAGGTATTGACATCGACAAAGACATCCTCAGTCAAATGGCCTTCAAGCCGATTGTCCAGAAACCCAGGCTTATGGATCAACGCATTTTTATACCCGGGTTGATGAATCTCGAACGAATGCTCGTGGGCCTGAGCATTGCTGAGCGGATCAGCTATGATCAAGAACGAAACATCATCTTTTTGAATTACGAAGGCCTCAAGTTACGGACGCTCGAGGACATTGAACTTGTTCGAGCTGAAATAGAAGCGCGGTGTCGGGCAATCGGAAAGAGGGTTACCACGATCGCCAATTACGACGGGTTCGAGCTCGATCCATCTGTCACCGATGCCTATTTCACGATGGTGGCCTACATACAAAATCGCTACTACAAATCGGTGTCCCGCTATACGACCAATGCTTTCATGCGTCTCAAACTCCTTAACGCTTTGTCAGATCGCGAACTGGCGCCCGATGTATTCGAAACTCGCGACGAAGCCCAAGCGATGATCGAACGTTAGGCGAATGCGACGCGTCGTCTTGTTGAAACCGACCCCCATCGAAAAGGAGCCTTCATGCCGCCTTCGGACACCGTCGACCATGGTACCGAATTTAGTCGCGGTAGTGTGCTTTGTGCGTCGCGCCACCAGTTCCATCGCGTCACGTTTACCGATTGGGGATCAGCGGACCGCGGCACGATCATTTGCGTGCACGGCCTGACCAGACAGGGACGGGACTTCGACTACTTGGCGAGAGGACTGGCCAAGGAGGGTTTTCGGGTGATCTGCCCAGACTTGGTAGGACGCGGCCTCAGTCACCGTTTGGCCGTTCCGGAAGACTATGACCTGCCGCAATATGTTCTTGACATGACCACTCTCATCGCCAGCATCGGTGCGAGTGAGGTCGACTGGGTTGGGTGCTCACTTGGCGGCCAGATCGGCATAATCCTTGCCGGGATGCTGAATTCTCCGATACGTCGCATGCTGGTGAACGACATCGGTCCTTATCTTCCACTTGATGCGGTGATGCGGATTGGAAATTACGTCCGGTCGGGTCCGGCACACTTCGCATCTGAACAAGAAGTTGACGCCTACTTTCGTGAAATCCTGGCTCCGTTCGGTCGTCTTTCCGAAGAAAAATGGCATCACCTGGCCAGCCACAGCGTTACCCCGGACAACCTCGGCGGTTATCGCTTGAGATATGACCGCATGATTGTCCGCGGATTCAAGACGCCCTGGAGGCACATGCGGCAGTTATGGAGGTATTGGGATCAGATCCGATGTCCGACCTTGATTTTACGGGGCGTTGAATCCGATCTTCTGCTCCAGTCGACGGCGGCAGAGATGTTGACTCGCAATCCCCATGCCCGGCTGTTGGAAATTCCTAACTGCGGTCATCTCCCGCCTTTGCTCGAGGACGACCAGATCGCAATGGTTTGCGACTGGATGGCGGGGAAAGAGATCGGGCACCGTTCTGTGAAGCGGTCAGCCGCTGCTAGGCCTGCCGGACCGGTGGCTGCCCAATAATCGAAGTTCTGCCGATACTCGATCCTCAATTCGGCTAGACCGCACATGTTAGCTGTGAGGCGCTCCGGATGAGCAGCGTGCTCAATAATCGGAGTTGCGCCGATCCTATTCGGCTAGACCGCCGTGCGCTCCGTGCTATAACTGAAAACTATAGCCCTGCCGGGTCCTAGCGGATGGACTTTCGCCAGTTACGATATTTCGTTCGAATTGCCGAGCTGGGATCGCTTTCCGCGGCATCACACCGCCTTGGGATCGCCCAACCCTCGTTAAGCCAACATGTGAAGCATCTAGAGGAAGAACTTGGCGTCGAGTTACTCGTGCGGTCGTCCCGCGGAGTCAGCGTTACGGAAAGCGGCAAGGTGCTGCTCGATCATGCAAGCGGCGTGCTTCGAGCGCTCGACGCCGCCGTCAGCGACATCCGAGATCGTGCTGGCGAGCCGCGGGGGCCGGTCAGTGTTGCTTTTCCTAGCTCCGCTAGCAACGTACTTTCGGTTCCCCTGGCGGAAGCGGTTCGCCGCGATTTCCCAAAGATCATTTTGCGTACGATGGACGCGATGAGCGGCCACGTCGAGCAATGGTTGACCGAAGGCGTAATCGACCTTGGTATCCTGTACGACGTCAACGAGGTCCGTCATCTGCGTATAACACCGCTATTGACGGAAGATCTTTTCTTAGTCGCACCGGCCTCTACCTGGCCAGGCCAGATCGATTCCGATGGGATCTCGCACGCTTCAGTGACGTTTGGAGAATGTGCTCAACTCGGATTGATTTTGCCTCACCGTACACACGGTTTGCGCGAGATGATTGAGCGGTTTGCCCAAGCCCGCAACGTTCAGCTCAATGTCATCTTAGAAATGGATGCGCTGACACATCTCAAAACTCTTGTCACTCGTCAGGTCGGCTACAGCATATTGGCACCTGCCGCGGTTGCCGATGAGGTGGCGCAGCGCAAGCTTGTTCTTGTCCCGTTCAAGGACGGACCGGTGCGACGTACTGTCTATCTGGCACGAAATCCGTTGCGAACAATCACGCGCGCGGGAAGGGAAATTGAGCGCCTGACTATAGAGTTGGCGGTAGATCTTGTACGCAGAGGCGCATGGCGCGGCGAGATCGTCGCACCCGACAAACGCGCCGTTCCGAACCGACGAAAGTCCCCTGTCGCCTGAGGCGGTGACGGTCTGGTGCTCGCATTTCAGGAGCTCCACCCTGTATGTCCGCTTTCGGGGGTAAAGCGGACATGACCGTTTGCGGAATCCGCTTTCGCGGTCGCTATTGAGGCTAAAGCGGACATGGCTTTTTGCGGCGCA
>Ga0075428_100010762_pt1 | contig 10169 bp, 10 predicted proteins | sample RhiMetdeltSRZDD2_FD_75291 | JGI IMG/M metagenome (GOLD analysis project Ga0075428, IMG submission 75291) | Populus rhizosphere microbial communities from Tennessee, USA - Rhizosphere MetaG P. deltoides SRZDD2 | ecosystem: Host-associated > Plants > Roots > Rhizosphere > Soil | place: USA...
AAGTCCGGACTCCGAGGGCAGTGTGCTGGTTAACGGCCAGCGGGGGCGACCCCAGGGAAAGTGCCACAGAAAACACACCGCCGAACTCCGGTCGAAAGGCCGGGGTGGCAAGGGTGAAAAGGTGCGGTAAGAGCGCACCGCCGTCCTGGTGACAGGGCGGGCAGGGCAAACCCCACACGGAGCAAGACCAAATAGGGGGGCGATCGAGGCTGGCCCGGCCGAAGCCCCCGGGTAGGTCGCTGGACCCCGCGGGCAACCGCGGGGCTAGAGGAATGATCGCCGCCCGCTCCGTCCGAAAGGGCGTTGCGGGGACAGGATCCGGCTTACAGACCCACTCTACGGACTCTTCCCGACCGCGGCCCCGTTTTGTGTCGGCGCCGCCTTTGTGGTGAAGTCGGCCGGTGCGCGTAGCGATGCTGGCCGGCGCCGCCCTGCTCGGTGGCGCGACGTACCTGCCGGCCGACGACTCCCTGGCTGCCAGGGTCGATGCCCTGGCCGCGGAAGCCCTGCGGCGCCCCGTGGCGGGGATGTCCGTGGCCGTAGGTCGGAGCGGCCACCTGCTGATCGCGAAGGGTTACGGCTTCGCGAACGTGGAGCTCGAGGTCCCGGCCCGCGCGGACACGGTCTACCACATCGATTCCATCACGAAGTTCCTGACCGCGGCCGCGGTGCTGAAGCTGGCCGATGAGGGACGGCTCGACCTCGACGACGATGTGGCCCGGTGGCTGCCCGGCTTTTCCACGCCGGAGCGGCCCGTCCGCATCCGCCACCTCCTGAGCCACACTTCGGGCCTCCCCAGCTACACCTCGCTGCCCGGCGCCCTGGAAAGAGAGCGTCTCGACCTCGGTCCCGAGCAGGTCCTCGGCCCCGTGCGAGCCGCGCCCCCGCACTTCGGTCCCGGGGAAGGCTGGCGCTACTGCAATACCGGCTTCTACCTGCTCGGGCTGATCCTCGAGAAGGTGACGGGCCAGGGCTATGCCGCGTACATGCGCGAGCGCGTGTTCGAGCCGCTGGGCATGATGGACAGCCGGTACGGCGAGGTGAGGCCGCTCACTCGGAACCGGGCGGCGGGTTATGAAGTCGAGGACGGCCGCCTCGTCAACGGGCCGCTCATGAGCTGGCGGCTGCCGTTCTCGGGCGGAGCGGTCGTCTCGACCGCGCTCGACCTCTTGAAGTGGACGGATGCCCTCGGTCACGGGCGCGTCTTGAAGCCGGAATCCCTGCAGGCCATGTGGTCGCCCTCCCGCCTCGCCGACGGCACGCCCATCGACTACGGCCTGGGGACGCGGCTGGGGACGCTCTCCGGCCACCGCATGGTCGGGCACACGGGGAACGGCGGCGGCTTCCGCAACGCGTTGCTCTTCTTTCCCGAGGACGATCTGACCGTCGTCGTGCTCAGCAACACGGACGCCGGCAGCCCCCTCGGCCTGGCACAACGCATCGCGCGCGAGGTGCTCCACGTGAGCACCGATGCGCCGCGCGACCGGCCTCTGCCCCCTGGCGCCGCCGCGGCCTACAGCGGCACGTTCGAGTCCGACGAGGGGCGGGTAACGCTCTTCGAGCGCGATGGGGGACTCCGCTTCCGGCAGAGGGACGACGACGCCGCGGGCATGCCGCTGCCGTACCTCGGCGACGACACCTTCGGCCTGTCCGGTGAGACCGTCGGACGTCTCCTGATGAAGGACGGCCGCGCGCGGGCCAGCGCCGTCTACGTGGGCGGCCTCTTCATGGACGCGATGATGCGGATGCCATGAGGGTCCTGGTCACCGGCGGGGCGGGGTTCATCGGCAGCCACCTGGCCACCGCGCTCGTCCGGCGCGGGCACCGCGTGCGCGTCCTGGACAACTTCTATTCCGGCCATCGGGAGAACCTGCGCGCGGTGGCCGCCGACGTCGAGGTGGTCGAAGGAGACTGCGCCGACGCCGAGACGGCCCGGCGGGCGGTGAAGGACATGGACGCCGTGCTGCACGAGGCCGCGATCCCGAGCGTGGTGCGGTCGGTCGCCGATCCCGCGCTGTCCCATCGGGCCAACGCCACCGCCACGCTCTCCATGCTGCTGGCCGCGCGCGACGCGCGCGTGCCCCGGTTCGTCTACGCCGGCTCCTCCTCCGTCTACGGCGATCAGCCCGGGCGGCGCAAGCGCGAGGACATGGACCCGCGGCCGCTCTCGCCGTACGCCGTGGGCAAGCTCACGGGCGAGCACTACACGCGCCTCTTCTCGACGCTCTACGGTATGGAGACGGTGACCCTGCGCTACTTCAACGTCTTCGGCCCGCACCAGGACGCGCACTCACCGTACAGCGGCGTCATGGGACTGTTCATCACGGCACTGCTCGAGGGGCGCGCGCCGGTCGTCTACGGCGACGGCAAGCAGAGCCGCGACTTCACCTACGTTGACAACGTCGTGGACGCGAACCTGCGGGCCCTCGAGGCGGGCGGGCTGCGCGGGCAGGCGGTGAACGTGGCCATGGGCAACGCGGTCACGCTGAACGCGCTGCTCCAGACGCTGTCGCGGCTCGTGGGACGACGGGCGCGGGCCAAGCGCGCGCGGCCCCGGGCCGGCGACATACGCCACAGCCTGGCGGACATATCGCTGGCGCGCCGCCTCCTCGGCTACCGGCCGGTCGTGGACTTCCGGACCGGACTGGAACGGACGGTGGAGTGGTACCGGTCCCAGTCCAGGTCTAGCGCGATCCGCTGACGGCGCCTCCGAGGTGCTGCTCCCAGCTCTTCTGGAACTCCGGATAGCTCAGGGCCAGGGCCACCGGCAGCGCCTCCTCGGACGGTAACCGGTCGGACAGCGCCGCCAGCAGGCGCACGACCCCCGCCTCGCCGCGCTTGCGCAGGACGTGGGCCACGGCGGACAGGCTCTCCTGGTACGCGAGGGAAAGCTCCATCGGTGGGAGGGACTGGAACGGGCCTTCGAGCGTGAGCAAGGGCAGCAGCCGCCCCTCGCGCGCGGCCTTGGCGACATGCGGATCGTCGCGGGCGGGGTCGCCGCCCTCGAGCCACTGCGACACGCCCTCCTGGAGCCACGTGGGGCAGTTGCCGCCGGTGCGCGCGGCGATGAAGGAGTGCGCCAGCTCGTGGCGCAGCACCTGGACGAGCCGCGGGCTCGGGCGATCCAGGCCCAGCACCGGGACGCGGATGATCCCGTCGTTCACGCCCTCCGCCCATTCCGGCGTCCGCGCGTCCTGCTGGAAGGCGGTGCTCATCTGCAGGACCACGGTGACGGGATCGTCCGGGTGGAAGCCGAGGCGCGTCGAGTACTCCGCGTAGGCCTTGGTCAGGGTCTCCAGCACCGCGGTGCCGAGCGGCTCGTTCACGCCGCCGTCGTAGCGGATGCGGAACTGCGCGCCCTTGCCGGGGCGCGCCGGGGCGGCCGAGACGTCGCCGAGCTTGCGGTGCACCTCGGGATCGGCGCGCAGCGCGAGGCTGCGGCGATACTGGACCTCGGCGCCCTCGCGGTCCCCGAGGGCCACCAGCGTGTCGCCCAGGAGCGTGCGCGAGCGCGGGTCGTTGTCGTCGAGGCGGACGGCCCGCTCCGCCGTGTCGCGCGCCGCCCGCACGTCGCCCAGCTTCACGTAGGCCTCGACCAGCGCATGGAGCGCGGGAAGCGACCGCGGGTCGCGGCCGAGGCTCAGACGCAGCAGGCGGATGGCCTCCACGGGATCGCCGGCCGCGATCCGCTCCCGGGCCAGGGCCAGGTCCGTGTCGGCGTCGGCCTCCGGCGCGTACCCCTTGCTGAGGCTCTGCACGAGGCTGCGCGGGATGCCGAAGACGCCGCCGTTCTTCTCGTAGCGGAGCTGATCGCCCTCGTACCAGGCGCGGTCCGCCTCGATCGTGCGGCCGTTGGTGAGCGTGATGGTGTCGGTCGCGCCAGCCGCGACAGCCGACAGGACCACGGCGAGGAGCGCTCCCGGGGCGCGGCGCGACGAGGTCAGCGGACGATCTCGGAGGCCGCGATGACCCGGGGAGTCGCCCCCTTGCGGAAGTACTCGGGCAGCGACGGGACGGCCGAGGCCGCGCGCGACGCGCTCTCGTAGAGGCCCCAGCACAAGCGGTAGCAGTCGCGGCCCTTGTAGTGCACGGGGACGATGAACAGCTCCGGCGAGCCCGCGTTCTGCACCGCCTTCTGGACGGTCTCCGGCGAGCAGGCCACCAGGATCTGGACGCTGGCCGAGCTGGCCGGCGCCGCCTTGACTGTGGCGGCGAAGCCCTGCGCGGCCGCGTCGAGGTTTCCGCTTTGCAGGAGCGTGCGGGCCTCGGCGAGGTTGGCGGGCGTAGTCCGGGCCTGCGATGCCGGCGACGGGCGCACCGGCAACCGGGGCGACGGCAGAACGGGCGCCGGAGTGCCGGTGGAAGTGACGGTGGATCCGGTGGGCGGGGGAGTGACCGTCGCGGCCGGCATCGTCGCCGTCGGAGAGGCCGCAGCCTGCTTGGCGGCCGGCCGCGTGGTGCCGCGGCCCCAGACGTACCAGGCGCCGCCGATGGCGACGGCGACGAGGAGCAGCGCGACGCCGCCGTAGATGAGCGTCGACGGCGCGCGGCCGCCGCCGCGCCGCACGGCCGGCCGCGGCGAGGGCGGCGGGATGCGGGTCTCGGTGCGAGCGGGCCGGCGCTCCGGCATGGCGGCCGCCGGCCGGACCGCGGGCGCATTCAGCAGCGCGTCGACCGCGGCCTGGTCCTCCGCGCTCGGGCGCTGCGCGCGCGGGGCCGGCTGCGGCGGGACGGCCTCCTCGGTGTCATTCTCGAAGCCGAAAGGCTCCGCGGCGAGCATCATGACGGTGGCGGGCGTCACCGGGAGCGGCTTGGTGTCCTCCTTCGGCTCGGGTTCCGGCTCGGGCTCCATCATCGGCTCCGCCGGCGGCGGCATGATCACCGTGGGCGCGACATCCGGGATGAAGAAGGGCTCCGGCTCCGGCTCCGGCTGTGGGGGTTCCGGCGCGGCCGCCGCCATCATTGCGATGGGCACGGATGGCGCCGACGGCGGGGAAGCTGGCGGAGGCGTGGCGGACGGTACGGGTGACGGTGCCGGCGGCGGCTCGGCCGGGACCTCGATCGACATCCGCGCCGTGTCGCCCAGGTCGAGCTCGGGCCCGTCGCCGCCGGACATGGTGAAGAGCGGGTCCTCCGCCAGCTTGACCGGCGCCTCCTCGGCCACGATGCCGGGCGGCTCCGCGGGCGCGCGCTGGACCAGGCCGAGGAAGAGCAGCGCGCACGCCACCTTCGCGGCCTCGAACTCGTCGAGCTTCGTGAGAGCGGCCGCTTCCTTGAGCGTCCGGCTGCCGTCGAGCTGCTCGGGCAGCCCGCCGCCATCGGGCTGCAGGTCGGCCAGCTTCGGCACCAGATCGGGGCCCGGGATGAGGACCACCTCCAGCCCGTCCAGGTGGCGGAGGACGAAATTGCGGTCGCTGAGCCGCCGTACGGAGGACAGCACCAGGCGCTCGGTGGGCAGCTTGAGGTCGATGGCGCCCTTGGGCAGCACGCCGTCCTCGAACTCGAAGTTGCCCGCGGTGTACGCGATGACGTCGGACAGGATGCTCTCGACCTTCGCCCGCGCGGCGTCCGACAGCTCGCGCTGGCTCACGTAGCCGGTGTCGGCCAGGGCCTTGGCCAGCGGGTTGCCCGGCCCGACCTTCGCGGTGACGTCCTCGAGCTGCTCGGGCGTGATCTTCCCGGTCTGGATGAGGATGGCCCCGAGCTGGTCGCGCGGATCGTTGGACGATCCGAAGAGGATCCGGCCGCTGCGGAAGTAAAGGGCCTTCTGGTACGACGGGCCCTCCACCTTGAGGGAGCCGGTGGCTCCGTGCCGGTGAAGGTCCATGAGGAGGAAGGGGAATGTCTTGGGGTCGATGCTGCCGCTGATCGGGAAAGCGTCGGCCAATGGGCCTCCCGGGCGCTGTTTCCACTCCGCCGCCATGGGCGGATCGCCCTTGGGGTCAACATATTAACACCCTGTCATGCGCGATGGGTCCGATTGACACCCCTCGTCGGGGGTGAGCTAGACTCGCTGGGAGTAGGAAGCGCGCGGGGCCTGTCCCGCAACGGCAGTCCCCTCCCCCTACGTGGGGAGGGATAGGGTGGGGGGTCGAAGAAAGGAGGCCGCTTGGACGAGGATCGCCGGCGCGAGGACGACTGGTTCCGCCAGAACGAGAAGCAGCTCCTGGAGACGGCCCGGACAGCCCGCGAGAAGCGGGAGAACGAGCGCCGGGCCAAGGAGAAGACCGCCGAGCTGGACCGCCTGAAGGCCCTCCACTACATGCGCTGTCCCAAGTGCGGCCACCAGATGGTCGAGGAGACGATGGAGAGCATCACCATCGACCGCTGCTCGTTCTGCGAGGGGATCTACTTCGACGCCCACGAGCTCGACGACCTCTTCATGAAGAAGCAGGAGCAGCGTCAGAGCTTCATACGGCGGCTGCTGAAGATCTAGCCGCACCGCGCCGCGGGGGCGGCGGCGGATGCCCTACCTGATCGACGGCAACAACCTGCTCGGGTCCTGGGGCGGTCCCCGGGACGACGACGACGGCCGCGCGCAGGTCGTCCGGCGGGTGGCCGCCTTCTGCCGCGCGCGGAACGTCAAGGCCACGGTGGTGTTCGACGGCCATCCGCTTCGGCCGGACATGGCCGCGCAGGAGCTGGGCCTCGTGTCGTTGCGCGTCCCGCCGCCCGGCGGAGACGCGGATACCGTGATCCGCGAGCTGGTGGAGCGCGCGCCGCGCCCGGCCGAGCTCATCGTCGTGACCTCCGACAAGGCCCTGTATTCCTACGTCAAGACCCTCGGCGCTTCGGTGCTGAGGGCGCATGAGTGGAATTCGCTCGAGCGCCGCGCTGCGTCGAGCCACCGCGGCGCGAGTTCCGTTTCCGACAAGCCGGACCGTGAGGACGATGTCGAGGGGTGGCTCAAGAAGTTCGGCGGATCAGAGTAGTTCCCGTCCTTTTTTCGTTTCCCCGTCAAGTCTTCCTTTCACCCCGTACGGCGCTGTCGCTTCACGAATTGCGCTGCAATCGGACGGGAAGCGACAAGTCCGGTTGACAGATCCTGAGAGGACCGGCCTCAACGTCGCGCGCCCGCGCTACGCACTAACTCAATAGACAGCCGCGGCTTGAACGGCCGGTGCCACGACCGGCATCCCCCTTGCCATGTAGAGCGCGCGACGTTCGTGCCCGGCGCGGTCCCGAGGGAGAGACGGGGCCGCGCCGGTTTCAAGGAGGTTCGAGGGCCGGGCTTTCAGGTCCGCGAGGCCAACACGGGCCGGGACGTTCGGGCGCTCATCGGCGGCGCGCGGCCGCCGCTCCTGACCAGGACAAGAAAAGAAGAGAGGGAACGGATGAAGAAGCGGAACGGGATCGTGGCCATGGGACTGGCGATCGTCTTCGCCCTCATGGCGAACGTGGGGACGGCGCTGGCCGCGGCGAAGGCCGCGCCCACCAGCAAGGTCAACGTGAACACCGCCACCGCCGAGCAGTTCGCCGCGCTGCCGGGCGTCGGGGCCAAGCTCGGGGCGCGCATCGTCGAGTACCGCCAGAAGGCCGGCGGCAGCTTCAAGTCGGTGCAGGAGCTGATGAACGTGCGCGGGATCGGCGAGAAGAACTTCGCCAAGCTGCAGGCGCATCTCACCACGGGCGAGGCCGCGCCGGCGCGGCCTGGCCGCTGACGGTTCCCGGGGGCGGCCGACGCCGCCCCCTTTTTTTCGCACTTTCGAGGGAATGCGATGAACGAGGGCGGGCGGACGGTCATCGAGATGATGGTGGGGGCCGGGATCGTCTCGGTCCTCGCGGTGTTCACCTTCCGCCAGGTGCGCGCCTATTCGGCGGACGCCCATCTGCTCGGCGCGGCCTACACGTTCAAGGGCGAGTTCCGCAAGGCGCACTCCATGGCCACGCGGGGGAACGTCTACACCGCGATACGGTTCGAGGACAAGGCGGCCATCCCGCGCTACAGCGTCTATCGGGACGGCAACCTCAACGGTGTGCGCAAGGAGGACATCCTCAAGGGCATCGACCGCCGCATCGCGGGGCCGTTCTTCCTCGACGCCCAGGCGCCCGGCGTCCGCGTGGGCATCAACCCCGGCACGCCCGCCATCCCTCCCGACAAGGGGATGCTGGACGTCAAGGATCCGATCAAGTTCGGCGCGTCCGACATGCTCTCGTTCTCGCCGCTGGGAACGGCCACGCCGGGCACGTTCTATCTGGCGGGCGAGGCCTCGCAGGCCGCCGTCCGCGTCACGCCGGGGACCGCGCGCGTGCGAATGATGCTCTGCCGCAACGGCAAGTGGATCGAGCGATGAGGGCCCTGGCGGCCGCCGCCGACGATCCCGTGCGCGTGCTGCGCATCGAGCCACGGGACGGCGCCACCGGCGTCTTTCGCGACACCCCGATCGTGGCCAGCCTCTCGCACGCATTGCAGCCTTCGAGCGTGACCGCGGAGGCCTTCGCGGTCGAGGACGAGGACGGGGCCGTCCCCGGCCGGTCCGCCCTCAGCGCCGACGGCCGTTGCGTCGTCTGGCGCGCGGAACGGCTGCTCGTCCCCGGGGCCACGCACCGGGTAACGGTGAGCGGCCTGCGGGACGTGCGCGGCCGGACGATGGCCCCTCACCGCAGCGGCTTCGTGCCCTGCGACCTTACCTTCCGGGACCTGCACGACATGGCCTACTGAAACCCTCCAGACCCGCGCGGCGGACCGCCAGGAACCCTCATCACCCTTCCCGAACGCCCGCCCCGTCCGAACCCGGACGGCCCCTTCCGAACGATCCTCAAATACGCCGCCGCGCGGGTCCCCGACTGAATTGACGCCGTCCCGACCGGCGTCAATTCAGTCCCTTGTCGCACGTTGTCCGCCGGTCTTCGGTACGAGTCCCTTGTCCGTAGTGTTGTCAGCGATCCCGAACGTGCTAAGGTGGCCTGCTGTCGGCATGAGCGCCCAGGCCTATCTGCTGCTGACGCTGGCCTTCTACGCGGTCGGCGTGCTCTACGTCCTGTTCCACGCCCTCACTCGCCGGCGGCTTTTGTCCTCGTGGACCGTGACCGCCACGCTGGCCGGCTTCGCCTTCCATACCGCGAGCCTGTCGCAGCGCTGGACGGAGGCTGGACACTTCCCTTCGGTCGGCCTGCACGACGGGGCGTCGCTTCTGGCCTGGACCATCGTCCTGGCCTTCCTCGCCACCTACATAAGGACGCGCCTGGAGGCGCTGGGCCTGGCCGTGTATCCGGTGGCCTTCGGGCTGGTCTTGACCGCCAACCTGACCCCGGCCTCCGAGGCGATCGACCCCATCCTGAAGAGCCTGTTCCTGCCCATCCACACCGCCCTGGCCTTCTGCGGCTACGCCGCGCTGTTCGTGGCCTTCGCCATGGGCCTTGCCTACCTCGTGCAGGAGCGGGAGCTGAAGGCGCGGTCGCCGCGCGCGTTCTACTACCTCATCCCGAGCCTCGAGGCGTGCGACACGGTCAGCGGGCGCAGCGTGATCGTGGGCTTCGGCTTCCTCACGCTGGCGATCATCACCGGCGTCCTCTGGAGCCACAGCGCGCGCGGCCGCTACTGGACGGGCGACGCCAAGGAATGGAGCGCCGTCGCCGCCTGGCTGATCTACGTCGGGCTGATCCTGGCCCGGCGGCGCACGGGCTGGGGCGGGCGCCGCGCGGCCCTGCTGGGGATCGCGGGCTTCGCGGTCGTGCTCTTCACGTTCACGTGGGTGGCGCTCTTCCCGGGTGTCGCCGGTGCGGCGCGGTAGGCGGCCATGATCCTCGTGATCGGCGTGAGCCACCAGACGGCGCCCTTGGGGCTGCGGGAGCGCCTGGCCGTGGCGGCCGACCGCCTGCCCGAGATGCTGCAGCGCCTGCGCGCCGAGGCCGGCCTGGCCGAGGCCATGATGCTCTCCACGTGCAACCGGGTCGAGGTCTACGGCCGCGGCGAGGAGGGCGTGGACGCGCGGGCCCTGGAATGGTTCCTGGGCGCCACGCCGGGGCCGACCCGCGACGAGCTGATGCCGTACGTGTATCGCCTGACGGGGGCGGCGGCCATCCGCCATGCCTTCCGCGTGGCGGCCAGCCTGGAGTCCCTGGTCATCGGCGAGCCCCAGATCCTCGGGCAGGTCAAGGACGCCTACCAGGCGGCGGAGCAGGCGGGCACGCTGGGATCGTCGCTCAACGCGCTGCGCAACCGCTCG
>Ga0075428_100010771_pt1 | contig 10165 bp, 4 predicted proteins | sample RhiMetdeltSRZDD2_FD_75291 | JGI IMG/M metagenome (GOLD analysis project Ga0075428, IMG submission 75291) | Populus rhizosphere microbial communities from Tennessee, USA - Rhizosphere MetaG P. deltoides SRZDD2 | ecosystem: Host-associated > Plants > Roots > Rhizosphere > Soil | place: USA...
GCCCTCCTGACCGACGGCAGGTTCTCAGGCGCGACCCACGGCTTCATGGTCGGTCACGTCGCGCCCGAGGCAGCCACCGGAGGCCCTCTCGCGGCGCTCCGAACGGGCGACATCGTCTCGATCGACGTCGCGAAACGCCGCCTCGACGTCGAGATCTCCGCGGCCGAGCTGAAAAAGCGCCTGAAGGCGTGGAAGTCTCCTCGACCGCGCTACCGCGGGGGAGTCCTTGCCAAGTACGCCCAGACCGTCTCGTCCGCATCCTTGGGGGCAGTCACAGTCTAGAAGACCTTCCGTTTACGGCAAAATGCCCGCTGCGGCCCGATTCTCCCAAGTGAAAGCCTCGATTTCGCCGAGAAAAGAGTGCTTGACGTCCCTGCATTTAGGGAAGTATCCTACTTCAGAGATCTGAGTGCCTGGCGAGGGCTCCTGCGACGGCCGCCAAGAACTGGCACACAACCCGTGGAAGGGAATCGTTGCGGAGAAAGCAACACGTCGCGCCGACGGATCGTCAGTGTCCGCTCCTGGCTGCCTAGAATTCGCGGTGGACGCGGATTCGACGCACGGGACGCTTGACGAAGGAGCCTCCAACAACCCGATCCCGGGGAGTTATCGAGGACTGAATCGAAATCCTCGGCCGCGCACTTCGTCGAGGGTGAATGCAGTGGACCGTCGCGAGGAGTTTGTGGCGGTGCACTAACAAGCTGCGGGTCAAGCCCCACACTACCCGTTGGGCTGCGAGGCCTGCTGGAAAACAGGAACCGTTCGTGAGAACGGCAGTGATCTGAGAATCGGTATTGCCGGGGCATAACGGGGGGCTGATCCATTTCGGATTATGGGACCCGATCCGTTCCGACCGCGAGCGTTGGTCGCAGTCGATAGCTACCCAGCACCCGAGCTACCCAGCACGCGGTGGCTTGCTCGCTCGACCACTTCGGCCGGCTCAGCCTCCCGCGACGTGGATCCCCTCAATTCGGGCCGTTAGCTCCGTTAAGAATCGCGGTAAAAGGCGCGCCGGAACGGCACTCAAGACGCCGCACTCAAACTGACATCCACAACACGGGAAAGAGCGCACGGAAGTGGCAGCGCACGAACGCGCGGCAAACCCCGCGCGCAGTAAGTATCGCACCAGCGCAGTAAATATCGCCGCTACGCGGTGAGCTCGGCACGGAAGCGATCCGAGAGACAGGAAGAAGCTACTTGGCACGACGCCCCAAAGAATCGCCAGCTCAGATAGAGGCCAAGACCTCGATGAGCGGCAAGTCGAAGCGCAGCGGCAAGGCCAAAGAGGCCGTGCGCCCCGGACGGAAGAAGCCGCCGTTGTCCCTGCACGCCGAGGGAAGCTCGGAGAGCGGAGAAGAAGCGCAGGTCCGCGTGAACCGCGCCCCAACGGGCGCTTCCCCCGCGATGCGAAGCGAAACCTCGGCGGGAGCGGCGAAGCTCGGCAGAAAACCAGGATCCCCAGGATCCCCAGGATCATCGGCGCGAGCTTCGGGCGACAAGCTCCCCGACAAACTCCCTCGAAGCGCCGGGCGACGAGCCTCCGCTCGCGGTCCCGCAAACTCTCCAACGGTCAGCTCGCAGGCAGCGAGTTCGCAAGCAAGGGCCGACGAGGCCGATCTCGAAGCCTGGGGTCGGGGCAAGAGCCATAGAGCTTTTCCGCCCGCCCCCGCACGAGGCCAGGACCCCTGGAGGCAACGGCGCAGGCCGCGCAGCACCGCTCCTCCGCAAGCGCCGCCTCGCCGGCCGGACGATGGCCAGCGAAAGCGTGCGACGCCGCGCGGAAGCGCGCCGGAAGTAACGCGTGATTCGCCCGACGCCTCGAACGCGAATCCGAAGTGGAGCTCCGCAGCCGCGGAGGCTCGCGGCGCCGAAGGAACCGCGAAAGGCTGGCTGCCGAATGCCCCGCAGAAGGCCGGGAGAGCGGTGGACGTCGACGACGCCCCCGCGCGGAGCTCGACCGAGAATATGACGGACCATTCGCCCGAGCCCAAGCTTCTAGAAGCATCCGACACCGAAATATCCGCCGAAATATCCGACGGTGGTGCAGGGCACGCAGATGCAGCGTCGCTCCAGCGGTGGTCGCCCGGCATGCCGGACAGCGATCCGCCCGCCGTCCATGGCCAGCGCCTCCGACTCCCCGAAATCGTCACGCCGAGCGAGGAAGAGGCCCCGGCGGCTCCGTCCGCTCACGATGATCCGGCCTCGCTCTACGCTCCGCCGCTCCCCCCCGAGCCGGTACACGACGAAGAGGACGCGCGGTACCCGCGGTTCGCTGGAGAGGATCGCTGGAACGGTGAGACAGTCACGGCGGAGGACTTGCTGCAGCCCGAGGTCATCGCACCTCCCCGCGAAGTCCACCCCGTCCACCCGCAGCCGCGCCCGTGGCCCGAAACCGCGCAGCGCCCGCCGCGGGAGCGAAGACCCCTCGTTCCGGCGGGTGCACCCGGCCTCGTCTACGTGATCGATGGCACGACGCACATCTCCGGCGTGGGGACGCTTCGCATTTTCTACCGGCTCCCGACGCACGATGATCGACCCGGCGGCGCCGTACAGCCCGTGGCCATCGATCGGCAGCTACCGCGGCGGTCGCGCCATCCTCTCGATCACAAGATCGCGTCCGTGATCCTGCGGCTTCCGCGCCATCCGCACGGGCACAAGCAGAGCAAGCACGGCAAGCAGCGCAAAGGCCGGAAGCACCAAGGCCGATTCGATCCTTACGTGATCACAGTGCCGGAGAAGGCCTGGAGGGCGATTTTGCCCTGGCTCATCGAGACGGGCCGCCTCTGCGTCGCGTCCGAGGCCGAAGGCCGGCCGGCCGTGCCGGTCGTACAGGAGGAAGGCCCGCCGCTCGAATTCAATCTGCTGATCGAGCGCATCCCGAAGCGCGGCGATTACCACCTGACCTCGCGATTCGTGCGCGACGGCAAGACACTCGTCTACAAGTCGCAAGTGCTCCTGATCACCGAAGGAGAAAAGGGGTACCTGATCCGACGGTCCGGCAGGCTGAGCGTCGTCAGCTTCGCCGGCGGAGTCTCCTGGCTGCGCGCGCTGCGCAGGGGCAGGTTCCGGCACGTCCCCCGAAAGAAAGTGCCGACGCTCCTCAAGATTTTTGAGCGGTCGACCACCCTCCCCACGATTCACTTCCCGGGACAGCTCAAGATCACGCGCATCGAAGGCCTCGACCCGAGGCCGGAGCTCAAGCTCGAGAGCGGACCTCAGGAGGTCACCGCCGAAGTGGCTTTCCGCTATGGCGAGGACCTCGTCCGGGCCGCGCGGCCCGGAAACCGCTTCTTCTCCATGCGCAATCGCAAGCTGATCGTCCGCAACCTGGAAGCGGAGGGTCTGCACGCGGTGAACCTCCTCAAGCAGGGTTTCACCTACGATCCGAAGACGCACCTCTTTTCACTCTCCGCCGATCGGCTCGCGAGCGCCGCACCCGAGCTGTTCGAGCTCGGCTGGACGCTCCACGGGAAGAAGATGCCGTTCCGGCCGCCGACGGACATGGAAGTCAACGTCGAGACCGGCCCGGACTACATCGACGTTGCGGTGGTCGTCCACTTCGGCGATCAGAGCGTCGACCTGGCGACTCTGCTGGACGCCATGAAGCAGGGGAACCGCATGATCCCGCTCAAGCAGGGGGCGGTGGGCGTGCTCCCCGGCGAGTGGCTCGAGAAGAATGCCGCGTGGATGGAGCTCGGGCACCTGCACGACGGCAAGCTCCGGTTCCGCCGGACGCAGTCGTCGATCATCGACGCCTTGGCTGCAGAGAAAATCCAGGCTCGGCTCGACGCGGGCTTCCGGGCCGAAAAGGACCGCCTTGCGACGTTCGAGGGCATCCGCGAATGCGACCCGTCGCCGCACTTCAAAGGAACGCTCCGCACGTACCAGCGCTTCGGCCTCGGCTGGCTGCAGTTCCTCGACAAGATGGCCTGGGGCGGCTGCCTCGCCGATGACATGGGACTCGGAAAGACCGTCCAGGCGCTGGCGCTGCTCGACCTGCTCAAGCACGAGGGCCGCGGCGGAACGACGCTGATCGTCACCCCGAAATCCCTGGGCTTCAACTGGATGCGCGAAGCCAAGCGCTTCACGCCCAAGCTCAAAGTGCTCAGCTACACCGGCCTGCGGCGCGATAAGGCTTTCGAGAGCCTTAGCGACTACGACGTCGTGCTGACCACGTACGGCACGGTGCGCCGGGACGCCGAGAAGCTGGCGCAGTTCCGATTCCTCTACCTGATCCTGGACGAGGCGCAGGCGATCAAGAACGTCGAATCGCAGAACGCGAAGGCGGCCACGGTGCTGCAGGGAGAGCGGCGGCTCATCCTGAGCGGTACGCCCGTCGAGAACCACCTCGGCGAGCTCTGGAGCCTGTTCGACTTCATCAACCCCGGCATGCTCGGCACGTACAACGCGTTCAAGCGCCGCTTCGCCACACCGCCCAAGCTGAACGGAGAGAAAGCGCCCGACCCGGGCAGCCTCCAGTTCCTCCGGCGGACTCTTCGCCCCTTCATCCTCCGCCGCAAGAAGGAGGAGGTCACCCCCGACCTGCCGCCGAAGGTGGAGGAGACCATCCTCTGCGAGATGGAGCCCGAGCAGAAGCAGGTCTACCAGGAAGTCAAGGAGCGCTGCAGGAACTCCGTGCTGGCCCTCGTCAAAGCCAAGGGGATGGCGCGCTCGAAGCTTCACATCCTCGAGGCGTTGCTGCGGCTCCGCCAGGCGGCCTGCCACCCGGGGCTCATCTCTCCCGACTACGCGAGCTTGCCCTCCGGAAAGCTGTCGGCGGTCACTTCGATGCTCGACGAGCTGGAGGACGAGGGCCACAAGGTGCTCATTTTCTCTCAGTTCACTTCCCTCCTGGCCATCGTGCGCAAAGAGATGGACCAGATGGGCAAAGTCTACGAATACCTCGACGGCCAGACGCGCGACCGCGAAGCTCGTGTCGACCGCTTCCAGACCGATACGAAGTGCCGCTTCTTCCTGATCAGTCTGAAAGCTGGAGGCCTGGGGTTGAACCTCACGGCAGCCGACTACGTGTTCATCCTCGATCCGTGGTGGAACCCCGCCGTCGAGGCCCAGGCCATCGACCGCGCCCACCGCATCGGCCAGGACAAGAAAGTCTTCGCGTACCGATTCGTCTCCGCGGAGTCGATCGAGGAGCGCATCGCCGACCTCCAGGAGTCGAAACGCAACCTGGCGGACGCGATCGTCGCTGGCGATGAAAACCTAATGCGGGACCTCACACGCGACGATCTCGAGGTGCTCTTCAGTTGACGCGAGGCGCGAGGGGCGCACGGGCAGCGGCCGGGCTCGTGTTGCTGGCGATCGCCTGTGACGTGCGGCATTCGGAGCCTGGCGCTCCGCCCCTCGGCCGGAAGGCCGTCCAGGACGGACTGGGGCGCAGCGTGGACGTCCCCGTTCCGGCCCAACGAATCGCCTCCGTCGGCCCCAGCAATACGGAAATCCTTTTCGCCATCGGCGCGGGCGGTCAGGTCGTCGCGCGCGATGATTTCTCCGACCAGCCCGCCGAGGCGCGCTCGATCCCGGCGGTAGGGTCCGGAACCTCGCTGGGCCTCGAGCGCCTCGTCGCGTCGCGGCCCGACCTCGTCCTCGCCGCGGAGATCTACGCGCCGGAGCAGGTGAGAGCGCTCGAGAACGCCCTCTTGACAGCGTTCTTCGTCGCGAACCCGACGACGTTCGAGGGGCTGGCGAGCAACGTCGGCCTGCTCGGCTCGCTGACCGGCCACGAGGCGGAAGCGACCAAGTTGCAGCGATCGATCCAGAGCCGAGTGCAAGCCGTCGCGGAACGAGTCCACAACGCGGAGGACCGCCCCACCGTGTTCTACGAGCTCGACGCCACCGACCCCCAGCAGCCGTGGACGGCAGGCCCCGGCGGCTTCATCAACACGCTGATCACGCTCGCCGGCGGCCGGAACGTGGCGGCTGGCGACGACCAGCCTTTTCCGCGATGGAGCGCGGAGCGGCTGCTGCGCGAGAATCCTCAAGTCATCATCGTCGGGGACGCCAAGTACGGCGTCACGCCCGATTCCGTCCGCGCGCGGGCGGGTTGGGGGAGGATCGCGGCGGTCCGCGATGGCCGCGTGCACTCGTTCGACGATGACCTCGTCAGTCGACCGGGCCCTCGACTCGTGGATGGCCTCGAGGCGATGGCTCGACTCCTCCACCCCGAGGCGTTCCGAGGCTGAAACGACAATGCCCGCAGACCCAGCGCTGCGTCCCTCACTCCCGTGAAGCCCCTCCGTTCCCCTTACACCCCGTGCATCCTCCTCCTGGGAGCGAGCTTCCTCCTTAGCGTCGCGATCGGAGCCGAGTGGATTCCGCCGCTGCGGGTCGCCCGCATCCTCCTCGGTGGGCCATGGCTCTCGGGCGACCCGGGGCCGGAAGGCACGGACGCCACGATCGTCTGGAGCCTCCGGCTGCCGCGCGCGGTCCTCATGGCGCTGGTCGGCGCGGCGCTCGGCGGCAGCGGGGCCGCGTACCAGGGCCTCCTGCGCAATCCCCTGGCGGATCCCTATCTCATCGGCGTGGCCCCGGGCGCGGCGCTCGGCGCGGCGATCGCCATGGTGGTGCTTGGGCCCGCAAGCATGCTCGGCTACCTCGCGGTGCCCGCTGCTGCTTTTGCCGGCGGGATCGTCATGGTGCTCGCCGTCTACCGCATCGCGCGGGTGGGAGAAACCGTGCCGGTCACCACGCTCGTCCTCGCCGGTATTGCCGTCGGTGCCTTCTCGAATGGCCTGACGACGTTCGTCATGCTCCTCAAGAAAGGCCAGGTCGAGCGTTTGATGCTCTTCCTCTGGGGAGGCGTCGGCCTGTTCGAATGGGGGCCGATCGCCGCCATCGCGCCGTACATTTTGGGCGGGCTGGCGGTGCTGATCCTCTTTGCGCGCCTCCTCGACGTCCTCCAGTTCGGCGACGAGCAGGCCGTGCAGCTGGGACTCGACGTCGAGCGCGCCAAACTGCTTTTGATCGGGGCGGCCACGCTCGTGGCAGCAGCGGCCGTCGCGTTCGTCGGCGTCATTGGGTTCGTCGGGCTCGTCGTGCCGCACGTCGTGCGGCTCGTGTGGGGCGCGGGCCATCGCCGCCTCGTCCCGCTCTCGACGATCTGCGGCGCCGCCCTTCTCCTCGGCGCGGACCTCCTTCAGCGCGCGGTCCCCTGGCTTAGCCGGACGCCGGTCGGTGTCGTGACCGCATTCCTGGGGGCGCCTTTCTTCGTCTACCTCCTGCGCCGGGAGCGAGCGGAGCACTCATGAGCGGCCCGCAGAGCGGAGAAAAATGCTGAGCGTCGAGTCGGTGACCCTGGGCTACGCCGGTCGTCCTGTCCTCGAGGGCATCAGCGCCAGCGTGCGGCCAGGAGAAATCGTCATCCTGATCGGACCGAATGGCGCGGGCAAATCGACGCTGATCCGCGCCGCGTCCGGCGTCCTGCGCCCGCTCGCCGGCCGCGTGCTCGTGGACGATCAGGACGTGCACACGCTCCGGCCCAACGAGCGCGCGAAGCGCATCGCGGTCGTGCCGCAAGCCGCGAGCCTGCCGGACAGCTTCACCGCCCACTTCACCGTGCTCCTTGGCCGCACTTGCCACGTCGGGTGGATGGCGAAGGAACGGCCCGAGGACCAAGCCGCCGCCACGTCGGCGATGCGACGGACCGCGACGGAGACTCTTGCATCGCGGCGGCTGGGGGAACTCTCCGGCGGAGAGCGACAGCTCGTGATCGTGGCTCGGGCCCTCGCCCAGGCGCCACGGTACCTCCTCCTCGACGAGCCCACCGCGCACCTTGACCTTCGCCACGAAGCGTCGATTCTTCGATTGATGAAAGACCTCGCCCGGGACGGAATCGGCGTCCTGGCTGCGCTCCACGATTTGAACCTGGCGGCTCGAAGCGCCGATCGGATCGTGCTGCTCGCAAGCGGGCGGGTGATGGCCTCCGGAGCTCCCGAGGATGTCCTGACGGAGGAGAACCTTTCCGAGGCGTACGCGACGCCCGTCCGGGTGTTTCACGACCCCGTGGGCGGGGCACGCACGATTTTTCCGGCCGGCCTCGGACAGCGGCAGGATCGCTCCGCGGACGCCTATTGACCGCTCGGACTGCGCGGCGGTACCTGTCCTGCGCCGCTCCAGCTCACCGCACTCTGCCCTGGCATCACCGAAGCACGAGCCTTACATTGGAGCCTCCGCGCTTTCGCTTCTGAAATCGATCTTAGGAGAATGTTGGGATGGGTAGGCATTGTCACCGCCGCATTCTGGTGTCGTTATTGATCGTCGCAGGGTCGCTCCTCGCCGGGTCGGTGGGCGCTGCCACGATAGCCGACTCCTACAACGACTGGTCGGCGACGGGGACGCAGGGCGAAAAGGGGTGGTACAGCGGGTACTACAATTTTTCCACGGACGGAAACGGTGTGTACGGCGCGAACGATTTCCTGGCGTTCACGAACTCCGCCGGACCTGGGGGCGGCGCCGTCAGCCCCTCGGGAAACCACTGGACCGGGACAATGTGGGACCTCAACGCGGCCGCGTCCGGGCCCTGGACGGAGCTGGGTCGAGACAACACGCATCCCAACGGCACGAATAGCGCGCCGGGCCAGGAGCACTGGACGATCCGCCGGTGGATCAGCGACCGCGCGGGCGACCTCATCGTGACGTGGCACGTCAACAAATCGAACCCGGGCTGTGGCAACGGTGTGACCGGCACGCTGTACGTGAACGGCGTGGTGAAAGACACTGCGATCATCGCCGCCGGCGACGTCGCCGGCGTCACGCGCCCGGTCGTCCTGACGCTCGCCGTGGGTGACAAAGTGGACCTCGCCCTGAGCCCGCGAGGCACCGACGGCGGAGGGGAAGACGGCTGCGACGGCTCCGTGAGCCGCCTCACGATCGAGACGATCAGCGACTCCGACGGCGACGGATCCCCCGACCACGTCGACAACTGCCCGAGCATCGCCAATGCGAACCAGGCGGACCAGGACGGGGACGCCGTGGGCGACGTATGCGACAACTGCCCTGCCGCGTCGAACCCATCGCAAGCCGACCGCGACAACGACGGCGTCGGCAATGCGTGCGACCCCGATCAGCCTTCGGGCGCCAGCGACGACGACGCCAGCCCTTATCCCGTCGTCATCAACGAGATTCACTACAATCCTCCCGGCAACTCCGCCACGGAGTTCCTGGAGCTCTACAACGACTCTGCCGTGGAGATCGACCTGGCCGGGTGGGCCTTCACCGACGGGATCCACCACGAGTTCGGCCCGGGCGACGTGATCGCGCCTCACGGGTACGTCGTCCTCTGCGAGAGCCCGCTCGATCTTGCCGCGCAGTTCGGCGTCGCGGTCACGGACCTGCGCTGGTGGCACGAGTCGGGCCTTGACGGCAGCGGAGAGACAATTCGACTGGCCGACGCCTCAGGCGCCACAGTGGACAAAGTGGATTTCAACGACGAGCTGCCCTGGGACGCCGGCGCGGACGGTGGAGGAGCGTCGCTGCAGCGCCTTTGCCCCTCGGCCGAATCCGACTCGCCGGCCAACTGGGGCGCGGGCATCGGGAAAGCGCCCACCCCGCTTGCCGCGAACCAGGACTCGGAGTGTCCCCCGCCGCTCCCGCCGCCGCCCAGGATCGCCATCAACGAGATCCACTACCACCCCACGGCCGACGCGGACGCGACCGAGGAGTTCGTGGAGCTCGTGAACGCGAGCGACCAGGCGATCGACTTGCAAGGTTACTGCTTCACGCAGGGCATCGGGTTCTGCTTTGCCGCGTCGAAAGTCCTCGTGCCCGGGGAGTTCCTGGTCGTCTGCAGAGACGAGACCGCGGCGCGCTCCACTTTCGGGATCACGAACACCGTGGGGAACTTCACGGGCCAGCTCTCGAACGACGGAGAGCGCATCACGCTCGTCGACGCCGCCGGGGACCTCGCGGACTCCGTGCGTTACGGCCAGAAAGGGGACTGGGCCATCGGCGCGGACGGACTCGGCTACAGTCTCGAGAAAATCGTCCCGGACGCTACGTCGGACGACCCTGGGAGCTGGATGGACAGCGGATCCGCGAACGCCGCTCCGACGCCGGAGTGGCACAGCGTCAGCTTGACGGGCATCGGCACAAGCAGCCGCCTCTATTTCTACGTCACGGAAGCTTCGCAATTCCTGATCGACGACGTCAG
>Ga0075428_100010773_pt1 | contig 10164 bp, 13 predicted proteins | sample RhiMetdeltSRZDD2_FD_75291 | JGI IMG/M metagenome (GOLD analysis project Ga0075428, IMG submission 75291) | Populus rhizosphere microbial communities from Tennessee, USA - Rhizosphere MetaG P. deltoides SRZDD2 | ecosystem: Host-associated > Plants > Roots > Rhizosphere > Soil | place: USA...
GCTCATAGATATATCTGATGCTTATTTTAAATATTTTGTAAAACAATCGTGTCCGATTTTATTATTAGGTTGAACAATTAGCTAAAAACGTGATTTAGTAATAAAATAATTTTAAACGCTTATAAGCAAGCGTTTTATTATTCACTACAGGAAAATGGACATATTTGGTAATTTAATACAACAGCTCAGTATTGGAAGTGTACCTATTAATATGGATACCTTCGGCGTATGGATACCATTGACATTTGGTTTAGCAGTAGGTTTAGCATACGTAATAGCATCTGGTTTAAGACGTCCAACATAAATAAGTAAAATTTTTTTCGATACTTTTTTTCTTTTTGTCTTTTAAAAAGGATTTGTTTTGATTATTGATAAAGTCAGTTTTTCTTTATTAAGAGAATAGATTCGTCATGTTTGTCAAATTCTTTCAAAAAAGATTTTAAAGTTAATATCGGAACAACTGGAACTCCATTAATAAATTTAAATATTGTATTATCCAGTGTTATTATCATAGGGAGAGCTTGAGTTATTTTCTTTTCCCTTTCTAGCCACAGCCTTGTCCTTCTTATTTGTTTTTCAGCATATATTGTAAGAGTTGTTTTATTGCTATATTTCCAATGTTTACAATCTATTGTAATTGCAAAATCGTTTTTTATCCCAATAACATCCAGTTGAGCTCGAGGTTTGGACAAGTTAATATTGACTTTGGTCTGATACTCAAATAAAATCAAAAGTTCAGAAGTAAAGTATTCAAAGTCTTTCCACGACAATAATTTAGAACATTCTTGAATATCACAACCCAATTGTAGTGCGAGTAACGATGCTCTAATTCGATCCATCTTCGAAAATATGAGCATCTGTTTTCCGTTTTTATCTAAGCAGATTCCAATTCTGTTTTTAGCTAAAAAATTTAATAATTGTTTAAATATTGCAACACTTTCTATCCCTGTTTTTTGTCTAAAATCATTAAAATTTACTTCATTGGACATCCCTTGAATAGATTTTAAAATAATATTCGGATTGATATAATGGACCAATTTATGGTACTATAGACCTAATAAGAAATTTAATTTAAAAGCAGTATATCTAATATTATATTCTGTTGATTTTGAAGTCTTTTTTCGGTGCTTGAAGATTTAATAAAATCTGTTTCAATTCGTCATCAGTTAATGCACGATTGAGTCTTCCTGTTGAAGCCGCATTGATAAGATAATTTTCCACAGCACCAGCTAATTCAGGTTTAACAATTCTAACATTTGCAAGACGCTGTCTTGCGGTTGGTTCTAAAAGCACTAGCAATACCTTCTGCCTCATGGCATCAGCTTCTGCTTCTCTTCTTCGTGCTTCTTCATCGTTAGAATTTTGGTTAGGTAGAGACATTTTTCTAAATTATCAAGAATACCTACTCAATTCAGGATTTGTTTTTTGTAACTCCTTGTGAATTTCTGTTGCTATCCTATCGACTCTTTTCATTCCGTCATCTGATATTATTCTTCCTTTATTTTTCTTGATAACGTACCCAGAACTTTCCAATTGTTTGAGACCTGTGCGTATAATTCCCCCGCTCGCATCTACATGATGAGCAAGATTATATCCTCTTTGTTTATTTCCACCATACTTGCTTCTTAAATCATCAACACCTATTGGTCCATGAATGTATACTTTTCTTAATATTGAAGCACATCTAATATACCACCAATCTTTATTTTGGGGTATTTTTTCAGTATGAGGACCAGTTTTTGAAAAATAAGACCATGCAGGAGGCTCTATCTTTTTATCATTTTTTAAATATGAAGCTAATTTTTCAATAAATCTATCAGACGGAACATCGTAAACTTTAGCCATTATAGTATCACAATAAGTCTTCAACCCCTATAAATCCTTATTCTCATTAAGCAAATGTAATTATATCAAATCAATTTTCGATATACAGTATTACAGGAGAGGCATGTAATCCTTATTGCTTTGATGTTTGATCTCCCTATTCTTATCCTGCAATTAAAACCTGGACAGATGAACACTTTACATTTTTTACAATATGACTGACGTATATCATAAGGAAGTTTTAGTCTTAATCTTTTTGCAATTTTTTTAGCAAGTTGAGCTTGCTCATTTGCTAATTCGTAATCTTGATCTAATTCTTGAAATGCGCTCCTCAGTAATATTGAAATTCTTTCGTGTGCCAATAGTTTCGCTTGATGTTTTCCCAAAAGTCTAATCATGTATCTGTATTTTTGAAAATAAAAATATTATGATCAAAAATTGGAAATCAATCAAATTAAACTAATATGATCAAATATTAAAGACATCAAGGCTAAGAGATCCATCTTGATATATCGCATTTCTATTGTATTAGCAGAATCTGCACTTGAAATTATACCGAGTGAATTAAGAAATAACCCGTTAATAATTAATTATTCTAAAAAAGTAGGTAAGAAGATCGATGACGTTTTTCTTGACAAAAGCTACCACTTTAGTGCTATGAAAGGAAAAAATATAGATTTTATTTGGAAAAGAGGCAGACCGGATCTAGTACATATATCTTTGTTATCGATATTATCAACTCCCCTCTTCTTAAAGAACTTGGTTGACGTATATATTCATACTATAGATGATAAAGTTATTTTTATCGGAGAACAAGTACATATACCAAAATCATATAGAAGATTTGAGGGATTAATAACAAAACTATACCAAGAAAAAGAAATAAAATATGATAAAAACGATTCCAACAAGTATTTATTAAAAATTGAAAAAAATATGACTTTAGATAACTTGTTAGATATGATTATCAAACCAGATAAAGTAATAGGATTTTCAAGTACTGGTATTCTGAAAGATCTTAAAAATATTGTATATGAAAATATAGAAACAAATAATAAAAAAATTGTATTTGTGATAGGTGGATTTCAGAGTGGTCATTTTTCTCAAAGCACGCGAGAGAGGTTTGATATGACATATTCTATCGCAAAAGAGCGATTGGAAGCCCACGTTGTGCTATCTAGACTAGTTTATGAGTGTGAAAATCATTTGTCTAACTTGCATGGTCTCGGTTAATTCTCAAAAGAAAGATTTTTTAAAAAGATTAATACATTAAATTCGTTAAATGAATCAAAAAATGAGGTTTTTATTCGTTATACAAATAATTGCTTTTTTTATTACACTAAACATTTTATTGTTGAATCCGATTCAGGATGCTCTCGCTGATGGTTTATTTGAAGAAAATTTACCTCCAGCTTCTGTAGGTGACAGGGAGGCTAGTCTTTATACCAAAATTAACCCCCCTGTTCTCACCTCTGATAGCAAAAAAAATGCATTTTTTGAATTGAGACTATTTGACGCAAAAACTGATGAAACTATCCAACATGTTTCCTATTTTATAACTGTTGAAAAAGATGGTCAGCTGTTAATGAGGGACCTTTTCCATTCTCATCAAGGTAGTTTAAAGTTAAAGATTAATCCTTCAAATAGCAAAACTGTGAGTGTATTTGGTTCTACTGAACCTTTTCTTGGAGGGTGGACTAGTGAAACTGGAGATATTACCATTAATGGTCCTTTACTCTTAGAAGGAGGTTTGTATCACTTTTCAATTGAAATATTTGGAATAGATTACGACAGAAATATATTTAAACCAGAGAATGCTCCAAGGTTTGATTCCTGGCTAAGCGTAGGTGATGTCTACAGAGATGATTTGAGCGACGAAGGAAAAAAATACAATGTTACAGTGATATCCTATTATGATCGGATTCAGGATTTTAAATATAATCCTGATGAAAGTAACATGTCATGGATAATGCCTTTCAATTGGGATTTGGAACGAATACAAAAAAATAATATATTTGTCCACGAAGAAATAAAGTTACCAAAAACTTTCACAAAATTTAGTGAGGCCAATTCTTTTAAGGCGTTAGTTAATGGAAATCCTTTGATTGGAAGATCGATAGCATTAGATCCTTTTACTGAAGAAAAGAATTTCATAGTCCATCTACTACTGAATAAAGCAGATATTATAAAAATTGCTCAGAAACTGAACAATACGAATGATAAAATAATGACTTTTAATCTTTCACCTGCACAACAAAAACTAGTCGAAACAACATCAGAAGTAGTTTCTGATAGAGGAGGCATTCTAGTACAATTCACTTGGATGGATAAAATTGTATCAAACCAGGACACAAATTTACAATTGCGTTTTTCCGATGCTCTTTCAACTGAAGAGATAAATGGTGATATTAAATATGATATCATAGTGTACGATAAATCAGGAAATAAGATTGTTACAAAACTAGATTTAATAGCACAGAATGCAACGGACTCCCAGGTAATCAAATTTCCGTCTAAGGGGATTTATCAAATGGAATTAAATATAAAAGGTATAACCTATCCGGATTCAACTGCTCCTGATGAAACAAGAAATGGAATAGCAAGAGGAACTGTCGTGGTCTCGTGATAAAAAAACATTTTTTTAATTTAACACCTTTTTTCTTGAGTATAAATGGTAGGTTATTATAGTTTATGACTTATCTAAAAGATTTATGAAGACTCAATTCGTCAATCATCTCGTGTGTTTAAATCATTCAGATAAACAGATCCGTTTAAAATTAAATAATTTAATTAGCGAAAACCAAAATGAATGTGTTGAAGGATTTTTATATTGTATTAAATGTGATACAAAATATCCTATTATTGAAGGTATAGCGATAGTCGTACAAGATGTGTTAGCCTACATTCAAAATAGGACAGATATGTACGGAAAATGGTTATTAAATTGCCACTCAAAAGAAATGAAGGAATATCTAACGAAAATAGGAAAAACCATAATTTTATCTAATAAATCTAATACCTATGAAGATGGTGGAATTTGGTATTTACCATATAAATGGTTCCAACAAGAACAGCACAAAGAAGATAGACTGATTAAATCCTTGAAAGGAAGTCAAAGTGCTAATGAGCTTTACGATCGTGTTATAAATAGTATAAACCCAAAAATAGATGGAATAGCTTTGGATGTTGGTTGTGCAATGGGTAAAACTACGTTGGAACTTGCACAAAAATATTCGTTTGTAATAGGTATAGATCTTTCCTTTTCGTTCATAAAGGAAGCTCGTAAATCTATGAAAGAATATAAACAAGGAAATATTGAATATTGTGTAGCTGATGCTGAATCTCCACCTTTCCACCCAATGAAATTTGACCTTATTATAGCAATTAATCTGATTGAATTGGTAAATACTAAGAAGCTATTATCATGCTGTCATTGGTTATTAAAACCTCAAAGTGATATTATACTAACTGACCCTTATGATTTTAATAGAGAAAGAATTCTTGACAAAATATATGATGCTAAATCATTTAGAAGCTTAATTGAAGAAAATGGATTTGAAATAAACGAATCATGTTTAAAAAAAGAAGCCTTTATTCCTTGGATCTTAAAAATAAATGAACGAATTTATCTATTCTACTATGTAGACTTTATTAAAGCTAAAAAACTCTCAAAACATAAAGTTAATGTAAATAAATACTAAACTTGAGATAATATTAAGAACAAATAGAAAGTAGTGGGAAATGAGATATGTATGATAGTATTATTTTCAAAGATAGAAAAAACCTCTCTCCTAGATATATACCTAAAGAGATTTCTCACAGAGAGAAACAAATAGACCTTTTAGTTAGAACATTTCTGGATATAAAAGATGATCCAGATAATTTTCCGTTAACTATATTACAAATAATAGGTCCAGCTGGAATAGGTAAAACATCAACTGTTATAAAATTTTCTGATATTCTGGAAAATGAATTAAGAAAAAACAAAATAAATATCAAAATAGTGTACATAAATTTAAAATTACAAGGTGGAAATAAATATGCAATTTACAAGTATTTGTTAAGCTGTATTGCGCCAGAATTGCCTGCACAAGGTCTTAGTGCTGAAGAAATGTTGAGACAAATGCTTGATTATTTAATTATGAATAATATGTATTCTATAGTTATACTTGATGAAATTGACTACTTGATTAAAATTTCTAAAGAAATTGGAATTATTTATGACCTAACGAGATTGAATGAATTTGATCCATCTAAAAATTGCAATGTTAAGGGAGTAATTTTTATTGCTAGAAGTACTGAATTTTATGATAAATTAGATGAAGCTGAATTAAGTTCGATGGGACGAGCATACATTGAATTTCCTAATTATACAATAGAACAAACAAGTGAAATTCTTATTAGACGATCAAGGGATGCATTTCAAGCAAATGTAATAGGTACAGATATTATCGATTGGATAGCCAAAATAGTAGTTTCTCCTGTTGTAAATGGAGATATAAGATATGCATTGGATTTACTTTCTTATGCAGGAAGTATGGCTGAATCTGAAGGAACAGAAAGAGTGCTATTAGATCATGTGAAAAAAATTAATAGTCAAATATATAATGGAATAACAGATGAGGATATTAATGAGTTCTCAAATGCTCAAATATTAGTTTTGTTGGGAATAATTAAAGGATTAAAGATTAAAAATAGAGATTATATAGATCTAAAAGAGATTAGGATGCAAAGTTTGGAAATCTCTCAAAAATTCAAATTAAAAAAATTAGATGTAGAAGATATTTTAGATGATCTTGCCACCAGAAAAATTATTAAAATAATTTCTCTTAAAAAAATTAGTCTGATATCATCATCAATAGAAAACCTAGAAAAGACATTAATTAGTAAGATAGATTCAAATCTTGATTCCAAATGAATGATCCTTCTAACGTCAAGGATATCGTAGAAGAAGGACTAGGAAGTATAGGTAAAATAAAAATATTAAGAGCATTAGCAGAAGAAAAAAAGTTACTGACTATATATAAATTACATAAAAAAACACACCTTAAAAGAGAGGATATTAAAAGAAATTTGTCCGAACTGATAAGAATCGACTGGGTGATAGAACAAAAAATTAGTAATAGTCTTTATTCAATTAATAGAGAAAATAAATACATGCAACGACTATTATTATTTTTTTATGAAATAGGATATATAGACAATATTTAATTGTAATTTCTATACCTTAAAAATTGCATTGATTGACGGGAACAAGCTGCTAACCAGTTTTGAATGACTCTACAAATTTCATTATATGTACTTTTAGAAATGATAAAAATTTCGAATGTTGAAAAAATGTACCATAAAAATATTCTTAAAAAAATAATAGTTTTACGATAAAAAAATAAATTGTAATTTTATTTTGATTTAGATTATCTAATATAATTGAATAAACTTCAAATATTAAACAACGCGTTATTAGATACTAATTCTATGAAGTTCAATAATTATTTAACAACAAGACTAAGTCGAATTTTTATATTTGCACTTATTGGTCTATCATCTTATTTTTCAGTCACAACAATTTCTTTTGCTGCAGCTCAAGAGAAGAATTTGAATATCATAGTAACTTTTTTTGATATTAATGATGATACTGGCGATGTTATAACGTTTATAAATTCTGATGGTTTTACAAAAGCTAAACTCTTCACCCCTCTCAAAAGTAATAAAATGGGAAACACTACGGAACTTCAATTTAATCTTACGACTAGTCAAGTGAGTATGGGAGAACAATTTAGAGTATGTGCTTTATTAGTCGATCAAGACGGAATAATTTGCAAAATAGGAGAAAATTCAGAAGCAGAAAGACCTGAAATAATAGACTTTAGACTAGCAACTGATGATATTGTTAAAATTGACGTGGAAAATGTACTAGTTCAAGACCTAGATGATACAGATAATGATAAAGATAATGATAATGATGAGCAGGATGGAGAAGCTAAACCTACCGGTAAAAACAATTAGGATGAGGGCTATACATTATAAAATAACTTGAGGATAAAAGTATTTGTTACTTAAGCATAGAAAAGAATGCGTTCTACTAATCATTTAGTTGTATATTAGAATCTATATATTCAACTAGCTACAACCATTCTTTTATCCGTTGTCTCTCAAAATTAATTTTTTTCTTATTGTATACAATTGATGGTTCTTTTAAAATTGTGATTGGTCCATTCCTGTTGTAAAAATCGGTATCAATAAACCCTGCTTTCCCATTGCCGGTATCCATAAAACAGAATCCTTTACCATCGAATTGCAATATAGGATTATATTCTTCTGATACAATGCATATTTTATTGATAATTTGAGAAGCAACAGATCTTGCTTGACCTTCTGCGAAAATACCTGCTTTTGGGATAGATATAGTATCATTTATTTTAATCTCGGTGACATCACCTATAGCAAATATATCTTTAAATCTTGTTTCTAATGTAGAATTGTTTACTGATATCCAATTATTACCTTCCTCTACCAAACCAGACTTTTTAAGCACAGAAGGTGGAAAATGAAAGGGTATTCCGACTAATATATTATATTCCTTTTTTGCACCATTGTGAAATTCTAAGTTATTCTTATAAACTTTTTTTAGTTTATGGTTTGGAAACAAATTGATATTTTGTTTCTTTAACATAAAAATTAATTTTGAATTAGGTTGCTTCCCAGCTACAGGTAGAGGTAATTGAGATGGAAAATAAATATCTACATCTATTTTGTTTCTCCTATCAATATTACGTATCATTTGATCGATTATAAATGCAGATTCAAAAGGTGCGGGTGGACATTTATAAGGAATACTCATTATCACAATAGCAATTTTTCCTTTCTCTAGGGAGAGAATTTTTTTCCGTAAAGCCGGTATACTTTCACCATCATAAAGGTTAAAACTATTTGGTTTAGTAAATCCATGAATCATATTTGTCGACATTTCTGCACCTAGAGCAATAACTAGAAAATCATAATAGAGATTATCAACTTGATGAAGCATTTTTATTTGCTTTAATTTTGTATCGATTTTGGTTATTTCATCATGAATGAACGTAATCCCCTTCGATTCTAAATTTTTTAATGGGATTTTTGAATTATCTATTTTTTTTCTTCCATCAAGTATCCATAAATTTGTCAATCCCATCATAAAATAGTCTTTTTTGTCAATAATTATTACATCATGAGTAAAGTCAAGGTTTTTTCTCAAGATATTTGAGATACAAAGTCCTCCAAATCCTGCCCCGAGAATTATTATTTTTTTACCCATATTGTATTCGAATATTCTATCTTTCTTATTAAATATTTTAATCGCCGCACAATTAGGATTGATGTTAAAAATATATCTTTAAAACAATATTAAAAATTTTAATGTACCATTCTCAATACACAAAATATTCATACTGATATACATGATTAATATTTATATTTATAAATCCAGTAATTTCTTTCATTAATTCTTATAAATATAATATATCTATTTTATTCTATTTAGTACATTCATTTGAATAAGATATTTCTTTTTTCGAATTGACTTCAGAATATCTAGTATTTTATATGGTTGTATGATCCTTACTAACAATCTTTCTTTGAAATAGAGATTCTTTATACAATATTTATTAATAAAAATATTCAAATTTCGCTAAATTCATTTTTGGTAAACTTTAAGAGAAGGACTAATGTAAATTATTTGTATTCCTATTGTCGTTTCTAAAATATCGGATAATTAGATTAAGAAGATTTACCAGGAATCGTATTTATCTTATATTTCGCTATTTATTTTTCTTATATGTAAAAATAAAGTTAAAGTTAGGATGGCTTTAGATTACAACAACTACAACAACTAGGTTAATGATATTTAAAATAACATTCAATAATGGAGTTATTGGTTAGTATAGCGATGGATTATAACAAGTTATGTAAATCTATATTTGCTTTGCATGATGACATAAGATACGCTGGAGTAGTAGATGAAACAGGTGCTCTACTTGCAGGAGGAATGAAGAAAGGTATTGATTCCATAGTGGATGAGGCTGGAGAAGAACTGTATTTGGCGCAAACAGCAATTAGAAGATCCATGAGGGAAAGATTTGATCCCACGATGGGTAAAGCAAGATTTTCATATATTGAACGAGAGAAACTCTCTGTGATCACATTATATTTAGATAATAAGGTTGTTTTAATAACCATGGAGCCAAATATTGATTCTCATACAGCGATAGATATAGCGGAAGATTCGTTAGATATGCTAGATGGAAAAATCGATATTTAATAATAATAATATGCTGCTAAGAATTGAGTATACCTGATAGTCTA
>Ga0075428_100010775_pt1 | contig 10164 bp, 9 predicted proteins | sample RhiMetdeltSRZDD2_FD_75291 | JGI IMG/M metagenome (GOLD analysis project Ga0075428, IMG submission 75291) | Populus rhizosphere microbial communities from Tennessee, USA - Rhizosphere MetaG P. deltoides SRZDD2 | ecosystem: Host-associated > Plants > Roots > Rhizosphere > Soil | place: USA...
TGGCACTACTCGAGAACGTGCAGCGCGAGGATCTGAATCCCATCGACGAAGCGCTGGGGTACCAGCGCTTGCTCGAAGAGTTCGGCATGTCCCAGCAGGCGCTGGCGGAGCGCCTGGGCAAGAGTCGCAGCGCCATCGCCAACGCCGTGCGGCTGCTGAGCTTACCGCCGGAGCTCCAGACGAAGATCGAAGCCGGCGAGCTCAGCGCCGGACATGCACGGGCCTTGCTTGCCGCCGGAAGCCTCGAGGAGCAGATCGAAGTGGCGCAATTGGTGCGGGACCGAGGTCTGAACGTACGGGAAGCGGAGCACCTGGCGCAGTCGCGTCGACCGGTGGGAACACGGCCCGTGCCGCGACCCGCGAACCCGGCGCTCGAGCAACTGCAGAAGCGCATGGAAGCCCGCTTCGGCACCCGCGTGCGGATCCGGGCACGGAAAGTGGATGGCTCCGCGGGCCGGATCGAGATCGACTACTTCACCCTCGCCGAGCTGGAGAGGATCTTCGAGATCGCAGGTGTGGACTATCTGTTGTAGCGCCGCGAACGCCGGCGCGGGCAAGGGGCGGCGATGAACTCAGGCTTGCTGCGACGGAGCTGGGCCAAGCGCATCTCCGTGATCCTGGTGCCCGAGGGTGGCGCGCGCACTTTCACTCTCCATTTCCGCACCATGCTCCTTGCCGTGGGGGCGGGGCTCACCCTGCTCCTCTTCGCGGGCACCGTGACGCTTTTCTTTTCGCAAGGACGCCTGCTCGGGGCGCTGCAAGAGAACACGCAGCTGCAGCGGAAGATCCGCTCACTCGAAACGGAGCTGGAGAAAGTGCGCGCTCTCGAACAACAATTGACCGAGAGCGAGCGCACCCGCACGGAAGTCCTGACGATCATGGGAGCTCGCGGCGTGCACCTGGACTCGTTGCAAGCCGACGAGGCGCTGACGCTGGCCGGCGCTGGGGGTGACGAGCTGGGGATGGCGCAGGAGGATTTCCTGCGCTCGGTGCCCACAGCCTGGCCGGTGCGGGGACCAGTCACCCGCGGCTTCTCGAGCCCCGGGACCGTCGCTACTCCCTATCACCCGGGGCTCGACATCGCTGCCTCCACGGGATCTCCCGTGCTCGCCGCCGGCAACGGCACCGTGACCTTCGCCGGTACCGATCCCGAGTATGGGAACCTCCTCATCATCGATCACGGCTTGGGTCTCGAGTCTCGTTACGGACACAACAGCCGTCTCAGCGTGCGCATAGGGGATCGCGTGACCCGGGGCCAGCCCATCGCGACGGTGGGGAGCACGGGGAACAGCACCGCCCCACACCTGCATCTGGAGATCCACAAGGACGGCGTCCCCGTGGATCCACGCAAGTACCTGAACTGATCCCAGCCATTCGTGGCCCAGAATCGTCCAGGCGCGGCCCCAGGACTGGCGTGGTCCCCGGGGCCATGACTCTCCCCTGGACGAGCCTGGGCGTGCTACCCTGGCTTCCGGATGCAGCCATGACCTACCGCGGACGGGCTGGAAGGGCTCTTGCATAGCTGCCCTGACAGGAAGTTCAGGAGAGGTCGGATGCTGCCGTCCGGCCGGCGCTAAGGAACCCCTCGAAGGAGGCCGTTCAATGTTCGGGAAAGAGGTGGACGCCAACGTCCAGGAGGGCCGGATCAACTCCATCCTGGGCAAGGGGTGCAAGTTCAAGGGGACCATCGAAGTCGAGGGGACCCTGCGCATCGATTCCGAGTTCGAGGGTGTCGTCAATTGCCCTGAGACTTTGGTCGTAGGGAAGACCGGCATCGTGCGCGCCGAGATCCACGTGAAAAACGCAACCATCGGTGGCAAAGTGATCGGCAATATCACCGCCACGAACAAGATCGAGCTGCAAAGCGGCTCGCACATCGAAGGCGACATCACGACGCACCGTCTCGTCATCGACGAGGGGGTCTTCTTCGAAGGCAGCTGCAAGATGGGAGAACTGCGGCCAGGGAGCGGCAGCTTGGCTGAGGCAACTACCGTCAAGCCGTCGGGCAGCACCATCCAGCAGCCCATGCGGGAGAAGGTCGGCGCAGGCCGCTGACCCGAGGGCTCTAGAGGGCCCGTTCGGACTTCCTGGGCCCGTAGCGATGGCGGGGGCGCCTCACCCTGGGGCGCCCCCACTTTTTTGGTTCCCCTACTTTTGTTCCCTGTTGATATCCGCAGAAAAGTTGTGGAAAACGATGGAATCGGCGTCTTTTCAAGGTCTTGAGACAGAGTTCTCGCTTTTTTTCTCATGGGTTATCCACAAACAGAGGGAATCCACGATGGGGATTCCGGCGTCTGGAGTCTCTGAGGCGGTGCCCGCAAAGGTTGCGGCGGAGGGCCGGAGGGAGCGCGCTCAGCCGTCGAGGCGGCGAGGCCTGAAAAAGATCGGGAGGAAGAACCGCTGGCGGAACTAGGCTTGCCCAGCCTGGTTTGCTGACAGGAGGGCGGCTTGGGAGCACCCGCCCGCTCCACGCACCTGGGAAGGAGTCGACTTGAGCGACACGAGGGAAATATCAGATCAGGAGCTGGTCGGGGAGCTGGCGCAGGCACATCGCGCCCTGCAGGCCGAGATCGCCAAGGTCATCATCGGGCAAAAGGCGGTCATCGAGGAGCTGCTCATCGCCCTGTTCTCCGGCGGCAACTGCCTGCTGGTGGGCGTGCCGGGCCTGGCGAAGACGCTGCTCATCTCGACGCTCTCCAGGACGCTGTCGCTGCAGTTCTCGCGCATCCAGTTCACCCCGGATCTCATGCCGAGCGATATCACCGGGACGGAGATCCTCGAGGAAGACGTGGGCACCGGGCGCCGGGTGTTCAAGTTCATGCGAGGACCCGTTTTCGCCAACGTCATCCTGGCCGACGAGATCAACCGCACCCCGCCCAAGACGCAGGCAGCCCTGCTGCAGGCCATGCAAGAGCACGAGGTCACCACGGGCGGCGAGACGTTCAAGCTCGATCTGCCGTTCTTCGTGCTTGCCACTCAGAACCCCATCGAGCAAGAAGGGACGTACCCCCTTCCCGAAGCGCAGCTCGACCGCTTCATGTTCAACATCAAGGTGGGTTATCCGAACTTCGAGGAAGAGATGGAGATCGTCGACAAGACCACCAAGCCGTTGGTCGCGGATCCACGGCCGGTGATCGACGCTGCCAGCATCCTGCGCTATCAGCAGCTGGTACGGCGGGTACCGGCGGCGAGTCACGTCATTCAGTACGCTGTGCGGCTCGCCCGGGCGACCCGTCCCGGAGGCGACGACGGCAAGGGCATTCACGACTTCGTGGGCTGGGGCGCTGGGCCTCGGGCCGGGCAGCATCTCGTCCTCGGCGCCAAGGCACGCGCGGTGTTGCACGGCCGGCCGACGCCGGGTGTGGAGGACATCAAGGCCATCGCGCCGGCGGTGCTGCGGCATCGCATCGTCACCAACTTCAGTGCCGAGGCCGAGGGTGTGTCCACGGATCAGCTGGTGGAACGCCTCCTCACCGAGATCAAGGAATAGCGCCCATGGCGCCGAAGGCGCACAAGATCGGGGTACAGGACGACCGCGTCCAGCGTCTCCTGGACCCCGAGGTGGTCTCGAAGCTGCGCAACATGGAGCTGCGGGCGCGCCTCGTGGTGGAAGGCTTCATCCAGGGCCTGCACCGCAGCCCGTATCACGGCTTCAGCGTCGAGTTCGCCGAGTACCGCCAGTACATGCCGGGCGATTCACCGCGCTTCGTGGATTGGAAAGTCTACGCGAAGACCGATCGTTACTACATGAAGGTGTTCGAGGAGGAGACCAATCTCAAGTGCGTCCTCCTCCTGGACAAGAGCGCTTCCATGGGCTTCGCCGGCAAAGGCCTGAGCAAGCTGCGCTGGGCGAGCCTCCTGGCTGCGGCCATGGGGTTCCTCATGTTGAAGCAGCAGGATGCCACCGGGCTGGTTCTCTTCGACGACGAGATCCGCGACTATGTGCCGGCGCGCTCGGTACGCGCGCAGCTCCACGAGATCCTGGGCCGACTGGAACGAGTGCAGCCCTCGGAGCGCACCAATATCAGCGTGGCGCTGCACACCATGGCGGAACGGCTCAAGCGTCGCGGCCTGGTGGTGCTCATTTCCGATCTTTTCGACGAACCGGAGAAGATCCTCAAAGGCTTGCAGCACTTCCGGCATCGGCAGCACGAGGTGCTGGTGTTCCATGTCCTGGACGATCTGGAGCGGACCTTCGACTACTCCCAGGAGGCGCGTTTCGTCGATCTCGAGACGCATCGGGAGATCCGCACCCAACCCTGGTTCATCAAGTCCGAGTATCGCCGGAAAGTGGAAGAGTGGATGCACCGGCTCGCCAAGGAATGCCGGGACCACTTCATCGACTACGTGCCGATGACGACATCGACACCGTTCGATCTGGCGCTGCTGGCGTATCTGAACAAGCGCAGCCACCTGGGCTGAGACGGATGCGAGGGGGGCGGCGCGCCCGAGCGCGCCCCCGGCAAGCAGGGCCCGGCCCGCGGGGCGGCGAGGAGAGGGCGTGAATTTCACCTTCCTGAACGGGATTTTCCTGGCGGGACTCGCCGCGGCCGCCATCCCCATCATCATCCATTTGCTACAGCGCCGCCGCTTGCAGCGCCTCGAGTTCAGCGACTTGCGTTTCCTGGCGCCTCTCAACCAGCAGCGCATGCGCAGCCTCAATCTGCGCCGGCTCTGGCTCCTGGTGCTGCGCGTCCTCATCGTGGCGCTCACCGCGCTGGCCATGGCGCGCCCCTCCATCCGGGGCGGTCTGACGCGGCTGGTGCCGACGCAGGCGCACACCAGCGTGATGCTGCTCCTCGATACCAGCTACAGCATGCGCAGCGAAGGACCGGAGGGCATGACCTTCGCCGCCGCACGCGAGGCGGCGTTGCAGATCCTGGGACAGCTGCAGCCCGGCGACGAGGTGAGCCTGATGACCTTCGACGAGACGGCGCACCGCTGGTTCCAAACTCCGGTGCGCGACCTGGAGGCGGTGCGCAGTCGATTGGCCGAGCTGCAGCCGAGCTACCGCCGCACCCATTGGCGGCCGGCGCTGGAGGAAGCGCTGGCGGAACTCGAGGACTCGATCAATCCGAACCGGGAACTCTATGTCCTTTCCGATTTCGTCGGCACCCCCGAGGAGACCTTGCGGGCCGATCTGCGCCAGGCGCAGGGCGACGTGCGGGTGACGCTGGTGCCCATCCGCGTCGAGTCGTTCGTGAACGTGAGCATCGACAAGGTGCAGGTGCCGCCGGGCGCGGTGCTGCGCGAGGATCCGGTGCAGATCTCGGTGTCGGTGCACAACCATGCCTCCGACGTGCCGGCGGATTGCGTGCTGCGGCTCGAGCTGGACGGCTTGCCGAAGGGCGAGGCGAGCTTGCGCCTCGGTCGCGGCGCGGTACAGACCCACGACTTCACCCTCGTGGCCAACACGGCGGCGGAGCTGGCGGGCAGTGTGAGCAAGCAAGCGGACCGGCTCCCCACGGATGACGTACGGCACTTCGTGCTTCCAGTGCTGGCGCAGCTGCACGTGCTCCTGCTCACCGGTCCGGAGCACGGTGGCGGCGCCTTCTTCCTCTCCCGGGCGCTCGCCCCCTCGCGGCAGGGGAGGTCACCCATCGCCCTCGCCGAAGTCGAGGCGCCGCGTTTCTCCAGCCAAGACCTCGACGGCGTGCAAGTGGTCGTCCTCTCCTCGGAGGCGCAGCTCTCCGAGAGCCAGACCCAGGTGCTGACCGGCTTCGTCGCCGAAGGCGGCGGGCTCTGTCTCCTGAGCGGGCAGCGCGGTGCCGCGGAGGCGACGAACCAGATGTTGCGGCGCTTGGGTGCCGCCCAGGTGCGCGGCATCGTGACCCGCAGCGAAGGGTTCCAGAGCCTGGTGGACCTGCGCCCCACCGGGATCCTGGCGGGTTTCGAGACCGAGGCGCTTCGTGCGCTGGAGAACGTGCGCTTCACCCGCTACGCCGAGATCGTGCCCGGGCCCGAGGCGCGGACCCTGCTTCGCTTCGCCGGGGGCGAGCCAGCCGCCATCGAAGCCGTGCACGGCTCGGGCAAGTACATGCTCTACGCCTTCGATGCGGGGACGGACGGCAGCGAGCTGGCGCTCTCTCCCATGTTTCTGCCCTTGCTCCATCGCACGATGATCTACCTCGCCGGCGAGACCGGCCGGCAGCAGCTCGACTACGAAGTAGGGGAGCGCATCGAGCTGCTGGTACCGCTCGACCGCGGCGATGGGCGAGTCAGCCTGGAGACGGAGACCCGGTTGGCGCAAGCCGGCACCAGCGCTACCAGCCAACATGACGCCACGGCTCCCCGACCGGGGAGCGAGGCGGCGAACCCGGGTAGCAGCAGCGGCACGGAAGCGGAGGGCCCGGCCGGAGCGAGCACCTTCACGGTGATCACACCGTCGGGGCAGCACGAAGTGGTGGAAGCGCGCTTCATGGGGAAGATGGCTCTCGTCGCTTACGAGAACACCCAAGAGCCGGGGCACTACAGGTTCCAGGGCGCGGGCGGCGAGTTCGTCCGCGCCGTGAACGTTTCCACCAGCGAGTCGGACCGCACCGAGCTCGAACCCGGGGATCTGGCGAAACAGCTGGGTCTCGAGGCCAGTTTGCTCCGTGATCCGCTGCATCTGGAGCAGCACATCCGCGAAGCCCGTCACGGCAAGGAGCTCTACAAGCTGATCGCCGGCCTCGTGCTGGTGCTCCTCGTCTTCGAGCTCTTCCTTTCCCGCGCCGGCGGCACGACGACGACTTCCAGCGAAGCGTGAGACGGTGGTCTCGCCATTCCCCCGGTGTGGTGGACCGACCACGGTCGGTGTCGGGCCGACCTGACCGCGACTCCCCTGGCCTGCCGATCGGGCGCCCTGGACGGGACGAGAAGCTTCCCCACGCCGGATCGATTCTGCGCCGGCTGGGTACGCAAGAATGGCGTACCGCGACCAGGTTGAGCCTCGAGCGGCCGTTCCCTAGACTGCCTTCGCAGGGAAGTTCGAACCGTCGCCGGGCCTCGCTGGCGGATGGAAGCGGTGCAGCGTGAAGCCGGTGAGCGAGAGCGCGGCTGCCAAAACGACAGGGTACGGCAGGGCGCGCGCGGTCACCCACACGAGAAGGACTGGCCGCTGAGCAAGGCAGACCTGGGAGTAGGAACGCGTTGAAGGAAGCTCGAGTATGAACAAGCCGCTGCAGGGAAAGACGGCGCTGGTGACCGGAGGTGGCACCGGGATCGGCCGTGAGATTGCCCTCGCGTTGGGGAGAGCCGGTGCCGCGGTCGCGGTGAGCGGGCGCCGGTTGGAGTTGCTCGAGAGCGTGGCGGCGGAGCTGGAGCGTTCCGGAGCGAGAGGCCGCGCCCTCCGCGCCGACGTGCGGGAGGCGGCTTCGGTGCAGGCCATGGTGGAAGCAGCGGAGCGCGATTGGGCACCCATCGACATCTTGATCAACAACGCCGCCGCCTTCGGACGCGGCGAAGTCGCCCAGCTCGAGCCCGGGAGGTGGAGCAACGTCATCGCCACGAACCTGACCGGCTCCTTCCTCGTCACGCGGGCGGTCCTTCCCGGGATGATCGAGCGCCAGAGCGGCAGCATCGTCTTCGTCTCCTCCACTTCGGGAAAACGCGGCGACGCCGGCATGGCCGCCTACAGCGCCTCCAAGTTCGGGATCATGGGCCTGGCACACAGCCTGCTGTACGAGGTGCGGCGGCACAACATCCGGGTCATCGTGGTATCGCCGAGCGCCATCGACACGGGCCCCGAGCGTCCGTCCCCCGAGCCCGTGGCCGGCGTGAAACCGCACGCTGCCGATGTCGCTGACGGCGTGCTCGCCTGCCTGACGCTTCCCGGCCGCGCCCTCGTCCGGGAGCTCGAGATCTGGGGCACCAATCCATGAGAACGTCGCCCACCCACACCACAGGAATGACGGCGAGTGAAAGCGCCGCGGCGCCGTCACCCGTTCCCGGAGGAAGCATCGTGACCCGTCGACCCCCGCTTCGCCCCCATCTCTGCATGCTCCTCGCGGCGCTCCTGCTAGCGCCGGGGTCGAGTGCTTGGGCAGCGCCGCGGGCGGTCGTCCAAGGCGAGCACCATCTCGATGCCGGCGAGATCGAGCCCGGGAAAGTGCTGGAGTACGATTTCGTTCTGCGCAACCAGGGCGACGCCTCGCTCGCCATCCAGGACCTGAAGCCCACGTGTTACTGCACGAGCGCGCGCACCGATCTCTGGGACGTCCCTCCCGGCGGCACCGCCACGATCCACGTCCGCATCGATCCGAGCGATTTCGTCGGCAAGATCAACAAGGGCGTCGAGATCACCACCAATGACCCGGCGAATCCGACGCTCTTGGTGGATGTCGACATCGTCGTGCTCCCCGGCATCGCCGTGTTGCCGCCGGAGCTGGACCTCGGCAGCGTCGGCCCGGAGGGGACGAAGAAGTCCCTGAAGGTGGAAGTGAAGATCCCGCGGGAACGGGAGATGGAAATCCTCGGGGTGTCGAGCGACGCCGCCTATCTGGAGGTCACCCACGAACCGCTGCAGCTGGAGGAGCGTCACGGCGCCACCATCTGGGTGAAGGTGCGACCGGGGGTGCCGGCGGGACCGTTCGCGACCAAGGTGCTGGTGAAAACCAGCGACCCCTCGCGGCCGAGCATCGAGATTCCCGTACGCGGCCGCGGCCCCGGTGGGCTGGTGGCGCAGCCCGACAAGGTCGTGTTCGAAACCGCCGCCGCCGGGAGCGAGGTCGGCGCCTTCGAAGTGAAAGGCGGCAAGAACCTACAGGTGCGCTCGTCCACGCCGAGCCTGCTGGCCGAGATCGAACCGAGCGCTGGCGGGGCCCAGCGGGTGAAGCTCCGCCTGGCGGGGAACGCGCGCTCGGGACGCCTGCTCGCCAAGGTCACCGTGACGACCGCCGACACCTCGCAGCCGGAGCTCGTCGTTCCCGTCATGGGGCTCGTGCGCTGAGCGGATGCCGCGAGAGCAGCGGTCGAAGGGAGCGCGCTCCAGCATGGCCCGACTCGCCGGACAAGTGCTGGTTCTGCTCGGCGTCTCCATCCTGCTTGGACTGGTCACCAACGCGCTGCGCTCGGAAGGCATCGACTGGGGTGGCCGGGATCCCGAACGCTTCCGCCATCCCGACGTCGAGTTCGTCAGCACCGACGAGGCAGCGCCCTTGCAGTCGCAGTCGACCACCCTCTTCCTCGACGCCCGTACGCCGGCGGAATTCTCGGCGCAGCACGTGTTCGGTGCGGTCTCCCTGCCAGCGGGGTCGCTGGATGGGGCCTACGCAGAGCTGCGCGACTTCCTCGCCCCGGAGATGGAGCTCATCGTTTACGCCGGCGACACGATGTCGGCGGTGCGGGTGGCGAAGTACCTGAGCGAGCGCGGCTACAAGGCGCGCGTCCTCGAAGGCGGTTGGGAAGCCTGGCAGGACGAGCGCTTGCCGATGGAGTGAAGGGGAGCGATGCAGAGCGCGGGCACCGATACGCTGGCAACGCGGGCAGCCGCTGCCGGGCGCGGGCAGCGCGTCGTTGCTGTGGGCCTGTTCCTACTTCGGCTCGGCATGGCGGCCGTCTTCATCGGCGCGGCGCTGCCGAAGATCGCCGCTCCCGATCTCTTCGCCCTCGCGGTGCACAACTACCAGATCCTCCCAGCCTGGGGGGTGAACGCGCTGGCTCTCTTCCTGCCCTGGCTCGAGCTGATCATCGGCCTTTGCCTCGGACTGGGCTTGTGGAGCCGCGCCAGCGCTCTGCTCATGGCGGGACTCATGGTGGTGTTCATGATCGCCCTCGTCTCGGCGGCGGGGCGGGGTCTCAGCATCTCCTGTGGCTGCTTCGAAGTCGGTGAACATGCGGCAGGCGCGTCCACCCTCGTCTGGGCGGCGCTGCGCGACCTGGGGTTTCTCGTCGCCGCCCTCCTCCTCGTTCGCTTCGACGCCGGACCGAGCCCGCTGCAATGGTGGCGACGCCGGCGCGCTTGACCCCGAAGAGTGCTCCTTGCGGCGAGGCCGAAAGCGCGCGCAGGCCTTTCGGCCTGCGCTGAGATGAGGGCATATAGAGGACAAGTTGCAGAACTACGTCGGTCGGTAGGAACTGCAATGGGAAGCAGCCCGAGAGTAGGTGCGGGAGCCTCGGAAGTCAACATGGAAACGGTTTCATGGCGGTATCGAGGCCCTTGGCCACGGTGGCGCTCTGGGCGCG
>Ga0075428_100010776_pt1 | contig 10164 bp, 9 predicted proteins | sample RhiMetdeltSRZDD2_FD_75291 | JGI IMG/M metagenome (GOLD analysis project Ga0075428, IMG submission 75291) | Populus rhizosphere microbial communities from Tennessee, USA - Rhizosphere MetaG P. deltoides SRZDD2 | ecosystem: Host-associated > Plants > Roots > Rhizosphere > Soil | place: USA...
TGACCGACGATCTGCAGGTAGCTTCACTTAGGCAACTTGTTGTTTAGTGCCATCCGTTGTCCTTCGAAAAACTGATATACGTCGTTGAGCTCATCGCGGAGGATTTTTGGAGATGTTTCATATCCATCCGTAGATACAGCTTTAAGAATGGTGGTCGATTGAAACAAGGGTGAGAGATCGCTGTAGATATTTACCAGCACATTTTCAATGCGGTCCTGTGAAAGTTCTTCAAAAACAGATGAATAATATTTCAAGTATTGAGAGTATAGATAAGGATCATTGGCAATCTTGACGTCCAACTTGTCCTCGGAAGAAAATATTAACGCACTTGGAGCAATCCTGCTGTTGCGTTCTTTGATTCCTTCGTGGGGGTGAATCATAAAAATGTCGTCGTAATCCCACGGAACGATTCTGAGTCGTTTTGTCTGCGGATCTAGATAAAAATAAAGCTCATCGCTATAGTCTCCACATTTTATTATGTAGTTGAACGCAAGCCAGCGCATGTAGTCCTCCAGGTGCATCACTTCATTAAGCCTTTTATAAAGCTCCTCACCTGAGAACTCATGAATGATTCTGTAAATAGACAAGAACTGATCGTGGTAGTTCCTTTTCAATTCTTTGCTGATATCTTTCTGAAATCTTTCGCGGTCCACAATGCGTTCACCGCGGCCGCGACGTACTATATACGGAGATCCTATATCTTTAAGCGCCCAATCCTGGGGTCGTTGCAGAATCAGGTAGATCCCCTGTGATTTACCATTTATTCTAACCTCCGAATAAGCGTATTGTAAATGAAAGAGTTTCAGCGTTTGCAGGAGATCAAAACACAACCGGTTGTGATAATAATTCTTATCCATCGAGAGGCTGACCAGGTAAAAAGCTCCCAGACCTTCACACCCCTTGCAAAGTTTGATCTTCTTTTCGGTGTCGATAGTGTAACTTTTGCGCTCAAAGTATAAAGTCGACTGGCCGTGTAAATGACCGTCATTTATCGAGATGGTATCATCCTTGAATCTGAGAATGGTTTTGTCGAGATCCACATCTTCGCCCCTTGAACCTTTTATCCTTTCAAAAAGTCGCGCGGGCATTTCAAGTTCAATCACCAGGTGAGCTCTGTCTCCTGGTGTCAGCTTGAGAGAATCCTTTTCGATATATAATGACGACGCCAAAGCCATTTGTCGTTCTTGTGCAATCAGCAAAAGGAAAATCAAGACATTCAATATCATTCGAGGGTTTCGAATCATGATTGTCTAATTTAATTCATTTCGGTGCGGAATAAAAGTTAGGGCTAGAGGTATAGGGTATAAAGGTCTAGAGGAAACCTTGACTGCCACTTTATGAAGAGCTGAGAGTATTGTGATACCCAACCATTTCCGCACCCCAGATCTCCTCTGCCCTAGACCCTATACCTCTATACCTCTATACCTCTAGACCTCCTCTCGACCTCCCTAAGAAATTAGCAATTTTTGTCATCGTGTCTTGCCCCGTCGTTCCGTTGATTTGTATAAATTAAACCCACATGAACTCATCATACACCATCACGCAGGCCGGTTTTGTTGCTACCACTATAGTCTTTTATGGTTTATTATTGGTCCAACTCAGGAAAAGCCTCGCCTCGACGAGTTTTCCCGAAAGCAAAAAGAAAAAGATCTTCAATGTCACGTTGATCGCTCTTGTTGGATGGGCTGTTGTTACCGCTATTCTGTCACTAGCGGGGATTGTGGGCGACTTCAGCACCTTTCCACCCAAACTTTTCATCGTACTCGTAATTCCTTTAGTAACTATAATTTGGGCCGTTAGCAGGAAAGAAATGAAGGAGATCCTGCTTCATACACCCCCTGCATCAATCATATGGATACAGAGTTTCAGAATTGTCGTCGAAGTTCTTTTATGGAGATTATTTGTTGACAACCTGGCGCCTATACAAATGACGTTCGAGGGCAGGAATTTTGATATTCTTTCCGGTCTAAGTGCGATTGTTGTGGCTGTTCTGATAACTAAGAACAAGATCTCACCACCACTTGTTATTGCGTGGAATTTTGCGGGCCTTGCCCTACTCGTAAATATTGTTACCATCGCGATTCTGTCCATGCCCACGCCCTTGAGAGTATTCATGAATGAACCTGCTAATACGATCGTCACTAAATTTCCCGTGGTCTGGTTGCCGGCGTTGTTGGTTCCACTCGCCTACGGACTTCATTTCCTTTCCCTCAAGCAGTATTGGCGGAGATAGGTCCCTAGCTACCTAGGTACCTAGGCAGCAGGGCTTTCTCATTCGGGGTTTTTACTTTAATTTGATTAGAAATAATTAACAACATGAAAACCCCTATCGTCTTAGCCTTACTTTTCCCTCTGTTCATTTCATGTTCGAAAAAAGAGGAACGAACTCTTGGAAGCATTGAAAGGATTGACCCTTCGCTCGACGCGATTGTCGACGACAATGCAAAGGTCGAAATCATTGCGGAAGGTTTTGAGTGGAGCGAAGGTCCTCTTTGGCTGAAAGATCAAAACATGCTCATTTTCTCGGATGTCCCGAAGAATATTGTTTACAAGTGGACGGAAGGTAAGGCGGCAGAGACTTATCTCACGCCCTCTGGTTACACCGGTGAAAACTCCCCCTATTCCGGCGAAGAAGGATCGAATGGCTTATTCTTAAGCAACGACGGGAAGCTTGTACTTTGTCAGCATGGCGACCGGAAGGTTTCCCTCATGGATGCGCCTCTGGATGCGCCTGCTGCAAAATTTCTACCCCTTGCGGACAACTTCGAGGGAAAGAAGCTTAACAGTCCAAATGACGGTACTTTTAACAGCAAGGGGGATCTGTTCTTCACCGATCCGCCTTATGGACTGCCAAAACAAGCAGAGGATTCTACCAAAGAAATTCCCTTTCAGGGAGTCTACCGCGTGTCCAACCACCAGATCGTGCTGTTGACGGACTCGGTTACAAGACCTAACGGGATTGCATTATTTCCGGGAGAGAAAACGCTGATCGTAGCAAACTCCGATCCGGCCAAAGCGGTGTGGTATACATTCGATCTTGCCGAAAATGACTCGATTACCAACGGGCGAGTGTTTTATGATGCCACTGCAAATACTAGCGAAAAAGGTCTACCGGACGGGCTGAAGATCGACAAGCAGGGCAACGTGTTCGCTACCGGACCAGGTGGTGTTTGGATATTCAACAAGGAAGGAAAGGTCCTCGGAAAGATCAAAATACCAGAAGCAACATCGAACTGCGCGTTATCCCCCGACGAAAAAACGCTTTACGTCACCGCCGACATGTATGTAGTTAGAATTAAACTCAGAAGCTGATGACTTTTACATTGGTCGACGGACTGGGTTGGGTTGGATCGCTTTGCGTAGTCATCGCTTATGGCTTAAATAGTTATCAAAAGATCAGATCAGATTCATTGATCTTTTATACGATGAATCTTGTGGGGGGAATTTTCCTGATCATCTACTCCAACTATAAAGGAGCTTATGCAAACACATTTATAAATGTGGTATGGGTCATCATTGCAGTACCGGCGATGTTGAGAGTAATATTCAGATCAAAAACGACCTAACTTTTTACATTTCAGTTATCTTTTGCGACACTTACTAAAATGAAGGAATCGCTTATCAGCATACGGATTCAGCGATGGGTAGCAGTTGTATCCGTGACCTTGCTGGTGGTAAAATTCATTGCTTATTTTCTCACACATTCCGTATCCATACTTACCGATGCATTTGAGAGTATCGCGAATGTCGTTGCCGGTTTCCTGGGACTTTATAGTCTCATACTCTCTGCTAAACCAAGGGATGCCGATCATCCGTATGGTCACGGAAAAGTCGAATTCCTTTCTGCCGCACTTGAAGGAAGTATGATTGCCCTGGCTGCTGTTCTTATTTTTTATAAGGCCATTGCCAACTTAATCACCACAGAGCCAATTCATGAACTCAATAGAGGCATAATCCTTATCAGCGCTACGGCGATCATCAACTATCTTATGGGCTGGATTTGTCTGCGCACGGGAAAGCGAAACAATAGCATCGCCCTCGTTGCCAGTGGGAAACATCTGCACTCCGATACCTATACAACGCTGGGTATCTTGATAGGGCTCGGCCTCATTTTAATAACAAATATTCAATGGCTTGACAGTGTAGTCGCTATGTTGACAAGCTCATTCATTCTTTACACCGGCTACAAAATCATACGGAGTTCAATTGCGGGTATTATGGACGAATCAGACCAGCAACTGCTGACTAGGTTAGTTGATCTCCTGGACAGGGAACGATCACCAAATTGGGTCGATCTGCATAACCTGCGTGTCATAAAATACGGAAGTACTCTTCACATCGACTGCCATCTCACTTTACCATGGTACATGAACGTTCTGGACGCACACTCAGAAGTGAAATTGCTGGAGAAATTAGTAAGAAGGGAATTTGGCGATTCCATTGAAGTATTTGTTCATACCGACGTTTGTATGGATTTTTCCTGCGAGATCTGCGAAAAGAAAGATTGCGATAAGCGGAAGAATCCTTTCAAAAAAAGAATAACGTGGACAGTGCACAACGTTTTAGGCAATAAGAAGCACAACGTGGACTCCTGATTTTTTCATCCGATCTCGATCACAACGTCATCGGTAAGCGGATGACCAACGCACGTCAACACATAACCTTCAGCTCTTTCAGACTGAGACAAACCTTCTTCTTCGTCAAGCTTAACCTTTCCTGATAACGCTTTACCGCGACATGCAGTACATAACCCACTTTGACATGAATATGGCAGGTCGATTCCCTGATCCAAGGCAGTTTCAAGGATTGCTTTGTGGGGAGGAACGGAAACCTTGTATTCCTGTCCGTCATAACGTATGGTAACTACGCGCTCCTTCAATTCGGAGGATTCCGTTGTCACTTCCTTCTTGGTGTCCTTGTCTATCGTTCCCTGTACGAAACTTTCCTTAAAGATCTTTTCCTTCGAAATGTTCCGGGCAGCAAGCAGTGTATCGACGTTTTTCATCATCCCTTCCGGTCCGCACATGAGGTATGTTGTGCGTTCTATCCCCCAATCGGGAATCCGTTCGACGAGCTTCGAAAGCATATCATGATTTAACAAGCCGGAATAACCTTGCCAGTTCATGGGTGCATTGTCAAGCACGTGAATTACGTGCAACCGACCTTCATCTAAGGTCTGTAACCTGTCGAGCTCATTTTTAAATATGATGCTATCGATGTCACGGTTACAGTAAATTAAAGAGCAAATACTATCCGGTTCTTGCGAAATAATGCTCTTAATTATAGACATCATAGGAGTAATCCCGGATCCACCGGCAAACATGATGATGTGACGCTTATTTCCTTTGTTATAGTCGGTGGTGAATTGCCCCATCGGCTCCATCACCTTAAGCTTCATTCCTTTTTTGAGATTATCACCCAACCAGTTGGACATCAGGCCATCCTCCACCCTCTTCACCATAACTGCCATTTCCTGGTCAGCATAGGGAGAACTGCACAATGAATAGGCACGTCGTATCTCCTTCCCCTGTACCGAAACAATGATGGTAAGGAACTGACCGGCTTTGTAGTTAATATTTCCTCCTGGTGGTGTCTCAAAGACGATCGAAATCGCATCCTTCGTCTCCTGAATAACATCCTTTACGGTCAGGTCGTAGTATTTCGGGCCGCTATGAACTTCTTCTTTTTTTTCTCCTTTGTCAGACTTCTTAAAAAAACTAAAGGCCATAAATCAATAAATATCAAGGTTCACTAAACTGATCAACATCATGACAAAAGTAACAAGTAATAGGGTTCCTGAGGTTCTGCAATACTAAAAGAGTTCTGTGAATCACTCAATCTTTTTGACTTGGGCGCATCCATTTTCGGACCTGGTCATGCAAACAAAACTCCATGCCTATCCTTTAAATTTTGGGTTGTTCGCTGAAGCGCTTAATTTTGGGCCTTAACAACGCCTAGCCGTGCATTTAAATCCACTTACTGCCATTTCGCCTGTCGATGGCCGATACTTTGAAGTTGTAAAACCCCTGACTCCTTACTTTTCGGAATATGGTCTTATCCGCTATCGGGTACAGATTGAGATCGAATATTTTATCGCCTTGTCAGGAATGGTTCCGGAGCTTGAAGATTTTCCTGTTCACAAGCTTAACGATCTCAGAAAGATATACAAGAACTTCGCCCAAGCCCATGCTACCGAGATCAAGGAAATCGAAAAGATCACGAATCACGATGTAAAAGCTGTAGAATACTACATCAAGAAACAATTTGAGAAATTGGGACTTGATGACTTCAAAGAGTTTATTCACTTTGGTCTCACTTCGCAGGATATAAACAACACTTCGATACCTCTGTTGCTGAAGGAATTCCTTGAGCACGATTACGTTACCGTCGTGAATACACTTTTGAGCAAGCTCAATGCTCTTGCCAAAGAATGGAAAGACATTCCGATGTTAGCTCATACGCACGGTCAGCCCGCAACACCTACTAGACTTGGCAAGGAAGTCATGGTATTCGCTGCGAGGTTGGAAAAACAATTGATGCAACTAAAGACGATCCCGCATTCGGCGAAGTTTGGAGGCGCAACCGGAAACCTGAATGCACATCATGTAGCTTATCCTGCCATCGACTGGAATCATTTCGCTGACGAATTCTGCAAACATCTCGGTTTGTCCCGTAGTTATCCTACGACTCAGATCGAGCATTACGACAATCTTGCTGCGATGTTTGATGCCCTCAAGAGGATCAATACAGTACTAATCGATTTCAGCCGCGATGTATGGCAGTACATTTCAATGGAGTATTTCAAACAAAAGATAAAGGAAGGAGAAATTGGATCGTCGGCAATGCCCCACAAAGTCAATCCGATTGACTTTGAAAACGCCGAGGGTAATCTCGGGTTTGCGAACGCAATCTTTGAATACCTGTCCGGAAAACTTCCCATTTCACGCTTGCAGCGCGACCTCACTGACTCGACCGTACTTAGAAACGTTGGAGTTCCCCTCGCCCACTCTTTCGTTGCACTTCAATCATTACTAAAAGGACTATCAAAACTTGAGCTGAACGAAAGCGCCATTCATCGCGATCTCGATGATAACTGGGCAGTTGTTGCTGAAGCAATCCAGACGATTCTTCGCAAAGAAGGTTATCCAAATCCATACGAGGCGTTGAAGTCCCTCACGAGGAAGAATCACAAAGTAACCAGGGAAAGCCTCTCAGAATTTATCGACGGATTGTCCATTAAGGATGAAGTAAAGAAGAAACTGAAGGAGCTTACCCCATTTAATTACATCGGCATCTAAAAAGAGGGTTGCATTAATTTTCAATGCATTTCACGCAAAGGCCGCGAAGGATGTATCAATGTAAGAACTTTACTTCGCGTGCTTTGCGGATTATCTTAGCGACCTTTGCGTGAAATGCATTTTATAAAGCTACACCAATCGAACGGATGCCGAATTGATACAAAACCTCAAGCCAGTCGGCGCCGGTCCGTCAGGAAAGACGTGACCTAAATGACAATCACATACATTACACATTACTTCAATGCGAGTCATCCCAAAGCCGAAGTCAGCCTCGTATTTGATGACATTATCTTTCACAGGTTCGGTAAAGCTGGGCCAGCCTGTGCCCGATTCGAATTTTTGAGTACTATCAAAAAGTGGTGTATCACAACAACGGCATGCATAGAGGCCGGGTTCGTGTGCTTCACAGTACTCTCCGGTAAACGCTCTTTCCGTTCCTTTTTTCCGGGTAATGTGAAATTCTTCAGTCGTAAGGACCTTCATCCACTCCGCATCGGATTTTTCGACTCTGCGATCTGGTTTTGGACTTCCTTTTTTTGAAAGAGTAAGAACATCTGCCCATTTCATAGCTCTATCTTTAGTTTAAAGAGGGTGTCACCATTGCAACAGATTTGTGCATAGCTAAAGTTCGATCCTTTAAAAATTATATTTTGCTACAGGCCGGAAATGCATATGATTTAAAGTTGTCGCGTTGAATGACGGATAATAAGGTCGGTTTTCATGACGGCGGTAACAGGTTCAAAGTGATCGGGATACTGTCGTTGTTCAATGAATAGCTCGATTGCTTTCTTTCCCATGGCATGTGACGGCTGGGATACAGTTGTAAGCGACGGCTCGATAAAAGCTGAAACCGGCTCGTTTGTAAATCCAATAACCGAAATTTCATCAGGTATTTGGACCAACTTGCTTTTCAGGATCTGTAATGTGGTAACGGCGATCGGATCATTAAAACAAAAGAACGCATCCGGCCTACTGTTTCGAGGTAAGTCCAATAACCTTCTCACCTGTATCGATGGGTCATCATGAAGCTCACGGCAATGAATGATCAATTCGTCGTTCTGATCCATCCCGTGTAGCTGCAGAGCGTCGAGGTATCCTTTCTTCCGCTGATTGCTGATATAAAAACTATTAGGCCCCCCGATATAAGCAATTCTTTTACACCCTGTTTTTACGAGATGATCAACAGCTTTAAAGGCTCCATCGTGATCATCCACGACCACCTTGGAAACCGGCAATGACTCGCTCACCCTGTCAAACAAAACAACGGGAATATCTTTGTTTACCAGTTGTTGGATGTGACTGAAGTCATCCGTCTGGCTAGACATCGAGATAAGCATTCCATCCACACGGTTTGAAGCAAGCATATGAACATTTTGCTTTTCGGTTTCGTACGATTCCAAAGACTGACAGATCATAATGCTGTAGCCATGCCGTGATGCTTCTTCCTGTATTCCGCTTATTGCTGAAGAAAAAAAGTGCAGCGCGATCTCGGGCACGATTATTCCCAGGGTGTTGGTGCGTTTGATGCGCAGGCTTTGAGCTACGCGGTTAGGTTCGTAGTTCAATCTTTTTGCCATCTCCTCTACAGCTTTTTTTGTGGCCGGATTCACATCTGCCACACCGCGAAGTGCGCGAGATACCGTTGAGATGGAAATATTAAGTTTGATTGCAATGTCCCGTATGGTGGCTTCGGTGTTCTTCATCTAAAGTCGTTTCTGTACTTCTTGTCTATCCACCAAGCCTCAGGATCGGTAGATGGCCCAAATTTATAAAATGATAACGTTGCCGGAATCGTTTTTTTCACAGTCAGCGGCAAATATGCGGGTATTGTAACAAACTCTGTGTGTAATTTAAACCTACAATCAAAAAATTGTTTTGGTTTAAAATTGATTTGGAAAAGATAGCAAGCAGAGTTGCGGATTTTTCCGCGCTCTGCCTATCTTTCCTACCTACGAAAGCCTATGAGTCAAGCAGAAGCGTTAAAGGCTAACGACCTCAGCCCAAAGACTCGCGCAAATATTGTGCGCAATAAATTCCTGGACTTGCACAACCAGGAGCCTCTGCTCGTGCGCTCACCTGGCCGTATCAATTTAATAGGTGAACATACCGATTACAACGAAGGCTTTGTTATGCCTGCCGCTATCGACCGGGACATTGTTTTCGCTGTGGGATTTTCGGACGAGCCGCATTCCACATTGTATTCGATCCGGCACAATGAACTGATTCCATTTTATATCAGCCAACCGAACAAAGTTCCAGAACCACTTTGGCCAAACTATCTGCTGGGTGTCGCCCGGAGATTTCTCGACAAAGGATATAAGCTGAAAAACATTCATTGTGTGGTCGGCGGTGATGTCCCGACTGGCGCTGGACTATCATCGTCAGCAGCACTTGAATGTGGTTTTGCGTTTGCATTGGATCAGTTGCATTCTTTTAATGTACCAAAGCTTGAACTCGTCCATATGGCGCAATGGGCCGAGCATAATTATGCAGGAGTGAAATGTGGCATCATGGACCAATTCTCCAGTATGATGGGCGCCGACGGACAGGCCTTCGTGCTGGACTGCCGGTCATTGTCTTACCACTACTTTCCAGTTGACCTTAAGGATTACTCCATTGTTCTTTGTGACACCATGGTAAAACATTCCCTGGCGAACTCTGCCTACAACAAAAGGCGGGAGGAATGTGAACAGGGCGTTTCCATTCTAAGAAAATACTTTCCGGAGATACGAAGTCTTCGCGATGTATCTGCTCAAATGATCGAGGATCATCGTGAAGAATTTCCTGAAAAGGTGTACGATCGTTGCACCTACATTGTAGCTGAAAACCAGCGGGTACTTGACGCATCTGAAGACCTTAAAAATGA
>Ga0075428_100010780_pt1 | contig 10159 bp, 8 predicted proteins | sample RhiMetdeltSRZDD2_FD_75291 | JGI IMG/M metagenome (GOLD analysis project Ga0075428, IMG submission 75291) | Populus rhizosphere microbial communities from Tennessee, USA - Rhizosphere MetaG P. deltoides SRZDD2 | ecosystem: Host-associated > Plants > Roots > Rhizosphere > Soil | place: USA...
CGGCGTCTCGTAGATTCCCATCACCGTGCCAAGCCACTCCGTGTAGAGGCCCCATCCTTCGCCATATCCCGAGAACGACGTGCCACGGCGGAAGGGCGGACGTTCTGGACCTTCGAGTGCCAGCGCCGCCTGGAAGCTGTGTCCTGGCGTGCACTCATGAAGGGTCAGCGCGGCAAGCGTGTAGAGCGGGCGCGCCGGGAGGTTGTAGGTGTTCATCAGACAGGCCTCGAGCCCGCCGCGTCCGCCCGTATAGATCGGCGCGAGCGCGTCCGGCACGGGCCGGATTCCGTGCCGGCGCCGCGGCAGGAACCCGATCGTCTCTGCAAGTTTCCAGTCGGCTTTCTTCGACACGTACGCTGAGTACGAGAGGAGCTCGCGCGGGGTCTTTGCGTAGAACTGTGGATCGGTCCGCAGGAAGTGGAAGAACTCCGCCATCGTCCCCTTGAAATTCGCTCGCTCCTTGGTCGCCTGCATCTCCGCCTCGATGCGTGCGACTTCCTTCAAGCCGATCTCGTGGATCTGCTTGGCCGTCAAGTTCAGCGTCGTGAACTTCTCGATCATCGCCTGGTAGTAGGCCTCGCCATCCGGCGTAGCGGTTGCCGCGAGGGTCGTCCGCGCCTTGGGCAGGTACTCGCTCCGGATCATCGTGAGGAGCTTGGAGTACGCTGGCACGACGACGTCACGGATCACCGCTGACGCTTCGGCGCGCAGCGTGGCTTGATCGTTCGCGGCGATGGTCGGAGGCATCTGGGCGAAGGGTGCGTACAACGGGTTGGTCGTGTCGCCGTTCACATACGGTTCGATCGTTTTGTCGCGGCCGACGACCGAGACGCGTGGAACCGTGAAGCCACGCGCCAGACCCGCGCGCATGTTCGCGATCTGCTCGTCGAAGTAGCGAGGGATGTCGCGGAGGCGACCGAGATAGGCCCGGTAGGCCTCCGCCGTCGCGAAGCCTTGACGCGGCGTGAACTCGGTCCAAAAAAACGTGTCGCTGTTGAATGGGGCTTCGTAGGTGCGGAACTTCACGTCGTTGGCCAGCGCGCGAATCGACGTGCGAAACACCTGCGCATTGATCTTCTCTTCGGCCGAGAGCTGGTCGAACGGGATGGCGTCCAGCGCCGCCAGTGTCTTCGTCCAGTAGGCGAGCCGCGCCTGCTGCGACGTGGGGTCGACCTTCGGGAAGCGATCGCTCAGGTCGCCGGGTGAATCAACGGCGCGCGCCAGCTCCTTCTGTCTCCAATTCCACTCCTCGGTGTAGAGGGCGCGAAGCCGTGCGTCGGCGGAAGCGCCGGGCTGCTCGAGAAAGCCGCGCTGGCCGAGCCACTCCAGAAAACGCTGCGGCCACTCCCGCACAGGTCCCTGCGTCCGAGAGCGCAGGCCGAAGCCGTGACCGACGCCACTATAGACATGTAGTTCTGTCTGAACGCCCGATTTTTTGAATAGCAGGTACACCTGAGCGAGACCCTCGGAAATGTCTGGCCGATCGTCGAAACCGCAGACGAGAAACGCCGGAGGGGAATCCTTGGTTGGCTGGATGCTGCCGGATCGTCCTGGGTAGACGAGCCCCTGAAAGGCCGGACGCGAACTGAAGCGTTCGACAGGGTCGTTGGAACCGGCCACGCCGTCATCGAACTTCATCGCCATCAGCGCGGCGATTTCGCCGCCAGCAGAGAAGCCCATCACGCCGACGCGATCGGGTGCAACTCTCCACTCGGTGCTGCGGCTGCGCACGAGGCGGATTGCCCGCTGCGCATCGCGGAACGCGTGCTCCTCAATCGTGTACGTCGATCCCGTTTCGCGCGCGAGCCGGTACTTGAGGACAAACGCGGCAACGCCCCGTTCGCTCAGCCAGGCCGCGACGTTGTGCCCTTCGTGATCCACCCAGAGCTCGCGGTGACCGCCGCCCGGCATTACCACGACACCAGCGCCGGTGGCGCGATCGGCAGGAGGAAGATAAGCGGTCATCGTCGGCCGGTGAACATTCGAGACCACGTGCTCACCGGCGTCGGTCACACGAACGGCTTCGTCGCCAGATTTTCCTTCCGATCCCGCGGGGATACCGGCCCACACGGGCACGATGGGGTATCCCTTCCTCGGCTGGTCCAGCGGATTCTGTGCCGGCCCGGACGCGCGCACGGTTACCGTGGCTAGAATGAGGATCGCAGCAAGTCGCAGCATGGCGACCATTATGCTGCTATCCCGCCGTGACATTCACCTAATGCGGCCTTCGTCGATCCGACCGACCAAAACAGCTACGCCGCATGTTGCAAGGTCATGCAGAGCGACGGCGTATACAGCCTCACCAAGGGCCCGGCCGTTGCCTACACGCACGTGTCACTTGGGTGGTGCTGGTTCGCCGGTCCGCCGGCCTTCGCTCGACTTGCCACTCATTTCCACGTCGGGCAGCTGGCGCGAGTTCAGACGTTCCGCGAGATCGCCGAACGTCTGTGCTGACTCCCGAAGTTGGGCGTTTTCCTCCTTCAAGTGCTCGACAACTTCCTCGCATTCAGCCAGCGCGTTGACCGGTTTCTCATCCCCGTCATCCTCCATGGGTCCTCCTGCTCGCTCGCGGTGGACCCATGAGCAAAGGGCAAGCCAATTCTGTGAACATAGGGGAGTGTCGGAGTCGGACGTCAGAAGGGGGCTCCGACGCCCAGGCGTATATCGCGTCCTGGAGAGAATCCTTCCGCGTTGCCTATCGCCCCTCCCCCCAATACGCCGGTTGAACCGTTGTTTGGATCCCCTTCGACCAGGAACGACGTGAGATCGACGAAGCCGCTTCCATACGTTGGGAAGAACTGCGGATGATTGAACGCGTTGTCGAGCAAGACTGAGAACTGCAGTCGAAAGTCGTGTTGCACGACGAGGTCCTTGTAGAACGCGAAGTTCATGACCCACGTGCCCGGGCCTTTCAGGCTGCCTTTCTTCGCGTTGCCGAGTTGTCCCGGCCCCGGTAGCGCGTAGGCGGTCTGATCGAAGAACGCGTTTCGCGTGCCGCCGGTGTTGGGATTTCGAATCTGGTCGGGCCGCCAGGCACAGCAGAAGAAGTTGCCGAGTCCGTCGAGGGCCTTGCCCGTGTTCCACGGGCTTGTCGTGTAGAAGCCGCTGAAAAAGGGTGTGAGATTCTGACCGCTGCGCGCCTGGAACAGTGTCGAGACCGTCCAGCCGCCGAAGAGCGCGTCCGCCCACTCCGCCATGTCGGTCCCATGCTTTCGGCCGCGCCCGACTGGAATATCGATCGTCGCGTTCGCGACGACCCGGTGCTTGACCACATTGGGATCGGGGCCGCGATCCTTTTCGATGTCGTACGGATCGAACTGCACTGGTCCGATCGTGCTGTTGCCGGTATCGGGCGCGTTGCTCTCGGAATTGGCAAGCGTATACGCCGCGTTAAAGGCGAATCCGTTCCTCCATCGCCGCAGCACCTCGATCTGCCCGGAATGGAACTGCCCGCTCCCGGTATTGGAGACGATGTCCATGTAGTAGCCGTAGAGTGGAAAGGGCAGCCTCGCGTAGTCCGCGGGATTCTCAGGATCAAAGGGCACCGTGCTCGCTTGCAGCGTGTTGTAGTCGCGGTCCACCAGCAACTTCCTCATCGTCGAGCCGATGTAGCTGACGCGCACGCCCATGTTGCCGAGCAGCTCGCGCTCGAGGGTCACGTTGTACTGATAGATGTCAGGGCTCTCGAGATTGGGGTCGATCCCCTGGTTTCCGAAGGCCGCGAGGTCCGGTACGGCTGTGCCGCCGGAGAACCCGTTGCGGAGCCGGCCACCGCTAGTGGTATTCACGAACCGGAACTCGTTGGTCGCGAGCAGGTCGCGAATGCCCTGAACAGCAACCGTGGGGTGGAACAACCCGAACCCGCTGCGCAGGACGGTCGTGCCGGTGTCACTGAGCCGCCACGCGAACCCCACCCGCGGGCTGAAGTTGTTCATGTCGGTGTTGATCAACGTTTCGGGCAGGCCGACTTCGTCGGCGGTACGCGTGCGGTCGAGCACGATCAGTCCGGGCGGGAGGAGGGCGGCGACCTGTTCGTTTGCCACCACGTGATAGCCGCCCTCAATCGGTCGGAAGTTTGCGAGCGTCAGGTCCTTCTCATGCCAGGCGCCCACGACTTCGTATCGCAGACCGAGGAACATGGTGAGGCTTTTGTTGACGCGCCAATCGTCTTGCACGAAAAAGGCGACGTCGTTTGAGTGGCCCTGGAGCGGTCCGCGATTGGTTACCTGATCGCGGACGTCGGCCGGCATGCCGAGCAGCAAATCCGTGAACGCGTTGCCGGTGAATGCGCCGCGGAAGCGGTACTGTCCTCGAAAATTCACGCCAAAGCCGAAGCCATCGCGGGCGGTGTTGTGCGTCCACAGTCCACCGCCTTTGATCGTATGAGGTCCTCTTACCCACGTGATGTTGTCGCTCAGCGAAAAGGCATTCTGGCGAAGCGTGCGATCGACGTTCCGGCCGGCATCGGCGATGTTGGTCGGTCGATTTGTTCCGGCCGTGAATTGAAACGACGGGAAGCCGCGCCGGTCTGGGCCGAGGCTGGGCGCATTCTCGATGCCGAGCTGTGCGGCGACATCTGCTGCGAGGAAGGTGCTCTCGCGTGCCGAGTTGTCATAGTTGTAGCCGGCGCGAAATTCGTTGACCACCGCCGGCGAGATAATCCTGGTCCATCCGCCGATGACCGATGCCGTGTTCAGGGTTGCCTTCAGGATCGGCAGGTTGGTCAACGCACTGCCGGCGCGCTCCGTTCGCGTGGCTCGCTCGCGGTCGAACCTCAGTACGTCCGATACCGATCGATATCAATCCACCGGCCGGCGATCATCACGCGTTCGACCGTGCGAATGTTCGAGATGTTCCGGGTCGGATCGTCGCGTAGGACGACCAGATCCGCCTCGAGCCCAGGACGCAGCGCGCCCAGCTCATCGCCGCGATAGAGGAACGCGGCGCCTGTGGTTGTCGCGGCCCGAATGGCTTCGAGCGGAGTGAGCCCGCTCTCGACGAAGAGCTCGAGCTCGCGCCATGGCGCTTCGCCACGTTCGGCGAACGGCACGTCGGAGTGCCCACCCAGCACGAGCTGTGCGCCTTCCCGCGCCGCGCGCACGGTCAGCTGTTTCATCTTCTCGAAGCCTGCGACCATTTCGCGGACCTGTTCGGGTTTCACGCCTTTCGGCGGCCGGTTGGCACGACGCTCGAAGACGGCCAGCGTTGGATCCAGCCATGGCTTGCGCGCGCGAAGGACTTCGTAGAGTGAACGGGCTTCCGGACCATCGAGATCGGCCCGCGCAAAGATGCGGTAGCGTCCGTCGCGCCGGGCGTCGTTGTCCTTTAAAACCGCCTGACGATACGCTTCTGCTTCAACGCGAGGCAGCAGGCTCAGACCGAGCGACGTGATGTGTTCGAGTCCGTGCAAACCGGCGGCTAGCAGCTCACGCGCATCCAAGATCTCCAAATGAGCGGTGCATGGGACGCCCCGCCGTGAAGATCCGCGGTCCGGGCAGCCTATCGGATGCGATCATGCGGCGGAGCTCGGTGAACTTTTCCTCCCACTGACCCGGATCGCGAAACGACGTCACCCCGTGACTGAGCTGGCGCAACGCGAGCTTCGGATCGTTCTCGATATGAAAGTGCAGATCGATGAGGCCTGGAATGATCGTGCGGCCGGCCAGGTCGATCGTCTCGGCATGCTCCGGCACCGCCACCGTCGACCGTGGCCCGACGGAAACGAGCCGGCTACCGTTGATGACGATCCGGCCCGAGTCCGTTGGCGGGGCTGCCGAACCGTCGATGATCCTGACGTTATCGAGCACGAGCGGCCGCGCCTGGCCGCGGGATTCGACGAGGCCCCCCAGAACCGCCACACCCAGAATGGCGACCGTCAGCCGACTGACATGATGAACGTTCAAGTGCAACCCCAGACACAGTCTAGTCGCTGCCCGAACCCCCGCCCCGGCCCGCGGATCCCGGATCCCGGACCCCGGACCCCGGACCGGGCTACTCCTTCTTCGCAGGTGCCTTTGGCGTCTCCACAACTTTAAGATCGAATTTTCCGTTGCTTTCGACGAAGAAGACACAGTCCGCGGCCTTGTCGCACGCCGTCGTGTGCCGATAGTTCCCGCCGGGCTGCAGCATGTAAGACCCTGGGCCGAGGCGCACCTCCGCTTTTCCCTCAGGCGCCTGGATGTAAGTGCCCGAGAGGAACACGACCTTCATCGTGTTCGTGTGCGTGTGCAATGGGACAGCGAATCCCGCCGGAAGCTTGAGCAACGCGCCGAAGGCGCCTTTCGCGTGATTGCCCCACAAGTCGGCGACCTGAACGCCCGGCGCTCCCTTCGGATCGAGGTCAGTCCGGGTCGGCCGGCGCCAGGAAGACGGGTGTAGCTGGACTCGCTTTCGTCACGGGTTCAGCCTTGTCCTGTCCGGACGCGTGCGCCGCCGGCTCGGGCATGCTGAGCGCGACGAATGGGATCGAAACCGCGATCGCGAGATGTCTTAGCCGCATCGGGATCTCTCCTTTGGAAAGGCTGCCGTGAATCACGGCAGCAGACGGCCGGCTATTGTAAGACCCCACGCCGGCCAGCGGCCAGCCGAGGCACACACGTTGCTGATCGTTGGGCCGATAACGCACGAAAAATTCACAAAAAAGATCGTCCGGTACCTGATCGTTTTGAATAGCTGACGTCGTTATCTACAAATGAAAATGGCGCGGATCCGCTCACGACGGGACGAGCGATGTCGCGCTAGCCGGAGACTAAAGACATCGCTGGCGAAGACTTATGAAATTTGCTCCAAAATCGGTTGGGCCCCTCGTTACGAAATTAGCTGCCGCGCTACAGGAGACACGCCTGGCTGATCTACCAGCGGTGACCGCGCACCGGGCGCTCCTCCAGCATTGGGTGCGCGCGCCAACCACGCCGCAGCGCGTCGTTACCCGCAGCCGAATCGTGCTGTCGGCGCTGGATGGTCTGTCAATTGATGACATCGCATCGCAGTTGGACGTCTCGGCACATACGGTCCGGCTCTGGATTGCCCGGTTCGAGGAGTCTGGTTCGGAAGCACTTCTGCACGACGCCCCAGGTCGCGGCCGGCCCGCCGTGATTGCCCCCGATGAAGTCCGCGACCGGCTGCGTGAAGCCAACCTCGTACGGCCGGACGGCGAGCCGGTGAGCATTCGCCGCGCGGCACGCTTCCTTGGCGTGAGCACATCGGCGTTGTGGCGAGCGCTCCGCAGAACCCGTCGTCCCGCATAGCTGCCTCACCTAATTTCGAAACACTCGACTCGCGTCACCAGCCAATTTCATTGGCACTGATGTTGTGCCCTAGCTGCCGTCCCCCGCAACGCGGGGCGAACAGATACGCGCTGCGAGCGCCGATCTGCAATTTTTCATCTGGAGGGGAAGGGCGAATCCGGCCGTTGCGCCGGATGTAGTCGATGTGTGCCCGAACTCAGGAGGAATGTATGAGGAGAAGAGTCATCAGTACGCTGGTCGTTCTCGGGTGGATGGGGGCGTTCGCGAGTGGCGCCGCGGCACAGAATCCGTTCAATACCACCGATGGTGTCGTTGATTCGAACGTCGGGGCAGCCATCGTGGACCCGCACGGAAACGTCAAGGAACTGGGGCCGTTGAACGGCTCAACGACCAAGATCGGGGTCATCAATACGGCAATACCGCCGATGCTCGAAGTGACGAACCCGAACGGCCAGGTCGATCTCGGCACGGTCTGGCTGTCGACACGAACGGCCGTCGACGGCGATCAGTGGCTCTATTTCGCCTGGAATCGCCCCGATTCGAACACGGGCAGCGGGTTCATCTCGATCGAATTCCAGCAGAGCGGGCTGTCGGCGGGCTGCGTGTACGCGGGCGTGGATTTCACAAACAAGAACGATCCGGAAACGGCCGCCCTGATCGCGAACTGTAACCCGTGGCGCAACCGCCAGGATGGCGACTTCATCATCACCTGGGACCAGCAGGGTAATGGTCTGGCGTTCGACGACATCAAGAAGCGGACGTTCACCTGCACCGGGAGCGCGGTTCCGTTCACCTGCACCCTCGGGCCGGTCGAGGATCTGGGCAGTGTCTCCGCCGCAATCAGCGTCGATCGCTTCACCGGCGAGATGGCGATCAACCTGACCGACGAAGTGTTCGGCACGACGGACAGCTGCCTCACCTTCTCCAACGTCCTTCCCGGCACGGTGACGGGCAACTCCGATACTGCCGACTACAAGGACACGATCTTTGCGACGACACCGCCCATCACGAACTGCGGCGTGCTCGTAGTCCGCAAAAGAACACTGAATGCCGATGGCAATGAATTCACCGACCCCGCGAACCCCGCGTTCGGGTACACCGTGACGAAGAGCGGCGACGCTCTGCGTTTCAACTCCGATGCCGCGAACCATCCCGTGGACGGCAGTGCGCCGCAAGTCTCGATCGTCCGGCCGAACAACAACACCCCCGCTGGACCGTCGCTCCTGGCCGGAGTGGCGAACGCCCAAACGCACACCGATCTGATCCCTGGCGCCAACTACACGCTAGTGGAGGCCACGCCGCCGACACCGTACCAGCTGCGGACAATCGTCTGCACCGACGCGACGGGCTCGCGTACCCTCTTTGATTCGTCCGGAGGGCCCACCGTCAGCACTTACTCCGTCAGTATTCCGAGCGGGACGTTCCAGTCCACGGTGTGCGTGATCACGAACCAGTTCGTGAGGACGTCGCCGACCGCGACGACGGCGCAAATTGTTCAGGTCCGTTTGTCCGACACCCTGAGCCTGACCGGAATCGTTCCCAACGCCTCCGATCGGCCGACGTCCGTCATCTTCCGGCTGTTCAACGACGTCGGCTGCAGTTCGCAAGTAGGAAATGACGTTAGCGGAACCCTTACCTACAATGGCGCTGGAACGACCGCAACCGCGAATATGGGGACGACCACCATCCTCGTGCCGAATTCGTCGACCGGCACGACGTGGTTCTGGAGAGTCTTCTACGCTGGCGATTCGTTCAACAACCCTGTCACTACGGCATGCGGTGCCGAGACCACAACGGTCACAGTCGTGGTCAACGATAGCGGCTTATAGCGATCCGCTGTTCCGTGAGGACACGACGCCCCACCCGGCTTTGCCGGGTGGGGCGTTTTTCCTTCCGCAGTCTTTCCCCCCGTGGTACCCTGATCACGTCCCTGCGAAGAGCTGAATATCGAGTCGCCAGGCTAGCGCCTAGCGTGGTGGACTGTCTGTACGAGGTCCCTGATGTACCCTTGTCGTTCGCTTGCACTAGCCCTCATCCTCACTGGAGCTCACGTTCTTATCCCTCGTACTGCTGACGCCGCCAGCTGTAAGGGCGACCGTAAGCTCGACGTTCCCATGCAGTTCAACGTTGTCGTTCAAGGCCCTGGCCGGGTCCACGTGTCGGCGTTCGGCGGTTCGGACAAAAGCGGCTGGGTGATTCCCGTGGCCTACGGCGGATGGCGCTTGTACGACGCCTCCGGACAGCAAGTCGATTTCTTCACCCGCGCGGATCTGGGGTTTGCGTCCAAGGACATGCTCAAGGAAACGAATATCGAGGGCCTCGTGCCCGGGGCTTCCTACACGATCGAGCTCATCAGTCAGGACTATTGCAACAACAAGGGGGCGTTCCGTCAGGCCGTGACGATGCCAGGCGCCACCGCCGAGTCCAACGCGCCGTCGGTCTCGGCGCTTTCGCTCGTCCAGGTGGGATTCATGACGGGGAGCTCGGCGCTGCGCTTCTCGGCGACGGACGATTCCGGGATCGAGCGCGTGTCGATCTTCATCAACGGCGTGCTGGCAAAGGAGTATCGCTACGCCGACGGCGTGAGCTTCCGCTGGTGGTGTGACGAGTACCCGGTCGACGGCGTGCAGTCCACGCTCGAGGGCCCGAACTTCTATTGGAAGTATCCCGGCAGCACCTACGCCGGCGCGGCGACGGTCGATGTGGTGGTCGAGGACGTGCTCGGCAACCAGACCGTCAGCAGCGCGCAGCTTTATCTGTAGAAGTTTCTCCTATTTTTTCTTGCCGCCGCTAGGCAATGTCGCCGTCACGCTGACGCTGAGCGGCGATCTGTTGCCGGCCGCATCGTACGCCTCGACGGCGTAGGTGTAACTCTGCCCAGCGCTGACGGCAGTATCCGCGAAGCTGGTTCC
>Ga0075428_100010781_pt1 | contig 10159 bp, 9 predicted proteins | sample RhiMetdeltSRZDD2_FD_75291 | JGI IMG/M metagenome (GOLD analysis project Ga0075428, IMG submission 75291) | Populus rhizosphere microbial communities from Tennessee, USA - Rhizosphere MetaG P. deltoides SRZDD2 | ecosystem: Host-associated > Plants > Roots > Rhizosphere > Soil | place: USA...
AACACCGCCACCACGTCGTTCTCCTTGCCCAGCGACGGGATGAACAGGGTGGCCGACTTGAGATCATTGACCGGGTCCACGCCACCCTGCATGCGCGCCATGTTGCGCATCATGTCGAGGTGGGCGATGCCCTCCTGCAGCGCCATCGCGATCTCGGCGTTGGCCTTGATCGCCGGCACCTCGGGCAGCTTCTGTACCTTGCTCCAGTTGGGCGCCAGCACCGCCTCCAGATCGAGGTGGATCATGAGGTCGGCGTCGTCGGGCGCGTACTTGGTCACCTCCGCCGCCGCCGGGGCATTGGGGTTCGGCTGCACCCCGAAAGACGACAACGACAGCAGAACGAAGATCAGCTCACTGGCTCCCATCGACTACCTCCTGGTGGGAAAATACCCGATCCGCTTCGGGTTTTGGTGAAAGGGCGTGAACGCGCGAGCAGGTTTTTTGCCCCCCGTATGGACACCCGTACAGTCGGTGGTAATGGGTCCGCAGGCCGTCCGTATTCCCGAGCGCCGCGCGCTGCGCGTGTGGGCCACGCGTTTCCTCGCGGCGGGCGTGCTCGCGCTGGCCTTCGGCTATGTGCCGTATCGCGTGCTCGGTGAGCGCGGGCTGCGCCGCGCGCTGGCGCTGGAAGACGAGGCGCGTGAGCAGCGTTCGCGTATCGCACAGCTGCGCGAGGACAACGCGGCGCTGCGCCGCGAGGTGCAGGCGCTGCGCACCGATCTCGAGACCATCGAGCAGGTCGCGCGCGACGAGCTCGGCATGGTCAAGCCGGGTGAGGAAGTCTTCCAGATCGAGGCGCCGCGCTGATGTGGCCGCTGGCGGCGCGTGCGTTCCGGGCGGTGCGCCGCGCGCTGCGGCTGTCGCTCGGCACGCTGGCGGCGCTGGTGTTCGCGGCGGTGGTCGCCAGCGGTCGGCTGGGCGGCGATCTGCGCGGCAGCACGCCGCGCGCGCTCGAGCTGCTCGCGGTCGCGGTGCTGGCGGTCCTGCTGGTCGCGCGCATCGCGGCGCGGCTGCGCTTCGCCGAGCCGCCCGCCCGCCTGGCCCGCGCGGCGTGGGAGGCGCGCGCGCTGCCCGCCTTCGTCGAGCTGGAGACCGGGCTCACGCTGGTGGTCGCCACCTGGGGCACGCTGCAGCTGACCGGCGGGCTGCGCTCGCCGCTGGTGCCGCTCACCTACGCGCTGACCGCCTTCGTGGTCACCTTCTCGCGCAAGTGGATCGGCGCGCTGCTGGCGCTCGCGGTGGTCGCGCTGGAGGCCGCCATCGTGTGGCGTCTGGGGCGGCCCGCCTGGGCAGTGCGCACGCTGGCCGCGCACGGCGGGTTCGCCGCCTTCTTCGCCGTGCTGCACTGGCTGTTCGTGCACGGCGAGGTGTGGCGCCTGCGCCGCGAACACTCGGCGCGCCTGCTGCAGGAGATCCGCGACATGCGCGAGGAAGCGCGCGATTTCCGCCTCATCTCGACCGCGCTCGGGCACGGCTCGCGGCCGGCGCGCTCGCGCGAGGACGAGGAGACCAAGCTGTACCAGGGCGCGGTGGAGACCATCCACCAGTCGCTCTTCTACACCCTCGAGCTGGTCAAGCAGACGCTCGACCTGCACACCTGTCTCTTGCTCTGGCTCGACCAGTCGGGCGAGCGGCTCAAGATCAAGGAGCTGGTCACCGACTCCGACTGTGTCAGCGAGCTGCCCATCTCGGCCGACGCCGGCGCGCTGGGCGCCGTCGTGCGCGAGCGCGTGCTGGTCAACCTGCGCCGGCCCAAGCACGGCCACGTCGCCTACTACGCGGGGGTCGAGCGCGTGGGCGCCTTCCTGGGCGTCCCGGTGCTGGAGAACGGCCAGCTGCGCGGTGTGCTGTGCGCCGACCGCGCCAGCGAGCGGCCGTTCGACCAGCGCGACGAGGCGCTGCTGGCGGGCGCGGCGACCCAGATCCTGCGCGCCATCCAGAGCGAGCGCGTGTTCGCCGCGGTCGAGAAGGGCAAGTACGAGCACGAGCGCTTCTACCGCGCGTCCGAGCTGTTGCGCCGCTGCCTGACCCCCGATCAGGTGTTCGACACCACCTTCACCGCGGTGGGCGAGATCGCCGCGTTCGACGCCGCTGCCATCACGCTGTTCGACAAGGCCGAGCGCCGCCACACCATCGTGCGCGGCGCCGGCGGCGCCAAGCCGCTGGAGGGGCAGAGCTTCGGCGAGAACGCCGGGCTGGCGTCGATGGTGGTGAAGAACAAGCACTATCTGCCCGCCAGCGGCGAGCTGCGCGATCCCAACGTGCCGGTCTACACCAAGCGGCTCAAGCTGCGCCACACCGAGTCGCTGCTGGTGCTGCCGCTGATCCGCGCCGACGAGGCCATCGGGACGCTGATGGTGGCGTGCGCGCGGCGCGCCATCTTCAGCAAGGACGTGCGCGACATGCTTGGGGTGATCGCCAACCAGGTGGCGGCGTCGCTCGACAACGCCAACATGTACCGCCGCATGGAGGAGATGGCGACCACCGACGGCCTCACCGGGCTGACCAACCATCGCACCTTCCAGGAGCGCTTCGCGCAGCAGCTCGAGCGCAGCGCGCGCCACGGCAAGAAGTGCACGCTGATCCTGACCGACATCGATCACTTCAAGAAGGTGAACGACAGCTACGGCCATCCGATGGGCGACCAGGTCTTGCGCCGCATCGCGCGCGTGCTCGACGCCAACGTGCGCAAGATCGACATCGTCGCGCGCTATGGCGGCGAGGAGTTCGCGCTGGTCCTCGAGGAGACCGACGCCGCGGGCGCGCTCAAGCTGGCCGAGCGCATCCGGCTCGACGCCGCGGCGCAGTCGTTCACGGCCGACGGCGGGCCGGCCAGCGTGACGCTGTCGCTCGGCATCGCGTGCTTCCCCGACGACGCGCAGGACAAGGCCGACATCATCGCTCGCGCCGACCAGTGTCTGTACGCGGCCAAGCACGCGGGCCGCAACCGCGCCGTGCTCGCCTCGTCGCTCCGGGGCGAGCTCGACGCGGCGAAGGCGCGCAAAGCCGGCTGAGACCCTGTGCTATAGACGGGGGGATGACCGAGCCGGCCGCCGCGGATCCGCGCACGCCCAAGGGCAAGAGCGGACGCGTGGTCGCCCTCATCCTCGCCGTCATCGTGATCGGCGTGGCGGCCGCGGTCATCCTGCTCAAGCTGTGGCCCAAGGCCAAGGCGGCGCGCATCCAGGCCCGGGTAGCGCGCTGCCTGGACCAAGCGGTCGAGCACGATCGGGTCGCGCCCGACAGCGCCGAGATCGACGCCGAGCTCGAGCGCTGTGCTAAAATAGCTAACGATTTCGCTGAAGTCGCGCGTTTTTCGGGGTGGGGCGCGGAGGTCTCCAAGCGCGAGGCGCAGGCGCTGGGCGCGGTCGCGCTGACCGCCTTCGAGCGCGCCGAGCGGGTGGCCCACGCGGCGCCCCCCGGCAAGGCGGGGCCGACACCCGAGCTGGTCACGCGCACCCTGCTGCGCGCGCTCGAGCTGTGGCCCGAGGTGCTCGACGACGAGCGCGTGCAGCGGATGTGGCGCCTGCTCGGACAGCCGGCCAGCGAGCGCATCGAGCCGTCGCCCGCGCTGCGCTCGCGGCCGACGGTGCGGCGCGCGCTGGTGCGCAGCGCGCTCCGCGCCGGCGACTTCCCGCGCGCGCTGGCGCTGGCGCAGCTGGCCACCCTGGGTGGGGTCAGCCTGCCGCCGCTGGGCGGCACCGACGACCAGGCGGTGGCCGAAGCGCTCGACGAGGGGCTGGTGCTGTGTGTGCAGCACCGCAGCTTCGCGGGCAAGGCGCTGGAGCCCATCCTGGACAAGATGGCGGGCGGCGTGCGGCAGGCGCGCTACCGGGCGGCGTGCGACCTCGCGGCGGGTGACGTCGCCGGCGCGCAGGGGCACTACGAGCAGGCCATCGAGCGCGCGGCCGACGCCGACGAGCGCACGCTGGTGCGCGGCGAGCTGGCCGCGCTGCTGGCGGGGCGCGCGCCCACCGCGTCGCAGGTGGCGGCGGCGCTCGCCCACGCGCGCGCGGCGCTGGCCGAGCCGGCGCCCACGCGGCCGCAGGCGGCGCGCGGCCGCCTGATGGCGCTGGCGGCGCTGGTGGCGCTGGCGCCCGAGGCCGAGGTGGCCAAGGTGCTGGGCGGCCTGGGGCCGCCGCCGCTGTGGGTGTATGCGCCGCCGGTCTCGCCCGAGGACCTGGTCACGCTCGATCGCGCGCCGCCGGTGAGCGCCGAGCTGCTCGGGCGGGCGGCCGAGCGCGCGCAGGTGGCGGAGTGGCAGGTGGCGTTCTGGCTGCGCGCGGCGCTGGAGGAGGCACGGCTGGATCGGGTCACCACCGCGCGCGAGGCGCTGGCGCGGGCGCGCACGCTGGCGCCGCGGGCGCCCTGGCTGCGCCAGCTGACCGTGATGATCGATGCGCTGGCCAGCGATCCGGGCCTCCTGGCGACGCCGGAGGAGCGCGATCGCGACCGCGAGGTGCTGGCGCAGGGCGCGCTCGAGCTGGATCAGCTGATCGCGGACGCCCGGACGGCGGCGCCCGCGGGGCGGCCGGCGCCGCCGCGCGCGACCGGCGAGCTCGCGCTGATGCTGCTCAGCCGGGCGGCCATCGCGCTGCGCCAGGATCTGCGCGCGCGCGCCAACGAGCTGCTCACCGAGGCGTCGCCGCTGCTGGCCTACATGGACGTCGGGGTCGACGGCACCGACGCGCGCGGCGTGCACTGGCAAGGCGGTTCGGGGTTGCGCGCGATCCGCGCGGTGGTGGTGGCGCTGCGCGGCGATCGCGCCGAGCTGGATGCGCTGCGCACCGAGGTGGCGCGCGACAAGGGGATCTCGGAGGACGAGGGCGACGTGGTGTCGCTCGCGCTCGACCTCAGCGAGAGCCGCACCGCCGACGTGGCGCGCGCGGTGGAGGCCACCCTGCTCGGCCCCGGGCCGTCGTTCGCGGGCGCCGCAGCGCGGCGCGAGCTCATGGTGCGCATGCTGGGACGGGTCGCGCTGGCGCGCGCGGTGACGCGCACCGACACCATGCCGCAGGACCGGCGCGCGTGGCTGCTGCTGCGTCGCGTGATCAGCGGCGCGCGGCTGGCCCCGGCGCCCAGCGAGGACGCCCCGGGCGCGCTGCTCGATCTGCTGCGTTTCTAGCTCGCCGATCTGGTCATTCGTACGAGCACGGCCACATGCCCGCGGTCCAGGCGCCGCCGGGCAGCGCGCGCACGCGGTAGTAGGTGGCCGTGACCTCGTGCCACTCGGTCTCGGGCGCGGCGGTGCGGGTGTGCGCGGCGTCCTGCCAGCGCGAGTCGGGCCAGCGCGGGTACTGGTAGTCGCAGCAGCCGGCGACGGTGAGCTCGTCCACCTGGTAGCTGTGCGCGCCGGGGACGGCGTCCCACAGCAGGCGGCCGGTGCGCGGTCCCTGGTCGCACCACCGGGTGGAGACCTCGGTGCGCACGGTCGGCGCCGCCAGCGACGGCGGCGGCGCGGGCGTGGGCGCGGGCGTGGGCGTGGGCGTGGGCGTGGCGCGCTCCACGCGCGTGCACGCCAGCAGCAGCACCAGCGGCAGCAGCGCCCGCTTCACAGCCGCGCCGCCAGCAGGGCGGCGCCCTCGAGCAGGCGCGGGCCCGGCCGGTTGAAGTAGGCGTTGCCGTCCATCACGATGGTGCGCGCGCGCAGCGGCGGGATCAGATGCAGCTCGCGCGCGGTCTGGGCCGGCGTGAAGCCGCACGGGATGAGCAGGAGGACATCGGGGTCGGCCGCCACGATGTCCGCCCACGGCCGCGCGCGGGTCGGCGCCGCGTCATGGCAGAGCACCGGGTCAGCGCCCGCGAGACGCAGCAGCTCTGGTGTCCAATGTCCCGCAACCATTGGAGGATCCAGCCACTCCAGGGCGACGACGCGGGGCCGCGAGCGCGGCCGGGCGGACCTCATGTCAGCGGCGCGCAGGCGCAGCGACTCGGCCAGGGCGCGGCCGCGGGCGGGCACGCCGGCGGCGTCGGCCACGCGTTCGATGTCAGCGAAGGTGTCGGCCAGGGTGTGCGGGCTCAGCGCGACCAAGCGCGCGCCGGTCAGGCGGGCCAGCGCACCCTGCACGTCGTCGATGGACACCGCGCACACGGCGCACACGTCCTGCGTGATCACGAGGTCGGGCCGGACCTCGCGCAGGCGCGCCTCGTCGACCTCGTACAGGCTGAGGCCGCCGAGCAGAGCGGCCTGGACCTCGGCCTGGATGGCGGCCGAGCTACCGCTGCTGTCGACCCGGGCGCGGGTGAGGACGGGCAGGCCACGCACCGCCGGCGGGTGGTCGCACTCGTGCGACACCCCGACCACCTCGAGCCCGAGCGCGCACGCGATCTCGGTCGCGCTCGGCAGCAGCGACGCCACCCTCACTCGAGCACGGCCTCGGGCGCCAGCACCAGGTACGGTTCGGCCACCTCCTGCTCGCCCAGGCGCAAGCGCAGGCCGCGCGCGCCGCCGTAGATCAGCGTCGCGGTGCCCGCGCTGGAGTCCTCCACCTCGACCGCCCTGGCGGCGGCGCCGGGCGCGCTCACCGTCCAGTCGCCCTCGGGGCCGCGCTCGGGCTCGTAGCGCACCCGCGCCACCGCGCGCGGGACGGCGCCCGGCACGGTGCGCCAGCGCATCACGACGCCGGCCAGCGCGTCGTGCTCCTCGACCACGACGTCGATGAACACGGGCGGCTTCACCGGCGGAATACTCGCATGAGGTACCACAGCGAGGGAAACAGCACGAGCGCGCCGGCGGCCAGCGCGCCGAGCAGAAAGCGCAGGGTGGCCTCGGGCGCCGCGGCGGCGCCCAGCGTGACGTCGGGGAAGATCAAGTAGGGCCGCTGCGCCAGCCCGAAGCCGCCGATCATCAGCCACACCTGAGCGACCGCCATCACGCGCGCCAGGCGATAGCGCCGCGTCAGCAGCGAGGCCAGCGCGAGCAGCGCCGCCGCCGCGGTGCCGAGCTGCAGGGGCAGGCTCCAGGGCGAGCCGAACAGCCGCTCCGCGAAGTGCGCGGTGCCCGGTCCGGCGGTGAGCTGGATGGTCCACACCGTGGCACCCAGCGTGATCCCGGCGGCCAGCGCGCGGCGGCGGAAGTCGTTCTGCAGCGCGGGGGTCTCGGCCTCGATGCACAGGTACACCGCGGCGAGGTAGGCGAAGGTGCACAGGAGCATCAGGCCGACCGCGAGCGGGAACCAGTCGACCCACGCGAAGTAGCCGCTCACCACGATGCCGCCCGCCACGCGCACCTCGCCCGCCGTGATGGCGCCCAGCGAGAGCCCGAGGAAGATCGGCGTCACCACGCTGGCGATCGCGAACACGCGGCCCCAGCGCGCGCGCACGCGGCCGGGCGCGCCGTAGGCGCGGAACACGAAGGCCGAGCCGCGCGCCACGATGCCCACCAGCATGAGCGTGAGCGGCACGTGCAGCGCGGTCGCGCCGGCGGCGAAACCAGCGGGAAAACCCACGAACAGCATGACCACGAGCAGGATCAGCCAGACGTGGTTGGCCTCCCACACCGGCGCGATCACCTTCTCGATCAGCGCGCGCTGCTCGGCCGCGCGCGGCCCGGTCGCGAGCAGGTCCCACACGCCGCCGCCGAAATCGGCGCCGCCGGTGCACGCATACAGCGCCAGCGCGCCCAGCATGGCGAGGGCGAGCCAGTCATACAGCATCATCGCGGCGCCTCCTTCACCATGCGCCACAGCACGAAGCCCACGGTCACCGCGAGCCCGAGATAGATCAGCGCGAAGCCGGCGAACTTGTAGCCCAGGCCCGGCATCGGCGTCACCGCCTCGGCGGTGCGCAGGACGCCCGTGATGACCCACGGCTGGCGCCCCACCTCGGTGACCACCCAGCCCGCCTCGATGGCCACGAAGCCGAGCGGCGCGCACACCATCAGCGCGCGCAGCAGGCGGCGCGAGTCCCACCACGGTGTGCGCCGCCGCCGCAGCCAGCGCAGGCACGCCCACAGCGCGAGCAGTCCGAGCAGCGTCCCCAGCGCGACCATGGCCTGGAACGCCCAGCGCACCACCGGATGCGGCCAGTCGGCGCGCGGGATCTCCTCGAGCCCGCGCACCTCGGCGTCGGGATGGTTGAACGCCATGATCGACAGCAGTTTAGGCACCGGTACGGGGCCGATGTGCAGCGCGGCGCCGCGCTGGGTCTTGACCAGCTGCTCCATGGCGGCGAGCTTCATGGGCTGCTCGCGCGCGACCACCTGGCCGGCCCAGTGGCCGACCACCGGCTGCGCCAGCGCGGTCGGGATGAGGATGGCGAGCGCGATACCCAGCGCGCGCCGGTGCAGCTCGGCGTCGCGCCCGCGCAGCAGCGCCCACGCGTGCACGCCGGCCACCGCCAGCGCGGTCGCCATGTAGGCGGCCAGCAGCATGTGAATCACCTGTGAGGCGGCCATCGGCGACTGCATGGCCGCCACCGGGTCGACGTTGGAGATGATGAGACGGCCGCCGGCGTCGCGCGTCCAGTCGAACCCGGTGGGCACGTTCATCCACGCGTTGGCCAGGATCACGAAGACCGCCGACAGCGCGCCCGACAGCGCGACGATGACGCCCGCCGCGATGTGCCAGCGCGGCTTCACCTTGTCGCGCCCGTACAGGTAGATCCCGAGGAAGATGGCCTCGGTGAAGAAGGCGAAGCCTTCGAGCGAGAACGGCATCCCGATCACGGCGCCGGCGTGCTTCATGAAGATCGGGAACAGGAGGCCGAGCTCGAACGACAGCACGGTGCCCGACACCGCGCCCACCGCGAACAGCACCGCGGTGCCCCTGGCCCACTGCTTGGCGAGCGCCAGGTAGCGCTCGTCGCGCGTGCGCCGCCACATCACCTCGGCGATCACCATGAAGACCGGCATGGCGATGCCGATGGCGGCGAACACGATGTGAAAGCCGAGGGACAGCGCCATCTGCCCGCGGGCGAACAGGAGGTCGCTCACGATCGGTTGGATGCCTGACGCCGCTTCAGCGCTGGTTGAGCCAGCGCGCGAGGTCGACGTAGAACTGGTGGCAGTCGAAGCCGTTGCCGGCGCCGGCCGGGTCGTTGAGGATCTGGCAGATCTCGTCGGCGTGATCGGCGGGGACGCAGCCGAGGAAGCGGCCCCAGCGCGCCGACGGCACGCTGACCAGGCCGTCATGCGGCGCGCCGGCCTGATCCATCACCAGCGCGGTCGCGTACAGCACAGGATCGGTCGGATCCACCGTGCGCGCCCACCGGGTCACGAAGGCGGGCGCGCCCGGCGCCTCGCACGCCGAGCCCTCGGGCGCCAGCCGGGTGCGGCCGGCGATCGAGAAGTAAGCGACGCCGGCGGCGTCGGTGATGCGCGAGTTGAAGCTGGCGGCGCCCGCGGTCGACAGGTGGCCGAGCTGCGCGCTCATGTTGGAGCGGTAGCCCATGGCGGCGCCGTACAGGTTGGCCACCGCGCCGAGCACCTCCTCGGCGTCGCCGGGCAGCACGCCGAGCACCACGTCGGCCACCGCGGTGCCGGTGTGTGGGGTGCCGATGCTGGTCACGGTGGCCACCAGATCGGGTCGCGCATGAGCCACCCAGCGCGCGTCGAAGCCGCCCTGCGAGTGGCCGATGAGGTGCACCTTCTTGCCGGTGCGCAGCGCGACACCCTCGACGAAGGCGAGCAGCTGCGCGCCGCGCACGTCGCTGGTGTTGAGCGGGTCGACTTGTGAGAAGTAGGCCTCGATGCCCTCGCGCTCGAGGCGGCCGGCCACGCCGGAGAAGTAGTTGATGGGACCGATCTTGTCGAAGCCGCCCATGCCGTGCGCCAGCACCAGCGGGAGCGCGCCCTGCGAGACCAGCGGCCTGTCGGGATTGGTCGCGGGCGGACGCTGCAGCGTGGGCGCGGGACCGTCGGGGTCGGCGCCGGCGGTGGTGCCGCCGGGGGTATCGATCCCGCCCAGCTCCTGAGAGCTGCAGGCCGCCACGAGAGCCACGATCGCAAGCCACGCGCGCATCGCCCCCTCCCTGAACCCGATTCGCGACGCAGCTTACTCAAATTCAGAAAGTGAAGCTAGTTCTCCCTCAGAACGCAATCCAGCGAGAACAGCGCCTCGGCGTGCTCGCGCTGGCGCGAGGCGGCGGTGTCGTGGATGAAGTGGCCGTCGGGCGCCTGGTGGTAGCGGCGCACGATCTTGTCGGGCTCGCGCGCGAGCTC
>Ga0075428_100010784_pt1 | contig 10156 bp, 10 predicted proteins | sample RhiMetdeltSRZDD2_FD_75291 | JGI IMG/M metagenome (GOLD analysis project Ga0075428, IMG submission 75291) | Populus rhizosphere microbial communities from Tennessee, USA - Rhizosphere MetaG P. deltoides SRZDD2 | ecosystem: Host-associated > Plants > Roots > Rhizosphere > Soil | place: USA...
AAGCTTGAGCGAAGGTGGGCAACACTAAAGAAGGAGGGAATATGCAGGAAGGTAAAAGACAAAAGCAGATTGCCGGGTTATTGAATGAAGAAATAAATACGATCTTTCAAAAGCTTGGTTTAAGTATGATCGATGGCGGGTTGGTTTCCATTTCATCGGTAAAAGTGACACCCGACCTGCTCGAAGCAAGATTTTATTTAAGCTTTTTCCAGGTAAAAGATGTGACAGCGGCGCTGAAGAAGATCGAGGACCGTCATCATGAAATAAAAAAAGAGCTTGCGGCCAATGTAAGGCACCAGTTGCGCAACATACCCGTATTAAAATTTTATAAGGACGATACCCTTGATCATGTGTTTAAGATGGAGGAGCTGTTTAAGAAGATAAGTGAGGAAAGAAAAGAGGATAGTGAATAGATGATCGTTTATTAGATGACAGGTATCGTGTTGATAAATTATAACAGCCTTATCGAATAGATTGCTGTCGAGGGCAACCTCAAACCCCAAACCTCAAACTTCAAACCGTTGAATTTTCTATTTGCCTGGCGTTATTTCAAAGCGAAAAAATCTACCAATGCGATCAATATCATATCATGGATCAGCATTGTGGCTATGACATTTGGCACAACAGCGCTGATACTTGTATTAAGCGTGTTCAATGGATTTGAAGGAATGGTGAAGTCATTATATTCCTCCTTTTATACCGATCTGAAAATTTTTCCGTCAAAGGGTAAGGTACTTGTATTGACAACTGAGCAGGTGAATAAGCTGAAACAAGTGAAAGGAGTAAAAGGTCTTTCACTCGTGGCTGAGGAGAAAGGATTGCTTCAGAATTCCGGATTTGCAAAAGATAGCGCTGAGTATAATTTTCAACGCGCGGTTACTATAAAAGGTGTTGACGAGAATTATAAAGACGTAGCCGGTGTTGCCGCAAGTGTGGTACGTGGAGAATTTAGCACAGGCAATGATGAAATCCCCTATATGGTATTGGGTGTTGGAGTTGAAGATGCGTTGCGAATAGAAGCAGATAAGAATCTATCGTCACTAAAAGTGTATTTGCCAAAACGCGATTCATCTGTCAACCTGGATCCTTTAAGCAATGTAAGTGGTGACCTGGTGAAAACATCGGGAGTTTTTGTAATTCAGCAGGAGTTTGACTTTAATTATGCCATTACGAACCTGGGATTTGTGAAAAGAATGTTGGGATATAAAACCGATGAATATTCAAGTGCGGAGATTGCAATAACCGGAGGCGCTGACGCGGAAGATGTAAAAGAAAGCTTGCAGCTGCAATTGGGCCCCCCTTATCTTGTTCAAACAAGATATGAACAAAACCGCGGACTTTATTCGGTAATGAGAAATGAGAAATGGTTTGTTTATGCGATCCTTGTTCTTATCATGTTCATCTTTTCATTTACAATTGTAAGCTCACTTACTATGCTGGTGTTGGAAAAGCAGAAAGACATCAGCATACTTCATGCACTTGGCGGCAATAACAGGTTTATTCAAAAAATATTCCTAAGTGAAGGATTGCTGATCGGGATCTTTGGTGGTATTGCCGGAATTATTCTTGCGCTGATCATCGCGTGGTTGCAGATCAATTATAAGTTAATTCCGCTACAGGGCGGGTCGTTCCTGATCGACTACTATCCTGTTAAATTAAACTGGCCTGATTTTATACTTGTAGCGGTCACGGTTTTATTCATCGCATTACTGGCATCATGGATACCTGCAAGAAAGGCCGCAAGGCAAGAGTTCAGTCTTAGGTCGGAGTAACCCCCTGTCCCCCTAAAGGGGAGACTTAGGCTGAACATACCACTGCAATTTCAAACAGCTTTTATTGGTTACTGTTATTGGGTAATTCGAAAGCATAAAGAAATTTTTCAGTAATCTTCTTTTCTAAAACTGTTTTTTAAGAGATGAATGATTAAATCTAAGTCTCCCCTTTAGGGGGACAGGGGGTTCAGTAATCCCCCAATGTTTCCGGCAATTGTGCCAATGCTTTCGCAAGTTGTTCATCGTTTGGCGCTACTCCATGCCAGTTATGATCGTTTTCCATAAAATCGACGCCTTTACTCATCACCGTATGCATCATAATAGCTATTGGCTTTCCTTTACCGACTAATGTTTTTGCTTTTTCAAGTGTGGCAACAACTTCCTCCATATTATTGCCATTCATTTCAAGCGTTGTCCATCCAAATACGTCAAACTTCTCTTTGATGTTGCCAAGCCCCATTACTTTATCGGTTGGCCCATCGATCTGTTGCCCATTCCAGTCGATTGTTGAAATGAGGTTATCCACCTTATGATGTGCTGCAAACATTATTGCCTCCCAAACCTGGCCTTCATCGAGCTCCCCATCGCCATGCAATGAGTAAACTATAGATTTTTCCTGATTCAATTTTTTTGTAAGTGCAGCACCGATGGCTACACTCATTCCCTGTCCAAGTGAACCAGACGCAATACGAATGCCGGGCAAATGTTCGTGTGTGGCGGGATGTCCCTGTAGTCTTGAGTTGATCTTTCTGAAGGTTGTTAATTCCGATTTATCAAAATAACCGCTTCGTGCAAGTGTACTGTAATAAACAGGTGAAATATGTCCATTGGAGAGTAGAAAAATATCCTCACCTTTTCCATCCATTGCAAAATCGCTATTGTGGTTCATTACTTTAAAAAATAAGGCCGTAAAAAAATCTGCACAGCCTAATGAACCGCCGGGGTGACCACTATTTGCTCCATGAACCATTCTTAAAATGTCTCTTCGAATTTGCGTTGCTGTATTTTTTAAGTCGCTCATAATAAAATAATAGGCTTATTAAACTTGTTTTGGTTTACAATATCAAAGCCGATCTAAGGCTTAAAAAGGTCGGCACAAAAGTGCAATCTTTTTAAATATAAAATCCAAACAGGCTTTTTAATTTATAATAGGATAATGAAGCATTCAGAAACACGGCCTGATGATTGCCAACAAAAAGTTGGCTTTAAAATGGAAACATTGAATATTCAGACTATTTTTGCACCCGCATCCGTAACTAGCACAACAAAACACTATCCGAAAACCTAATACCTGTTCTTATGAGCATATTGTTGATTGGATATTTTATTATAGCAGTGGCTTTATCGCTGGCGATCAATTACCTACTACTTAAGTTTTCGTTCAATCTAGGTTCTCGTAACAACCTCGCGTTTAAACAAGTTCGGTGGACAGCCCATGTTAAGCCATCTATTGGCGGGATTTCATTCTTTATTATTTTCCTGGTGTCATGGGGAATTTACGGTTTCATTTCTCAGGAAAGGGGAATCGTTCCCGACAGACAGATCATCGGTATAGTTGCTGCCACCAGTCTCGGTTTCCTGGCGGGTTTATATGATGATGCTTTTAATACAAACCCCCTGCTCAAATTCATTCTACAGCTTACATGTGGTGTTATACTGGTTGGGTTTAATGTTAAGATCACCATTTCAAATCTCGAATTCATCAACATTTTCTTTACACTGGTTTGGGTAATAGGCCTGATGAATTCCATCAATATGCTTGATAATATGGATGGGGTTACTGCCTCTATATCTGCCATGATAATCGCGGGAATTATTGGTGTAGCGGCCATGACAGGTGGTGGCGCACAGGATTTCTATATGCTTATACTGGTGGGTGTGCTTGGTGCTTTGATCGGCTTTTTGAAATTTAACTGGAGCCCTTCAAAGATTTTTATGGGCGATACTGGCAGCCAGTTCCTCGGAGTCTTCCTTGCTGCCACCAGCATTATTTTTTTATGGAGATTTAATGATGGCAACCAGGGCTTATTACAAGTGAAACCATTCGTATTGCCGGCCTTATTCTTTATTATCCCTATCATCGATACAACGACAGTTACCGTAAGAAGATTATTGCGTGGGCAATCTCCTTTTGTGGGCGGTAAAGATCATATTACCCATCACTTTGCATATCTCGGTCTGAAAGAAGCCAATATCGTTTTATTATTAATGGCGACCACCCTGGTTTCTTTCCCAATTGCGTTATTGCTTATTACAAGTCCGGTAGTTTGGAGTTTCTATCTTTCTTTTGCCATGCTGGGTTATGTGGTTACATTATTCTTTGTTTTCCAATTCTTCTATAAAAAAGGAGAGCTTCAGCACAAGAAGAAACGCCATGATCAAAGGCCAATGCCGAAAATTACCAAAGAGTCGCTCGCAGTATTCAATGAAAAAATGCAGGCTAACCATTAACGCTTCATTTCCGAAATTATCCCGCCTCGTCATTTTCAAATGATGTTGATTCATTAGTTTTGCTGTCCGCTCCGCAGGAGTCCTTCGGACAAAACAATCGTTATGAATTTTGATGATACTAAATCGATCCAGCAACATGCCGATGAGCACATGAAAAAGGCCATCGATCATCTTGAAGTGGAACTTGTAAAAATCAGGGCAGGTAAAGCGAATCCTCAAATGGTAGACGGGATCACCGTTGATTATTACGGCTCACAAATGCCGCTCAACCAGGTATCCAATGTAAGCGTGATGGATGCACGTACACTTTCGATTCAGCCCTGGGAAAAAAATATGCTGCAACCGATCGAAAGAGCCATTATTGCTGCCAATATCGGCATCAATCCGCAAAACGATGGAAATATCATCAGGTTGTTCCTGCCTCCGCTTACAGAAGAACGAAGAAAGGAACTGGTAAAAAAATGTCATGCGGAAGGCGAACATTCAAGAGTGGCGATCCGGAATATTCGGCGCGAAGCAATAGAACATATAAAAAAGCTTCAAAAGAATGGTTTAAGTGAAGATGTTACAAAAGATGCAGAGGCGGAAGTGCAGGCATTAACCGATAAATTTATCGCGGCGGTTGATAAGCACCTTGCATCAAAAGAAAAAGAGATAATGGCAGTGTGAGTCAGAGGTCCCGAAGCCGGAAGTCTGAGGTCAGATGTCGGACGTCCGACTTCTGACTTCTCTATTCGCCAAATACACTCCGCTTAAAATAATACCAAGACAGCCGATTTGGATACCTGTAATATTTTCTCCAAATACAAAACCCCATGCAAGGGCAATGAATGGTATGCCATAAGTAACGAGTGAAGCAAATAACCCCCCGGCTTTTTTAACCAGTATATAGAACAGGGCAGTTGCAATTGCAGATCCCGCCACGCCAAGAACCACCGAATTAATAACCGCCAGGAGGACATCACCATTATCAAAATCCAATTTCAAAAAATCCTGTTGCCATAACACAATACCTGTTGGTATGATCATGAATGCTATGGAAACAACGGCAAGATGAACCGGGTTAATACCCATGAGGTGATGGCTAACGATATTAATATTGAATCCATATAAAATAGTTGCCAGCAGGATCCACAGCGTATACTGTAAATTTTCAAAACTGATTTGCTTTGCACCGGCAATCGTCAGCAGTATCAATCCAGCAAAGCCAATAAACACTCCGAGGATTTTTCTTGATTGGATCTTATCTTTAAAAAAAATGATCGCAGTTACTACCACACAAAGCGGCGTCAATGAATTAAGGATTCCCGCAAGACCGCTGTCGATATTCTTTGCAATAGCCCCGGCAAATAAATAGGCCGGCAATAAATTGCCACAGATGGCTGATAATATGACCAGTGGTATTTTCCTGCCCGGGATCTTTGAAAAATAAAACAGGGCGAATGGGAGCATCACAATACCGGCCGAAAAAATCCTTAAAGATGCAATCTGTGCCGGGCTGAGATGATCTTTACTCGCTTTCATCAGTATGAAAGAACTACCCCAAATGATACATAGTATGAAAAATATTCCCCAGCTTAAGAGCTTATCCTTTTTCATAAAGAAGCGCAAAGGTCAGCAATCAATATCAGACAGATCATTTTTTTTTATATTGTGTGTCAATCAAAATACGAACATGGGAAAACTTTCATTGAAAGACATCAGCACAAGAGCGCCAAAAGATTTTGAAAAAGATAATACAAAGAAAAAAACAGATACGATAATTGGAAAGCTCGATGACCTGCAAAACCTTCTGTATGCAGAAGGGAAACACTCGGTCCTTATCGTGATACAAGGATTGGATGCAAGCGGAAAAGATGGGCTGATCAGAAATGTATTCGGGCATCTGAATCCTCAGGGTGTAACAGTTAAATCTTACAAAGCGCCCACAGAAGAAGAGTTATCGCATGATTTTCTATGGCGCATACATCATGCCGCCCCTGCAAAAGGAATGATACAAATATTTAATCGCAGCCATTACGAAGATATACTGGTGACCCGTGTGCATGGATGGTGTGACGATGACACAGCCAAAAAAAGAATGAAAGCGATCAACCAGTTTGAAAATTTGTTACAGGAACATAACAATACACATATTCTCAAGTTCTATTTGCATATATCACCTGAGGAACAAAACAGCCGGTTGCTGGAAAGGACGAAAAACCCGGCAAAAATGTGGAAGTACAATGAAAAGGATCATCAGGAAGCCTCGCATTATGGGGACTATATGAAAGTATACGAAGATTGTTTTGAAAACTGTGATAAAACTCCATGGACAATCGTACCTGCCGATCAGAATTGGTATAAAGAATTCATGGTTGCTACTGCATTGTACGATCTGTTGAAAGGTCTTGATATGAAATACCCCGGATTAAAGAAATAAATGTAAATAAAAGAGTTTAAATTTAATTAGTGTGCGATCATTCTGCCACCGGGAGTTTTTTTTTATTACTCACCTAAAATCAATTTTATGGGAATGCTGAAAGAATTCAAAGAATTCGCAATGAAAAGCAACATTGTTGATCTTGCTGTGGCCGTTATTATCGGAGGGGCATTTGGGGCTATTATATCATCGTTGGTAGATGATGTGATTACTCCCTTATTGTTAACACCCGCATTGGAGGCGGTTGGCGCTAAAGACATAAATCAATTAGCATGGGGTACGGTGAAGTATGGAAATTTTTTGGCGGCAATTATCAAGTTTATAGTCATTGCCTTTGTCCTTTTCTTGTTGATCAAGGGTATGAATAAAATGATCAAGAAAAAAGTAGCGGCCCCGACACCAACTCCTGAAGAAGTGATCTTGTTGCGCGAGATCAGGGATGCTTTGAAAAAATAATAGCATAAAATTTGTTGAGCTCAGAGGTAAGATTGTTTTTCCAATCTTACCTTTTTTATTAGTAAACTATATGGTATGAGAAAATTCTACTGTTGTTTGATCATTATTTGTTTTTTTATTCAATTACACGCACAGGATGGCACCGTAAAACAGTTGCAGGATGCCGGTACAAAGACTATAAAAAGCCTGGATAGCATTGGCTGGAAAAAAAGCGGCACATTCATCCTGAATTTAAACCAGGGGGCCTTAAGCAACTGGGTTGCCGGTGGCGAGCAAAACGTTTTTGGCATTAATGGTATTTTCAACTATGCTATAAATTATAAAGGCGAGAAAAATATCTGGGACAATTATTTTGATATTGCCCTTGGCTTCCAGAATGCTACCAGTTTTAAGAAATTCAGAAAGATCGATGACCGAATTGATATCACAAGTAAATATGGCCGACAGATAAGTAAGAACTGGTATTACGGTATTCTTTTTAATTTAAATACACAGGCCCTGCCGGGTTATAATTATTCAACCGAACCACCAACAAAGATCTCAAGCTTTTTAACTCCTGGCAAGATCCTTTTATCACCGGGTTTTGATTTTAAACCGAATGATAAGTTCTCTGTCTTTTTATCGCCGGTTACTGTACGATGGATATTAAAACGTGATGAAGATTTTTTGAATGTTGCAAAGTTTGGTGTCGATTCCTCAAAAAAGGTAAATGTAGAGTTTGGTGCATTTATGACTGCGAGGTACAAAATAGCCGTTACGAAATGGGCGACGTATACCGGGCGACTTGATCTCTTTAGTAATTATCGCCGCCATCCGCAGAATGTGGACGTACTGATGAACAACCTGCTTACGATGAGCTTCACTAAAAATTTTGCAACGAATCTTAGTGTCGATCTATTGTATGATGATGATGTTTTAAAAAAATTACAACTAAAAGAAATTCTTGGAGTCGGATTAACCATGAAATTGTAGTGAATAAATTTTTATAACAGTTGTTAGCATACATTGAATAAATGATCGTGTCCATTTTGTTTCGACGAAAAAAAAATTTTGAGACTTTTTTAAGAAGTTATTGTTGTACCTCTTACGTTACTACCCTTTATTTTTGTCGAAATGAAAACCACCACATTTTTTATTTTATGCATAACTACTGTTAGTGTTGCATATACACAGGACAAAACAGTAAAAGAGTTACAGATCGCCGGAACAAGACCAATTAAAAGCCTTGACAGTAATGGCTGGCAATTCAACGGAACGTTTTTATTAAATCTTAACCAGGGCGCATTGAGCAACTGGGTTTCCGGGGGTGAAGAAAGAGTGTTGGGTATAAATGCGCTTTTTAATTATGCCATCAATTTTCGCCACGGAAAAAACACCTGGGATAATTATTTTGATCTGGCACTTGGCTTTCAAAATGCAACGAGTTTTGGAAGTTTTAGAAAAATTGATGACAGGATCGATGTGACAAGTAAATATGGACATTCGATCAACCACCACTGGTATGTGGGAGTGCTGACGAATTTCAATTCACAATCTTTGGCCGGCTACGAGTACAATACCAAAGGCACAGAAAAGATCTCGGGCTTTCTTACACCAGGAAAAATTATTTTATCTCCGGGCATGGATTATAAGACCGCAAGCCGCTTTTCTTTATTTACTTCACCGCTTACCGTCCGCTGGGTATTAAAAGAAGATGAAGATTTCTTTTATGTATCAAAATTTGGAGTCGATTCGGCCACCAGATCGAACACAGAACTCGGCGCTTTTATAACCGCTAAATACAAGGCTACCTTCACAAAGTGGGCCACCTATACCGGCAGGGTTGATCTCTTTAGTAATTATAAAAGAGAACCACAAAATGTGGATGTGCTTATGAATAATTTGGTGACGATGAAATTCACAAAGCTTTTTGCAACGAGCCTTAGCCTTGATTTGGTGTATGATGATGATGTAAAAAAACGGTTGCAGTTAAAGGAAATTCTTGGCATCGGGGTCACGGTTAAATTATAAATTCTTACTCGCGAAAATCGTTGTATTCGCTTAATTGCCCGGTTTTTATCAGCTGATTTTTTGAGTCAATAATTCTGTTCAGAAATTCAATTAAACTATTATCTTTGGTTGCACCGTATTCCAACGGCCCGCTTTTTTAAAACCTACAACTAACTGGTATGAGAAAACTCATCTTTACACTTTTTACTTTTACTTTCACACTTTCACTCCTGGCACAGACCACAAATGCGCCAAAAAAGCCAAAGAAGATATGGGATACACACGGCATTTTTAGTTTCAATGTGGGACAAGGTGGTAGCCGTAATTGGGCAGCAGGTTCTGAGAAATTTACATTACAGGCAGCAGCATATCTCAACTATAGAGCAGATCGTAAATGGAGAAATAATATTTGGGAAAATAGTATTGATCTTTCTTATGCCCTGATCAACACTAACAAGCTTGGTTTTCGAAAAACAGATGATAAGATCGATTTCGTTTCGTTATTCAGGCACAGGATCACCAAAAAGGACGATGTTGTTGGAATTGGCGGCTGGTTAAATCTTCGTTCACAATTCCATCATGGTTATGATTATAGTGAAACACCTAAAAGAAGGATATCAGGTTTGATGGCTCCTGGTTATTTGACGCTGGGTCCGGGTTTTGATATCCGGTTAAAATCTGCCAGCTTGTTTGTTTCACCTGCGGCACCACGGTTGATGATTTTCACGAATCGCCCTTACAGCTTCAACTACCAGGGAGGTGTAAAGCCTGATGGCTCAACGGAGATCCCTCTTTCATGGCATTACAATATTGATCCGGACCGAAAAGTGCGTTTCGATCTTGGTGCCTTGATCTCTGCAAAATTCAAAAGTGAGATTGCAAAAAATATCTCATACGCTACGCGTGCCGACTTCTACTCAAATTACCTGGATGATCCACAAAACATTGATGTTTTCTGGACCAACACATTCCATTTGAAAGTGAATAAATGGCTGATCGTAAATTATAACTTCGACCTCATCTATGATGATGACGTAAAACTATTTGGTATCAACAGGAACAAGGC
>Ga0075428_100010786_pt1 | contig 10155 bp, 11 predicted proteins | sample RhiMetdeltSRZDD2_FD_75291 | JGI IMG/M metagenome (GOLD analysis project Ga0075428, IMG submission 75291) | Populus rhizosphere microbial communities from Tennessee, USA - Rhizosphere MetaG P. deltoides SRZDD2 | ecosystem: Host-associated > Plants > Roots > Rhizosphere > Soil | place: USA...
AATGGAGAAATAAGAAGCCCGGCTGTGCGTGCCGGGCTTCCGAAGTGGTGGCACCACTCGTCTTGTCCCTGAGGGTCGGAATTTATGCCGATGATCGCGAACAGGACGAGCGGCGCCGATTCAATTCCGGCACATGGCTTTGGGCTCTCTTGCTGGTCTGAGTCGAACCGCTTAACTTGTTCGTCGCCGCGTCAATCCAAGTCCGAAGAGACCAATGCCGAGAAGTGCTAACGAGCCCGGCTCCGCAACTGATGCGGGCGTAATTGCGTAAGACCAGTGATCCGTGCCCGCCGCTACTAGGAGTCCTGCTGTGTTTGACGCAAAGCACCAGTTCTCCTCTACCGGGCAGAATCCGCTCAGGCTAGATATGTCTGCGATTGTCGGCACGCCCACAAATATGTCATAGAAGACTCCAGCGGCGGGTTCATCAAGGCCCGAGAACTGGATGACCTCATCCGCCTGAAGCAATCCATCTCCAGTGTCCTCAAACACCACAAAGAAACTGGAGAAGTCTGCATCCAGAGCAGTCGCGTCAAGACGCAGCGATACGGCGTTTGCGTTAATTGACGTCCCCAGCAGTGCTAGAGCCAGCAATCGAAGGAAATTGGCTTTCATCAGGACCCCCTTCTGGTTTTCTTGGATTTGCCGACGTTTGTCGGGCATTGGCCCTCACGCATACTTCGCCATCGCACGGTTATGTAATGCAAGTCTTGATCCAGCGTGAACTCCCTTCCGCGGATTCAATGGGTTAGCATTGCTAGCTTATGTAACCGCGAAATGTCCCGGACGCTAACCGTAAGAAGTATCGACACAGGCGATCCGTCGACCGTGATCGTCGTGGGGTCCTGCCGCGGTGCGGCGTGACTTCCCTCGTCGGCCCGCCATGATTCCGCGATGCCGATAAGCGAGGACGGCCCAGGCGATCCGCGCCAGCTTGTTGGCCAGCGCGCAGGCCACAACGTTCGAGTGGCGCCGCGTCGAGAGTGTTTTGACCCGATACTCGATCTTCCGTCGCCGCACGGGGGCTTCCGCGCCTACGAGACGCGCTTGCGCGCCTTCGGGCTGTCAGCCCTATGCATTTCGTCGTGGTGTGCCTCTGCGACCGGATGACGCCAGCTCAATGCGATGACGTTACCCGTAGCGCGCGCATCTGCCACGATGACCAATCGATCAAAACGGCAAACTACTTGTGCGCCTTGACATGCTCATAGACGCGGTCGTGGGATCATTTGTTGCGGCCCAGTTCGCGGTCGATCACGGCTATCGCCTTATCCCCATCCTCAGCTTGAGCCAGGAAGACGGGCGTCCACAGCACGTGGAAACTCATCCAGCTTGTGAGCGACTCGTGAACGTCTCTGCGCCCTCGAAGCTTTTCCACGGCCGCTCGCGCCTGCGCTTCAGTGAGGCCGCCCTTGCAGCCGGTGACGAGCGTTTCGACCGAGCCGTCAATGCGCCAACACTTACGCCATAATTCTTTTTGGGCCTCCACCGGAATGAGGCTTCGAATAAGGTCACGGTAGGCTGGCAGCGTCGTTTGAGTGGCGAGCAACGTGTGATAGAGCTGATAATATCCAGCCGTCGCGTCCTGGATTGACTTATTGCGGGGAAAACCTAGACGCTGCATTTCGTCATAAACTGGCCGCGTCGGCTGCACGGCCCATACTTGCGAAGCGTGGAAAAAGTCGACGAGCAGCGGCCAGCAGTCCTCCTGACACGGCGTATCCTGATCGAGATACCGAAGCGCCCTCTCGCCGGCCGCCTCGACAATTCCCATGTAGCGCGCCCTCTTGCGAAAGAGCGCATTGTTCGCGGCGATCTCTCCCTGGAGCTTGATGATGAAATCATGCTCCGTCGCCGACAGCGCTCGAGCGTCGTTCCAGTTTGAGACCTGAATTCCGATAAAGACGCCGATGACGACAATGACGAAGTCGATCGCGACCGCGAACCAGTGGTGCGTCTTCACATGCTCATAGAGACGGCGCGGGATCATTTTAGCCGTTCCAGTTCGGTCTCCAATGAGTCTAGCGGGTATGCCGCATATGGGGACAGCAACCCTGATGAGGCCCGAGTTCATGGCCGTGCATGCGGCATAGGTCAGGCGATCCAAAGCCGCCGTTGCAACGCCGACTGGCGCTATCCGTCTGAAATGGGACCGCTCAAGGCGCGCTCGTCGATTCCCACTGCAGCGATGTCAGCGCGCCGAAGCCGGGGCCGAGTTGTACTTCCGGCAATGGAATATTCAATCCAGTTCTCGTCGAAGGCGACACCTCAATTGCTTTGATCTCGTAGACGGATCACGCACGCAGGCGTCAAGCTAAGGGGCGTCCCGGAACGCCCGCCGGGATCCCGCTAGCATCCGGAACCGTCGCGCGTGTGAGCGCCGATCTGCGGTTCGGGGGCCGTTGTAGGAAACCTTGGTAAGGTGAAGGGGTGAGGTTCCTACAGCACCTTTGCCGGGCAGTTCGTAGTATTAAATCGCTCTTCCAGAGAGGGATTTCAGGAAGGCACCCAAGGAGGGAATCGGATCCAGGGACGGATCACTGGAACATCCAGGGAAGGATCATAGGAACTAAGGGCGGGGACGGAACCCCTGCCCTTTGTTTCTTTTTGCATTTAGCGTTTTGATTGCGTCGTGACATTCCGGCTCTGCGTATGCACTGAGTGCAGTGGTTTCTACCACCTTGATCGACATAGGGGCATGGTCAGCGCCGTAATGCACAACACACACCCGTCAACCAGTGGCTGCAAAGGCAAGCAGTGCGTGGGCCGATAGATCGCTCGTTCGTTGCGGGCAAGCAGCGTCGGCTGGTCTGTGACTGTTTTTCGGTTGGCCCGTCCCGCGTCGGTGGCCGGGAGTGACGACTGGGCTGAAACCCTATGTAGGGCGGTCAGACATCACCGAGCTAACAGAGGACTTTCGACTAAGGATCGTCGCCGCCTAAAACCGAGGGCCCGTTTCGAGTCGAGGCACTTATCGCAGAATCTTTGAGCGACCCGCCCGAGACCGTCGGCTACGACATCATCGGCCCGGATGTGCACCTACTTTCGCTCAAGGAGGAAGACGTCGGTCCGGCGCTGCAGGAACTCCTGGCCGAGTATCGCCGCTCAACTTGAGTGAGTACGCACGCCCGGCTTTACTCATCCCTCATATAGGGAGCAATGTTGTTGGCGATCGCGTTGAACTCTGCATCCGTCAGTGGTACCTCTTTGCGAAACTGAGCCCATCCTTCGGCCGGGGTGACATGGCCGTTCCCACCTGGAGGGCTCGTTGGTGAGCGGTCGCGCGAGCGCCCACTGAACTAACTTCCCTCGCGTCGCTGGGGGAGCGCCGGCGGCGGCCCGACCGGTGCGACGCGCGAGCCCGCCCCGTGCCCGCATCGGTTGCGGTGCGAGCAGGCTGGAAATCTGGGATTCTCGCGCAGGATCCATGGACATGTCGTAGCAGAGATCCTCCGTCTGCAACCACCGGGTCCTGCGCGTAGCAGCCGCCTGGACAATGGGCTATCGGTTAGGGGCGACGGTGTCAGCGACCGTTACGATCAACGAGTCGAGACACGGTCGCGAGCAGTGACGCTCTGTCAATGGGTTTCGATAGATGCGCTCTGAAACCGGAGATGGCAGCCTTCCTGACGTCAGTTGGGAGCGCATAAGCGGTCAATGCGATCACCGGCGTGTCGAGGCCTCGCTCCAAAAGCTCAGTAACAAAGTCGTATCCATCCATGCCGGGCATCGCGATATCGCTCACGATCAGATCGAAACGTTCGACCGCAAGGATTTCGATGGCATCCTCGGCGCAAGAGGCGATTTTCACACTCGCGGCGGCGTCCTGGAGAATTTGCCTGAGCACAAGCAGTGCATCCCAGTGATCGTCCACAACCAGCACGCTAACCCCGCTGAGATCGAACTGGCCAGGACCTGACGTCACGGCCGCCTGCTGCGAGGCCGTCGCGGAAGCCGTACACTCGACGCCACCGCGCGGCAGTTGGAGCACAAAGGTCGCGCCGCGCCCGGGTCCATCACTTATCGCGTTGACGCTTCCTCCCTGAAGCTGCGCGAACTCCTTAACGATCGCTAGACCGAGTCCCAGCCCTTCGTGTCTACGCGAGGAGGATGCGTCACCCTGTCTGAATCGCTCGAACAGGTGCGGTACGAATGCCGGGGCGATCCCCTCACCATTGTCGCTGAATCGGATCGACACGTATTGGTCGTCCGTGTCAGTGACTATGTGTATCTGGCCGCCGTTAGGCGTAAATTTCAACGCGTTCGAAAGCAGGTTCCAGAGCATTTGCTCCATCCGCGCTGGATCTGCCCGAACTGATCGGGCAAGCGGATCGGTCGTCGTCGTAATGGTGATGCTTTTCGCAGCTGCCGTAAGCGCAACGGATTCGACTACCGCCTCGATAACCTTCGCGACCTCGATGTCCTGTAATTCGAGACGCAAGTTCCCCGAGATCGCGCCGCTGATGTCCAGTAGATCCGTGATGAGTCGGACCTGGAGGCGCGCATTGCGCTCGATGACGTCCACGGCGTTCGCGATCAGGTCGGGTCGCAACCCGGTGTTCTTTAATACCTGCGTCCAACCAAGAACTGCATTGAGGGGACTCCGAAGCTCGTGGGACAGGATTGCCAGAAACTCGTCCCGCATGCGGGCGGCGCGCTGCGCATCGGCGCGTGCCTCGCGCTCGCGATGCACGAATTGCAATGCCGATATCGCGCTTCCAAATTGCCCGGCAACCAGGCGCAGGAATTGAGTATAGGACGTATCGAGGCGAAGTCGGGAGTTGATGCCGACTAGAAGGACGCCGCAAAGATCCGCCTCCTGACCGGAATGGAACAACGGCAGAACCAGCAGCTCGGTGGTGGGTTCGGGCCAGAAACCACCAGGTAGCTGCTCTGATGCCGCGCAATGGACCGCCACTTCGGATCGGCTGCGGAGCGCTTCGGCAATCCCCCAGGCATCCCGGTCAGTGCTCTCGATACTATCCGGCACCCTGGCTGCATCCAGGCCGGCGACCGCAATGCTGCGGACACATTGCGGCGAGTTTGCGAGGTACTGGACTGCGAATGGGGCGTCGGGGTTGTCCCGACAAAGCGTTTCCACGAGCTGTTGGCACATTTCGGGTAGCGGCTCCAGCCGGCGGGTCGCTTCGATGGTCGCCGTTGACAGCCGTGCAAGAGTCTGAATACGCCGCTCATTCGTGACCCGTGGCGTAGTCTCGCTTACCACCGAAAGAACGCCTACAACCGCACCCGAGTCGTCCCGGAGAGGGCTATGGGAATACGTGAAGTACGATTCTTCGAGGAATCCGTGGCGATCGCTTGCAAGTAACAGATCCTCAGACCAGCTCGCAACGCCTTTGAGTGCGTTCTCGAACTGAGCACCAACGACAGGCCAGGTCTCCGGCCATGACTCCTGCCCCGGACGTCCCAGTCCCGCCGGGTGCTTGGTATCGCCGAGGATGGGTTGCCACGCGTCGTTATAAAGCATGAGGAGTTGAGGGCCCCACCAAATCACCATGGGGAACCGTGAACTTAGACAAGTAGCGATCGCCGACTTCAGCATCGCGGGCCAGTCCGCGGGATTCCCAAGCAGGGTCTGGTTCCAATCGTAAGAGCGCATCAATGCGCCCATTTGGCCGCCGCCATCCAGGAAGGCGGTACGTGAATCCTTACCCACGAGACTCAGGAAGTAATGTTGGTATCTCGCCCGGCAATCGGGCTTTGTCCGAAAGAGTCAGACTAGGATTATGCGCGCTAAAAGGGGGATCGATCATCACACCGAGGGAGAAAACGTCGGCATTAAAGGAATCGGCGAGAAAATCTGGCTCGTGAGCTGGATGCAGTACAACTTGGGCTTCTTCGGTCACGAGAGCGTGCGCGTCGAATGGCACCCAACCCGTTCGAGCTAAAGTGTTACCCATGTGACCGGAACGGACAGTGGCCAGGGGCGGAATCGAACCACCGACACGCGGATTTTCAGTCCGGGGCCGAGAGAATTGAAACATTAGCTGCATCAAGCGGTTTGCCGGGACGCTCGTTGCACAGATTGCCCGACGATGCAAGACCTGGGGGACTGATTCGTTGGGACCCGCCGCGAACTGACGGCAGGAGCGCGCGGCAGGCGCACACTTCCAAGCGAGCCCGCCGCGCGCCAGGTCTGAAGCGGAGGCGTAACCTCGTAGTTCTTCCCGCCGTTCAGATAGTGCCCGTTCGAATCGTGGCCTGTATATGCGTAAGCTGAGCCGACCGTGGGCTGTGACACTCGATCAGTGCGTAGGATCGAACACGTCACTCTTGCCTTAGAGCAGATCCGAAACGGACCTCTCCAGGATTCATTCCGATGAGGAAGATGTCGGAACTGGAAGCGAAATACACGTTGAAATCACTGGTCGGGAACGCAGCAGTGCCCCGCCCCGTAGCTTGCACTTCATATGTACCGGTCAAGCTCTCGTCGGGATGTAGCAAACCATCGTAGATGTCCTGGGTTGTGGCCAGGGCGCTGGCGCCGTCCGCCACCAACATCCCCGAGATGTTCGTGGGATCGGTTGCCGCGCCGCTGCCGGTCACGAACAGGCCATACGGGCCCTGCCACGAAGCGCCAGAAAAAACGGTCGTGTCCTGTCGCCGAAGTCTGCCACTCGTAACGTTGTTTAGGTCGGTTCCGGAGGCATCCACTTGCAGAACGAATCCCTCGCTCTCTGACGCCATGTAGAACACGATGTTTTCAGTGCCCACTTCGGTGTTCAGTGCCGCCGTGCCGCGCCCATTCGCGCTGATAGCATAAGTCCCGCTCAACAGCGAACCATCCAGCACGCCTGAGGGGGAGTTCCTGTCGAGCACGCCATTGGAAAGCTGCGCCACGCCATCCGCCTCGAAGTCTCCCACGTCGGCCCGAATCACCCTTTGCGGGCGAGGATGTGTGGACGCTGTCATCCCGAAGATGTATTTCCCAAAGAGCGATGCATTCGAGAATGGAGACGAGGTTTGTCTTAAAGCTGTGCCCGACAGGATGGGGAAGAAGTCGGTGCCCACCAAGATAAGCCTGTCATTGGTGACAATGTAATACGCGAAGTGCAGCTCCCCAACCGGTGTTGTCAGCGTAGCTGTCCCACGTCCGTTCGCACCCAGCGTCAGCGCACCACTGATGTCCTGCGCAGTGCTGATGGTCTGTGCGTTGTTGATGTCAGCGATAGCCTCCGAGAGCGCACCAGATGTTGACGCAAATCGGCCCGCTATCGAGAGTCGGTTGTTGAAATCCAGGCCATCCAGCAAGAATACATATGGACCATCGATAGCCGCGAACGAGAACGCTGCGGTATCTTGCTTCTCGATCGTACCCTTGCCTGCGCCTATGCTGTCGAACTCGATGAAGTGAGCAAGTTGATCCGAGACTACGTTGAATTTGAAGGTGAACTGAGTCGGGGCGCATCCGCAATCTGCGCCAGGAGAATTTGCGATGATCATGGTGCCCCGTCGATCTGCGCCGATCGAATAGATACCGGTGAAAGGTTGTTCCGCGAATGTCCCTCCAGCGAAGTTGCCGTCTTGGCGACCATCGGTGATGTTTCCGTTTCCATCGGCCGCGAATGTGCCTCCCGCAACAAAAACTCCGCTCGTATCCTCAGAGCCTGAAAAGACGAAGGCATGGCGCCCGTTCAACAGAGCATCGTTGACTCCGGAATCCAAACTTACAATTGTGACCGTAGTCGATCCCGTCTTTGACGAGTCTTCCTGGGAAGTCGCGGCAATCGTTAGGGTGTCCGGAGTCGGGACGGTGTCGGGCGCCGTATAGAGGCCCGAGTTCGAGATGGTGCCTACCGTGGCATTGCCGCCGGTTTCGCCGCTGACACTCCAACTCACAGCCGTGTTAGTGGCATTTGAGACGGTTGCATCGAATTGTTGAGTGGCCTCCGTCCGTACTATCGCCGACGATGCGGTAACGACAACCGTGATTGCCGGAGGCACCGGATCTGGATCTGGATCCGGGCTCGGCCCCCCGCCGCCGCTACCGCCACTTCCGCACGACGCGAGATGAATCACGACCAGGCTCAGTATCGAAAGTCGCATCTTCTTCATAAGCACCTCCCACTCGCGTTGCCCGCTTCCTCTGGGTGTGCGTTGGTGCAATGCGGACGCGAGAATATTGTGCGGTTGGACAGGCTTCCGAATTAGTACCTCACGATCTCGGACTGGCCCCTCGCGCAGGGACTAGCGGGGGGTCAGATTGGCAGTGACGTGGGTGAGTAGCGGCTTTCCCTCCCTTGGCCGACGGAGGCCATTTCAGGCACGGGTGAACGCAGATCGATTTGCGGGAATCCTAGGCCCGGAGAGGTCGAGCGCGCATCTGCAATGGATTCAGTTCGGGGCAATTCTAAGGAACCTGAGCGACGACCTGCAGGACGCGCTCGATCCACAAACCGAGTTCGCAACGCGAGTAGCTTCGAGGTCACTTGCGACCTCGATTACGGCCTCGCGAGCGGTCGTCGACCCGAAATGCCGAAGTCCGATGGTCGGTCGATTTCCGGGGCCGGCGGCACTCGATAGTCCGCCGGTGATGCCCGAAATCTGATCCGCTTTCTGGGCCAGGTTTGAGTCGGTACTCGAGAACTCGCAGCCACTCGTTGTCAATCCGTACCCTGTAGTACTGGGGTGAGATTTTCACTGGATCAGTTTCGGCGCCGGCGAGCGCCATCCGGCCGACCATACCCGCAACGCCGACAGCAATTCCCGCATCAAAGGCGACTATCGGTTTCATGTGCTTACCCCCCTTCCGTAATCGATCCTATCGACTCTAGCGTAGGCAAAAGCGATTTGTTGAAACGGCGCCGCGCCGCGGCCGGTTGTTTTCCTACGGGCGGTGTTTCCAGCGTCGAGGGTTTCAGAATGCGGATCAATGCACTGTTTCTCTTGCTGATGAGTTCCGTTTGTCCACGCTGATGTACCCAGCAAATCGGACGCCGTGATCTTTCTCAGCGACGCCGAGCTGAGGCGAGCGATCGAAACAGCGCCAGAAGAAATTCCCGGCCAATCTGGTCTGTACGCACTCCGCCTTTCGCCGCCTTCAGAACACCCTGTAATCGGCATTCGACGAACAGCTCCTCGCAAATCAGAACTTCACGCCGAATTTACAGACGTGTGGTACGTCATCGACGGTGCGGCGACTCTGGTCACCGGCGGCACGATCGAGAGCGGAGCTGAAACTGCTCCGGGTGAGGTGCGAGGCAGTGGCATTAAGGGCGGCAGTTCCCGTCGCGTACAGAAAGGCGATTACGCCGTCATACGCGCCGGAACGCCGCACTGGATCAGCAATGTCGAGGGCAAGGAGATCCTGTATATCGTTGTGAAGGTGCCGGTTCAGAAGTAGGTGGCCTCGCGGGGCCCTTGACGCTCACTCGCGCGAGCGCCCACCGAACTCACTTCCCTCGCGCCGCAGGGGACGCGCGGGCGAGCCCCATGGTGGCCGCCATGCCCGCCCCCGAGGCGCGCCCCACCGACACGCGGATTTTCAGTACGGCGGAGAGCGCCGCTCAGCGCGAGCAAGCCGAAGACCGGAGAGGGGTTTCCCAAGGGCCGACCGAACCGCCCCGCCCAACCGAGCCTATCCCGAACCGGAAGCCCGAAAACCTGACGCAATACTGGCGGGCCCGATCCGGTTCAACGGGTTAGTCGCGTCGCGACCGAACGCCTGCCGAACCTCGCGCCGAACGGGGCTCGGCAGGGTCCGGCTTCCCTCGCCCGCCACGCGACCGGCATCGCGACTCTCCACGGAACCGATCGCTCCGTGTGCACGAACTCTTGAAGCCCGGCGCCGACCTTGCCGCGGCACTCGACCAGGAACTCTGAAACTACGGCTTGCTGATCGTCACGACCTCGTAAGTCGCGGCCGTCGGCGGGAAGCCGGTGTCGTACTTTGCATTGACGGCAACGATTCGGTCGCCGAACACGGCGACGGTCGTGGGCACCTGGAAATGCGGACTCGTGACGAAGGCATCCATCGTTCCCTGCGACAGGTCGGGACTCATCGTGATCTGGGCGATCTGGTTGAATCCCACCATGGCGGCATAGAGCTTGCCGCCGTGCCAGAAGATGCCGTCCACGGTCGGGAGCGAGACGCCGGCGATGGGTTCGCTTACGCCCGTCGTGGGATCGACCGTG
>Ga0075428_100010787_pt1 | contig 10155 bp, 6 predicted proteins | sample RhiMetdeltSRZDD2_FD_75291 | JGI IMG/M metagenome (GOLD analysis project Ga0075428, IMG submission 75291) | Populus rhizosphere microbial communities from Tennessee, USA - Rhizosphere MetaG P. deltoides SRZDD2 | ecosystem: Host-associated > Plants > Roots > Rhizosphere > Soil | place: USA...
CCGAGTTCCTCGGCGACTCGGTGGAAGACGATCGAGACGACCGTTTCGACTATCTCGACGCTGACAACAACGGCCGCATCGAGCTCGACGAATGGCACGCCACTCGCAGCGAGTTCAACCGGCTGGACCGCAACTCCGACGGCGTGCTATCACGAGCCGAGGTTGGTGCCGATTCCGATTCCAGGGCTGCGCAAACCGGGTCGTTCGCCAGCCTCGATTCCAACAATAACGGCACGATTTCGTTCAACGAGTGGCATTGGTCGAGGCGCAGCTTCGATCAGCGCGACGCGAACAGAGATGGCGTCATCGACCGTGACGAGTTCCGCGGCACAGTTACGGGTGCAGTAGGAACCAGCGGGCGCGCGATCGTGGTTCCCGCGACCGAGCGATGGGTCGACACCGGCATCACGGTGCAACGCGGCGATATCATTCACATCAACGCGTCAGGCACGATCACGATGAGCGGTCCGTCGGACTCGGCAACGCCGGCCGGCTCGACGACGAACCGCCGCGCCGCCAGTGCGCCATTGCCAAATCAGCCAGCTGGCGGGCTCCTGATCAAGGTCGAGGAAACACAACCCATTTACGTCGGGTCCACTTCGCGTTCGATCCAGGCGCCGGCCACCGGCCGAATCTATCTGGGTGTGAACGACGACCATCTGCCGGACAATGCGGGTGAGTTCCGTGTGAGCTTGAACATTCAGCGGCGGTAGGAGTTGAGTAGTCCACTAGGAGGCAGACATTAGACAACGGCATGGGACGCAGAACCCGCCAGATCGCGCGGGAATTCGACGCTTTTCAAGCCTGCGAGTGTGGCGGTATTCTTGCGTCCCATGAATCGTCGTATGCCGTTCGAGATCATCATCGGGCGTGGTTTGGCTTGCTGTTGCCATCCGCTCGCTGCGTGGCGAGTGATGACCCGGTCGGGGCGCAGACTGGTGATCGCGGCGTACGCGGGCGTCAGCTTCACCGTCACACTCGCAACGTTGCTCTTCTTCTAGTAACACTTCCCTTCACTGCTAGCGCTTCCCGAATATCCGGTATCCTCACCGGATGTCGTTCAACGTACCAGTTCTCCAGTTCGGCGCTGACCTCGCATCAGCGCGCCTTGCCGTTGTCATGATTCACGGACGCGGGGCCTCGGCCGAGGACATGATCAATCTCGCACGCGAAATCCGCACGGCGGATGTCGCGTTCATCGCACCGCAGGCGCCCGGTAATACGTGGTATCCGTTCTCATTCCTTGCGCCCATCGAGCAGAACGAGCCGGCGCTCTCACGCGCGCTCAGCACGGTCGATGGCAGCGTCCGGTCACTTGCCGAGCAAGGCTTTGATTCGAAGCGTGTGGGCGTGCTGGGGTTTTCACAAGGTGCGTGCTTGTCACTGGAGTACGCGGCGCAGCATGCCCGCCGCTATGCGGCGATTATCGGGTTGAGCGGGGGCCTCATCGGTCCACCTGGAACGCCCCGGGACTACACCGGATCGTTCGACGGCACGCCGGTGTTTCTCGGGTGCAGCGACATTGATGCGCACATACCGCTCGAACGTGTCCATGAGACGGCCGACGTCTTCCGGCAAATGGGGGCGAACGTGGACGAGCGGATCTACGAGGGGATGGGGCACACGGTCAACGTCGACGAGCTCAAAGCCGTTCAGGCGTTGCTGCGCTAGTCTGGTGGTTTCCTATCCGGGGCGATCAGGAAGCGGCCGTGTGGCGCGAGTCGTGCCGCTCCACGGTGTCCATGACCGACGCAAGGTCGCGGCCGAACGACGTGGAGGGTTCGGATTCGATCTTCAAGTCGATGCGGTCGTCGAGCAGCGTGGCGGCACCCGGGCCCTCCAGCGCGGCGCGCTGCGCGTAGAGTTGGCGCGCGCACTCGATCGTGTCCTTCAGGCGTGAACGGCGCTCCTCGTCGGATCGATCGCTCTGCAGGTCCGCGCTGTACATCTCTTCGGCTTCCTGCAGCAGCATCCCGGCGTACTCGCGGAGCTCGTTGAGGGTCTTCAGCTCCTGCGAGAGCCTGACCATCAGGACCGCTGTCGCCCGCGCCATCAGCTTCGCGTAACCAATACTGGCGTCATACGCCTCCGATTCGCGATCGCCTTGATCGGAGTCGGCGTAGACGACCGCGACAACTTCGCTCTGGAAGCTGACCGGCAGCGCGATGGCGCTTGTCGGCGAGCCACCAAACGGCGCGCGGCTGCTTTCATCGAGTTCGCTCCCTCTGAGCTGTTCGACGATGCCCGAGCTCGCGGCGCGGGTGATGAGCGATTCCACGTTCAGCGGCAACACCAGCTTGGACACGTCGGTCGTCTCGTCGAAACCAATGTGGTACTCGCCTTCGAGGCGATTCCCCTTGACGCGGAACAAGGCGACGCGGGAGAACTCAACCGACAGCTGGCGGACGAGTGATGCGAGCAGATCGCTGACCGACGTCGTGGCCGCCAGCTCGTCAATCGAGTGGCACGACGCATCGATGAGCGAGCCGAGCCGTTCGACGTCGCTGCGGAGGTTGTCGATGTCGGCAGTTGCCCGGGCCATCTCGGCTTCGGCGGTGGCCGCGAGCTCGCGAGCGCTGGCCTCCGCTTGAAGGGCGTCGCTCAAGCCGCTCTCGAGCCGCTCCAGGCTTTCGTCGTGCGATCCCTGGCTCCGCTCGAGGGCCTGTAGCTGGACGCGTGAGGCTTCGAGCTTGGCTGCGACGGCCTCGCGCTGCTTGTGGGCCGCCTGCAGCTCGGCGTGCGCCGCGCTCAGGTCAGCCTCCATGGATCGATGTTCAACGAGGGTTGATTCGAGCTGGGCCGCGCTTCGTGCCGCCTGAGCCGTCGCCGCCTCGAGCTGTGAGCGGACGTCGGCCAGCTCCTTCTCCGCAGCGGCGCGGGCCTGAGCCTGTGTTCGTGTTGCGGCTTCCGCTTGGAGGCGCGCCGCATCAACGGCCCCATGCGCCTCAATCGCGTGGTCGAGGTCCCGGTTTGCTTCGTCGGCGCGTTCCGTCTCTCGCGTGAGCTGCGCCTGCACCGAGTCCATCTTGACCTGAAGATCGTTCAAGTCGGCACGGACCATTTCCGCTTGCGCCTGCGCTTCCGCCAACGCGTTCGCCATTTGCTCGTTCTGATCGCGTTCGGAGGTCAGCGCGCGCTTGGCTGCATCGAGCGCGGCGCGTGCTTCGTTCTGCGCGCGTTCCGCATCAGACCGCGCACTGGCCAGCGATGAATGCAGATCGGCGATTTCAGCTCGCGCTGCATCGAGATCGTTTGTCTGCCGTGCTGAGTCGGCGACGGTCTGGTCCAGCAGGGCGCGAACGTCGGAGAGATCGTTTTCGAGGCTTTGACGCGCCTGGGTGAGTTGCCGGCACGTCGTTTCAGCCTCGATGCGAGCGGCATCGACCTGCGCGTGCGCCTCGATAGCGGCGTCGAGATCCCGGTTCGCTTCCTCGGCCCGTTCAGTCTCTTTCTTGAGATCGGCTCGCAGGGCTTCCGCTTCGGACGCAGCCTGCTGCTCGGCCTCTTTCGCGGCCGCGAGCTGGCGCTCATTTTCCTCGCGGTGCGTTTTCAGCTCCTCGTTGACGGCGTCCAACGAGGCCTGCATCTCGCGCTGAACTTTTTGGGAGGCTGCCCGAGCCGCCGAGCTGGCGGCCGTATTCAGGCGCCGCACGAGTTCCTGGATCTCCTGCTCCGCCTGCTGCTTAGCGGTATTGGCCTCGATGCCGCGTGTCGCCGCGTCAACGGCGTCACGGAGGGTCTGTAGCTGCAGCACGGCCGACTCGGTCTGACTGGCCGTCAGCCGATCGAGAAGGCTCGACGTCTCTTTAGCGGCGTAGTCTCGGAACTCCATCGGATGCGGTGTGGAGAAGTGCAGGGGGTTTGCAACTCCGGGACCGCTGCACATCGTTGCAAATGCCTATGAAATCGGCCGTTGGCTGGCTTGAGGCCCAAGGAGTCCGAGAACAAATTCCGTCACGGTTTCTCATTTTTGTAACCGCCCCAGTAAGATCGGGTGTTTCGCCTCCTTATTTATGAGTGCTCCGACCGCGCCTCCCCATCCATCGGCCGCCGCGCTACCGGAGGGCATGTGGCCTACCCTGCGAGAAGCGATCCGTGGGACAGCGATCGACTACACGACTGCCCCCGTCGGGCAAGCGGTGATCATGCTCGCCGTTCCCATGGTGATGGAGATGGCGATGGAGTCGATCTTCGCCGTCGCCGACGTCTTCTGGGTCGCCCACCTCGGCGCCGACGCGGTGGCCACTGTTGGTCTCACCGAGTCGATGCTGACGATGATCTACACGGTCGCGATGGGGCTATCGATTGGCGCGACGGCGCTCGTCGCGCGGCGCATGGGCGAGCAAGATCCCGACGGCGCCGCCCGCGCCGCCGGCCAATCCATCCTCCTCGGATTGATCGTGTCGGCGTTGATCGCCGTTGTTGGTGCACCCGCCGCCCCGGCGCTTCTGCGCGTGATGGGCGCGTCGCCTGACGTGATCGCGTCCGGTAGCGGGTTTACGAGAATGATGCTGGGCGGCAACGTAACAATCGTGCTGCTCTTCCTGTTGAACGCGGTGTTCAGAGGATCGGGTGACGCCGCGATCGCGATGCGCGTGCTAGTCCTGGGCAACGCACTGAACATCATTCTGGGCCCGTGCTTCATCTTCGGGCTCGGTCCGTTTCCAGAGCTTGGCGTCACAGGGGCATCGGTCGCGACGAACATCGGCCGCGGCACGGCCGTCGCTTTTCAGTTGAGCGTGCTGCTGCGCGGGCGAGGCCGAGTACGGATCCAGGCGCGGCATCTCTTCCTCGACTTGTCGATCATGCGAAACGTGCTCCGGCTCTCCGGGTCGGGAACGATCCAGATTCTCATCGGTACGGCGAGCTACGTCGGTCTGGTGCGGATCCTCTCGGTGTTCGGCAGCTCGGCGCTTGCCGGCTACACGATTGGCATGCGCATCATCATCTTTGCGCTGCTCCCGGCGTTTGGCATCAGCAACGCCGCTGCAACGATGGTGGGACAGAACCTTGGTGCGGGCCGTCCGGATCGCGCGCAACAAGCGGTCTGGACGGCGACACGTTACAACATGCTGTTCCTCGGCGCGATCGGCGTGATCTTTCTGCTCGCCGCATCGCCAATCGTCGCGCTCTTCACCGACGATCCGTCCGTACGTCCGTATGCAATCGGCTGTCTGCGAACCGTCAGCCTCGGCTTCTTGTTCTACGCCGCGGGCATGGTGCTGACGCAATCGTTCAACGGCGCCGGTGATACTTGGACACCCACAGTCATCAACCTGTTCGTCTTCTGGCTATGGGAAATACCGTTGGCCTGGTGGCTCTCGGTGCACCTCGGCCTCGGCGCCCGCGGCGTGTTCATCGCCCTGACCGTCGCATACTCGACACTGGCCGTCGTGAGTGCCGTCTTGTTTAGGCGTGGTAAGTGGAAAGAGAAGCGGGTGTAGGGCCCCAGCCGCGCGGCGCAGAGCCCGCCGATGGACGGGTTGCGCGAGTGGCGAGTACAATTCGCACGTGCCGTCGGGATGTGAGGTCGGCTCTATAAACTCAGTCTGGTTTATCCCTGTCCATGTCCAAATCAGTTGATTCAGCGCAGGTTGTCAACATTGCAGATCTTCGCCGTCTGGCGCAGCGGCGCTTGCCGCGAGTTGTGTTCGATTACATCGACGGTGGTGCGGATGCCGAGCTGACGCTCCGCGAGAACTCGCGCGTGTTCGACGATGTGCTGTTCAGGCCGCGCAATGCTGTGGCGATGGCGCAGTGCGACCTCCGGACCACGATGTTCGGCCAGCAGCTCGCGCTGCCTTTTGTGCTGGCTCCGGTCGGCAGCTCGCGGATGTTCTATCCGCGCGGCGAAGTCGTGGCCGCGGCCGCCGCTGGCAAGGCAGGAACCGCCTACTCGCTATCGACTCTCTCCGGATGCAGGGTCGACGAAGTGAAAGCGGCCACCAGCGGGCCCGTGTGGTATCAGGTCTATCTGGTTGGCGGACGAGACATCGCGACCGCCGCGATCGACAGAGCGAAAGGATGCGGGTGTACGGCGCTGCTCGTGACGGTCGATACAGCAGTCGCCGGTTTGCGCGAGCGTGACTTCCGCAACGGGACCAAAGAGCTGCTCACGCGGAATCTGATGACGATGCTGCCATTCGCGCATCAGTTTCTGGCGCGGCCACGCTGGCTCGCGTCGTTTCTCGCGGATGGCGGCCTCATGAGTTTTCCAAACGTCGCGCTGCCGGACGGTCCGATGAGTTACGCGGACGTCGGCGCGGCGCTGGAAAAGTCCACGGTCTGCTGGGACGATCTGCGCTGGATTCGTGATCTCTGGAAAGGTCCGCTCGTTATCAAAGGTGTCATGATTGGCGACGACGCGCGGCGCGCAGTCGACGAAGGAGCGGACGGCATCATCGTCTCGAATCACGGCGGACGGCAGCTCGATTCCGTCTATCCAACGCTGCGGGCATTGCCCGAAGTCGTGGCAGCGGTCAACGGCCGTGCAGAGGTGCTGCTCGACAGCGGCATCCGCCGCGGCTCTGACATCGTGAAGGCAATCTGCCTTGGCGCAAAAGGCGTGCTGATCGGTCGAGCGTACGCGTATGGACTGGGGGCGGGCGGCGAGGCTGGCGTCAACCGCGCGATTCAGATCTTGCGCAACGATGTGATTCGCACGCTGAAGCTGCTCGGCTGCCGATCGATCGCGGAACTTGACGAGTCGTACGTGACCTACCCGGCCGAGTGGCGGGCTACCGCGTCAATGGCTGTTCGGCGCTGATCCCCTTGCCTTCAATCACCAGGTAGGAGCGCCCCGCGCGTAGCGCGCCGAGCTTCTGCTGAAGGCCGCTCGGCCAATCGATGATCGCTTCGTCCGCCGCATCGCGGCCGCCGGTGCCAAACGTCAACGGTAACTCCGACTGAGACAAGTAGCTAGACCCCGTCCGCACCAGCCGCGTCAGCCACGTCTGTCCGGTCCGGATCCGCACTCGCGCGCCGATGGCGTCGCGATTTGACTTCGTCCCCCGCAGCGTCAGACGCACACCTCGATGCGACACCGTCAGATCGTTGCGATAGTAGCGAGCCGGTCCGCCATTGGTCGTGATGAGTACATCAAGATCACCGTCGAGATCGAGATCGCCATAGGCGGCGCCGCGCCCAACTTTCGGCGACGCGAACTCTGATCCCACGAGTCTCGCCACGTCGACGAACTTGCCGCCGCCCTTGTTGTGAAAGAGGTGCGGTGGTTCCGCGTAGTTCACGCGACCCTGCGTTCGGGAGATATTGGCGTCGATGTGGCCGTTGACAATGAGCAGGTCGAGCAGGCCGTCAAGGTCTGCGTCGAAGAAGAAGCAGCCAAACCCCAGCATCAACCGAGATGCACGACCCAGCTCCGAGGTCGGCGCGCGATCCGCGTAGACGCCGCGCTTTATCGGCGAATACAGCCCGAGCATCTCACCAGAGAAATTGGTGACGACGACGGACGGGACGCCGCTGTTGTCGAAATCCGCTGCATCGGTACCCATGCCGGCACGCGCTCGCCCGTCTTCGCTGAACGCAAGGCCAGCCTGCACAGCTGTCTCGATAAACGTCCCGTTGCCCTGATTGCGATAGAGCTTGTTCGGCTGCGTATCGTTCGCCACGAACAAGTCCGGCCACCCATCCACGTCATAATCCAGCATCGTCACGCCAAGCGCCTTCGAGGTCGGATCGAAAAGGCCTGCCGCCGCCGTGACGTCTTCGAAGGTGCCATTGCCACGGTTGCGAAACAGCCATGATGTGGAGCCCGAGTACGCTTCCGGCGTGCAGTAGGACTTCTCCTTGCCATCGGCTGAACAGAAGACGTCTGTTTCCGGCGTCCAGCGTACGTAGTTACAGATCAGCAGATCGAGATCGCCATCGCGGTCGTAGTCGAACCAGAGTGCGGACGTGCTGAAGCCCGTGTGCCCGGCGAGGCCGGCACGATCGGTAACGTCCACGAACTTCCCTTCCGGCGTGTTCTTGAACAAACGGCTCTGACCGATTGCCGTGATGAGCAGGTCCTGCCGGCCATCGTTGTCGTAGTCCGCGGCGGCCGCCCCCATCCCGTAAGTCGGAATCTCGAGGCCTGCCTTCGTCGTGATGTCTTCGAACGTGCCATTGCCCGCGTTTCTGAAGAGCCGTGTCGTCGCGCCCGGCGGCTTCGGTTGGTCCGGCCAGCTCGTTCCGCCGACGAGCAGCACGTCCTGTCGCTGATCGCCGTCCGCATCGAAAACAGCCACGCCGGATCCAAGCGTTTCTGGCAGATACTTGCGGCCGAACGCTCCGGTGTAGTGCGTGAACTGGAGGCGGGCAGCAGCCGTCGCATCGACGAGCGCGAAGCCGGCATCCGACCGTGCAGCGCTTGTCTGGATCCACGCGAGCGCAGCGAGAAGGGCGACCACCGCCACGCGGGTGCGCGTCACTGTGGACTCACCAGACCCTTCCGCACGGCAATCAGGACCAACTCCGCTGCTTTGTGCGTGTCGAGCGTGGCCATCAGGTTCGTGCGATGCACGGCAACGGTATTTGCGCTGACGCCGAGGATGGCCGCGATCTCTTTGTTCGTACGCCCCATCGCTACGAGGCGCAGCACCTGGATCTCGCGGGCGCTCAGTCGATCGAATGGATCGTCGGCCTTGTCACCAGTACCTGGGGTTCCCTTCGCGGCCATGGCGTCCGACAACTCGGGGCTGAGAAATGGTGCCCCGGCGGCCACCGCGCGTACCGCGCGGATGAGATCCGTCTCGAGCGCGTTCTTGAGGATGTATCCCTTCACCCCGGCATCGAAGGCGTTGCGGACGTACTGCACCTCCGAATACATGCTCAACATCAGAATGCGCCGCTGCGGATGATGGCGGAGGATCTCGATGGCTGCATGCAGGCCATTGATTTCCGGCATGTTGAGATCGAGCACGACGACATCCGGATCGAGCTGCTCATCGAGCTCGATTGCTTCTTTTCCTCCGCCGGCTTCGCCAACCACGACGATGTCGGTTTCGTCTTCGAGGATGCGTCGAAATCCCTGGCGCACTAGGGCGTGGTCGTCGGCAAGGAGCACACGAATCGACGGACGGGTCATGCGACCTCCTGACCACGTTCGACGTGGGCATGTGCCGGCACGCGAACAAAGACCACCAAACCACCCTGAGGCGCCGGGCGCAACTGCAGCTCACCGCCCATCAGCTCTGCGCGTTCGCGCATGCTGATGAGCCCCAGGCCGCGTTGGCCGGTACGCCCTTCGCTCTCGACACCCATGCCCTTCCCCCGATCCTCGACTTCAAGTTCCACGCCGGCGTCCGCGCATGTCAGGCGTACCCAGGCGTCCTTCGAACCGGAGTGGCGACCCACATTGCTCAACGCCTCCTGCGCGATGCGGTAGACGTGAATCGCACAATCGTCGGCGATTGTATCGACCGGACCGCTTGCCGTGAGCCGGACCTGAATCCCGGTCTGATCCTGGAATTGCCTGACGCAGTACTCGAGCGCTTTCTCCAGGCCGAAGTCGTCCAGCACTCCAGGGTGGAGCCACTGCGACCGCGTTCGAATGCGATCGAGCGCCTGCTGCGCAACGCCCCGCACGGCGTCGAGCTCGCTGGCCAACGGCGCGTTCATGGCGACGTGGCGACGCGCGCGGCCGAGCAGCGTACCAATCGCGGTGACGATCTGACCGAAGTCGTCATGGAGCTCGCGCGCGATTGAGCGCTGAACGTCTTCCTGCACGCGCAGCGTCCGCCACGACAGCGTGCGGAGCTGCGCGGTTACGCCCGCCACTTCTTCGAACGCCCGCCGGTTCGACCACACGACCCATCCGCCGATCGCGGCGGTCACGATCAACAACGCGGCAACCAGTGTCAGGATCTCGCGTCCGACCTGATCGTACACGGCGCGGTTGGCCGTCGCGGCTTCTTCTTGCACTCGATTGTTGACGACGAGGAACTGCGAGACCAAACCGTCGAGCGCCCGATGCTGCGGCACCAGGCTGCTTCGAATCATCGTGCGGGCGGCCGTCTCGTCGGTCCGGCTGAGCGCGAACATCCGATCGACGTCAGCCCAATACCGCTCGACTGATTCAAGCAACCTGGCCTGTTGCGCCGGCTCACGTGCCGCGGGCGCAAGCGTCCGCTCGAGCTCGGTGGCTTCAGCCAAGTC